>Ga0081540_1004740_pt1 | contig 10283 bp, 10 predicted proteins | sample TabmetS2T1R1_FD_71024 | JGI IMG/M metagenome (GOLD analysis project Ga0081540, IMG submission 71024) | Tabebuia heterophylla rhizosphere microbial communities from the University of Puerto Rico - S2T1R1 | ecosystem: Host-associated > Plants > Roots > Rhizosphere ... | reverse complement strand
TCGGCCGCGGCCTGGGCGGCCTGGACGCGGTCGCGCAGATCGGCGAGTGGGTCAGGAGGGGCCATCGAAGGTGACGTGCAGGGCGGCGCCGTCGAACGAGGCGCCCGTCGGCTCGTAGTCGCCGAGCGCCGGCGGAAGCATCAGCGTGCGCTTGTGCCCGTCGACGCGCACCACGAGCTCGAGGCCGATCTTCTTCAGCGAGATGTCGCCCTTCTCGGCGAAGGGCAGGTCCAGACGGAGCTCCGCGGCGTCGGCACCGACCACGAGCTCCTGGGTCAGCCCGTCGTGCAGCACGGCGGCGGGATCGCGGCCCGCGAAGACCTCCGCTCCGAGCAGGTCGAGCATCGGTGCGCCGACGACCTCCTCGCCGAAGTAGGGCGCGCGCAGCACCGGCACCGGCGCGAACGCCGCCTCGACGTCGGCCAGCGCGGCGAGCTGGCGCTCGCGCCACGGCCCGAAGTACGCGCCGACCTCCTCCGGGAACACGCGGTTGACGATCACCGCGTCGGTGAGGTAGCCGTAGAGGTTGAGGTAGGTGAACGTCCGCCGCGCCTCGTCTACGACCATGCGGTCCGGCGTCATCACCAGCCGCACCGAGGCGTGCTCGTTGTCGCGCAGGATCTCGTTCATCGCGATGAGGTTGCGCACGAGGCGCTGGACGTCGTCGAGCACCGCCTCGCCGGGCAGCGTCATGTCGAGGACCGCCTTCGCGAACGGGCGCGCCGCGTTGAGCATCTGCGACGACTGCGGGAAGACCTTCTGCAGCCACCACCGCGCGACATCGGGGAACGAGAGCAGCCGCAACGTCTCGCCAGTCGGCGCGCAGTCGACGATGACGCAGCCGAACCGCTCCTCCTCGTGATGGCGCTTGATCTGCAGCAGGCTGAAGAGCTCGTCCATCCCGGGCGGCACGGTCAGCTCCTCGGCGCTGATGCGATCCACTCCGCGCTCGAGCAGCATCTCGCCCAGCCACTCCTGCACCGCGGCCCAGTTTCGCTCCATCTCCTCCTGTGCGGCGACCTGCTGGGCCCACAGGCGCTCGCCGACCGCAGTCGGGTCGCTGCCCACCTCGACCTCGAGGCAGTCGGCCAGCGAATGCGCCGGGTCGGTCGAGACGACGACCGTGTCGATCCCGGCAGCAGCGGCGGTCCGCGCGGTGGCGGCGGCGACGGAGGTCTTGCCGACTCCTCCCTTGCCGGTGTAGAGGATGGTGCGAGGCGCCATGGCGGCGTCGTCAGCCTACTTCGCCTTGTGCACCACGATGCTGCCCGCCACCGCGCCCGCGTTGCCGGCCAGGTCGACCGCCCGCAGGCGCACCGCCAGGGCGCCGCGCCTGCGCGGCCGGAACGCGAACGCGTGCCGGCCGTAGCCGAAGCGCGCGCTGCGCGAGAAGACCGGCTTGCCGCGCCGCAGCAGGGTCACGCTCACGGTCGAGACCTTGTTGAGGGTGAACGTCAGCTTCGACGGCCTGCGCAGCCGCGCGATCGTGGACCTCAGCGCGAGCACCGGCGGTTGGCGAAGGTAGGCGGTGAACCTGTCCGCCTCGGTGCAGTAGATCGCCGGCTCGGGCACTCGCGCGCACAGCCCGCGCAGGAAGTCGCGCAGCAGCTTGTGGTAGCTCAGGTCGCTCTCGCGCCCGGGCTGGTACAACGACCACGCGCCCGTGTCGAACGCCGGCACCTCGACGCGCGCCTGTGCCTCGCCGGACGCGAACAGCGCGCGCCCCTCGTTGTCGTTGGCCAGCGAGGCGAAGTCGTAGAGGCCGTTCAGGGCCTGCACGAACCCGTTGAGGATGTGCAGGCCGGCGTTGAACGAGTACTGCACGTAGTGCGCACCGACCGGCGTGTCGACCCGCACGCCCTCCGGCGCCGGCGTGCGGAAGACGCCCAGACCGGCGCGGGCGATCTCGAAGTACGGCGGCGCCTGCAGCCGCACCGCGGCGCGCGAGTAGGCCTGGATCGCCGTGCCCTGCGTCAGCCCGCTCACCCACGGCGGGCTCCCGCCGTCGAAGGCGAACATCGACTCCCACGCGATGCCGCCCGCCCGCGGCACCGCGAGCCTCGCCGTCTCGTCGAGCAGCGCCCGCAGCTCGGCGTCGCGCGTCTTGGCCTGCCACAGCCCGTTGGCGCGGCCGAAGGTCCCCAGCCACTGCACCTGGATGCCCTGCCCCGGGTAGTACTGCCACACCAGCTGGCTGCCCGAGAACGACAGGCGCTCGCCGTAGCGCAGCAGCCGCCCGCCGGCCCACCACGCCCGGTTGCGCTGCACGGTCAGGAAGGCGAGCGGCGCCCGCTGGGCGGTCAGCAGCCCGCCGGCGGCGAGCGCGCGGGTGTTGCGAAGGACGGCGTCGAGCTGGCGGCGCCGCGTGCCGTGCAACTTGCGCAGCGTCCGCTTGGCGTCGTCGTAGGACTGCGCCCACTCGTCGTGATGGGGCTGATCGATGGCTCCGGCCGCGAGCAGCCCGTCGAGCGCCGCGGGCACCGTGGTGGCCGCCTGGGCGGGGAGGGGGAGCAGGACCGCGAGCGCGACCGCGAGCACGGCCACCGGCGAGCGGCGCACGCGGCCGATCCTACCGCCGGCCGCCGCAGCCTCCGCCGCCGCTAACCTCCGCCGCCTTCCGTGGACCTCGCCCGATTCCTGCGCACCAGCCAGGGATGGCCGTACCTGCTGGTGCCGTTCATCCCGATCGCGATCGTGCTCGAGCTCGCCCACGCGGGCGCGGTGATCACCTTCTTCGCCTCGGCGCTCGGCGTCATCCCGACCGCCGCGCTGATGGGGAAGGCCACGGAGGAGCTCGCTGCGCGCTCGGGCCCGGGCATCGGAGGGCTGCTGAATGTCACCTTCGGCAACGCGCCCGAGCTGATCATCGCGCTGTTCGCACTCGGCGCAGGGCTTCACGAGGTGGTCAAGGCGTCGATCATCGGCTCCATCCTCGGCAACACGCTGCTGGTGCTCGGAGCTGCGATGTTCTTCGGCGGCTGGAACCGCGATCGTCAGACGTTCGACCGCACGGCCGCCCAGGCGCAGTCCTCGATGCTGCTGCTCGCCGCCGCCGCGCTGGTCATGCCGGCCATCTACGAGCTCATCGACGGCCGCGGGCTGCCCTCCCCGGGCTCGGAGCGCGTGCACTACGACTCGACGGTCGAAGCGCTCTCCGCCGCGGTCGCCTGCGTGCTGATCGTGTCCTACGTCGCGGGCCTGTGGTTCTCGCTGCGCACGCATCGCGACCTCTTCAACCCGCCGCACGACGAAGAGGAGGAGCACGAGCCCTGGACCGTGCGCAAGTCGGTGATAGCGCTGGCCATCGCCGGCGTGGCCGTGGGCGGGATGTCCGAGATCCTCGTCGACTCGATCTCCGACGCCGCCGAGAAGCTCGGGCTCAGCGAGTTCTTCATCGGCGTGATCGTGGTGGCGATCGTCGGCAACGCCGCCGAGCACTGGGTCGCGGTGCTCGTCGCGCTGAAGGACAAGATGGACCTCGCGGTCAACATCGCCATCGGCTCGAGCGCTCAGATCGCCCTGTTCGTCGCGCCGGTGCTCGTGCTCATGAGCTTCGTTCTCGGGCCCCATCCGATGCCGCTCGTGTTCAACGGCTTCGAGCTGGCCGGGATCCTGCTGGCCATCACCATCGCCAACCATGTCACCGGCGAAGGCGAGTCGACGTGGTACGAAGGACTGCAGCTGCTAGCTGTCTACGTCGTCCTCGGAATCGCCTTCTACGTAGCCTGAGCGCATGCCCTTCGCCGTCGTCGACAGCCCAGTGACCATCGCCGGCCTCGTCGTCGTGGTGATCGGCCTGCTGCTCGTCGACCTGCTCTTCTTCGCGCGCGGCCGCGAGCCGAGCTTCCGCGAGAGCGTCGCCTGGAGCGTCGGGTGGCTCCTGCTCGGCCTTGCCGTCGCCCTGCCGATCTGGGCGATCGACAACGGCGAGGGCGCGGTCAACTACGTCACCGTCTACCTCATCGAGCGCACGCTGTCGCTCGACAACCTCTTCGTCTTCCTGCTCATCTTCGCCGCGTTCGCGGTCCCCCAGGAGCACCGCGGCAAGCTGCTGTTCTGGGGCATCGTGCTCGCGCTGGTCATGCGCGGCCTGGCGATCCTGGTCGGCGTCGAGCTCATCGAGCGCTTCCACTGGATCATCTACGTGCTGGGCGCGACGCTGCTGATCCTCGCCTGGCGCATCCTGCGCGGCGCGCACGAGGACGTCGATCCCGGCCAGGGACGCACGGCGCGCGCGGTGCGCCGGGTGCTGCCGGTCGGCGAGCACTTCCACGGCGCTCGGTTCTTCGTCCGCGAGGACGGCAAGCGCGTTGCCACGCCGATGGTGCTCGCCCTCGCCGCCATGGTCGCCGCCGACATCGCCTTCGCGGTCGACTCGATCCCGGCGGCGTTCGCCATCACCACCGACGCGTTCGCGATCTGGGCGGCCAACGCGTTCGCGCTCATGGGCCTGCGCGCCCTGTTCGCGCTGGTCGAGGAGCTCATCCGCCGCTTCCGCTACCTCGACGAGACGATCGCCGTCGTCCTCGGGATGGTCGGCCTCAAGCTGCTGATCGAGGACATCTACAAGGTCGGCCCGGTGCTGAGCCTGGTGCTCGTGCTGGTCGCCTTCGCGGTCGGGATCGGGCTCTCGGTGCTCGGCGACCGCCGCGATCCCGAGGGCGCCGCCGAGCGCCGCGGCGCGACGGCCTAGAGGTCCTCGCCCGGGCCCAGCCCGGCCAGGCCGCGCCGCCGCAGCCACAGCTCGAAGAGCGGGTCGGTGATCGCCGGCGTGCTGCCCCCGTCGGCGTCGAGCACGTCGGCGCCCGCCCGCAGGCTCTCGATCGTCTTGCGCACGCTGTTGCGGTTCAGGCCGACCGCGGCGGCGTTGGCGGTCTCGCGAGGCGAGCCGGGCAGGTTCGCGAGCGCGAGCATGACCCGCTTCTCGTTCGCGCTCAGCGCCTTGAAGATCGCACGCAGGTGGGCGTTGGCGTGGCGCAGGGCGCTGTCCTGCGCGTGGGCGAAGGTCTCCTCGTCGGCGATGGCGTCGCGCGGGGTATGGGCCCAGAGGTAGTGGGCCAGGAGCATCGTCCGCTGCGGGTGGCCGCGAGTGAGCTCGATGAGCGGGGCCAGCGCGCTGCCGGCGTCGCGCCCCGCCTGCTGGAAGCGCTCGGCGACGTAGCCGGAGGCCTTGTCCAGCGGCAGAGGCGCGAGCTCGATGCCGACCGCCTGCTCGAGCAGCGGCCGGCGCGGATCGGCGAAGAGCTGGTCCATGAGGCCGGGCGCCGACCCGGCGAAGGCATAGGAGGCCATGCCGCCGTGGTGCTGGATGACGCTGCGCAGCTTCCCGTCGGCGCCGGGCACCGCGAGGATGTCCTGGACCTCGTCGAAGACGACGACCGTCTGGCGGCCCGTGCGCTCGTGCAGCTCGCGCGGCAGGTCGAGCAGCCGCAGCAGGACGGCCTCGCTGTTGACCTGGCGCTGGGCGCTCAGGCGCGCGGTGAAGCCGCCGGCCCCGAGCGAGAGGCCGATGTTCCAGGCGTTGAAGAGCGCGTCGACTGCGCGGCGGACGGGACCCTTCAGCGAGGCGGCGTAGGCGCGCTCGATGCGCACCACGAGCTCGCCGATCGAGAGCACGTCCTCGAGGTCGACGAGCGCGGTGGCCATGTCCGCGTCCTCGGCGCCCCGCAGCATCTGGGCGAGCAGCGTGGTCTTGCCGTAGCGGCGCGGGCCGATCAGGCGGATCGAGTGGCCGCCGGCGACGAGGTCCAGCATGTCCTCGAGCTCGCGGTCGCGGTCGACGATGTCCCCGGCGTCGCGCAGCGGGCCCGAGTAGCGAAAGGGGTTGAACGCGCGTGAGCTCATCGGCACACCAGCTGCGGTACGTCAGGTACCAGAATCACGGTACCAATGGTACCGCGCGGACGGTCGGAAGCATCCGATAGCTACGCTCTCGGGGCGGATGCGCGATCCCGGACACGTGGCGGTCGGAACCTGGAGCGGCGGTCGCTTCATGCGCTTCGGCGTCGCCATCGATGAGGACCGCCTCGCCGCCCTCCTGCGCCCCGGCGACGGCATCGACACGGTGATGACCGCGGACACGTACGGGTCGGGCGCGGCCGACGCGCTCCTCGGGCGCGCGCTCGACGGCGTGGCGCGCTCGGACTACTGCCTGGTCGGCGCCGTGGGCCACGACTTCTACGAGGGCGAGCGCGACGGGCCGAAGGGCTTCCCGCGCTTCACCGACCCGCGCCTGCGCGGATCGTCGGACTACGCCTCGTACCTGCGGATGGCCGCGGAGCGCTCGCTGGAGCGCATCGGCGTCGACGCCTTCGACCTGCTGCTCCTGCACAACCCGGACCGCACGGGCTACACGAGCCCCGACGTGTGGGAGGGGATGGCGGCGCTGCGCGACGCCGGCCTCACGCGCCTGCTCGGCGTCGCTCCGGGCCCGGCCAACGGCTTCACCCTCGACGTCATCGACTGCCTCGAGCGCTTCGGCGACGTCATCGACTGGGCGATGGTCATCCTCAACCCGCTCGAGCCGTGGCCCGGCGAGCTCGTGCTGCCCGCGGCGGCGCGCTACGGCGTCGACGTCATCGCGCGCGTCGTCGACTACGGCGGGCTGCTCTGGGACGACGTGCGCCCGGGCCACGCGTTCGCCGAGCACGACCATCGCGCCTTCCGCCCCGACGGCTGGATCCCGGCCGGCCGCGAACGCCTGGAGCGCATGCGCCCGATCGCCGAGCGCCACGGCATGACGCCCCTGCAGCTCGCCTGCCAGTGGGACCTCGCCCACCCGGCGGTGCGCTGCGCCGCGCCGACGCTCATCGAGGAGCCGGGCGCGGCGGTGAAGTCGATCGAGGCCAAGCGCGCAGAGCTCGCCGCCGTGCCTCGCGAGGTCGTGCTGTCGGACGCCGAGGTCGACGAGATCCGGGCGATCGGCGACAACACCGGCTGCATGGCGCTCAAGGGTGCGTCGCCGCAGTTCGAAGGCGAGCCCCAGCCCGACCGCTGGCCGCTCACCGGCGACCTGCGCGAGCTCGCCGGCCGCTGGGCGATCGAGCCCGAGCGCGACCTGGCGCAGGTCTAGTGGATCTTCCCGCAACGTTCGACCGGCCACGCCGGCCGAACGTCACGAGACGCCCCGCTAGTAGTCCTCGTCCTCCTCGTCGGGCTCGATCTCGTCGAGCTCGTCGGGGTCGTCCTCGGTGGCGGCGACCGCTCCGGTCGTGCCCGGGTGGTGGCGCACCTCGAAGCGCTCGATGAGCTCGTCGCGGACGCGCTCGTCGATGGGGACGTCGTCGCCGATGAGCACCCAGCCCTCGGCGTCGTCGTCCTCGAAGAGCTCGGGATCGACCTCGGGCGCGTCGTCGATGACGATGAGCACCTCGGTCTCCGGGTTGAAGTAGGTGCCCGGGCGGTTGAGGATGTCGTCGAGCTCGAAGCGGCGTGGTCCAGCCATGACGCGCACAGATTAATCAGCGAGCTCGCGAAGCCGTCGTGCGACCTCGGACTCGACGTCGAGCGGCTCCTCGCCCCGCCGGATGCGGCGCGCGTTGCGGGCCTCGACGAGCTGCCTGACCTCGATCGCCAGTCCCGGGTCGGGGGCGCCTCGGATCAGCGCTGCAAGCTCGGCGTCCACGTCCAGCGGCTCCTCGCCGCGGCGCACGCGGCGGGCGCTGCGCGCCTCGAGCATCTGGCGGATCTCCACCTCGCGGGCGCCCGACTCGGCGTGCGCGGCCGGCTCGGAGGCCATACCGCCGCGCCCGATGTCGTCGTACGCGCGGCCCGTCCCGGCCACGGTGATGACCGCCACGATCGCGCCGAGGATCACCACGACCACGATCACGATCCCGAAGGCGTCGTGCACGCCGGGGATTGTCGCGCGACCGGCGTGCCCGCACCTAACCGTCCGTTGGTTGACGCAGGCGTCACCTTGGGTAATCTTCGATCACAACCGCCGATTGACTGGTCAGTCAATCGCCCTCAAGGAGAAGAGAGAAGTGGTCGACTTCACCCTCACCGACGAGCAGAAGGCGTTGCGCGAGCTTGCCCACGACTTCGCCGAGAAGGAGATCCGGCCCGTCGCCTGGGACTACGACCGCGACGGCACCTGGCCGCAGGCGATCATCGAGAAGGCTCACGAGATCGGCCTGATGAACGTGCACGTGGGTGAGGAGCACGGCGGACCCGGCCTGAGCTACCTCGACGGTTGCCTCATCGAGGAGGAGATCGCGTGGGGCTGCTCGGGCATCGGCACCTCGCTGAGCGCCAACGGCCTGGCCGCCGCGCCGGTGCACCTCGGCGCCACCGACGAGGTCAAGAAGGAGTACTTCGAGGAGCTCATCGAGTCGCCGAAGCTCGCCTCGTTCTGCCTCACCGAGCCCGACGCCGGCTCGGACGTCTCGGGCATGCGCACGCGCGCGGTACGCAGTCGCACCGCACCCGACCGGTACGTCCTCAACGGCTCGAAGTGCTTCATCACCAACGGCGGCTACGCCGATTGGTTCACGGTCTACGCCAAGACCGACCCCGATGCCGGCCATCGCGGCATCTCCGCGTTCCTCGTGCGCAAGGACGACACGGTGATCGTGGACAAGAAGGAGGACAAGATGGGTCAGCGGGCCTCCAACACCGCGACCATCACGTTCAACGACACCGAGATCGACGCCAAGTACCTGCTCGGCGCCGAGAACGAGGGCTTCAAGCTGGCGATGCTGACCCTCGACCGCACGCGCCCCGGCGTCGCCGCCATGGCCACGGGCATCGCCCGCGCCGCGTTCGAGTTCGCCACCGAGTACTCGAAGCAGCGCGTCCAGTTCGGCGTGCCGATCGCCATGCACCAGGCGATCCAGTTCATGATCGCCGACATGGCGACCAAGGTGCACCTGGCCCGCCTGGCCACGTGGAACTCGGCCGTCCTGCTCGACCAGGGCAAGCGCAACACGCTCGAGAGCTCGCACGCCAAGCGCTTCGCCGCCGACGCGGCGATGGAGGTCACCACCGACGCCGTCCAGGTCTACGGCGGCTACGGGTTCATCAAGGACTACCCCGTCGAGAAGCTCATGCGCGACGCGAAGATCATGCAGCTCTACGAAGGCACGTCGCAGATCCAGCGGCTCGTCATCGCGCGCGAGACGCTCCTGCCGCGGCACATCGAGGAAGTGCCGCAGGCGAAGGCGCAGGCCGCCTAGCTCACGGAGGAGGGAGAGGGGGCGCGCAGCTGGCCGCGATCGTCGACGTAATCGCGCCAGCTGCGCGTCGCATGCCAGCCGAGCATCCGCTCGGCCTTGGCGCAGGTGATCCCCGAGGCGTCGGGGCGGGCGAGCGGCCGCAGCGCGATCCGGTCGCCGAAGTGGCGGCGGACGAGATCCGCGAGCGGCAGGCCGGTCGAGTTGTCGGCCTGGGCGATGTAGAAGACCTCGTGGCCGGAGAGGTCGCTCTCGGCGGCGAGGCGCAGCGCCTCGGCGAGGTCGTACGCGTCGGTGTAACCCCAGAAGCCGGGGCTGGGGTCGTCGTCCTCGCCGCGGATGTAGGGGCCGAGGTTGCGCTCGATGTTGCCCTCCCACTGCACCCATGAGGGGCGGATCGAGATGGCCCGGATGTCCGAGCGCCGGATCGCAGCGTCCATGAGCTGCTCGCCGAAGACCTTCGACAGCGCGTAGGGGTCCTGCGGGCGCAGCGGGTGCTCCTCGTCGACCGGGAGGTAGTCGGGCAGGAAAGGGCGCTCGGCGAAGAACCATCCCGGCGCGGTCTCGGAGGAGACGTGGACGAAGCGCGGCACGCGCCAGCGCACGGCGGCCTCGACCGCGTTGAACGTCCCCATGAGGTTGTTGTGGAAGACGACGTGCGGCGGATGCTGGCCGGGCGCCGGGATGGCGGCGGCGTGGATGACCGCCTCGTGGCCGCGGACGGTCGCGAACGCCTGGCCCGCGTCGGTGAAGTCGGCCTGGACGTAGGCGGGGCGGCCTGGCTCGTCGCGCTCGAAGACCGGTGGCCCGAGATCGGTCGCGGTGACCTCGTGCCCGGCCTCGATGAGGTTCTCGACCGTGGCGCGGCCGACCTTGCCACGGGATCCGGTGACGAGGATGCGCATGGCCTGGAAGCTAGCGCGACGGCAGGTAGAAGCTCCGGTCGCGCAGGTAGCCGCGCAGCACGAAGCCGATGAGGCGGTAGAAGGCGATGGTGTCGGGCGTCGGCGCGAGCACCGCGGTGGTCGCGCCGGGGGTCCGTTCCTCGGCGACCACGTGCTGGACGAGCGCGCGCGCGACCCCGCCGCGCCCCCCGCGCGCCACGACGCC
>Ga0081540_1004739_pt1 | contig 10283 bp, 13 predicted proteins | sample TabmetS2T1R1_FD_71024 | JGI IMG/M metagenome (GOLD analysis project Ga0081540, IMG submission 71024) | Tabebuia heterophylla rhizosphere microbial communities from the University of Puerto Rico - S2T1R1 | ecosystem: Host-associated > Plants > Roots > Rhizosphere ... | reverse complement strand
GGCAGTACGTCGGTGACGATCGCGGCAACCGATAGCTTTATATCCTCGGTACGGTCGATCTGGCCGGCGCCCTTGGTCGACGTGCTCGAACTCAAATTCGCGTTGCCTTGGCCGGTATCCTGCCAGCCGGCGATATTGGCGAGCCAGTCGAGACCGACCTTGATCTGCGAATCGCGCGAACGATCCGTCTTGTTGTCGAGCTTCGCCTTGTCCTGCATCGAGATGACCACCGTCACGACGTCACCCACGCGACGGGCGCGAGGATCGCGGTAAAGGTCGGTGCCATCATCCCAGGTCGAACGAAAACTGACGGGCGTATGTACCCGCGGCGTCACCGGGATCGGATAGGCCTGCGTCCTTAGCCCGTCACCGACCGGGGAAAGCTGCGGCCCTCGCAACACATCGGAGGCGTCCTGGGCGCAGCCGCCCAGGACCATGAGCGAGAGGATGAGCATCAGCTTTTTCATTTACTGGTCTTTCCGTCGTCGGCACGACGCATTCCGCCAAGTAGATCGGCGAGATGCGCCGCGCGGGCCGAATCCATCTCGTTGAAGATCGCGCTCGAGTTCTTGGGGCTCAGCTTTGCGAGCACCGCAGCCGCGGTCTCATCCGCCATGCCGGCGATGTGAGATGCCGCAGCTTCCGGGCGCATCCGCGAATAGATCTCGACCATCGACGCTTCGGCCTTCTTGAGGAATTCGTCGCGAAGCGCCATCCACTTCTCGTATTCGGCGCGCTTGGCTTCGACCTCGGCAATCCGCTCGCGGAGTTTGCTCTCGGCCTTCTCAAGCTCCTTGAGCTGCCAGGCCAGCCGGGCATCCACGGCAGGGTCGGCAACGTTGCTGCAGAACTGGGCGACCTCGTTCTCGTACGGCGCGGGCGCAGCCGCAGGCGGTGCCGGCTTTGACGGAGCCGTGCCGCTTCCGTTCTTGGCCGGGCGGGCGACCGCAGGCGGATTGTCGGGAGCAGGCGTCGCGCCGGTGATGAGGGGTCCGGTGTCTTCGGCGGCACGCGCCATAGCAGGGGTCCTGGGCCTTACCGGAGCGTTGTCGCCCGGGAGCGCCGACACCGGCAGACTTGGCTTCTGAGCCCCTGTGCCGTGCGCTTGCGCGAAGGCGCGCAGGTTGAGGGGCTTTGACGCCTTCGCTTCATCCAGCGCCAGCGCCGGCGAGGCGCCGGTCAGCGCACACACCGCGATCAGCAGCAGGACTTGCGATTTGTGATCCAGCATCAGCATCGGGCCGCGCGCGACTCTCGTTCGAGAACAGAGCATTGCGTGACCAAGCTTGCACGACGCTTGCGCATCATTGGACGATGACGTCCGCCTGCAGCGCACCGGCGGTCTTGATTGCCTGCAGGATCGCAATGATACCGGAAGGCTTCAGGCCGATCTGGTTCAGCCCTCGCACCAGACGCTGCAGGTCGACACCACTCAGGATCGCCACCTGGGCCCCGGCCTCATTGGCCTCTATCATCGTCTGTGGGACGACCACGGTCTGCCCGCGCGAGAACGGCGCCGGCTGGGACACGACGGGAACCTCGGTCACGCGGACGGTCAAATTGCCGTGCGTCACCGCAACGGTCGATATCCGGACGTCGCGTCCGATCACCACCGTGCCGGTGCGCTCGTTGATCACCACCCGCGCAGGCGTATCCGGCTCGACGGTCAATTCGCCGATCTCGGCGAGAAAACGAACCGGGCCGACGGTGCGGGGCTTGGACAGCACGATCGTTCGATAATCGCGCTCGAAGGCGATCTGGGCCCGGTAACGGCCGCCGGCATAACGATTGATGGCGTCGAGGATTCTGGTCGCCGTGACGAAGTCAGGGTTCTTCAGTTCGAGCACGAGGAATTCCATTTCATGGAGACTCCCCTGCACCGCGCGCTCGACAAGCGCTCCATTCGGAATACGGCCGGCGGTCGGCGTTCCCTGGCTCACGCTCTGTGCCTGGCCCTGCACGCTGTAGCCGGCGACGGTGACGGCGCCCTGCGCCACCGCATAGACAGCCCCGTCGGCTGCCCGCAGCGGGGTCATCACCAGCGTTCCTCCCAGCAGCGAGGTGGCGTCTCCGAGCGAAGATACGGTGATGTCCATACGCTCGCCCGGCTCGATCGAAGGCGGCAGGTCCGCGGTCACCATAACGGCCGCGACGTTCCGCGTGCGCAGCGTGGTCGGCCGCGTCGTGGAGTTAGCGTTGTCGTTCCGCACGTTGATGCCCATGTTGTCGAGCATCGACTGCAGGGACTGCTCGGTGAAGGGCGCATTGCGCAGCGTGTCGCCGGTCCCGTTGAGGCCGATCACGAGCCCGTAGCCGACGATCTGGTTTTCACGCAATCCCTTGATGTCAGCGATGTCCTTGATGCGGACGGCGGCTTCGGCGCCAACCGCGGAGAGGACGAGCATCAGTGCTAGCAGGAGGCGGGTAATCATCCGTCAACGACCTTTACGGTGCCGTCCGGCTGGACGATGCCCCTGATGATCACGCCGGTATCGGTATTTCGCACCGGGATGAGTGCGCCGGCGGCGCCCGATTGCATGGCGGAGCCATAGGTCACGATCGACAGGCCACTGTCCTCGACGACGACCTTGACGATAGCGCCCCGCGCGACAGTCCAGGGATCCTCGACGGCGTTGGTCGGTATGGGCTGGCCCGGCAAAAGCGAGCGGCGCGCCATGCGTCCGACCACGGTCTGACGCCCCTCAATGAACTGCGCGACGCCGAGCAGATTGGGCGCGAAGGCGCGCTCGGCGATCATCTCGTCCTTGATCACCTCGCCCGAGCGGATTGTCACTGATGGCACCGGCAACCGCCGCTCCTCGCCGGTCGCCGCGCGGGCGAACGCGAGAACCAGCAGCGCAGCGGCCGCTCCGCGTAAGATCAGGCCAACCCAGTTCAACATGGATACACCGGAACTAGCGAATGCCCTTCGAGACCGTCGATGCCATTTCATCCGATGCCTGGATGACCTTGGCATTCATTTCATAGGCGCGCTGCGCGGAAATCAGCTCGGTGATTTCCTTGACGGGATCGACGTTCGAAGCCTCGAGATAGTTCTGGTTGATCTTGCCGTAGCCGGCATCGCCGGGCAGCCCGACGACGGGCGTGCCGGAGGCGGTGGTCTCCCGATAGAGATTGCCGCCCAGCGGCTCGAGGCCCGCCTCATTGGCGAAGTTGGCAAGGTTGAGCTGGCCGATCTGGCGCGGATTCACCTCCGTATCCAGCTTGGCGTAGACCTGACCGGTCTTGTTGATCGTGACTTCCACCGTCCCCTGCGGCACCGTGATCGCGGGATCGACCTGATAGCCATCGAGCGTCACGAGCTGGCCGTTGGCATTGGTATTGAACGAGCCGGCGCGGGTGTAGAGAACCTCGTTGTTCGGACCCAGGATCTGAAACCATCCGCGGCCGTTGATCGCCATGTCGTAGGTGTTGCCGGTTTGCGAGAGAGCACCCTGGATGTGCAGCTTGCGCACCGCCGCCGAACGGACACCGAGCCCCATATTGGCGCCCTCCGGAATCGGCGACGATCCCGCGGTGTTGGGAACGCCCTGCATGCGATCCATCTGGTAGAACAGGTCGGTGAACTCCGCGCGCGCCCGCTTGAACGAGGTGGTGTTGATGTTGGCGATATTGTTCGCGATGACCTCGACATTGGTCTGCTGCGCGTTCATTCCGGTGGCCGCGATGGCGAGCGATTTCACAACTTCACTCCTTCAGATCAGATCGACATCCGTACGACTTCTTGGTAGGCCTGCACGACCTTGTCGCGAATCGCGACCGCGGTCTGCAAGGCCTGCTCCGCCGACATCAGCGCTTCGACGACGCGCCGCGTCGATTCCTTGCCCTGGATCGCCGAGATCGACGCCGCTTCGCCGGCCTTCAGCGTTCCGATCGCATCTGACGTCACCTGCTTGAGGACGGAATCAAAGCCGAGTTCGCTGCTCGACTGGACGGCGCCCGCCGCTGATGACGTCACGTTCGTCTCGGCCGAACGCGCTACCGCCTGGCCCGCGGAGATCGCGGTGGAAGAGATCGCTTCCAGCATTGTCAGCTCCTCAAGAGGTCGACGGTCATGCTGAGCATCGACCTCACCTGCTTCACGATCTGGAGATTGGCTTCATAGGATCGATTGACCTCCCGCATGTCGGCCATTTCGATCATCATGTTGACGTTGGGAAGCTTGACGTAGCCGCTCTTGTCCGCAGCGGGATGCCCGGGCTCGTATTCCACCCGGAACGGCGTGCGATCGACGCCGACTTCCTTGACTTTCACGAGCTGTGCGCCGGCGGCGCGGTCCATCGCCGCATCGAACGTCACGGTCTTGCGCTGATACGGATCGGCGCCGGCGGCGCGCCCCGTCGCGCCCGCGTTCGCCAGGTTTTCCGAGACGATCCGCATCCGCGTCGACTGCGCTTCGAGCCCGGAGCTCGCGACCGACAGCGACGCCTGTAGGGAATCCAGCATTCAAGTCACCTCAAGCTTTTGCGCCCGACAGCAGCATGCGGTGAAACGACCGCACGATCGCCGTGTTCATCGAGTACTCACGGTTCACGTCGCCGCCCTTGACCATCTCCTGCTCGAGGCTCACGGAATTGCCGGAATGCACGACCTCCCAGCTATCCTTCTTCGCGGTGGCCCTTGTGTCGGTTTCGACCGCGCTCAACTGCATGTGCGCCGGCGAGGTCATCGCAAGCCTGACCGGCATCGTGTCGAGAACCTTGTTGAACGGCTCGACGTCACGCGCCTTGAAGCCCGGCGTATTGGCATTGGCGACGTTGGCGGCGATCGTCGACTGGCGCAGTTCGAGCCAGCGCGCCTGTGACGAAGCAAGTTCGAAGAGATAGAGCGGTCCCACGGCAGTCCAACCTCGTCCATTTGAGAGAACCATAGAGCCGCAAGCTGTTCCCAGGCTGTCGTCCGGAACGCTGTCCTCGGAATTCTAGTGGACCCTCTCCGCGCGCGGCGATTGCCGCGACTGCAGGAAGTAGATGATCTCGGCGACGGCCCGGAAGAATTCGCTCGGTATCACCTGGTCGACCTGGACCGCTTCGTAGAGCGCGCGCGCCAGCGCCTTGTTCTCGATGACAGGAATATTGTTCTGTTCGGCGACCTCGCGAATCTTGAGCGCGAGCGCATCCATGCCCTTGGCCAGGACAAGCGGCGCCGGATTCTCGTCGCGCCGATATCGCAACGCCACCGCGTAGTGCGTCGGATTCGCGATCACGAGCGATGCTTTCGACGCGGAAGCGATCATCCGCTGGCGCGACCGGTCGCGCGCCAGCGAGCGCAGCCGTGCCTTGATCAGCGGATCACCTTCCGCCTGCTTGTGCTCGTCCTTCAGCTCCTGCCTGGTCATGCGCAACTCGCGACGCCAGTGGAACCGCGCCCAGGCGAGATCCGCCGCGACCAGAACGATCGTCGCAATGCAGATCGCCGAGACGATCCGCATGGCGATGGTGAGGATCTTCTCCGGCAGCGCCACCGGATCGGTGTACATCGCCTCGAACGCGCTCGCCTCGGACGATCGCAACACGAAGCCGACGACGAGGCTCACGGAGACCAGCTTGAAGACCGCCTTCGCGAATTCCACGAGCCCCTGCGCACCGAAGATCCGGCTCCAGCCCTGCGCCGGAGATATTCGCGAGAAATTCGGCTGGATGCGATCGAGCACCAGTCGCGGCGTGTTCTGGAGCAGCGAAGCCGCCAAGCCGAACGCGATCAGGACGATCACCAGCGGGAGTATGAAGCGCATCGCCTGGAGCCCTACTACCGACAAGAGGTTTTGCGCGTCTGCCGCAGTGCTCAGGCGAATGCCGTCGGGGTCATCGAGGAAGCCCTTCAGGGTCGGCACGAGCTGCTGCACGCCCTGCCCGATCAGGAAGGACTGTATCACCGTCAGCGCCGCCATCGACGCAAAGATGGAAGCCTCGCGAGAAACCGGAATTTTGCCCTGTTCGAGCGCATCGCGGATTTTCTTCTCGGTCGGCTGTTCTGTTTTGCTCTCCTGGTCGGATGCTTCTGCCATGCTGTTCAGCGGTCAGCGAAAGACCAGCTCATCCTCCTGTTCGGGGTTGAGTTCGATTTCACCGCGCTCGGCGAGGTCGAGCGCAAGGTCGGTGATCACGCGCCGCGCCTCCATCACATCGCGCTGGTTCGACGGGTCGCCGATCGCCAGCTCGTGCTCCACGACGCGCCTGACGCGCGATGCCACGGAGGACAGGATCAGCTCGCGGAAATTCTTGTCCGTTCCCTTCAGCGCCACCACGATGCGGTCGGTCGGCACCTGGTCGAAGATCATGGTGCGCGCCTTCGTCGTCAGGTTGACGACGTCGTCGAAGGTGAACAGCAGTTCTTTCAGCACCTCCGCCGACTTTGGACGCTTCTCCGACAGGCTCTTCAGCATGTCCTCGATATGGCCGCGCTCCATCTTGTTGATGATGTCGGCCACGCGCGCATAGGTGTCCGCCCCGAGGTTGCGGGCGAAGTTCAACGTCAGATCCTCATGAAGCGTCTTCTCGACGATCCGCAGCGCGTCGTCGACGATCGGCTTGAGGCTCAGCACGCGCCGCATCAGTTCGTTACGCAGGCTCGAAGGAAGCTGGCTCATGACCTTCGCGGCGCAGGAGGGCTTCACCTTGGAAAGTATCAGCGCGGCGGTTTGCGGGTGCTCCTTGGAGAGATAGCTCGCAAGCGAGTTCTCCGACACCGACGACACGCGGTCCCAGACCGACCGGCTCGAATTGCCGAGCAGGTCGGACATGATCTGGGATACCTGCTCGGGCGGCAGCACGTCGCCGAGCACGGCCTCGAGCCCGCCAAGCGTACCGAGGATGTTCGCCCCCATCGAGAATTGCTGGGCAAACTCCTCAACGATCGACTCCAGCTCCTGTGCCGTTATCGGCCGCAGCTCAGCCGCGGCCTTGGTGACGACCCGGATCTCCTGCGGCTCGAATTGCTGCAGGATGCTCGCGGCCGACTGCCGGCCCATCGCCAGCAGCAGCGCTGCGACCTTTTCCGTTCCGCCGAGCGTGGCGGCACCTCGCTGCTTGACGGGAGCGACGCCCACAGGTCCCGCCACGGTCAGACTTCACCGTGACCGCCCAGCGGCCCGACGATTTCCGTCAGGGAGACGCCGAAGCGGGAATTGTCCTCCTCGACAACGACGACCTCGCCGCGCGCGACGATTCGGCCGTTGACCACGACGTCGACCGGTTCGCCGACCCGATGGTCGAGCGGGACCACGGCGCCGCGGCCAAGCTTCATGAGATTAGCCACCGGGATGGTCGCGGAGCCCAGCACCACCTGCATCGTAACGGGAATCCGCAGGATGGCATCGACGTTGGCAAATTTCGTCGTCTCTTCGGCGGTGCGGGCGGCGATCTCCGCCAGCCGCTCCAGCGCAGACGTATCCGTGCGCGCGTCTCCGGACGCCCGATCGGCAGAAGACTCATAATCGAAAGGTTGCGCCATCTTGGTATTGCCTCTTGGTAATTCCCTTCCGGGAGCACGGCTCCGGGATTATCTCTTCGCTTGCGCATCACCATCAGGTGCCGGTTCGCCGCCGGGCTTCGGCTCGTTCGCATCGACACCGCCGTTGGTTGCGGACAGAGCTTGCGCGCAGCGCGCATCCAATGCGGCGATCGCTTCGTGAGCCTCGTCGATCTTGGTACTCAGCACGCCGGCAAGCCGCCCAAGATTGGCGGTGGAGTCGTGCGCCGCGGTAATGACGGTATCGAACGTGCCCGCCGTCTCCTGAACGATGGTCGAGAATTCGCCCTGATAGCTGCGCAGTCGCGCAAGCTCACGGTGCATCATTGTCACCCGGATGGTGGTGAACGCGAGCGCAATCAGCAACACCGCATCAACGAGATAGGATATCATCGACAAACTCCCGCTTCTGGTCGACGGGATCCGCCACCTGCATGGCGTAATAGCCATCAAGCTGGCCGATCTGACACCAGAACAGCACCTGGTTGTTGCTCTCGAACCTGGCCAGCGTGCGCGGCGTCGCGTCGAGTTCGAGGACCTGTCCGACGTGGAATTTGGCGACGTCGCCGAGCGGGAGCATCCGCTGTTCGAGGACAGCGCTCAGCGTCACCTCGGTTCGGTGAACCTCGCTCTCCATCTGCTCCCGCCAGTGCGGGTCGGACGCCCTGCCGTCGCTGACGACGACATGGGCGAGCTTCTGCCGCAGCGGATTGAGCGCCGAGTGAGGTATGATGAGGAACATCTGCCCGCCGCGGAACAGCGCCTGCAGCATGATGTTCGCGCAGATCGACATGTTGCCGCTTCGGCCGATCGCCAGCGATGCCATCGCGGTCTCGACCCGTTCGAGCCTGAAGGTGACATCCGATATCGCGGAGAATGCGGATTGCAGCGCCTTTGCAAAACGTTCGAACAGCGCTTGCACCAGGCGAAGCTCGATATTCGAGAATGATCGCTCGACGTCGATTGGCGGCTCGGCGCCGTCGGAGCCGAACATCGCCTCGACCATCGTGAATACGAAATCGCGGTCGAGCATGATGAGAACCCGGGTGTCCCACTGCTCGGCATAGAGAACCGCGGCGACGGCGTTCGCCTCATATTCCTTGATGATATCCCCGACGCGGCCATTGCTGATGCCGCTGACCGAAAAGTAGCACGGCGTGCCGGCCATGGGCTGAAGGCTGTCCGTACACGTCCCTGCCATGCGATCGAAGATCACATTGAGCATCGGCATGCGGTCGATGGATATGCCTGCCGCATCGAGCAGGTAGTTCGGCAGCCGCTTCTGCTGGTCGACGTCGATCTCTTCCGTCATCATGCCCTTGCAGCCTTCGGTTCGGCGTCCGGTGTTGCGGTCTTGACCGGCGCGGCGATCGTCTCGTTCTCGACGACGTCGATCGAGGGCCGTTCGGTTCCCGCAATCATCTTGCGGCCGTGCTCCACCGCGATCTGCGGCATGGCGCCATTCATGAACGCCAGCAGCGTCTGCTTGACGATGATGTAGGGCCGGCATCGTTTCTCGCGCGTCAGCTTAATTTTCTGCGCAAAGGGCGAGATGATGCCGTAGGACAGGAAAATGCCGGCGAACGTACCGACCAGGGCCGCACCGATGTAGCCACCCAGGAGCTTCGGTGATTGATCAAGCGCCCCCATGGCCTTGATGACGCCGAGCACCGCGGCGACGATGCCAAGCGCCGGCAACGCCTCCGATACCACGACCAGGGCATTGTAGGGGGCGAGCTTGCTCTTCACGATGGTGTGGATTTCCTCATCCATCAGCGCCTCGATTTCGTGCGTGCGCGCGTTGCCCATAATGATCAGCCGCACGTAGTCGCAGACGAAATGCAGCAGCGCAGGGTCCGCGAGCACGCTGGGAAACGTCTTGAAGATTTCAGAGGAGGACGGGTCGTCGATGTGCGCCTCGACCTCGTTGCGGCCCTTGCCCCGCAACTCGCGCATCAAGGCGTGGAGGGCGCCGAGCAGATCGAGATAGTAGCGCTCGCTGGGCACGGCGCCCGTCACGGCCTGGACCGCCGCGAGCCCCGTGTCCATGACCACCTTCCAGGGATTGGCGACGATAAAGGTGCCAACCGCCGTACCGACGATGATCACGAACTCCCACGGCTGCATCAGCACGCCGAGATGCCCGCCCATGGCTGCAAATCCGCCGAGCAACGCCCCAATCGTGATGATGGTCCCCACGAGACTGCCCAACGCGCCGCTCCATTGCCGATTCAGCTGTGGATATCTATGCGGCGACGCTTGCGCGAAGCTGGCGAGCCCGACCGCCAGCCCCGCGCAAGCTATCGGCGGCAATTTGGAACGGTGTCGCAACGGCCGCCGAAGGGGCGCGTGTCATGCTTTCCACGATCGCGGATTACCAGAGAATATCGAGGGACATGACGCGGTCCCTCACGCTGACCGCAAAGAAGCCGGACGTCAGCCGCGAAACCGCGTATTACCTCGCCAACGTCGGCAAGATCACGAGCATCGACGACTTCCTGAAGGACTATCGCATCTACTCCTACGCGATGAAGGCCTTTGGGCTGAGCGACATGATCTACGCCAAGGCGTTCATGCGCAAAGTGCTGACGGAGGGCATCGCCGACAGCAAGAGCTTCGCCAACAAGCTGTCGGACCCTCGCTATCGCGAGTTCGCGAAGACGTTCAATTTTGCCTTGCTCGGCCCCAGGGCCACCCAGACCACCGCGGCGCAGAACGGCACGGCGACCCAATATGTCCAGCAGGTGATGGAGGAAGACGCCGGCGACCAGAACGAGGGCGTGCGCCTCGCT
>Ga0081540_1004738_pt1 | contig 10283 bp, 8 predicted proteins | sample TabmetS2T1R1_FD_71024 | JGI IMG/M metagenome (GOLD analysis project Ga0081540, IMG submission 71024) | Tabebuia heterophylla rhizosphere microbial communities from the University of Puerto Rico - S2T1R1 | ecosystem: Host-associated > Plants > Roots > Rhizosphere ... | reverse complement strand
AGGGCGAGAACCTGGTGGACATGATCCGCGAGAATCTCGTCGCCGAGCGGATCGCCATCGAGCACTACCGCGACCTCGTCCGGTACTTCGCGGACAAGGACCCCACCACCCGGACCCTCCTCGAGCGCATCCTCGCGATGGAGGAGGAGCACGCGAACGACATGCACGACCTCCTCGTGGCCCACGAGGGGAGGCCGATGCTGAACAAGTAGCGGGGTCCCCCGACCCGCCCCGGGCTGGATGCCGCGCCCGGGGCACCCGACACCGGGTTCCCTCCCCAGGCGGACGTCGCTTAACCTCCGCGCAACCGGGGTGTAGGAACGGAGACCCATGACCGATCCCGACGCGCCTCATCCAGGCCGCCGCCGCTGGGTCTTGGTCTCCGCGCTCGTCCTGGTGCTGGTCGCCGGCGGGGTGGCCTGGCGCGTCCTGCGCCGCCCTCCGCCCCTGCAGTACCAGACCGCTGCGGTGACCCGAGGGCCCGTGCTGGCGAAGGTGACCGCCACCGGAATCCTCTCCGCCGTGGTGACCGTCCAGGTGGGTAGCCAGGTCAGCGGACGGATCGCCACGCTCCACGCCGACTACAACTCCACGGTGAAGAAGGGCGAGCTGATCGCGGAGATCGACCCCGCGCTCTTTCAGGCCAACCTCGAGCAGGCGAAGGCCAACGTCCTCCAGGCCGACGGCCAGCTGAAGCAAGCCCAGGCGAACGTCCTCGCGGCGCAGCGCACCTACGACCGCGACAAGCCGCTTCGCGCGAGCAACCTCATCGCGCAGGCAGATCTGGACACCGCGGAGACGACCCTCGAGGCGGCCAAGGCCTCGGTGGTCGCCGCGCAGGGCAGCCTCGCCCAGGCCCGGGCACAGCTCACCCAGGCGCAGGTGAACCTCACCTACACGAAGATCCTCTCTCCCATCGACGGGGTGGTCATCTCCCGGAGCGTGGACGTCGGGCAGACCGTGGCGGCCTCGCTCTCGGCGCCCACCATCTTCACCCTCGCCGGAGATCTCAAGGCGATGCAGGTGGACACCAGCGTGGCCGAGGCCGACGTGGGCAAGCTCGCGCCCGGGATGGAGGCGACCTTCGTCGTCGATGCGTTCCCGGACGAGCGATTCAAGGGGACCATCCGCCAGATCCGCAACGCGCCGCAGACCCAGCAGAACGTCGTCACCTACGACGCGGTCATCGACGTGAAGAACCCGGACCTCAAGCTGCGGCCGGGCATGACCGCCAACACCACGGTGGTCTACGCGGACCGACCGGACGTGCTGAAGGTTCCCAACGCCGCGCTCCGCTTCCGGCCGACGCCGGAGATGCTCACCGCTCTGGGGCGAGCCAGCGCCGCTCCGGGGCGGGTCGCCGGTCGTGACGGTGGCGCAGGGGGTGGTGGTGGCTCTGGCGGGCCGGGGCGGGGAGGAGCGGGAGGGAGCGGCCCGGGGCGCACCCTGTGGGTCGTTCGCGATGGCCGCCCCACGCCGACGCAGGTGAACATCGGGGTCTCCGACGGGACCTTCACCGAGATTGCCTCCGGTCCGGTGTCCGCCGGGGACGCGGTGCTGACCGGCGTGGAGAGCGCTCCCACGGGTGGGGCTCGACCGGCGAGCCCGGTGACCCCCGGAGGTCCGGGGCGCCGGCCGTTCTAGGTCGAGGTATGCCGCCGCTCATCTCGGTGCAGGACGTCACCAAGGTGTTCCAGATGGGAGACGTCGAGGTCCGGGCGCTCCGGGGCGTCAGTCTCGACATCGAGGCCGGTGAGTTCGTGGCCATCCGCGGTCCGTCTGGGAGCGGCAAGTCCACGCTCATGAACATCGTGGGCTGCCTGGACCGGCCGACCACCGGTCGCTACCTCCTCGACGGTCAGGACGTCGCCCCGCTCGACCGCGACGCGCTGGCGAAGATCCGGAACCAGCGGCTGGGCTTCGTCTTCCAGAGCTTCAACCTGCTTCCCCGCACCAGCGCACTGGAGAACGTGGAGCTGCCACTGCTCTACGGCGGGGTGCCGCGGATCGAGCGCCACCGGCGAGCGGCCCGGGCCCTCGAGCGGGTGGGGCTGGGAGATCGCCTGGACCACACTCCGAACCGCCTCTCGGGTGGACAGCAGCAGCGCGTGGCGATCGCCCGGGCGCTGGTCTCGGAGCCACAGCTCATCCTCGCGGACGAGCCCACCGGGAACCTGGACTCGCGGACCAGCGTGGAGGTGATGGCCCTCTTCCAGGAGCTGGGGTCCAGCGGCATCACGATCGTGCTCGTCACCCACGAGCCGGACATCGCGACCTTCGTCGGCCGCCAAATCGTCGTCCGCGACGGACACATCGCCAGCGATCGACGTCAGACACCGGTGAAGGCCGACCCGTCGACCATCCCCGCCGAGGACGTGGCATGAACGGCCTGGAGACACTGCGGGTGGCCATCCGGGCCCTCCTCCGGAACAAGCTGCGCTCGTTCCTCACCACCCTGGGGATGATCTTCGGCGTCGGAGCGGTGGTGGCCACGGTGGCGATCGGGGAGGGCGCGCGAGCGACGGTGGAGGAGGCCTTCGCCTCGATGGGGACCAACCTCCTGGTGGTGCTCCCCGGCTCCGCCAACACCGGGGGCGCGCGCGGCGGCTTCGGCTCGCAGCCCACGCTCACCTGGGAGGACCTCAAGGCGATCCGCGCCGAGGTGCCCACGGTCCGGTACGCCGTGCCCTACCTCCGCAGCACGTCCCAGGTGCTCAGCGAGGAGCAGAACTGGACCACGCAGATCGCCGGGACGGAGCCGGACTACTTCGAGATCCGCAGCTGGCCCACCGCGCTCGGGACGCGCTTCACCGACTCGGACGTCGACACCGGGACCAAGGTCGCGGTGCTCGGGGCGACGGTCGCCGACAAGCTGTTCGGCTCCGGCAACAATCCGGTGGGGCAGACGGTCCGCATCCGGAACATCCCCTTCCAGGTGGTGGCGGTCGCCGGGCGCAAGGGCCAGACGCCCACCGGGCAGGATTCCGATGACGTGGTGTTCATCCCGCGGACCACCTTCCAGGCCAAGATCCAGGGAGGGCTGGGAAAGTTCCTCCAGGGCACCATCTTCATCAGCGCGACCAACGCCAACACCGCGGAGCGACAGGTGACCGAGCTGCTCCGGGACCGTCACCGCATCGGCGGGCCGTCCGATGACGACTTCCAGATTCGCAACCTGGCCGAGGTGGCCAGCGCCCAGGAGGAGAGCAGCCGGACGGTGACCCTCTTCCTGGCCATCGTCGCTGCGGTGTCGCTCCTGGTGGGCGGGATCGGGATCATGAACATCATGCTGGTGAGCGTGACCGAGCGGACGCGGGAGATCGGCACTCGCATCGCGGTGGGCGCTCGCGGACGAGACATCCTGCGCCAGTTCCTGGGCGAGGCCGTGGTCCTCGCCGTGGCCGGTGGCGTGCTGGGGATCACCGCCGGCATCGGGGTGGCCCGCTGGCTCACCGCGGCCTTCCACTGGCCGGTGGCCTTTCGCCCGGACGTGATGATCCTCGCCGTGGTCTTCAGCGGCGCGGTGGGCGTCGTGTTCGGCCTGTACCCGGCGCGCAAGGCGAGCCGGCTCGATCCCATCGAGGCGCTCCGCTACGAGTGAGCCCGGACGCTGGCGCGCGCCTGCGCGCTTCCTCAGGCCTCCCCCTGGGCGCGGGGGGCGTCAGAACGAGCCGCTGCGGATCTGCGACAGAACTTCCGGAAGCTTCACCTGTCCGGCGAGCGACTGGATCTGTCCCTGCACCTGAGGCAGGAGCGAGCGGGCCTCGTCCTGGAAGCGGCTGAAGAGGGCACGGAGGTCGTCGGCGGAGAGCTTCCGTCCCTGGGCGTAGTACTGCTTCGCCGCGTGCCCCAGCGCGTAGGTCGCGGAGAAGGTCACCGCCGCTCCGGCCGCGATCCCGGTGGCGCCTCCGATGAGCCCGCCGAGGATGTTCGAGGCCGCACTGCCCAGGACCTTGCGCACCAGCCCCTCGACCATCTGGGCCGCGGCCCCGAGCCCGAAGGTGCCGGCGAGATCCTTGATCTGGTTGGCGTCCAGCTGCTGGCCGTAGCGCTGGCCTACCTCGTAGACCAGCCGGAGCTGCAGCGGGAGGATGGCGAGGTTCGCCAGACGGTCCGGCAGCAGCTCCAGCGCGCCGGTGAGCATCGCCTGCTGGAGGATGCGCTCGTCCAGCGACGCATCATTCGTCGGGGTGCCCCCGGGGAGGCTTCCCCCGAGCGGCGCTGCAGACAGCTCCCGCAGCTGATTCTCGAACTCGTGCGTGGCGGCCGCACCGAGCCCGAGCGCTCCGTGAAGCGCGCTGAGGAACGACTGCTCGGGAGCGTTGGGCGGTCCGTCCACGCTGCAGACCGCGAGCGCGACCTCGTAAGCGGTCCGCCGGGCGTCCGCGTCGGAGAGCGAGGCGGCGACGATGCCGATGCCCTGCCGGGCGGCGGCGGGCTGGTCGATGGCGGTGGTCGCTGACGGCACGCCGAGGCGGGTGGCCACCGTGGTGAGCTCGCGCTGCTCGTCGGCGGAGATGTGCCCATCGGCCATGGCCGCCATCAGGGCGATCTGGATGATGTGAGAGGCGTCGTCGGCGTTCATGGAGCGATTTCTAGCCCCAGTCCCGTGGCGGCGGCGAGGGTGGCCCGAGGAAGCGTCGGCCGGTGGTCCGTCGGATCCGATGGTGGACCGGGGTTCCGCCGCGGACGGACGCGGGCCCCGCCCGGGGCGCTCAGAGCAGCCGGCGCACCGGATTGGGACGTCCCTCGCCGAAGCGAGACGGCCGCAGGGTCTGGACGTCCATCGCAGTGGCGCGTCCGGTCATCATCTCGGCCGCGAGCTGCCCGAGCGCGGGGGAATGCATGACCCCGTGCCCCGAGGAGCCGTTCACCAGGAACAGCTGCTCCAGGCCGGGCGCGGGACCGAGGAGGGCGTGCTCGTCGGGGGACATCTCGTACAGGCCCGCGTAGGTCGACGCGATCGGAACGTCGGCGAGCGGTGGGACGCGCTGGCGCGCGGCGGCCGCGACCTCTTCCGCCCACTCCGGCTCGACCGAGACGTCGAAGGGGTCCGCAGCACCGTCGCTCGGCCAGAGCAGCAGCACGTGGTCGTCGCGGACGCGGAAGTGGAAACCGTCGGCGAAGATGGTCATCGGGGTGGAGGCGGGGAGGGCGTTCGTCGGGACCGTGCGGGCCACCTGCCGCCGCAGCGGGGTGATCGGCACCTCCACGCCCGCCATCGCCCCGATCGCGGCGGCCCAGGCGCCGGCGGCGTTGACCACCCGAGCGGCCTCGTGCGCCCCTGCGGAGGTCTCGATCCCGAGGACGTCGCCGCGGCGCGAGAGCCCGGTCACGACGGCGTCGAGCCGCTGCACCCCGGCGCGGAGGGCAGCCTCCAGGTAGCCGCGGCGGATCTCCAGGGGCCGGATGAATCCATCGCGCGGAGAGAAGGCACCGCCCACCACTCCTTCGGTCCTGATGCAGGGGACGAGCCGACGCACGTCCTCGACGTCGACCAGCGCCCCATCCGGACATCCGCAGCCGCGCTGGACCTCGAGCGCGACCCCGAGCTGGCGCCGCTGCGCCTCGGTCGCCGCCAGGAACAGATACCCCGCGGGGCGGTATCCCGGGTCGACGCCGGTCTCCTCCTGGAAGGCGAGCAGCGCGTCGCGTGAGAGGAGCGACAGCCGGACGTTCACCTCCGTCGCGAACTGGGCGCGGAACCCGCCGGTGGCACGCTCGGTGCTGCCGCCGCCCCGGTCCACCACCAGGATGCGCCGCACCCCCGCGCGGGCGAGGTGGTGAGCGACGCTCCACCCCACCACGCCGCCACCGACGACGAGGACCTCCCAGGTCACCGGGCTCACGGCCCCGGAGCAAACCTCGCTCCGGGCGTGGGCGCAACGCCCGGATGAACGCTCAGTGACGGTGCGACTTGTCCCAGCGTGCGTCGTTGACGTCGAAGACGATCGGCCGGAGGTAGTCGTTGGGATCGACCAGCCAGTAGAGCTCGGGACGATCCTCCGGCGCGATGCCCATCGCGTCCTGCTGCTTGCGGTACCCGACCTTCCACTCCAGCGAGGAGCTCTCCACCGCCACCGCGGTCACGTGGTTGGGGATGAAGATCTTCGGCGCGACGTGCGAGTTGTAGTCCACGATGTCCCGCTCGCCGTTGATGCCAAAGCCGAGGCTCACCACCGAGCCGAGCTCGACGTCGGTTGGACCGAGGAACTCCATCAGGTTCGCGACCTTCTTCCCGACCTCCGGTCCGAAGCAGCCCCTGGCGTCCTGTCCGGGCTGGCTTGGCTGCGGCGGATTGGTGCCGGCGATGTTGTTGGGGAGCGCGCACCCTTCACGGAGGGCGCCGCTGGTGTTGTGCCAGGCGAAGGTGAACTCCTGGCCGCCGTGCAGCCGGAAGACGTAATAGATGCTGATCGGCCCGCCCTGGCCCGCGCGGGAGGTCGACAGGTCCAGGACCGAGTTCTGCGAGGTCCCCACGGGGAACATGTCCTTGTCCCGCGGATCGGCGAGGTTGCACGGGGGGGCGCAGACTCCGGCGTCGGGCGTGTTGATGACCACCGGCGGGAAGCTCGTGTCCTGCGGGGCGGTGTTGGTCGAGTGGAGGTGCTTGAAGGCCTTGATGGTCGCGACCGGCTCCAGCTGGTGGATGGTCTCGATCTCGCTTCCGGGGAGCGAGCCCCGCGAGGTCAGCGAGACGCAGGGCACCGTGGTGGCGCCGCCGATGAGGCCGGCGAGACGAGCCGCATCGAGCTGCATGTTGTCGCAAGTCTCCGGCGAGGCGTAGATCGTCGCTCCGGTCTTCTTCGACAGGTAGGCGGCGTTGTCCGCGTGGTCGAAGTGCCCGTGGCCGATGAAGAGTGCCTCGGGCTTCAGGTCGACCAGGTCCTGGACGGTGAACGGGGTGCGGCCAGGCTGCACCTCCAGCCGGGTGACGAAGGTGTCGAGCAGGACGATCCGCCCGCGGACCGACGCCGCGAACGAGGCGTTGGTGATCCAGGAGAAGATCACCTTGTCGTCGCTGACCTTGCCGGTCCGGGCGTCGACGTTCTCCTTGCCGAAGATCTTCTGGCGGGCGGCGATCGTCGCCGGATCTGGGTGATCATGCTTCTTGCCGTGATCGTCACGGTCGGCGAGGGCGGTGGTGGACAGGAAGGCGAGCGAGACGAGCAGAGACGGACGGAGTCGAAGTCGCATGGACACGTGGATCCCGGATGCCGTTCAGGCATCCGCCTGCGGGTGGGACAGCCCTCCACGCCCCGAGCGCGCTCGTCGCGCGGAGTCCGGCCGAGTACGCCCCCGCGCGGATCGCGATCAAGGCATCTCCCGTCATCCGTGATCACCTGTCACACCGCGGGCATCTCGCTCGTCCGAACGGTCAAATCGTTGCTAGCGCACGTATGGCCAGCTTGACGGGGACGCGTCACCACTCGATGGCAGGGAAACGAGCGTCTCGCGCTGGCTGCGGAACCCTCGGACGGGGGGGCCGCAGCAGCCCAGGGCCGGCGACGAATCGACGGTCATCGATATGTGAAGAACCGTCGAGCACGGTGGGCATGCTTGCTCGCCCGCATCCCGTCGATTAACAGGCCCCGTTCCCATGACGGCGCCTGCGATCGAGGTGGAGCGGCTGGTGAAGCGCTTCGGCGACCTGGTCGCGGTGGACGGCATCGACCTGACCGTCCCGCCCGGAACGTGTCTCGGGCTGCTCGGTCCCAACGGGGCGGGGAAGACCACCACCGTGGAGATCCTGGAGGGGCTCCAGTCGGCCACCTCGGGGAGCATCCGCGTCCTGGGCCGCACCTGGGCGGAAGATCCGCAGGGCATCCGGGCGCGCATCGGGGTGACCCTTCAGGAAACGCGCTTCCACGAGAAGCTCACCGTGGAGGAGACGCTCACCCTGTTCCGGAGCTTCTATCCGGGTGGACCGCCGGTGGAGTCCGCCCTGTCCCAGGTGGCGCTGGAGGAGAAGCGCAACGCACGGGTGGGGACGCTCTCCGGTGGGCAGAAGCAGCGCCTGGCGCTCGCGGTCGGGCTGGTGGGAGACCCGGAGCTGCTCTTCCTCGACGAGCCGACGACCGGGCTGGATCCGGTGAGCCGCCGCGGCCTCTGGACCATCATCGAGGGGCTGAAGGGACGGGGCCGCACGGTCGTCCTGACCACGCACTACATGGAGGAGGCGGCGGTCCTCTGTGACGACATCGTGATCGTGGACCACGGTCGGGTCGTCGCCCGGGGGACGCCCGATGCCCTGGTGCACTCTCTGGGCGGAGAGCAGCTGGTGGAGTTCGTCGCCTCGCCGGCGCTTCCGGCGGAGGCCCTGGCGCGCGTGCCGGGGTTCAGCGGCCAGCGCCAGCGGGGCGAGACGGTGTCCCTCTCGGTCCAGGCCCTCCACGAGGCAGTGCCTGCGCTCCTGCGCATCGCCGACGAGCATGGCAGCGAGCTGGTGCGCCTCTCCACCCGGGCCGCGACGCTCGACGACGTGTTCCTCGCGCTGACCGGGCGAACCCTCGCCGAGGCGGAGCAGACATGAAGGGCGCCTCGGGCTGGCTCAACCCCTTCTGGCAGCTGCTCCTCATGCGGCTCCGCTCGTTCTGGCGCGAGCCGTCGGCCACCTTCTGGGTGTTCGTCTTTCCGCTGCTGATGTCGGTGGTGCTGGGGCTCGCCTTCCGCAACCAGGCCGGAACCCGCCTCTCGGTCGCGGTCACCGACGGGCCGGAGCGCGCCGCTGTCCTCGCGGCGCTGCGGGCAAGCGAGGGCCTCAGCGGCACGGAGATGACGGTGGACGAGGCACGGGAGGCCCTCCGGAAGGGGACCGTCGCGCTGGCGGTGGTGCCGGAGGCGACGCCGCGCCTGCTGCTCGATCCGACGCAACCCGACGCGCGCACGGCGAAGCTCCTGGTGGTCGATGCGCTCCAGCGAGCGGCCGGGAGGACCGACCCACGCCCACTCGCGGAGGAGCAGATCACCGTCCCCGGGAGGCGCTACATCGACTTCCTCGTGCCCGGGCTCCTCGGCTTCGGGCTGATGTCCTCGAGCATCTGGGGCCTCGGCTGGGCCATCGTCCAGATGCGGATGGGCAAGCTCCTGCGCCGGCTGGCGGCGACGCCGATGCGGAGGCTCGACTTCCTGCTCGCGTTCGCCAGCGGGCGCCTGCTCCTCGCGTTCCTGGAGGTGCTCTTCTTCCTCGGCTTCGCGCGCCTGATCTTCGACGTGCGGGTGGCGGGGAATCCGCTGACCTTCGTCGTCTGGGGGCTCCTCGGGGCGCTGTGCTTCGGCGGGATCTCGGCGCTGGTGGCCAGCCGCGCCCAGACGTCGGAGACCGCCAACGGCCTGATGAACCTGGTCACCCTGCCGATGACGGTGCTCTCCGGAGTCTTCTTCTCGGCGAGCCACTTCCCGGGCTGGTCCCAGCCTCTGATCCGCGCCTTGCCGCTGACCGCGCTGATCGACGGCCTCCGGGCGATCTCCATCGACGGTGCGGGAGTCTCGGCCCTGCTCGGGCGGGCGCTGGTCCTGGCGGTGTGGGGCGTCGGGGGGTTCGCTCTCGCGCTACGGCTCTTCCGCTGGAACTGACGAGCGCCGCATCCTCGGGCGACAGGGGCTCTTCGACGAGCTTGCCCAGCTCGACGCGCGTCGCCAAGTCGGCCACCTCGTCAGCTTCCTGCGCAACGTCGGCGCGTCGGAGCGGTGAGTCGGCGCCGACGAACCTTCTTCTCCTCCGTGTATGCTGGTCGGGTGGCTTCGTCGGACAAGACGCTCTCGGACCGAAAGCCCTCGACGGGGACGTCGGCACGCTTCGCCGCTCATCTCGACTTGGAGATGGAGTGCGAGCGACCCCTCGCGGGTCCTGGGCGTTACCGGCTCGCCGATGCGAAGAGGGTGCGGTTCGGCCGGGGCGACAAGCGGTTCGTCGCCGTCGAATCGAACGTCGTCTCGATCCAGGTTCCAGACCGGTGGATGTCCTCGCAGCACGCGGAGCTGAGCCTCGTCGACGACAGCTGGCAGCTCGCCGATCTCGATTCGAAAAACGGCACCTGGAAGGACGGGGAGCGCGTCCAGACCGCGGAACTTGGCGATGGTGATCGCTTCCAGATCGGCCACACCTTCTTCCGGCTCTGGATGTCGATTCCGGTCAGCGGACCGGCGTTCGTCGAAGCGCGCGACCTGGAAACGGACCCACCGAGCTTGCGGACGCTATCGCGCTCGTTCGCCGATATTGCGCGAGACGTGCGCTCGGTGGCCGCTTCGCGTGTGTCCGTGTTGCTCTTCGGAGAGAGCGG
>Ga0081540_1004737_pt1 | contig 10284 bp, 6 predicted proteins | sample TabmetS2T1R1_FD_71024 | JGI IMG/M metagenome (GOLD analysis project Ga0081540, IMG submission 71024) | Tabebuia heterophylla rhizosphere microbial communities from the University of Puerto Rico - S2T1R1 | ecosystem: Host-associated > Plants > Roots > Rhizosphere ... | reverse complement strand
TCGGGGTCGTGATCGGGGTCGTGATCGGGGTCGTGATCGGGGTCGTGATCGGGGTCGTGATCGGGGTCGTGATCGGGGTCGTGATCGGGGTCGTCGACCGGGGGCCGCTCCGTCCACCGCCGTAACAACTCAGCGATCATCGACAGCTGGCACCATGCGGCCCACGCCTCGAGGCGCCGTCCGGCCAACACAGCCTCCACGACGACCCGCGCCGACTGGTCGCCCGGCTCCGCCGCCAGCTCGGCGAGCTTGATCGCGGAGTCTGAACCGGGCCGCTGCCACGCCCCGGCCGCGTCCCAGGACTCCCGGGTACCGCCGACATCGGTGGCATCCAACCCATGGCCCCGACCCATGATTCCCCCGTCGATCGAACGTATGTTCGAACCCTATCACCGGCGCCGGACGTGCTCAAGCCGTTCCGCCCCATCGCTGCGCTCGAACCTTGCCACCCGTGCCGCCGAGGACGTCGACGCGTTCCGAGTCGCCCGCCGCCGGACGCCGGGCGGCTCCCTCTCTCGCTCGACGAGTCCGCACCGGGTCGCGAAAAGGCGGGGCAGGCGGGGTCAGGCAGAGTCAGGAGGGTGCAGCCGTCGAGCTCCGCACGATCAACTCGGTGGCGAGCTCGACGTGATGCGAGTCGAGCTTCTCGCCGGCCGACAGCCGCAGCGCCGTACGCAGGGCGACCGCCCCCATCTCCCGTAACGGCTGTCGTACGGTCGTCAGCGGCGGTGAGGCGAACCGCGCGATCTGGGTGTCGTCGAATCCGACCACGCTGAGGTCCTCCGGAATGCGCAACCCGCGAAGCCGCGCCGCCTCCATCACGCCCGCGGCCGTCTCGTCGCTTCCCGCGAAGACGGCCGTCGGCGGCTGAGGATGGTCGAGCAGGGCGACGCCGCCCGACAGCCCGTCGTGATAGAGGAAGTGCCCGAACCGGATGTAGCCGTCCGGGACCGTCGCCCCTTCGGCCTCCATGGCGGCGCGGTACCCGTGCATCCGCGCCTGGTTGCAGGCCGCCGACGCCGGGCCCCCGATGTAGGCGATGCGGCGGTGACCGAGGGACAGCAGGTGCTGGGTGGCCGCGAAGCCGCCGGCGAAGTTGGTCGAGCCGACGCTGGTCACGTCCGCCTTCGGGGTGTTGAGCGGGTCGATGACGACGAGCGGCAGCTGCGCCCGGGCCAGCGCGGCGAGATCGGCCGCGGTGAGGTCGTTGACGACGGCGATGACGGCGCGGCGGCCCGCCGCCACGAGATCCCCGGCCCAGGCGCCGGGGCGATCCGGACCGGCGTGGCGCTGCTCGTGGTACCGCAGGCTGATGGCCGCCGACGCCCTGACCTCGGCTGCGGTCTCCAGGATCCCCTGGATGATCTCCACGCCGTAGGCGTTCAGCTTGTGCTCGAAGACGAGCTCGATCGAGGGCCGTGCGATGGCTCGTGCGGCGCCGTCCCCGCGCCGGCCCACGTAGTCGTGCTGCTTCAGCAGCGTCTCGATGCGGGCGCGGGTCTCCGGACCGACGTCGGTGCGCCCGTTGACGACCTTCGACACGGTGGCGATGGAGACGCCGGCAGAGGCCGCCACCGTGGCCAGGGTGGCGCGCCCATCCTTGGACGCCACGACCGTGCCCTCCCTATCTCGCGCCGGCGGAGTCCGCCGACGGGACGATCTCGACGGGCGTGACCAGTCGCCGGTCGTGCCCCACCTCGCGTAGCGGCCCTGTCAACCGTATCCGCGCCCGACACGGAAGGTCCGCGGCGGACGTGCCGACGAGGACGTCGACGTCCCCGGGCTCGACGATCCGGCGCAGATCCCGCCCGGTGAACGCCGTCCGGTCGGCGTGCACCTGGAACCGGACGTCGGCCGCGGCACCACTGTCGAGCGAGATCCGGGCGAACCCGATGAGCTGCAGCAGGGGCCGCGTCACCTGCGCCACGACGTCGTGGAGGTAGAGCTGGACAACCTCGTCGCCCGCTCTCGGGCCGGTGTTGCGGACGCGGACGGAGACCGTCACCTCGCCGTCCGTCGGGATGTCGGCCGCGCTGGTCCGCAGGTCGTCGACCTCGAACGTGGTGTACGACGAGCCGTAGCCGAACGGGAACAGCGGCGTCGGGTCGAGGCTGCTGGTCCCGGTGTTCGCCGCGCCGAGGGGGGGTTGCAGGTAGGTCCCGGGCTGGCCGCCGGGGTGCCGCGGGATCTGCACCGGCAGCCTTCCGCTCGGCTGGACCCGGCCGACCAGGACGCCGGCGAGCGCGCCGCCCCCCTCCTCCCCCGGCATGAACGCCTGGACCAGGCCGGCAGCACGTCCGACCACGTCGCCCAGCGCGTAGGGGCGACCCGAGACGACGACCACGACCACGGGCGTGCCCGAGTCGAGGAGCTCGGCGAGCAGCTCGGCCTGGACTCCGGGCAGCCGCAGGTCCTCGGCGTCACACCCCTCGCCCGACGTGCCGCGGCCGAACAGACCCGCGAGATCGCCGACCAGGGCGATGCACACGTCGGCGTCCCGGGCGGTCGCGACCGCCTCAGGGAAGCCCGACCGGTCGTCGCCCTGCACCGCGCAACCCTCCGCGTGAACGACCTCGACATCCGGCAGGTCCGCCCGCAGGGCGTCCAGCGCGCTGAGGACCTCGATGCCGAAGCCGAGGTCGGGATGACGCGGCAGGACGTGGTTCGGGAAGGAGTAGCAGCCCATGAACGTCCGGGCGTCCGCGGCGCACGGCCCGACCACGGCCACCCGACGCAGCTCGGGGCGTCCCTCGCCGAGCAGGGGAAGCGCCGAGCCGGCGTCGAGCAGGACGATGGACCGCTCGGCCATCGTCAGGGCGAGGTCCCGGTTGCCGGCCGAGTCCAGCTGCCTGCCGGCGGCCTGTTCGACCGAGCGCTCCGGCGTCCAGTCGGCGTCGAGCAGGCCGAGCTCGATCTTCTGCCGGAGCGCGCGCCGCGCGGCCCGGTCGACGACGGCCTCCGGCACGTCGCCGCGGCGCACCCGCTCCACCAGGGCATCGCCGAAGCCGATGGTGTCGGGCAGCTCGATGTCGAGGCCGGCCGCGACGGCCTGCGCCCCGGCGTCGCCGTCGTCCGCGGCCACCCGGTGCATCGAGGCCAGGAACGGCACCGCCCAGTAGTCGGAGACCACCGTGCCGCGGAAGCCCCAGGCGTCGCGGAGCACGTCGGTGAGCAACCAGGGATCGGCGGCCGGCGGCACGCCGTCGACGTCCGCATACGAGTTCATCACCGACCCGGCCCCGGCGAGCGCGATGGCCGTCTCGAACGGCGGCAGGATCACGTCGAGGAGCTCTCGACGGCCCATCGGCACGGGGCCGTGGTTGCGGGCGCCGCGCGAGCCGGAGTAACCGGCGAAGTGCTTGAGGGTGGCGAGCACCCCCGCGCTCTGCAGGCCACGGACGTACCCGGCGCCGATCATGGCGACGAGGTAGGGGTCCTCGCCGAGCGTCTCCTCGACCCGGCCCCAGCGGTAGTCGCGGACGACGTCGAGCACCGGGGACAGGCCCTGGTGGACGCCGAGGGCGGCCATGTCCCGGCCGATCGCGGCCGCCATCTGCTCGACGAGGGCGGGGTCGAAGGTCGCGGCCCACGCCAGCGCGGTCGGGTAGACGGTCGCTCCGTACGCGGTGAACCCCGTCAGGCACTCCTCGTGCACGAGCGCAGGGATGCGGAACCGCGAGTTCTCCAGCACGACCCGCTGCTGCCGGACCAGCTCGGCGGCGCCCTCCTCCACCGAGACGGGGCCGCTGCCGTAGATCCGCGTCAGGTGACCCAACCCGTGCCGGCTCGACTCGGCCAGCGGGAGGATGGCGGCTGCCGCGAACGTCTCCTGCATCGGCGCGACGTTCAGCGCCGCGTCCCGCTCGGTCGACGGGCTCTGGTGGGCGTCGTCGTCCGGGAGGTCGTTGCCCATCCACCGGCTGCCGAGCTGGGCCACTTTCTCCTCGAGGGTCAGGAGCGCGAGCAGCTCGGTCACCCGGTCGTCCACGGAGCGGGTGCTGTCCTGCCAGCCACGAGAGCCTGCGGCGGTGTCAGCGGTAGGTCCAAGCGTCGTCACGAGGCTCTCCTCCAGGCATCGTCGCCCGACGTTTTACGAAAGGTTTCGACACAGCCATACACCGAACTGTGACCGTATCGATACCATTTGAGGCTTGAAGAGACGTGCAGTGGCCCACTCATGGTGCCCAACACTCTCACCCCGCTCGGATGGTGTGCGCAAGGGTCTTGACACTGTTTACGTAAAAACCTACGTTAACTCGCGGCGGTCGCCAGACGAAGAGTGCTGATCTCCCGGTGCGGAGAAAGGGCAGGAGACACCACGCGCTGGGGCCACGACGGCGGCCACCGATGTCGGACGATCGGACCGCCGCGGGAGCCCGCGGCTCTCGAGTACGGAGATCAGCGTGGATCCCAAGACGACCTCTCGGCGCAGCCTCCTCGGCGTCGCACTCGGCGCACCGCTGGCCGGCGCCGCGCTCGCGGCGTGCGGCAGTTCCGGCCCCACCCAGACCGGCGCCGGAGGTGGCAACGCCGGCGGTGGTGGTGGGGGCGGTGGCTCAGGTGCTGCCACCTACTGGTTCCTCTCGGGTCAGCCCCAGCAGGCCGTCCGCGAGGACACGGTCAAGCGGTTCAACTCGGCGAACTCCGGGAACCAGATCGCCTCCACGGAGTTCCAGAACGATGCCTACAAGACGAAGATCAAGACTGCCCTGGGGGCCGGTCAGGGCCCCACGGTCATCTGGGGCTGGGGCGGCGGCACGCTCCGGGAGTACGTGAAGAACAACCAGGTGGTGGACCTGACCGACTGGTTCTCGTCCAATGCGGACCAGAAGTCGCGCCGGTTCCCTGCCTCGTTCCAGGCGGCCACCGTGAACGGCAAGATCTACGCGCTGCCGGCCGAGACCGTCACGCCGATCCTCTTCTACTGGAACAAGAAGGTCCTGGACAAGATCGGGGTCTCGGCGATCCCGCAGGACTGGAACGGCATCATGCAGTACGTCGACAAGGCCAACTCCAAGGGCGTCGCACCGTTCTCGCTGGGCGGCCAGTCGCGGTGGACGAACATGATGTGGCTGGAGTTCCTGCTGGACCGGATCGGCGGCTCACAGGTGTTCCAGAACGTGTTCGACGGCAAGGCGAACGCCTGGTCCGACCCGGCGGTCACGGACATGCTGACCAAGGTGCAGGACCTGGTGAAGGCCAACGGCTTCATCAAGGGCTTCTCCTCGATCACCGCCGACTCCAACGCCGACCAGGCCGTGTTCTACACGGGCAAGGCCGGGGCGGTGCTGCACGGCGCCTGGATCTACGGCAACCTCAAGACCGCCGGCGGCGACCTGGTCACCGGCGGCCACCTCGAGTACTCGAACTTCCCCAAGGTGAGCAGCTCGGACAAGGGCGACCCGAGCGACACGGTCGGCAACCCCGGCCAGTACTACTCGATCAACGCCAAGTCGCCGTCGAATCAGCAGGACATCGCCAAGAAGTTCTTCGGCTCGACCGTGCTCGACGACGCCGAGGTCCAGAAGTGGATCTCCACCGGCAGCGTCCCGCTGATCAAGGGGTCGGACTCCAAGTTCCCGTCCGGGCCGGACGGCGACTTCCTGAAGTTCGTCTACGACGTCTCCTCGAAGGCGAAGAGCTTCGCGCAGTCGTGGGACCAGGCGCTGTCCCCCACGCAGGCGGAGACGCTGCTGGACAACATCGCCAAGCTGTTCCAACTGTCGATCACACCTGAGCAGTGGATCGCCAACATGAACAAGGCCATCGGGTCATGACCACGCTGGCTCCCCCCGTCGCCACCGGCCGGGCGGCGACGGGGGGCGGCGGGGGGGCCGTGAAAGGCGCCACCGTCACCTGGATGACGCTGCCCGCCCTGGCGATCTTCGCCGTGTTCGCCCTGCTCCCCCTGCTGGGCGTGCTGCTGCTCTCCTTCACCACCTGGACGGGCCTGGGAGCGATCCAGCCCTCGGGGCTGACCAGCTGGCGCGCGGTGCTGTCCGATCCCGGCCTGCCGCACGCGCTCTGGATCACCTTCAAGATCATGATCTTCACCTGGGTGATCCAGACTCCGCTGAGCATCCTGCTCGGGGTGTTCATGGCCGGCCACCAGCGCTACCGGGAGTTCCTGGCCGCGCTGTTCTTCATCCCGCTGCTGCTCAGCTCGGCCGCGATCGCCGTCGCCTACAAGGCACTGCTCGACCCGAACTTCGGCCTCGGCCCGGGCCTGCACCTGGCGTTCCTGACCCAGGACTGGCTGGGCAACGGCACGCTCGCGTTCTGGGCCGTGATGTTCATCGTGTCCTGGCAGTACATCCCGTTCCACTCCCTGATCTACCAGGGGGCGGTACGGCAGATCCCGAAGTCGATGTACGAGGCGGCGATGCTCGACGGGGCCGGCCGGATCCGGCAGTTCTTCAGCCTCACCCTGCCCCAGCTGAGGTACACGATCATCACCTCGTCCACGCTGATGATCGTCGGGGCGCTGACGTTCTTCGACCTGATCTTCGTGCTCACGGCGGGCGGCCCGGCGGACGCCACCCGCAACCTCGCCCTGGACATGTACATCCGCGGATTCCAGGGGAACCAGATGGGCCTGGCCAGCGCGATCGCGACCATCCTCGTGGTCATCGGCCTCGCCCTGGCCCTGTTGCTGCGCCGCCTGGGCGGCAGCGGAAGTCAACTCGAGGGGGCCTGACATGGCGGCGACCGTCTCCACCGACGCCACCCGGACGCAGCGCCCGGCGTCACCGCCGGGCCAGCGGGCCCGCCACCTGCGCGACATGAACTGGGTGGGCGGTCTGGCCTCGTGGCTCTGGTTGGCGATCGTGATCATTCCGATCTACTGGATCGTGATCACCAGCTTCAAGGGTCAGGACACCTACTTCTCCGGCAACCCGATGGCCCCGCCGACCTCCCCGACGCTGGACAACTACAAGTTGGTCATCCAGTCGGACTTCCCGCGCTACTTCCTCAACAGCGTTCTCGTCACCATCGGTGCCGTCATCCCGGCCCTGGTGGTCTCGTTCATGGCGGCCTACGGCATCGTCCGCGGGGCGGGCAACCGGCTCCTGCAGTTCATCAATGCGATATTCCTGACGGGCCTGGCCATCCCCATCCAGGCGGTGATCATCCCCGTCTACCTGATCATCATCAAGCTGGGCCTGTACGACACCTTGCTCGCGATCATCCTGCCGTCCATCGCCTTCGCCATCCCGCTGTCGGTGCTCGTGCTGTCCAACTTCATCCGCGACGTCCCCAAGGAGCTCTTCGAATCCATGCGGGTCGACGGCGCCACCGAATGGCGCACGTTGTGGAGCCTGGCGTTCCCGCTGACCCGCCCCGCCATGGTGACCGTGGCGATCTACAACGGCCTGGCGATCTGGAACGGGTTCCTGCTGCCGCTGATCCTGACCCAGACCCCGAGCAACCGGCTCCTCCCGCTGGCGCTGTGGAGCTTCCAGGGCCAGTACAGCGTCAACATCCCCGCCGTCCTGGCAGCCGTCGTCCTGACCACGCTGCCCATTCTGATCCTCTACGTCGTGGGTCGCCGCCAGCTCCTCAGCGGTCTCACCGCCGGCTTCAGCAAGTAGGCCGGCAGGGTCCACCCCTCATCCAGGTCCCCGTCGAGACGCCCGGCGGGGATCTCATCGTGCCTTCGTGCCCGCACCGCGGGGACGCCGGCGAGCCCCGAAACCAATCGACGGAGGTCACGCATGGACTCGACCATGGCCGGTACCGGCGACGACGTCACCGTCACCTCGTTCGAGAGCGCCGTTGCGGCCGTCCGCTCCGGGATCGACCCCGAGGAGGCGGCCGGCCGATTGCTCGCGGAGATGGACGACGCGACGAAGCTCGCGCTGCTCGACGGCGACACCCCGTTCTGGCCGGGGATGCCGGACATGATGGGCAACGGCTACAACCTCGAGCCGTACGTGGCAGGCGCGGTACCACAGCTCGGCGTGCCCGGCGTCCGCTTCAGCGACGGCCCCCGGGGCGCCGTGATCGGCCGCTCGACGGCGTTCCCGGTGCCGATGGCGCGCGGCGCCACCTGGGATCCCGACCTCGAGGAGCGGATCGGCGAGGCGATCGGTGCCGAGATCCGGGCCCAGGGCGGCAACTTCTTCGGCGGCGTCTGCATCAACCTGCTGCGCCACCCCGCCTGGGGGCGGGCGCAGGAGACCTACGGCGAGGAGCCGGTCCTCCTCGGCGCGCTGGGATCGGCGCTCGCCCGCGGTGCCCAGCGCCACGTGATGGCCTGCGTCAAGCACTACGCCTGCAACAGCATGGAGAACGCCCGGTTCACTGTCGACGTCCGGGTCGACGAGCACACCCTGCACGAGGTCTACCTGCCCCACTTCCGCGACGTCGTGGAGGCCGGGGTCGCCAGCGTCATGAGCGCCTACAACTCGGTCAACGGCGAGTGGTGCGGGCAGAACCGGACCCTGCTCACGGAGATCCTCCGGGACGAATGGGGCTTCGACGGCTTCGTCGTGTCGGACTTCGTCTGGGGTCTGCGCGACCCCGTCCGCTCCCTGGCCGCCGGCCTCGACGTCGAGATGCCCTTCGCCCAGCAGCGCGTGGGGGCCCTGCCCGGCGCCCTCGCCTCGGGCGCAGCGTCGTGGCAGGACGTCGACCGGGCCGCACGGCGGATCCTGCGGACGCACCTGCGGTTCGCCGCCGCCCTGCCCGCCGAGCCACCAGGGCCGGAGGTCGTCGGAGGCGAGGAGCACCTCGCCCTTGCTCGGTACGCCGCGACGCGGGCCATGGTCCTGCTCCGCAACGAGCCGGTCGACGGACGCCCTCTGCTGCCGCTGTCCGCCGAACGGCTGACGCGGGTGGCCGTGCTCGGACGGCTGGCGGACGTCCCGAACACGGGTGACCACGGCTCCTCCGACGTGCGCGCGCCCTGGGTCGTGACGCCGCTGGCGGGGATCCGCGCCGCCCTTCCCGGGATCGACGTGACGCACCAGGACGGGTCGGACACCGCAGCGGCCGCGGCGGACGCCGCCCGCGCCGACGCGGCGGTCGTCGTCGTGGGCTACACGGCCGAGCACGAGGGCGAGTACGTCGGCTCGTTCGACCCGGAACTCGCCGGCTTGTACCCGCCCGCTGCGGATCCACAGGCACTCGAGGAGCTGGCCCGGGTCTGGAACGAGGGCCCGCAGCTCGTCGGCGGCGACCGGGACTCGCTGCGGCTCCACCCGGACGAGGAAGCATTGATCCACGCGGTCGCGGCGGCCAATCCGCGCACGGTCGTGGTCGTCGTCTCCGGTGCCACCGTCGTGATGGAGGACTGGCGGCAGGAGGTGCCGGCGATCCTGATGGCCTGGTACGCCGGCATGCAGGGCGGCGCGGCGCTCGCCGACGTCCTGCTCGGGATCGGGGAGCCCGGCGGCCGGCTGCCCTTCGCCGTCCCCGAGGACCCCGCCGACCTGCCCCCGTTCGACAAGAACGCCACCACGGTGACCTACGACCGCTGGCACGGTCAGCGCCGCCTCGACCGCGACGGCAAGGCCGCCGCCTACCCGCTGGGCTTCGGGCTGTCCTACACGTCGTTCGCGATCACCGATGTCGACGTCGTCGTGCCTGCGGACCTCGCCGAGGCTGCCGCGTCGCCCCCGCTCGAGGTGCGTGCGACGGTTCAGAACACCGGTGGACGCGCCGGCGGCTGCGTCGTCCAGGTCTATGTGCGGCGGCCGGACGGCTCCGACGGACCGGAGCGGTACCTGGCCGGGTTCGCCCGCGCAGAGCCTGCTCCCGGCGAACGCGTGCCCGTGCGGATCGACGTGCCGCTCAGGCGCCTGGCGAGTCGCCAAGGACCGGGCCGGTGGGTCACGCCGGCCGGCAGGTACCGGATCGACGTCGGTGCCCACGCCGGCGACCCCGGGGCCGTCTCCGTCGACGTCGAGCTTTCCGAGAGGCAGGTCTGAGCATGGTCACCGAGTCGGTGCAGACGCAGGTCGACGCCCCCGGCACCGAGCTGCGCTTCCCGGACGGGTTCGTCTGGGGTGCGGCGACCGCCGCCTACCAGATCGAGGGCGGCGCCCGGGACGACGGCCGCGGGCCGTCGATCTGGGACACGTTCAGCCGCCAGCCGGGCGCGGTGGTGAAGGGTCACACCGGCGACGTCGCCTGCGATCACTACCACCGGCACCGCGACGACGTCGCGCTGATGACCGGTCTGGGGCTGGCGGCTTACCGGTTCTCCGTGGCCTGGCCACGGATCCGGCCCGACGGAACGGGGCCGGTCGAGCCGCGCGGGCTGGCCTTCTACGACCGGCT
>Ga0081540_1004736_pt1 | contig 10286 bp, 7 predicted proteins | sample TabmetS2T1R1_FD_71024 | JGI IMG/M metagenome (GOLD analysis project Ga0081540, IMG submission 71024) | Tabebuia heterophylla rhizosphere microbial communities from the University of Puerto Rico - S2T1R1 | ecosystem: Host-associated > Plants > Roots > Rhizosphere ... | reverse complement strand
AACTATCTGATCGATACAGACAGCCGCGATCATCGTCGATGTCGAGGCAACGCCCGCCAGAACCTCCGATGAAGTGCGCGCCACTTGCACGATGCTCGATCGCACCAGCAGCGACTGGGCCTCAAGCCAAAACGCCTTGCCGCCGACACCGCCTATGGCACCGGGCAGTTTCTCGGCTGGCTGGTCGGCTAGGGAATTGCGCCGCACGTCCCCACGTCCACCGCAAGGCTGCGAAAACCCGCTGAGACATAACTGGCGAAAAGTCCAATAAGCAGCAGGAAATTTTGTGTCCCACTGATGGGTTAATTAATTGAAATACAACAAAATTGGCACTCCCTAGGGGAATTGAACCCCTGTTTCCAGATTGAAAATCTGGCGTCCTAACCATTAGACGAAGGGAGCGTCGCGGAAGACCTGCTTCATATAAAAAGGATTTGCGCGGCGCACAAGTGGCAGCTTCCCCAGTCGCCCTCCCAAATCAGCGCGGCTGGCGGGCCGGGTCGGCGATGTCCTCGATCATCACCTCGACGCGGTCACGGCCGCCCCATGTGTCGCGCTGCAAACGGCCGGCAATATGGAACGGACGGTCGCCGCCGCTGAGCAGGGCATCGCCGAGCGGTGTGCCCATGGCACGGAAGGCGATGGCACCGATGGTTGCTCCGCCGCCCGATTTCAGCGAGCAGCGGATATGCGCCTCGCCGGCCTGTTTGGCGAAGCTGATGCGGTGGGCGGGGAAGACGAAGCGCGGAGCGGGATTGCCCGACCCATAGGGACCGGCCTTTTCGAGCAGTTCGGCGAATTCGACGGTCGCGGCTTCGGGTGTGAGCGCGCCATCGACGGAGAGCGCGGCCACATCGCGGGCCGCCGTCACACTGGTTGCCAGCTCGCCGAGCAGAAAAGCCTCGACCTCCGCTAGCCGCTCACGCGCGAAGGTGATGCCGGCGGCCATGGCGTGGCCGCCGCCCTTCTTCGCGAGGCCCTTCTCCAGGCAGGCGCGCACCGCACGACCGATATCGGCGCCGGCGATGGAGCGGCCTGAGCCGGTGCCGTGCAGGCCATCCTCGTCCCAGGCGACGATCAGCGAGGGGCGGCGGAAGCGCTCGGTCAGGCGGCTGGAGACCAGGCCGACCAGCCCCTTATGCCAGCCTTCCGAGCCGAGCACGATCATGGCGAGTTCCGGGTCGGCGGCGAGCTTTTGCTCCGCCAGCGCCACCGCTTCTTCGCAGCAGCGCAGCTCCATATCCTGGCGCTCGCGGTTGAGACGGTTGAGGATGCCGGCAATGTCGGCGGATTCCGCTTCGTCATTGCTGGCGAGGAGACGTGCGCCAAGTGCAGCATCGCCGATCCGCCCGCCGGCATTGATGCGCGGCCCAAGCAGAAAACCAAGATGATAGGGCGTCGGCGCGCTGTTCAGCCCGGCGGTGTCAGCAAGCGCTTTCAGGCCCGGATTGCGCCGTCGATGCATCACCTTCAGGCCCTGGGCCACGAACGCGCGATTGACCCCTTGCAGCGGAACGACATCGCAGACCGTCGCCAGCGCGACGAGATCCAGCCAGCCGAGCAGATCGGGCTCCGGATGGCCGTTGCCATAGAAGCCGGCGGTGCGCAGATAGCGGGTGATCGCAATCAGGAGCAGGAAGGTCACACCGGCCGCCGCGAGATGGCCCTGGCCGGAGAGACAATCGTGGCGGTTGGGATTGATGACCGCGACGGCCTCGGGCAGCTCTTCGGTCATGCCGTGATGATCGACCACCACCACCTCCGCGCCGAGCTTCGCCGCAAGGCGCAATGGGCCATGGCTGGTGCCGCCGCAATCGACGGTGATGATCAGCCGCGCCCCATTCGTCACCAGCGTCTCGATGGCGCCATCATTTGGGCCGTAGCCCTCGAAAATGCGGTCGGGAATGTACACCACCGCCTCGCGACCATGAGCGCGCAGGAAGCGCTGCATCAGGGCGGCTGAGCAGGCGCCATCCACGTCGTAATCACCGAAGATGGCGACCGGCTCACCCTTCCGGATCGCGCTGGCGATGCGGGCGGCGCCCGCATCCATGTCCTGCAAGGTCGAGGGATCCGGGAGCAGGGCGCGCAGGGTCGGATTCATCAGGTCGGCGACGTTTTCGGGCGTGCCACCGCGTGCCGCAAGAATCCGGCCGAGCAGATCGGGCAGATCGTGACGCTGGCAGATTGCCGCCGAGATCCGCGCTTCGTCCGACTTGAGACGCTCGCGCCAGCGCAGCCCTTTTACCGACCGCGTCACGCCGAGAAAGGTATCCGTCTCCGCGCTGTCTATCCGAAGCTGAAACGCCGCATTCATGAACTGCCCCGCTAGCCGCATCAGCTTAGGGATTAAACGATTCGCGGGCAATTTTCGGACTTTACGGATTTTTGCTCCATGACGCTGAATATCTGAGCCACGAGTGCTCGTCTTTAAAGGACATGGTGGCCGGATGCAGCGCCTGAGCAAAATGAGGCCCAGGCGCCCGGCTTGCCTGAGCGGGGCGCCGTGCTCGCAGCCGTCAACCAAGCCGCTTCGCGGTGGCCTTCGGCCAGTGTTGCCTGCCCTCGACTGGATCGGGGGACCGCTGCTGCGCGCGTCGCCTTGTCGCAAGCGCAGGCCGGGACGAAGAAACGGCACTGGGCCTAACATAGAAACATCGTCTGAGCGAAGGGCGCATGCGCGGGTCGTTGCTGCCAAAGGGCGGCGCGAGAGCAGCCTCATCCCTCCTGGAATTTGGGCGCGGCGCGGTGCTGGGTGCGCAGCCAGCGGACCGTCTTGGTGGCCGAGCGCATGATCACCGTATGTGTCTCGATACTGCCGCCATGAAATTTGACGCCGTCCAGCAGCGATCCATCGGTGACGCCGGTTGCGGCAAAGATGACGTCGCCTCCGGCCATTTCCTCGACGGTGTACTTGCGCGTCAGGTCGGTAATCCCCCGGGCCGCGGCGCGCCGGCGCTCCTCCTCGTTGAGCGCAGTCAACCGTCCCTGCATCTGGCCGCCGATGCAGCGTAGTGCCGAGGCTGCGAGCACGCCTTCCGGGGCGCCGCCTATGCCCATATAGAGATCGATCCCGCTCTCGCCCGATTCCACGACCTCGATCACGCCGGCGATGTCGCCATCGCCAATAAGCTTGATCGACGCGCCGGCAGCACGCACCTCATCGATGAGTTTGATGTGACGAGCACGGTCGAGAATACAGACGGTCAGATCGGAGACCTGCACACCCTTGGCCTTGGCAACGCGCTCCAGATTTTCACGCGGGGAGAGGTCGAGATCAACGAGGCTAGGCGCGAAACCGCTGCCGATGGCAATCTTCTCCATATAGATGTCGGCGGAGTGGAGCAGCGTGCCGCCGGCCGCAATCGCCACGACAGCCATCGAGCCGGGCTGAGCCTTGACGGCAAGGGTGGTGCCTTCGAGAGGGTCGACGGCGATATCAACGGCCGGGCCGTCGCCGCTCCCCAATTCCTCGCCGATATAGAGCATCGGCGCATCGTCGCGTTCACCTTCGCCGATGACCACCCTGCCGCGGATCGCCAGTTTGTTCAGTTCACTGCGCATGGCATCGACGGCGGCGCGGTCGGCGTCTTTCTCAATGCCGCGTCCCCGAAGCCTGGCCACCGCAACGGCTGCTGCTTCGGTCACCCGTGCAACTTCGATCGACAAAGATCGAGGCAAAAGAGGCGTCTGCTCGGACATCGATCACATTCCCGTATCGCCACGACCACTGCCGGGGCGGATTCACCCCGCGGTTCAGGGATGCCACAAGCCCCGTAACAAGCAAAGTGACTTAAAGTTTTTCGATCCGGATCATCTGCGGCTTTTCGTGTACATGGCCATCGGCCTCGATGGCCTCAAGCGCCTGGCGGATCGCCGCTTCGGTGGTCTCGTGGGTGATCATAACAACAGGCGTCGGCTCGTCGATCCGGCTCGGCCGGCCAGAGCCGGGCAGGCCGGCGCGGGGGTGCTTCTGCACGATGCTTTCGAGCGAAATGCCCTGCTCCGCCATACGGCTGGCGATGGCGGCGAAGGCGCCGGTGCGGTCATACACCGACAGGCGGATATAGTAGCCGCCTTCATGGGCCCGGATCGGCGCCCGGATATGGGGCTCGACGCTCGCCACGGGCAGGCGGAATGTCGGCCTGGAGGTGCCGGTGGCGATATCCATCAGATCGCTGACCACGGAGGAGGCCGTGGCGCGCGCCCCCGCGCCCGGTCCGACCAGCATAATCTCGCCGGCGAAGTCGCTGTCGACAGCCACGCAGTTAAGCACGCCGTCGACCTGGGCGATGGCGCTGTTCTTGGGCAGCATGGTGGGATGCACGCGCTGCTCGATGCCGCCATCGGTGCGCAGCGCAACGCCCAGCAGCTTGATGCGATAGCCAAGCTCGTCCGCCGCCTTGATATCCGCCGGGGTGATGGTGCGGATGCCCTCTAAGGGCGTGGTATCGGTCGAAATCTCGGTGCCGAAGGCGAGGCTGGTAAGGATGCTCAGCTTGTGCGCGGTGTCGTGGCCATCGACATCGAAGCTCGGATCGGCCTCGGCATACCCAGCCGCCTGGGCATCCGCCAGTACTTCAGCGAAGCCTTTGCCCTCGTTCTGCATCCGCGTCAGGATGTAGTTGCAGGTGCCGTTGAGGATGCCGAACACCCGCTTGACCTGGTTGCCGGCGAGGCTCTCGCGCAGGGTCTTCACGATGGGAATGCCGCCAGCGACGGCAGCTTCGAAGTTCAGGCTGACGCCTTTTGCCTCGGCGCGCCGGGCGAGTTGCGTGCCGTGCTCGGCGAGCAGCGCCTTGTTGGCGGTAACCACCGACTTGCCAGCGTCGAGCGCCGCTTCGACCGCTGCACGGGCCGAGCCTTCGGCACCCCCGATCAGCTCGACCAGCACGTCGATGGAGGGACTGCGCGCGAGTGCAACCGGATCGTCGAACCATTCCAGCTTCGACACATCCACGGTACGCGGCTTGGCACGATCACGGGCGGAGACACCCGTCACCACAAGGGCGCGGCCGCAGCGCCCGGCCAGCGCCTCGCCGTTGTGAGCAATCAGCTCCAACACACCGCCACCCACCGTGCCGAGGCCGGCGAGGCCCAGTTTCAGCGGTTCCATGAAACGGTCCCTTAAAGCGTCAGCCCCTCTGGCCGGACGCCAACGGGATGACGTTATGCAGCGTACCAGGCGCCTCGGACAGGAATTTCTTCACATTGCGCGCGGCCTGGCGAATGCGCTGTTCGTTTTCCACAAGGCCGAAACGGACATAGCCCTCGCCATATTCGCCAAAGCCCACGCCCGGCGAAACCGCAACTCCGGCCTTCTCGAGCAAGAGCTTGGAGAATTCCAGGGAGCCCATCTCCTTGAAGCCCTCGGGGAGCGGAGCCCAGGCGAACATGGTCGCAGGCGGGGCGGGGATGTTCCAGCCGGCGCGCGCCATGCTCTCGACGAGGCAGTCGCGCCGACGCCGATAGGTGTTGCGGATCTCCTCCACGCAGTCCTGCGGGCCGTTCAGCGCAGCAGACGCAGCCACCTGGATCGGGGTGAAGGCGCCGTAATCGAGATAGGATTTGACGCGTGCGAGGGAGGCGATCAGCCGTTCATTGCCCACCGCAAAGCCCATGCGCCAGCCGGGCATCGCATAGGTCTTCGATAGGGAGGTGAACTCAACGGTGACATCGATCGCACCCTTGACCTGCAGCACGGACGGGGGCGGCGGCACGTCGAAATAGATCTCGGCATAGGCCACATCCGACAGGATGATCAGGTCATGCTTGCGCGCGAAATCGACCACCTCTTTGTAGAAGTCGAGATCGGCGACATAGGTGGTGGGGTTCGAGGGATAGCTGAGCACCAGCGCCAGAGGCTTGGGGATCGAATGGCGCACGGCGCGGTCGAGCGCGGCCATGAAATCGGGCCCGGGCGTCGCGGGCAGCGAGCGGATCGAGGCGCCGGAGATGATGAAGCCGAATTCGTGGATCGGATAGGTCGGGCTCGGCGAGAGGATGACATCGCCCGGCGCGGTGATCGCCTGGGCCATATTGGCAAAGCCTTCCTTGGAGCCGAGCGTGGCCACCACCTGGGTGTCGGGATTGAGCTTCACCCCGAAGCGGCGCTCGTAATAGGCGGCCTGGGCGCGGCGGAGGCCCGGAATGCCTTTCGATGCCGAATAGCGGTGGGTGCGTGGCTTGGCGACGGTTTCGACCAGCTTCTCGACGATGTGCTGGGGCGTGGGCATATCGGGATTGCCCATGCCGAAATCGATGATGTCATCGCCGCGAAGGCGAGCGGCAGCCTTCAGCTTGTTGACCTGCTCGAAGACATAAGGGGGCAGGCGCTTGATGCGATGAAAGTCCTGGTTCCGCTCGTTCACGATGAGTCCCCTCCGGTCGGCTGAGATGGCGGCCGACGATTTGGCTAGTATAGCAGTTTTCTAGGGGAGGGTCTTAGCGCGAGGAAGCCGGGGCGGCAAGATGCACTGGCTGTGGTCAATGCATCAAACTGCAAGGGCATGTCTGGGATGGGTGTGAAGAGAGATTGCGTCCGTGCATAATTCGGCTCTCGGCTCGAACGCATCATTTCGATTTCTGGCTCAGAACGCTGGAGAGCCGTTGCGAACCGTTAGCGACATTTACCGGCCAGATTGAAATCACGAAACACGCGGAGTGGGACACAAGGTGCCACTGGCGCTACGACTGGCTGATTGCCGGCAATAGGTCAGATATTTGTACAAAAAATAGGCAAATCACCTTATAGCTGCTTTGGGCATCCTAATGGATGTCCAGATAGGCGGGTTCCGATGCGGGGGACATGCCAGTATGATCAGTTGCTCCCTCCGCCGGTACTGAGGGAGAAAGAAAATGTCATTATTGACTGCTTTGGCTATTAGTCTTGGCGTACTTGGGGGCGTTGCCACATGGCTCTTCTTGGGGCCGTTGGCCGGACTTTCGCTGCAGATCTGGGCGGCCTTCATTGCCTGGGGATGCTTCTTTCATTGCGGCGGCAAAGAAAGCGGCCTGACGCAGACGATTGCCGCGAACATTGCCGGCGCTGTTATTGCCGGCATTACATTGCTTTTCGTTGTCTCCACCGGGGTTGCTAACACGATAGGCCTGCCGCTCTGGGCTGGCATATGCGTTGGCATTGGCGTCGCAGCGATGTGCCTGCTCGCAAATGTACAAATGTTTGCAAGCATTCCGGCACAGGTCTATGGCTTTGCTTCCACGGCAGGGTATGCGCTTCTCAGCGACAAGGCCGGTATGGTGGGCTTGCCGAGCTTGGCGAACCCGGTGCTCATTATCATCATCTCGATGGTAATCGGCGCGCTTCTTGGCTACCTGTCGGAGAAGGTCGCCATCCAATTGACTACCGCGCGCGGAACAGTATCAGCTTGAGTACTGACGGCACTGTTCAGAAAAGATGATGGCGAAATTCCCCCGGCCGTGATTTGGTCGGGGGTATCAAATCCACTGCCGCACCTCGATAATGGCGCCCGTCACTTCGCGGCTGTCGCGCGATATGCAGATCAATACTTCGCTGGTTCGCGTGGGCGTCAGCGATCGATTTTCGGGCGCGGACATCGCAAGCCAAGAAACCTCCCGGCCGCAGCGCTGACGCTGGTGTAAAACGATGCAAAGATCGAATGGCGCCCACCATAACGCGGCCGTAGGCGGGCGCAGTGTCATCCCGGATGCCAACGCTCAGTAAGGCGCGATCACGCCGGCATCGATCAGGAAGTTGCGCATCAGGTAGCGGGGCCTTCCGTCCGGACGGGCGGAAAGGCTGCCCCGCACTTCCGGCTGGTAAGCAAGCCCCTTGCCCGTCTTCTCACGGTAGTGATCGAGCAGACCAACCAGCACCTCTCCGACGATGCTGCCGCCGACCGGGCCGAGACTGTTGCCGCCGCCCAGGTAGCCTTCGGCAGGGCCACCCCGTCCCCCCATATATGCGACGCGCTGATAACCTCTGCCCCTGACACCGCCGGCGTAGGCCGGAGTATAATATGCGCCGCGGCTGATGCCGAATACCTCCGCCTCTTGCAGAACGTAATACCAGAGCGGCGTGTCCTCCGGTCCAACGAAGTAGCGGGTGCGCGCATTGGGTGGCAGCAGAAACGCCTGCCAGCCATTGGGATAGCGTCCCGGCCGACGGCCGTCGATCTGTCCCAGTGCGCCCCTTGCGCCCAGGACAGGGAGCATGCGCTCCGCCACTGTTTGCCCCGAAGGCAGAAAGAACACCCGGCCCCTCTGCAGGTTACGCGCCGGCAGCGAGCCCAGATCGCTTGGCCCGACCGCGCCGACCTGGTTCAGCCGATGCAACTCGGGCGTGACCAGCGGATCGATCCGGCGTGCCCAGTTGAAGCCGGGTGGGGGCACCTCGTCGATCTCGAAGAAGTAGCGCCAGTCGACAAGCTCGCGGGGGGTAACCGGGCTGAATGAGGGGATGCCGCCGCGCCCGGCTCCAGGGAACAGGCTTGTCCGATAACCAGCCCGAAGTGTGTAGGAGGCGCGAACCTGGGAATGACCGTAACGGTAGGCTGCGACCGCGAACTCCACGGGAATATAGGGCGCGCGCAAGGCGCCGTCTGGCGCGCGAAAGCCGCGCGGGAAGTAGAAATCGCGGCCTCGCGCCAGGAGGTCGGCGGTGCGCTGGTAGCCGATCAGCCAGGGCAACAGGTCCTCGGCGATGACGCGATGATAGTAGTAAAGCACATGATCGCGCGCTGTCTCGAAGATCTCGGTCTTGGCCGGTGCGGGCAGCGCATCGGCGAGCCGGTAGATGCTGCAGACATTGGAGCCGCAATACCGATAGCGGTGACGGCCGAAACGCCGGCTGACGAGCACATCGACGGTGCGATTGTGGAAGGCAACGAAGGCCGCATGAAGCTGCGATACGATAAGATTTTCATCATCCCGTGGATCGCCAAGTACGGCCGTCGGAGCACCGCCGAGCGGGCCAGGGCCGTCGTCTCCCTCGATGCGCAGGACGTCATGCCGGGCGTAAAAGCCCTCTCCGGCGAGCAGCCGTCCGGTGCGCAGATATGGCAGCTTGTAGAGGTAAGGCGACCCGATAGGCCCGGTGCCATAAATATTGTCGAGGTCGAGTTCCGGCGTCCTGGTGTTCTCCACCTCATCGCCGCGAATGCCAGTCTTCAGATTGGTGGAGAGGTCGAGAGTGATGTCGTGATCGATGAGCAGCGCGAAGAAGGTGTAGCCGGAGGGCATATCGCTATCGCCGGCCGGATCGTTCGGATCGCCGGGCTCGACCAGCACCTCACCGAGCGCGCGCAGTGCCTCCAAGCTTGAGGCCTGGGCCGGCAATCCGCGTCCATCCGGGTATCTCGGATCGAGCACGGGAAACAGGCGGCCGAAGCCTCGATGGCGATTCAGTTCAAAATCGGGCGCGAGCGGCAGCCTCGACTCGGGAGCGTATGGAGCGAACCGCCCATTGTAAGATGGCGGCACGGCGCCGTCGGGCGGCAGGGCGTATCCATAAGGTGGCGGCGGCACGCGAAACTGCCCGGCGAAAGCGGCTCCGCTCTGCGTTGCAAGAAGGCCGATCATTGCCATGCCGAATATTGCAATGTGAGCTGACAATGCGGAGCAGAACGCGATACTCCGCAATAAAAGTGACTTTTTACACATCTGATGCCCCCATTGAGAGGGTGATCATCACAAAGGTCTCTTAAGCAATACTAAATCCGCTAAAATTTTCGAAATTAGCTGGCATTTGCCGCAAGGGATTGTAGGACATGCTGCCGACCGCTCCCGCGCTGTGTAGCCGGCCGTTGGTGCACGGTCGTTAAACGGCGAGACTCAATTCACCTATCCACTTTGGTCCTTGTCGACTTTCGTTTCCTTCTCGCTGCCGCCGCGCTTTCCTTGCGAAACGGCCGGGCGGGGACAGACCTCGCCGAGAAAGCCAGCGAGCGCGCTGGTCAAAGCATCTTCCTTGAGGCCGTAATGCATGTTCTGGCCTCTCTTTTCACGCCTGACCAATCCGGCATTCTCCAGCACGGAGAGATGTTTCGAAATCGCCGGCTGCGACATCACATCGGCGAAGCGCTGAACAATCTCGCCGGCCGTCATGTCTGTCTTGGAGAGATAGGCCAGAATTCGCCGCCTTGCGGGGGATGACAGCGCCTCGAAGACCTTGTCGATCAGCATTCGTCATGTGTCCCGGTGTGCTATCACAGAAAAATCAATTCCTATATAATTATAGAGTTATATGATTGTGGTCAAGGCGCCAAGACCGCGGTCTCATATTGGTCAGTGATTTGACGGTCGCC
>Ga0081540_1004735_pt1 | contig 10287 bp, 7 predicted proteins | sample TabmetS2T1R1_FD_71024 | JGI IMG/M metagenome (GOLD analysis project Ga0081540, IMG submission 71024) | Tabebuia heterophylla rhizosphere microbial communities from the University of Puerto Rico - S2T1R1 | ecosystem: Host-associated > Plants > Roots > Rhizosphere ... | reverse complement strand
GGCCGAGCATTCGGAGCGTGAGGTCGGATTGGAGTAGGGAAAGGTGATCGGCCGTTGATTAAGCTCGGCCATAGTCTCGACCACCTCACGGGTGAACAGCTTCGGAATCCCGCTGACTCCGATGATCCCGGTCGGCTTCAGCGCCTTGACCGCCTCGACGAACGTCGAGATCGGCTGTCGGTCCTGCGCGAACGGGCGCTGAAAGTCCGCGAGATCCTTGCGAGAGTTGACCAGAAGACCATTGACGTCGAAGAGCGCGTTACGACGCCTCGCTTCGTGTATGTTCATGCCGGCTTCAGCCATAGCTTGACTGATAAGCTCTGCAATTCCAGTTCCGGCCGAGCCAGCGCCGAGAAATAGAAACCGCTGGTCAGTGATCTTCTGTTTCGTGATGCGCAGCGACGCCAGTATTCCAGCAAGCGCCACTCCCGCGGTGCCCTGGATGTCGTCATTGAACGTGCAGACCTCGTTGCGGTAGCGCTCGAGGATCGGCACGGCATTGATGTTCGCAAAGTCTTCCCACTGAATGCAGCATTTCGGATAGAGCTGCTGCACTGCCGCCACGAACTCCTCAATGAATGCCGCATATTCGTCGCCGCGCACGCGTCCTTGACGCAGCCCCAGGTAGAGCGGGTCCTCGACCAAAGCGTGGTTGTTGGTGCCGACGTCGAGCACGATCGGCAAACAGTATTGCGGCGGCACACCGGCACAGGCCGTGCAAAGAGCGAGCTTCCCGATCGGGATGCCCATTCCGCCGGCGCCGAGATCTCCCAGCCCAAGGATACGCTCGCCGTCGGTGACGACAATGAAGCGCACGTCCTTGTCCGGCCAGTTGGAAAGCAAGTCCTTCACGCGACCGCGCGCGCTGATCGGCAGATAAATGCCGCGCGGCTGGCGGAAAATATGGCCGAACTTCTGACACGCCTCGCCGACCGTAGGCGTATACACGATCGGCATATAGGTCGCCGGATCCGACCTCAGGATCGCGTAATAGAGGGTCTCGTTGCGTGCCTGCAAGTCCGACAGCACGAGGTACTTCAGCAAGTCGTCACCAAGACGGGCAATCTCATCGTGTCGTCGGGCGATCTGCAGCTCGAGTGAAAGCATGGCAGGCGGCAGCAGGCCCTCGAGACCGAAAGCGCGGCGCTCTTCGTCGGTGAACGCAGTGCCCTTATTCAGGCGCGAATTGTGCAGCCGATCGTAACCGGCAAGCTGGGGTGCAGCCATTTTAGTCGGTGCGTTCATTGCATTGCTCCATTTGCACGATTTAGACGGTGTCTGCGATCCGAACGCTTTGAGCGGCCTCTTTTGCCACATAGGGCCTGACCATCTTTGCTGGATCGACGACGCGATCGAATGTCGCCTCGTCAACGTGGCCGAGCTCCAAAGCGGCCTCTTTTAGCGTCAGATCATGCTCCACTGCGAAGTGAGCGATCGCCGACGCCTTATCGTAGCCGATGACGGGAGCCAGCGCGGTAACAAGCATCAGTGAGCGATGCACGTATTCGGCAATCTTCTTTCGATTTGGCCGCGTGCCTTCGACCAAAAAGCGGCGAAAGTTCGTGCAACCGTCACTGAGTAGTGTAATCGATTGGGTGACGTTGGCGATCATCAACGGCTTGTAGACGTTCATCTCGAGATAGCCACCGGCGCCACCGAAGGCGACTGCGACGTCGTTCGCCATGACCTGCACGGCGATCATCGTCAGTGCTTCTGCTTGCGTCGGGTTCACCTTACCCGGCATGATTGACGAGCCGGGCTCGTTCTCGGGAATGAGCAACTCGGCGAACCCGGCGCGCGGGCCGCATGAGAGCAACCGGATGTCGTTGCCGATCTTGTAGAGCGACACGGCGAGCGTACGCAATGTCCCCGAGAGCTGGACGAGCGCATCGTGCGCACCCTGAACAGCGAATTTGTTGGGTGCGCTCACGAAGGGCAGCTTGGTCAGTCTGGCGATCTCCGCGGCTACCGCTTCGGCGAAGCCCGGCGCGGCGTTGATCCCGGTGCCGACCGCTGTACCGCCGAGCGCAAGCCGGTAGATGCCCGGCAGCGCCAACTCGATCCGCTCTAGGTCGTCCGTGAGCATCGCGGCATAACCAGACCACTCCTGGCCAAGCGTGAGCGGCGTCGCATCCTGCATATGCGTGCGGCCGATCTTCACGATGTCGTCCCATTCATCCGCTTTGGCCGCGATCGCGTCGCGCAGCGCGGTGACCGCCGGAATCAAACGTTGCCTGACGTTGACAGCGGCGGCAATGTGCATCGCCGACGGGAACGAGTCGTTCGACGACTGCGACATGTTGACGTGGTCGTTGGGATGAACCGGATGCTTGCTGCCGAGTGGTGTACCGGCGAGCTGGCAGCAGCGGTTCGAGACGACCTCGTTGACGTTCATATTAAACTGGGTGCCGCTGCCCGTCATCCATACATGCAGGGGGAACATGTCAACATGGCCGCCGGCGAGAATTTCGTCGCAGACGAGCGCGATCAGGGCGTGAACTTGCTCGGGCAGCCGGCCATCCCTGTAGTTCGTGGCGGCTGCGGCGCGCTTTATGATCGCATAAGCGGCAATCATTTCCCGTGGAATTAGGTCCTTACCGATGCTGAAGTGCTGTAAGGAACGCTGGGTCTGCGCCCCCCAGAGCTTATCCGCCGGCACCTCAACCCGGCCGAGCCCATCGGCTTCCGTTCGAAAGTCTGACATGATGCCCTCATCCGCTTTGTGGCCCTAGCCGCGCTCCGCCATCATCTTCTTCGTGTTGCCGATCGCGCGCGCGGGGTTCAGCCCTTTCGGGCACGTCTTCGTGCAGTTCATGATCGTATGGCAGCGATAGAGGCGGAACGGATCCTCGAGGCGATCGAGCCTCTCTCCAGTGCTCTGATCGCGGCTGTCGGCGAGCCACCGATAGGACTGCAAAAGGATGGAAGGACCGAGATATTTGTCCTGGTTCCACCAGTAGCTCGGGCATGACGTGGAGCAGCAGAAGCAGAGGATGCACTCCCACATGCCATCCAGCTTCGCGCGATCCTCGGGAGACTGCCGGCGCTCGCGATCCGGCGGCGGCTGATCCGACTGCAGCCAGGGTTCGATCAACGCATACTGCGCGTAGAGTCCGGTCAGATCCGGGACGAGATCCTTCATGACTGGCAGATGCGGCAACGGTGTGATCCGGCTCGCGCCCGCCTTCAGGCTGTCGATGGGCGTCAGGCAGGCCAGCCCGTTATGTCCGTCGATATTCATGGCGCAAGAGCCGCACACGCCTTCGCGGCAGGAGCGCCGAAACGACAATGTAGGATCGATCTGATCATTGATCTTGACGAGCGCATCGAGCACCATCGGCCCGCACTGGTCGAGATCGATCTCGAATTCGTCGATCGTCGGGTTGGCATTCTTGTCCGGATCCCAGCGATAGACTCGGAAGGTCTTGACGTGCCCCCCACCCTTCGGGGCGGGCCAGTGTTTGCCCTTGCCGACCTTTGAATTTGCCGGAAGCGTGAACTCGGACATGTTCGTGGTCTCCTGGTTGATGCTGCCTCGTTGCGATCGTCGGACCCGACGTTAGTGCGTGCGCTCCGCGGGCGGAAAGCTTTCCACCTCGTTGGAGAGCGTATTCAGACGCACCGGCCGATAGTTGAAGGTGACCTTCCAGTCTTCGTCTTTCCAGGCAACGGTGTGCTTGAGCCAATTCTTGTCATCCCTTTGCTTAAAATCCTCGCGCGCGTGAGCACCTCGCGATTCGGTGCGGGCAACGGCGGAATGGGCAATCACAACCGCCTGCTCCGCCAGATTGGCGAGCTCGAGGGCCGAGACCAGCGCGACATTCCATCTCAGCGAAGCGTCATCGACCGTGACGCGCTCCAGTGGGTCGCGCAGGTCGGTCAACCTCTTCATTCCCTCCCGCAAGGTATCGTCCTGACGGAACACGCCGAAGCCCGATTGCATCGCCTCCTGCATCAGCGGCCGGATCTCGCCGGGCTTGTTACCGCCCTTGCTGTGGCGGGTCCGGTCGAAGCGAACCAGGGCGGCCTCCTGCGCGTGACCATTCACCTCGCGCGCGCGCGTTCCCGGCTTGATCAGTTCGCCCGCACGCTGTGCAGCCGCCCGTCCGAAGACGATGAGATCGAGCAGGCTGTTGGTGCCCAGGCGGTTCGCGCCATGCACCGAGACACAAGCCGCCTCTCCGATCGCCATCAATCCCGGTACAACCGTCTCGGTGTCATCCTTCGTCGGTTGGACGACTTCAGCCTTGATATTGGTGGGGATGCCGCCCATGACATAATGCACAGTCGGAATCACGGGGATTGGCTCCTTGTGCGCGTCGACGCCGGCGAACGTACGCGCGGTCTGGACGATGCCGGGCAGACGTGCATCGAGCACGTCTGCGGGCAAATGCTCGAGGTGAAGGTGAATGTGATCCTTCTTCTCGCCGACCCCGCGGCCTTCCCGAATCTCCACGGCTTCGGCCCGGCTGACGACGTCGCGCGATGACAAGTCCTTCTCGCGCGGTGCATACTTGGGCATGAACCGCTCGCCTTCGCTGTTGGTCAGATAACCGCCCTCGCCGCGAGCGCCCTCGGTAATCAGGACTCCCGCACCGTAGACGCCGGTCGGATGGAATTGAATGAATTCCATGTCCTGCAGCGGCAGGCCGGCGCGCAAGACCATCGCGCTTCCGTCCCCAGTGCAGGTGTGCGCCGACGTGCAGGACTGGTAGACGCGGCCGCATCCGCCCGTCGCGATGACCGTCATGTTGGCGCGGAAGCGATGGATTGATCCGTCCTCAAGGCACCAAGCAAGCAGGCCGCGGCAGACACCGTCGTCGTCCATCAGCAGGTCCAGTGCAAAATACTCAATGAAGAAACGGGCTTTGTGCTTCAGGCACTGCTGGTAGAGCGTATGCAGGATTGCGTGACCGGTGCGGTCGGCCGCAGCGCAGGCCCGGTACGCCATGTCGCCCTTGGCATACTCGGTCGTGTGTCCGCCAAAGCGTCGCTGATAGATCTTGCCGGCATCGGTGCGGCTGAACGGCACACCCAAATGCTCAAGCTCGACGACCGCATCAACCGCCTCGCGACACATATAGGCAATCGCGTCCTGGTCGCCGAGCCAGTCGGAGCCCCGCACTGTGTCGAACATATGCCAGCGCCAATCGTCGTTCTCGATATTTCCCAAGGCGGCGCTGATGCCACCTTGCGCCGCGACAGTGTGGCTGCGCGTGGGAAAGACCTTGGTGATGCAGGCTGTATTCAAGCCGGCCGCGACCATGCCGAGCGTCGCCCGCAGTCCGGCGCCACCGGCACCGAGGACGATCACATCGAACGAGTGATCGACGATTTCGTAAGCGTTGGGCATTCTGGTCTCCCTAGCGGCCGAGAAAGAGCTTGAGGACGGCAAGCACACCAGCGCCAGCGAGGATCACCGCCATCGCACGAAAGAGAAGTTCTGCGGCCAGAAGCCGCGCGCGTGTGTGCACGTAATCCAGAATGACAGAACGCACGCCTATCAACGCATGCGCGATCCCCGCCATGATCAGGAGGATCACGAGCAGGGCTGGCACCGACTGGCCGAGCCAGTCGGCGGCCGTCTTTCGGTCCGACAGCGCGAGTGACAGGATCGACGCCGCGAAATAGAGGCTCAGCGGGATCAACGCGATCGCCGTCAAGCGCTGCAATCGCCACTCCCGCAGCCCGTCGCGCGCGCTGCCGAATTGGCGGACACGCCGCGGCACCACTTCGTCGCGCAGTGCAGTCGTATTCGATAAAGAGGTCACCTTTGTCATCGAGATCTCCTAGGCGAGAAGTACACACAGCCAGGTCACGACGGTCAGCAGCACGGTTGCGACGAGAACGGCGTAGCCGCTTCGGGCAGCGCTCCTGAGCTCAAAGCCGTAACCGGCATCCCAAGCCAAGTGACGGACGCCGTTGCACAGGTGGTAGAAGAAGGCGATCGACCAGCCGACCAGCAGCACAAGACCGATCGGAGAAACGAGAAATGCATGGGTGGCTGCAAACAGATCGCCGCCCGCCGCGACCGTGATGAGCCACCAGACAAGCAGGATTGAGCCCACCGCCAGTGCGATCCCCGTGAGACGGTGAAGGATGGACAGCGCGGAGGTGATCTGGAAGCGATACCAGACCGGAAACATGAAGGGGGATAGCGGACGTTCCATGGTCGTCTCCCAAGTGTCTAATGCCTCCGTTCTGCGATCAGCAAAGACGGCTTTCAGTTAACTAAGAACACCGGCGAAGTCCGCATTACAAACAACGCTCAAGAGGCCTGATTGCGGCCCATGCGCTGTGATGTTTGACACAAGCTCAGCTCGAACGCTGCTACGACCATACTGCTAATGCCCCTCGACATCTTGAACGACGCTGTTGCCGCGATAACAATTGTGCTTCTTCGATATCGGCTCCGCGAAGCCGCTCAATCTTCGGACGGCTATCCTCCTGATCGATAACGAGGGACCGCTTGCGCCCCGTGCATTGTTCCGGGCCTCACTTCATCGATTGTTGTGAATACGGCCCCGCCGATTCGATCCTCGACCAAAGCTTCCGCGCAAACGGATGCGCTTTTCCACATTTCACTATCGGATACACGACAACTGCCGGGCACGGGACTTTTCTTGCCCCTTCACGCAAAGCACATTAATACGTTGATGGATCGAGCACGCATCGGTCTAACGCTCCAGCCGCTCCCTCTTCTCGCTGCTTTCGATTGCCATAAGAACACTCAATGGCGTCTGCTTGGGAGCTAAGTGTCCTGATGGACTCGGGCTTTAGCGAGATTAGGAACACAACGAGACACAGCAGCACGAAAACGAACGCGCCAACGCTCAATACGTCTCTCATGCCAGCATCCGCGTGCTTTCTGTCTCATGGCGATGCGGCCTCAGCGGCCGATTGCGCTGCCTTGCCGCGCCGCGACACGGCTGCGCAAACAATACACCCGGAAAGCGGCCAGCTTCCTCGGATACGATCATATGGCCTGTACCGACATTCAGACTCGATGCTGACCTTCCTGCTGCAATCTGCGATGCCGATCTGCGCAGAAACTGCGTAGCAGCTGCAACACGTCATGATCATGCTCCGGCAAAGGATTAGTGACGCCGAAAATCCAGTCGAACAGATCGGGGTCGGTGCAATCGAGCAGCGCCTCGAATCGCTGTAGCTGGCAGCTGTCCAAGCTCTCTAGGGTGTCCTCGGCGAACGGTCCCAGAATGAGGTCGCTTTCCTGCGTCCCGCGGTGCCAGCACCGAAATAAGAGGCGCCGGCAACGGATATCCCGATGCTCGCGAACCGTCGCTTGGGAAGCAATATCTCTCATGTCCACTGTTGATATCCTTGTGAGAATGCTGTTACGGCGGACTTCAGCGTTGCAGCGCGCTAGACGTCGATTGTGCCGCGAATGGCGATAATCATCTTGAATGAGACGTTCGTCGCTTGAACGGCTGTGCGCGTTCCAGACGACCATAGCGCTTCATTTCACGATCGGTCTGCAAATCACCGCGAGAGGGCCAGCAGGTCGGATTGAGGCCGAAAGGCGCCCGGGGGCGTGGAAACAGCTCTGTGCCGTTAGTCGGTGTCGCTGGATCGCGCTTGATGTCGAGCGATCCAGGTAGCTGCGAAATCAAGGACATTCTGCTCGCCCGCGATTCCCCCGGCAGCACACCGCTTCTCAGTGCTGCATACGCAGATTCATCAGTTCGGCAGGTGCCATCATATTCTCGTTCAAGTTGGCCATGATCACGATCGAGCCAGCTACAATCAAGAGCACGATGAGCACGCCAAACGCCAGCGCCAGAATGTTGTTGGTGCTGTCCGGTCCTGTGGTGATATGAAGGAAGAACACCAGGTGCACTCCCATCTGGGCGATGGCAAGAACGGAGAGTCCCGCTGTCACGCCAGGTGCCCAGATTAGCGACGTATTCGTCACCCAGAAGGATGTGGCGGTCAGGGCCACAGCCAACAGCAAACCGATCGTGTAGACGAGAAAGCCGGAAGATGTTTCCTGCTCGGCAGCCGGGATCGCTGGTCTATCTCCCGGTGCAACATCCCAACGCGTTTCAGTCATCGAACGACTCCCATCAGATAGACGACCGTGAATATCAGGACCCAGATAATGTCGAGCGCATGCCAGAACAGTGAGAAGCACAGCATGCGGCGCTCAACAACGGGTCGGAAGCCCCGCATCGCGAGCTGGACCATCATTAGAACCAGCCAGATCAGTCCAATCGTCACATGCAGCCCGTGACAACCGACCAACGTAAAAAAAGCGGAAAGAAAAGCGCTGCGTTGCGGGGTCGCTCCCATCGCGATCATGTCTTGGAATTCGCGAAGTTCGAGGGTGAGAAATGCCGCTCCCAGAAGAAATGTAACCGCGGCACCGAAGTAGGTGGCCAAATGGCGCCGCGAATTGACGGCCAAGCTCATCAGCCCACAGGTGTAACTGGAGAGCAGGAGGAAGGCAGTCTCCATCGCAACGTTCAGTTGATTGAAGAGCTGAGCACCGGTTGGACCACCCGCGGTCGCTTTTGCGAGCACGGCGTAGCTCGCAAACAGCGCCGAGAACATCACGATATCGCTCAGGAGGAAGATCCAGAACCCAAAGCCGACGACGACTCGCTTGGGCGCCGGACCCGCTTCGCTGGCGTTCACCAGTTCGCCTTCGCGGACATCATCCATGTAAACTGCGACGTTCATAGCGACACCTCTACCGGATGGACCTTGTCGAACCGAGCGACCTGTTCTGCGGAGATCTCAACTTCCTCTTCAGTGCGGAACATGAAGGCAAGCAACGTTACGGCAGCGCCGAACAGTCCCACGCCCGCCATCCACCAGATGTGCCAAATCAGGGCGAACCCGGTTATCACCGCGAAGAACGCGGTCACGAAGCCGGTCGGAGTATTCTTGGGCACTTCGATCGGCTCGTACTCTCGCCGTGGTATCGACGATTCTTGCTTTGCATGCACGCGCTGCTTCTTCGCCCAGAAGGCATCGATTTCGCCGACGCGCGGCAGGGCCGAAAAATTCCAGGCCGGCGGCGGCGATGCTGTGGACCACTCCAACGTGCGGCCGTTCCATGGATCGCCTGTCGTGTCGCGGAGCTGCTCACGGTGGCGGATAGACACAACGAGCTGAACGACCTGGCAGATAATGCCCGCCAGAACGACGATTGCGCCGGCCTCGGCCACCAGCAGCCAGGGCTGCCAAGCGAGAACATCGTAGTGCTGCAGGCGGCGGGTCATGCCCATCAGCCCAACCACGTAGAGCGGCATGAAAGCGAGATGGAAGCCGATGAACCAGCACCAGAACGAGGCGGCGCCCCAGCGTTGGTCGAGCTTGAAGCCGAATGCCTTGGGAAACCAGTAATTGTAGCCCGCCAGGACCCCGAACAGGACGCCCGGGATGATGACGTGATGGAAATGGGCGACCAGAAAGAGACTGTTGTGAACCTGCCAATCGACAGGCGGCAACGCCAGTAGCACGCCAGTCAAGCCGCCAAATATAAATGACACCATGAAGCCGATCGTCCACAGCACCGGCACATCGAACCGGACGCGACCGCCGTACATCGTGAACAGCCAATTGAAGATTTTGACACCTGTCGGCACCGCGATGATCATGCTTGTCATGCCGAAGAAGGCGTTGACGGCCGCACTGGCGCCCATCGTGAAGAAATGATGCAGCCAGACCGTGCAGGAGAGCACGCAGATCACCATGGTCGCGCCGACCATCGACCGGTAGCCGAACAGCGGCTTGCCGGAGAAGGTCGCGCTCACCTCCGAAAAAATGCCGAACGCCGGCAGAACCAGGATATAGACTTCGGGATGCCCCCAAACCCAGAACAGGTTCACGTACATCATGGCATTGCCGCCGGCATCCACCGAAAAGAAGTGAAAGCCGAGGTACCGATCGAGCAGCAGCATTGCGAACAGTGCCGTGAGCACCGGAAACACCGCTACAATCAGCAGGTTCGAAGCAAGCGCAGTCCAACAGAAAACCGGCATGCGCATGTAGCCCATGCCGGGAGCCCGCATCTTCAGAATCGTGGTGACGAAATTTACGCCGGTCAACAAAGTCCCGATGCCGGAGATCTGCAGCGACCAGAGATAGTAGTCGACCCCGACGCCGGGCGAGAATTGCAGCTCGCTCAGCGGCGGGTAGGCGACCCAGCCGGTCTTCGCGAACTCGCCGATGGCGAGAGATGCGTTCGTCAGGAGAACACCAGAGGCCGTGAGCCAAAAGCTGACTGAATTCATTGTCGGGAACGCGACATCGCGAACGCCG
>Ga0081540_1004734_pt1 | contig 10288 bp, 7 predicted proteins | sample TabmetS2T1R1_FD_71024 | JGI IMG/M metagenome (GOLD analysis project Ga0081540, IMG submission 71024) | Tabebuia heterophylla rhizosphere microbial communities from the University of Puerto Rico - S2T1R1 | ecosystem: Host-associated > Plants > Roots > Rhizosphere ... | reverse complement strand
CGCGGCGAGCGAGGCTGCCGCCACGGCCACGAAGAAGAGCAGCACGCGCGCCACCGTCAGGCGTCGGATGGTCGGCGCGTTCGGATCGAGCATCTTGTAGTAGATGTCGTGGCTGAGCGCGTTGGCGATGGCGAGCAGAAGCCCGTCGGCGGTGGACAACGCCGCGGCAAGCCCGCCGGCCGCAACCAGGCCCGAGATCACGTACGGAAGGCCCGCGATCTCCGGCGTGGAGAGCACGATCACGTCCGTATTGATCACGAAATCCTGGAAGCGAAGGACGCCGGGATGCCCGGCGATCGCCTTGCACGCGGCCATGACGCTGTTGAGGTCGACCGCGTTCTTGCCACAGATCTGGATCAACCCGAGCTCGCCCCATTGGAACAGCCAGGGCCGGATTTGCGTGAGGTCGCGGCCGATGATGTTGGTGTAGACCTCGAGCTTGGAGAACGCCGCGTAAGCCGGCGCCGAGAAATAGAGCAGGAAGATGAAGAACAGCGACCACGCCACGGAGTCGCGCGCTTCCTTCACCGACGGCGTGGTGAAGTAACGCATCAGGATGTGCGGCAGCGACGCCGTGCCGACCATCATGCAGAAGATGATCCCGAAGAAGTTCAACGGGGTGTAGTTCATGAACGGCTGGATGTGCGGCCGCAGCGTCCCCGGCGGACAAGCCTGCGCCGTGCACAGCACCGCGAGCCCGTCCTTCACCAATTGCTGCTCGCGCGCGGTGATTTCCGCGAGCGCCCTGCCATAGGTCAGTTCCGGGATCGGAATGCCATAGTGTATTGTCGACAGGATCACGATCGGCGTGAGGTACGCGACGATGAGCACGATATACTGGGCGATCTGCGTCCACGTCACCGCCCGCATGCCGCCCAGCATCGCGCAGAGCAGGATGCCGACGAGGCCGGCGAACACCGCGATCTCGAACTGCATGCCGAGGAAGCGCGAGGCGATGATGCCGGTGCCGTAGATCTGCGCCGTCACGTAGGTGAACGAGCAGCACACCAGCACGACCACGGCGAGGAAGCGCGCGAAATTGCCGCCGAAGCGGAACGACATGAAGTCGGGCACCGTGTAGGCGCCGAACTTGCGCAGATACGGGCCGACCAGGATCGACACCAGCACGAAGCCGCCGGTCCAGCCGAGCACCCAGGCGAGGCCGTCATAGCCGAGCAGGAACAGCGTGCCCGCCATGCCGACAAAGGACGCCGCCGACATCCAGTCGGCGCCGGTCGCCATGCCGTTGTAGAACGCCGGTACGCGCCGCCCGGCGACGTAGTACTCGGAAATCTGCGCCGTGCGCGTCATCACGCCGATGACGGCATAGACGGCCAGCGTGAAGAACACGAACAGGTAGCCGAGGATGCGGTTGGGCACACCCACCTGCTCGAGGATGGCGAGCAGGATGATGAATCCGATGAACCCACCCGTGTAGGTGCCATACATCCGGCCGAGATTTTTGATGAAATCCGAACTCGCCGCTGTCTGAGTAGCCATGATCCGCCCCCTCAATCTTCTTCGGCGTAGCCGTGCTCGCGATCGATCTGGTTCTGCTGCTTCGCGAACATGAACAGGATAACGACGAACACGATCAGCGAGCCCTGCGCGGCCATGTAGAAGCCGAGCGGGAAGCCGAGGATCGGGATGGTGACCTTGTTGAGGACGTTGACGAACATGTGGACGACGTAGCCGAAGAAGAACCAGATGCCGAGATGCGTCAGCATCAGCCTGGTCGTCCTCTGCCAGTGTCTTTCCTGGTTTTCCGGAGTATCGGCGGGAGTATTCGGTTGAGCCATGGCTCGATTGCCCTCCTTTTCATGGACCGCGCCCGCGAGCGGGCCGATCCTCCCTAATGGGACGCCAATCGTCGGCTATGCGGCGCCCCCAAATGCCGCTCATTTCCGCCCGATCTTGAGGCCGGGTCGCGAAACACGAAAAGGGTAACACCGCTCGTCGGCCGCCCTTATAAGACTTTCGGCTAAGATTCACCGCTAATAGCCGAAGACCGTGTAAGATCCTGCTTGAAGGCCTATCGGCTCCTGCGGATGGCCGAGGGCGGTGGAGGGATGTCGTGTTCGGGCTTTTTCGCCGTCCGCCGCCGATTCGCGACGCTGACGCGCTCGCCGATTTCATCGACCAGCACGCGGCTTTTCTCGTACAAAAGGGGATCTACGAGTATTCCCGCGCGCGCGCCGCGCACTATGCCAAGGTCCTGTTCAGGGAGGCGGAATTCCAGCAGGCGGTCGAACAAGCGCGCTGGCGCGCTTATCCCCTCGGCCTTGCCATTGTGGCGGAGCTGGTCCAGGGGCTGGTTCGCCCCCATGTCCAGGACAACCGGGCTGCCGTGCACGAGGCCATCGTCACGCTGGTACTGTCCGTGTTCGACCGGTACCCGGTCCCTGCCCCGCTCGGCGAAGTCGCCTGGAGCGAGGCCAGGCGCGAGCTGCAGCTACACCTGGCTCGCATCGACCTGCACGCGCCGAAGTTCGCCAAGGATATCGCCGAGCCGTTCGCACGGCCCTATTTTGACCTGATGCCGATCCACGCCAAGCTGCGCGCCAGCGAGTTCCCGACGATTCGCAACTACCTCCGTGTCACGTCGTGCAACGTCCATGACGAACTGACGAAGCGCATGGATGCACCCGCAATAGCGGCGTTGTTGGCATCCTTGGCGCCGCTGGATGCGACGACCGCGCGATGATCGCTCGCGTGACACGGCCGAGCAGCGCCTCGCCGCTTCTCGCGCTCGACGCCGTGGTAATCGATACTGAGACCACCGGTCTCGATCCGCGGAAAGCGCATATCGTCGAGGTGGCGGCGATCTCTTTGGTCGCCGGCCGCATCAAGCAGGACGCGTTGCGGCGTCTGATCCGGCCCGCCGTATCCATTCCGGCCGCGGCCCGCGCCGTGCACGGCATCGACGATGCGGCCGTCGCGAATGCGCCGAGCTTCGCCCAAGCGTGGCCCGAACTCGCGGCCTTCATCGGCGACACGGTCGTCATCGGACATGCGGTCGGTTTCGATCTCGCGGTGATCCGGCGCGAGTGCGAGCAGGCCGCCATCGAATGGAAGCCGCCTCGCACGCTGGACACCCGGCTTCTTGCCCAAGTAGCCGAACCCGAGCTGCCCGATCATTCTCTGGAAGGCCTCGCCGCGTGGCTGGACATCGAAATCCGTGACCGTCACTCGGCGCTCGGTGATGCCACTCTGTGCGCGCACATCTTCATTTCGCTCGTCCCCCGGCTGAGGGATGCCGGAATTCGCACCCTCGGCGAGGCCGAGCGCGCCTGTCTTACGTTGACGGCCTCGCTCGACGCGCAGCATCGGGCTGGCTGGCTCGATCCCGCTACCCCACCGCCAAGCGCCGAGCCGGCTCTCGCCCGCATCGACACGTATCCCTATCGTCATCGCATTCGCGACGTGATGCGGACGCCGCCGGAGTTCATCGCGACCGACCTGACGCTCCGCCATGCACTTGATCGCATGATGAGCGCGCGAATTTCCTCCGTCTACATTCGCCAAGCCGACACATCCGACGGCGCGGTCGAAGGCGTCGATGCCGGCATCATCACCGAGCGCGACGTGATGCGGGCACTCACCAACCACGGCAGCGTTGCTCTCGACATGCCGGTCGAGCAATTCATGAGTCGGCCCCTCGCCGCCGTGCCCGAGAATGCGTTCGTCTATCGTGCCATCGGCCGGATGAATGCGTTGGGCGTTCGTCATCTTGGCGTCACCGACGAGGATGGCGCGATTGTCGGTGCCCTTTCGGCGCGCGACCTGTTGCGTTTGCGTGCGCAAGGGGCATTGGCGCTCGGCGACGACATCGACCGCGCCGAGGATGCTTCTGCACTGTCGCTCGCGTGGGCCACACTGCCGCGCGTTGCCGCGGCCCTTCGCAACGAGGCCGTCCCGGCCCCCGATATTGCCGCCGTGATTTCGCGCGAACTCGGCGCACTCACCCGCCGCGCCGCGATCATTGCCGAGCAGCGCATGCGCAGGGACGGACACGGCGATCCGCCCTGCCCGTATGCGGTCGCGGTGCTCGGTTCGGCTGGACGGGACGAATCCCTTCTCGCCATGGACCAGGACAACGCACTCTTTTTCGCTCGCGGCGAACCCGGCGGCGACGAAGACCGATGGTTTGCGACGCTTGGCCAGTTGTTGAGCGACATTCTGCACGAGGCCGGCGTCCCCTATTGCCGCGGCGGCGTCATGGCGAGCAAGCCGGACTGGCGCGGTTCGCTCGCCACCTGGCGGGAACGGATCGACGGCTGGATGCGGCGCTCCGATCCCGCAGACTTGCTCTCGGTCGACATTTTCTTCGATCTGCGGAGCGTGCACGGAGACCCGGCGCTGGCGAACGCGCCACGCGCAGCGGCGTTCGGCGCTGCCCACGCGCAGCCTGCGTTCGCCAAGATGCTCGCCGAGGCGGCCGGGCCCCTCAAGCCTGGTCTGACCTTCTTGCGCCGGTTTCACACCGAGAATGGCCGGATCGATCTCAAGAAGCATGGACTGTTCGGGATTGTGGTGGCGGCGCGCGTGCTGGCGGTCCGGCAGCACGTGATGGAGCGCTCGACGCCCGGCCGTCTCGCTGCCATCAAAGCGCTCGGCATCGGCGGTGGTGCCGATCTCGACGCCTTGGACGACGGGTACAGAATATTCCTGGACCTGATTCTCGCCCAGCAGATCGATGATATCCGCTGTGGCACGCGGCCTTCGAACGCAGTCTCGATCAAGTCAATGTCGCGCCGCGATCGCAATCGTCTGCGCGAAGCTCTGCGCGCCGTCGAACCATTGAACACGCTGCTGCGCGATCTCCTGTTCACGGATTGATGGGCCTTAGTTTAGCCAGCACGCTCAGGACGAACGGCCTTTCCCTCCGCTGCCGCCCAAGGTCAATCAACCCATGGCGTTTGGTCGCTCGCGGACCCGCGGTGTGTGGGAAGAAGGCGTCGTGCCCCGCCTCGTCTCCGGCGGTTTATTGGCCAGCAGCGGAAGCAGCACGATCGCCAGCGTCAGCGCCAGAACGGGCAGCACTTCGCATGGCTCGATCATGGTGGCCTCCGACCGTTCCGGTCTCCCCCATGACCGGGGTCTGCAGGTGCAACTCCCCTTGCCGTTCCAGATGCACAAGCCATGCCGCGGTCTTCAACAGGTCCTCGCGGGCACTCCATGTCGCGGCCGCCCACCAGCGGGTCAGCAACTGCCGTGCGTTGTCGAGAAACCTGGAATTAGTGTCTTGTTTTCGGAGCGACTCGATATCGGCCATCAAGCGCTCGCGCTGCGACAGGATGGTCCTGATCCCCTGCGATGTCTGTTGGCGAGCCGCGCGTGGGCCTTTGGATGCTGCCTGTTTGCTTCTCGGCATGGACCTGCCATCACGATAGGAGGCGCCGAAATGGCGCCGCTGCCGCGACGGTAAGCACCAACGGTGTGCATGATCGCGTAACAACGCAGGCCGTCCGCATAAATTTCGCGTAAACAACGCACTCGGCTACTCCCTCGCATCGGCGGCATGATCTCCGGCCTGCGCCAGCCGGTAGCCGACGCCAAGCTCTGTAAGCAGGATACGTGGCTGGGTCGGCTCCTCTTCGATCTTCTGGCGCAGCCTGCGCACGAAGATGCGCAGGTAATGGGCATCCTGAGTATGCCTGATGCCCCACACATCCTTCAGCAACTGCTGATGCGTCACGACATTGCCGGCGTGCTGCGCCAGGAGTTGAAGGAGGCGATACTCCTTCGGCGTAAGCTGGATGCGCGCTCCTCGCACCGTCACGGTGCGCGCGGCAAGGTCGATCACCAGCGCCCCGACGCGGATCGTCGGCTCGGCTCCGGCGGCGCGCGATTGGCGCCGCAACGCTGCCCGAGCGCGGGCGAGGAGCTCGGCCATGCCGAACGGTTTCACCACGTAGTCATCAGCTCCGAGTTCGAGCAGCCGCACCTTCTCGGCCTCACTCGATCGCACCGACAACACGATGATGGGCACCGTCGACCAAGCACGGACCCGCTCCACGACCGCGGAGCCGTCGAGGTCCGGCAATTCGAGATCGACGACAATGAGGTCCAATGGACGCAACGTTGCAGCCTTCAGCGCCTCGTGAGCGTTTTCCGCTTCGACCACGGAGAATTGCTCGAGCTCGAAACCGGCGCGGAGGAAGCGGCGGATCTGGATCTCATCATCGATGACCAGGACGACCGGCTTTGGACTATTCATCAGAGCGGTCCATGGGGAAGGTGCTGTCGTGCGGCTCGACCGGCAGGGATATCGACAGTGTCGTGCCACGCCCGGCTCCCGCGCTGAAGGCGTCGATCGTGCCGCCGGAGGCAACGACCAGCGCGCGAGCAACCCATAGGCCGAGGCCAGAACCTGCGGTGCTGTCGCGATGCCGCGGACCACGGTAGAAGCGCTCCCAAATTCGCTCGCTTTCCTCCGGCGTCAGACCTGTTCCGACATCACGAACGACGAGCCGGAGCGACGCGCCTGCCGGCTCGGCACGAAGCTCGATCGGAGAACCCGGCGGCGAGTACTTCACGGCATTCTCGATCAACTGGCCCAGCGCCCTTTCGATCAGCATCGGGTCCACGTTGATGAGCGGCAGATCGTCGCCGACCACGACCTTCAACGGGTGCGCCACGAGCAGCCGCCGTTTGTGCTCGACCGCCGCGTTGACGATATCGCCCGGATCAACCCATTGCGGTTGCGGCCGAACGCCTTCGCTGCTGATCCGCGTGGCATCGAGCAGATTCTGGATGTGGTCGTCCAGGCGTTCGGCTTCCTCGCGCAAGCCCTGGACGAGCGAAGCCAGGCGCGCGTCGGCGGCGATCGCCGGTGTCTGGGCCAGCACCGATGCCGAGCCGACAATCGATGACAGCGGGGTGCGCAGTTCGTGCGAAACCGAGCCGACCAGTGCTTCGCGCAGAACGTCTGCCTGCTCGCGCATCCTGGCGGCACGCACATGCGTGGCGAGTTCTCCGGTGACCACCGCAACGATGATGAACAGGACCAGGTCGACCAGGTGAATTGAATTATGGACACGGAAATCGAAGATCGGCGGATAGAAGAAAAACGCCGCCGCCCCCATGCCGGCGAGCGCAGTGATCACGGCCGCGACGACGCCGCCGCGGATCGCCGCCACGAGAACCGGCACAAGATAGATGATGGTCACTGTTTCGACGTCCACGAAGCGCGACAGCGCGGCCAGCGCCGCCGTGAGCAAAGCCACCAAAATCAGGGCGAAGCCGATCGCCGACAGCGATGTCTTCAGCATCACTTTGGAAGACTCCGGCCGGAACCTGCGCAAGCCGCTGAGCATGACTGCAGGCTACAGACTCCGCTTGACGGGGGCACCAGCCTTCCCCCGCCACCTACGTGCCTTGTGCTCGTGTCGCGGTGCATACGAAAAATCGACGCGGCATGTCACTTATGGCAAATATGGATAGATATCAAAGTCTTACATAGTCACTATCCACCTTTAGCCTAATACGAGTTGCGCAAAGACAAATGCGTCGTGCGGCGCCTACCGTTCATGCAGGCGGCTCAGAATCTGCGCGGTTGCAGAGCGGCCGCTTTCAAGCGCGCACTGAAGGGGGAAGAGCCTATGACGACGACTACGCTCGACCGTGCCTCTGGGCGCGGCACCGGCATGACGAAGGACGAGAAATTCGTCATCTTCGCTTCGTCGCTCGGTACCGTGTTCGAGTGGTACGACTTTTATCTCTACGCCACGCTGGCACCGTTCTTTGCCTCGCTGTTCTTCCCGCCCGGGAACGACACGGCCGCCCTGCTCTCCGCCTTCGCGACCTACGCGGCGGGCTTCCTGGTGCGTCCGTTCGGTGCGCTGATCTTCGGCCGCATCGGCGATCTCGTCGGTCGCAAGTACACCTTCCTGGTCACCATCATGGTGATGGGCCTGTCGACCTTCGTGGTCGGCCTGCTTCCGACCTTTGCGGCGATCGGCTGGGCGGCGCCAGTTCTGCTGGTGTCGCTGCGCCTTCTGCAGGGCCTTGCGCTGGGCGGCGAATATGGCGGAGCGGCCACCTACGTCGCCGAGCACTCGCGTCCCACCGAGCGCGGCTATACGACGAGCTTCATCCAGACCACCGCCACCCTCGGCTTCTTCCTGGCCCTCGTGGTCATCGGCCTCTGCCGCGTCTACATGGATGCCAAGATGTTCGCCGAATGGGGATGGCGCATCCCGTTCTGGGTCTCCATCGTCCTGCTGGTCTTCTCGGTCTACATCCGGCTCAAGCTGAATGAGACGCCGCTCTTCCAGCGCATGAAGGAGGAAGGCAGAGGCTCCAAGGCGCCGCTGACCGAAAGCTTCTTCCACTATCCCAACAACAAGTACGTGCTGCTGGCGCTGCTGGGAGCAACGGCCGGCCAGGGCGTGGTCTGGTACACCGGGCAGTTCTATGCCCTGTTCTTCCTGCTCATCACGCTGAAGCTCGACTTCATCTCCAGCTACGCGCTGATCGCGCTGTCGCTGGTGATCGGCACACCGTTCTTCATTCTCTTCGGCTGGCTCTCCGACCGCATCGGCCGACTGAAGATCATCCTGGCCGGCTGCGCCATCGCGGCAGTCACCTACTTCCCGCTGTTCGCCGGGCTCACCCACTTCGTCAACCCGGACCTCGAAGCATTCCAGAAGAACAACACCGTCACGGTGTCGGCGGATGCCAGCAACTGCAACTTCCACATCTTTGTGGGGCCATGGTCGAACTTCACGGCGTGTGATCGGGCTCAGGACTTCGTAACCAAGCTCGGCGTGTCGTTCACCAGGCAGGACACGCCCGGGCAGCAGCAGGTGAGCCTCACCATCAACAACACCAAGGTGGAAGGCTTCGATGCCGCGAAGTGGCAGGCTGCCTTCAACGCCGCCGGCTACCCGGCCAAGGCCGATCCGGCCAAGGTGAACTGGTTCATGACCGAGCTGATCCTCGTCATCATGGTGATCTACGTGACCATGGTGTACGGGCCGATCGCGGCATTCCTTGTCGAGATGTTCCCGACCAAGATCCGCTACACCTCGATGTCGCTGCCCTACCACATCGGCAACGGCTGGTTCGGCGGCATGCTGCCGCTGCTGGCAACGGCGGTGGTGGCCGCAACCGGCAACATCTACGCCGGCCTGTGGTACCCCATCATCGTGGCGGTGATGACGCTCATCGTCGGGCTCGTGTTCCTGCACGACACGCGTGGCGTCGACATGGAAACGGGGTCCGGCGTCGAGATGAAGAAGTCTTAAAGTCTGCCGACGACGCGGTCAGCGCGGCCGCGTCGTTTCCGAAAATACCGCGGGTCGCCTTGCGGCCCGCTTTTTTTGCGCGCGTTCAACCCGTAAACCTCGATCGGTTCCTTCGCTTGGGGCGAAATCACCATTCGCCATATTCCCGCTACCGCCGCTGCCGCGGCCGCCCTACCCTCGCGGCACGTCAATCAACGCGCCGTGCGCCAACAACAGGGCATCGTCATGTGGCCGGACCGCCGTCTCCTCGATCTGCTGGAAATCGATATCCCCATCGTCCAGGCCCCCATGGCCGGAGCCATGGACTGGGAACTGGCTGCCGCCGTCTCCGAAGCCGGAGGCCTTGGTTCGCTGCCGGCCGGGATGCTGACGCCGCCGCAAATCCGCGAGCAGATGGAGAAGTTCCGCAGCCGCACCACGAAGCCGGTCAATCTCAACTTTTTCTGTCACACGCCGCCCGACTTGAACAATGCCCGCGAGGCCACCTGGCGCGACCGTCTGGCGCCCTACTATCGCGAGTTCGGCATCGATCCGGCGGCGCCCGTTCCATCCAGCCAGCGGGCACCCTTCAATACCGAACTGTGCGACCTCGTGGTGTCGCTCGAGCCGGCCGTGGTGAGCTTCCATTACGGGCTCCCGGATGCTGCCCTGGTCCGCCGCATCAAGGCGATGGGAGCCAAAATCCTCTCCTCGGCAACCACGACGGCGGAAGCGCGCCAGCTTGCCGCGCAAGGAGCCGATGCCGTCATCGCCCAGGGCAGCGAAGCGGGCGGCCATCGGGGCATGTTTCTCACCGACGATCTCAATTCCCAGCTGGGATCGATGGCGCTGGTGCCGCAGATCGTCGACGCAGTGAACGTTCCGGTGATCGCGACGGGCGGAATCGGCGACGCACGCGGCATTGCGGCGGCATTCGTGCTCGGTGCAGCGGGCGTGCAGATCGGCACCAGCTATCTGTTCTGCGCCGAGGCGAAGATTGCGCCGCCTTATCGCGCGGCATTGGCCGCAGCCGATCAACACATTACGGCCATGACCAA
>Ga0081540_1004733_pt1 | contig 10289 bp, 9 predicted proteins | sample TabmetS2T1R1_FD_71024 | JGI IMG/M metagenome (GOLD analysis project Ga0081540, IMG submission 71024) | Tabebuia heterophylla rhizosphere microbial communities from the University of Puerto Rico - S2T1R1 | ecosystem: Host-associated > Plants > Roots > Rhizosphere ... | reverse complement strand
GCGGCCGGCCTCTTGTCGGGTGGGCGGCCGCTCGGCGCCGGGGCGGCCGTCGCCACCACGGCGGCGCTCGGCGGCACCGCCGTCGCCGGCGGTCTGCTGGCGACCGGCGCCGCCCGGCTCGGTGGCCGCGCCGCGGGCGGCACGCTCAAGGCCGCCGCCGCCGTCACCGGACGCGTCGGCGCGGCGCATGAGGCCGGCGGCGCCCGCGGCGTCGCGCGCACGGCGCTGGCCGCCCCGACAACGCGCGCGCTGACCGCGGTTACCGCCCCCGTGCGCGATGCCTACCGCGGCGGCGCCGCCCAAGGCTATCGCGACACCGCACCGCCAGGCGAGGGCCCGCCCATTCCGATGCCCCCTGGTGGTGGTGCGCAGGCCAACGCGCCGCCCGCATGGGCGCAAAGGCTGGCCCGGCGCCAGCGCACGACCCAAGCGACCCTGCTCGCGGCGCAGGCCGTGCGCGAGGGCGACCGCCCCGCCGGCAGTGCTGCCCCCGACCTCAAAGACAAGAGCTAGGCAAGAGGGCACCCCATGACCTTCAAGCGCGCGAGCTTGCGCTATGGCGACACGCCGGCGCCCGTCACGCCCTACCAAAAGGCGGCCCAGCTCTGGGACGAGCGCATCGGCAGCGCCCGCGTGCAAGCCCACAACTGGCGCCTGATGGCCTTGGGCTCGCTGGCCCTCGCCCTGATCTTGGGCACGATACTGTCGTGGTTCGCCCGCTCGGGCGCGGCCACACCCTATGTTGTCGAGGTCGACGCCACCGGCGGCGCGCGCGCCGTCGGGCCGGCCGCGGAGGCCTATAAGCCCAGCGACGCCCAGATCGCCTTTCATCTGGCGCGTTTTGTCGACCACGTGCGCTCGCTGTCGCTCGATCCCGTGGTCGTGCGCCAGAATTGGCTCAGGGCCTACGACGTCGTCACCGACCGCGCCGCGGTCACCCTCAACGAGTATGCCCGCGACAACGACCCCTTCCAGCGCCTCGGCCGCGAAACTGTGTCCGTGGAGGTCGCAAGCGTGGTGCGCGCCTCGGAGAGCTCCTTCCAGGTGCGCTGGCTGGAGCGCCAATTCGATGGCGGCGCGCTCAAGGACACGCGCCGCCTGACGGGGCTCTTTTCCATTCTGATCACGCCGCCACGCACGGTCGAGCAGGTGCGCAAGAACCCGCTCGGCATTTACGTGCACGCCTTCAACTGGTCGCAGGACGTCGCTTCCTCCGGAGAGCCGAAATGACCATTCCTCGCTCGTTTATCGTCGGCATCAGCCTCGCCGTTGCCACCGGCGCCTGCGCTCAGCGCATCGAGGTCCCGGAAATCCCTCTCCTCGATAGCCCGGCCTTCACCGCGGCAACGCGCGAGCCCGATCCCAAGCCAGAGACCACCTACGTCGAGGTCCCCAAACCCTTGCCGCTGCCGGGCCAGCTCAAACCGGTTCCCGGAGCGGCAAAACGCGCCGACGGCGCCGAGGCCGCGCCTCTTCCCCCCAAGGAGCGCATCGCCGCCGCCCAGCGCGGCGCCCGCGTCGAGCCCAGCAAGGATGGCTACATCAACGCCATCCAGGTCTACCCCTACACCCGCGGCGCCCTCTATCAACTCTATGCCGCCGTCAATCAGGTCACCGACATCGGCTTGGAGCCTGGTGAAAGGCTCGTCTCCGTCTCCGCCGGCGATACCGTGCGCTGGATCGTCGGCGACACCACCAGTGGCGAGGGCAAGGACGCCGTCGTCCACATCCTGATCAAGCCGACCGCCGCCGAGCTCGACACCAACCTCGTCATCACCACCGATCGCCGCACCTACCACCTGGAGATGCACGCAACGGCCGCGACCTACATGGCCTCCCTCACCTGGACCTATCCCGCGGCCGAATTGCTGGCGCTGAAACGCCAGCGCGCGGAGGCCGCAAACGCGGCGGCGGCCGTTGCCGAGGGCGGCGTCAATCTCGAAGAGCTGCGCTTTCGCTATCGCCTCGAAGGCGACGCCCCCTGGAAGCCGCGGCAGGTGTTCGACGACGGGACCAAGGTCTACATCCAGTTTCCTCCCGGCCTGGCGCAAGGCGAGGCTCCGCCCCTGTTCGTGCTGGGCCCCGACGGCAAGAGCGCGCTTGTCAACTATCGCGTGCGCGGCACCACCTACATCGTCGATCGCCTGTTCGCCGCCGCCGAGCTGCGGCTCGGCACCGCACCGCAACGCGTCGTGCGCATCATCCGCACCGATGCCGTGTGGCGGGAGGTGCAGCCATGACCATCGAGGCCAGCACGACCGGTGACGGCAAGGTTGCCCCCGAGACGCTCAGCTTGCGCGCGCGCCCTGAGCCCGTCACGCGCATCAACCGCCGCGTGCTGATCGGCCTCGCCGCCGTCATCCTGTTTGTGCTCTCAGGATTGGTGCTGGTCGCCTTGAAGCCGCCGAGCCTGCGCTCGGGCGAGCGGCCCGAGCTCTTCAATGTCGAGCACAAGCCCATCACCGACGCGCTCGCCAAGCTGCCGGCAAGCTATGGGGACGTAGCCCAGGCCAAACCGGTGGACGAGCCGAAACTGCCGGCTGCCACACCGAGACTGGCGCTGTCGCTCGACGGCGAGGAGGACGGCACTGCCGCCGACAACGGGCAACTCGCGCGCTTGCTCGGCCAAGCCCGGCAATCTCCGGTGTTCTTTCGGCTGCTGGCGCCGGCAACCAAGGCCGGCGGCGACGTCGGCGTGCGGCCGCACGCAGAGGGCGCGGCGCCCCGCCTCGGAGATAATGGGCTCACACCGGTGGGACCGACGCCCAGTCCTGGGGAGCAGGGGTCCAGCAGCCCGTCGGCAACCGAGCCGATGCGTAAGCTCGCCTTCCTGCGCGCCGGGCCCGATAAGGACATCTACAATCCGCACGCGCTGGAGCGCCCGGCCTCGCCCTACCAGCTGATGGCCGGCACGGTCATCGCCGCCAGCCTGATCAGCGGCCTCAACTCCGATCTCCCCGGCTTTGTCATCGCCCAGGTGACGGAGCACGTCTATGACAGCCTTTCCGGGCGCACCCTTTTGATCCCCCAGGGGTCGCGTCTCCTCGGCCGCTATGACAACGTCACCGCCTTTGGCCAGAAGCGCGCCCTCGTCGTCTGGCAGCGCCTGATCCTGCCCGATGGCAGCTCGGTGCTGATCGACAACCTGCCGGCGACCGACACCAGCGGCTATGCCGGGCTCGCCGACAGCATCGACCTTCACACCTTCCAACTCTTAAAAGGCGTGGCGCTCGCAACCGTACTGGGCGTGGGCAGCGAACTGGCCTTGGGGTCGTCCGACAATAACCTGGTACGGGCGCTGCAGGCGGCAACCCAAACCAGCGGCAACCGCGTGGGCCAGCGCCTGATCGAACGCCACCTCGATGTCGGCCCCACGCTCACCGTGCGTCCCGGCTGGCCCCTGCGCGTGATCGTGCACAAGGACATCGTTCTCAAACCCTATGCCACCCCGCCCAACCCCTAAAGGAGGAACCCCATGCCCGTGATTGGCACGTTTACGCACTCGCAAGATGGCTACACCGGCAGCATCACCACGCTTGCCCTCAACGCCGAGCTCGCCATCCTGCCCAATGCGGGCAAGCAGGGCCACAACGCCCCGGATTTTCTGATCATGGCGGGCGCCATCGAAGTCGGCGCGGCCTGGCGCCGGATCAGCCACAGCTCCGGCAAGCCTTATCTGCGCGTCAAAATCGACGATCCGCTGCTGCCCGAGCCGATCTGGGGCGCCTTGCTCGGGAACGGCGAGGATGGCGTCGCCCGGCTGCTGTGGCGGCGTGAGTTCGAAGACGACGGCGCTTGAGCCTGACGGCCTGCGTTTCCCCGCTCCTCGGGCGGGAGAGAAAGTATCGGCAAATTAAAAATTTTTGGGAGAGAGCCCGTGACCCGTTCACGCCGGATCGGTTGCGTTCTGCTGCCTTTCGCAGCCGGCTATTATTTGTCTTACCTCTTTCGCACCATCAATGCCCTGATCGCCGCCGATTTGACGGCCGAGCTCGGCCTCAGCGCGGCGGACCTCGGGCTGCTGACCTCCGTCTATTTTCTGGTGTTCGCCGCCGCCCAGATCCCCTGCGGCATCCTGCTCGACCGCCATGGGCCCCGCACCCTTCTGAGCGGACTTCTCCTGCTCGCCAGCGCCGGCGCCCTCCTGTTTGCGTTGGCCGACACGCTGTTGGGCCTTCTGTTGGGCCGCGTGCTGATCGGGGCGGGTGTGGCGCTGGCCCTGATGGGCGGTTTCAAAGCCATCGTGCTGTGGTTTCCGCCCGAACGCTTAGCGCTCACCAACGGCTGGTTCGTCATGCTGGGCGCCCTCGGCGCCGTCACGGCCACCGCACCCGCCGAGCTGTTGATCGCCGCCGTCGGCTGGCGCGGCCTGTTTGCCGTCCTCGGCGCTTTGAGCGCGCTCGCCGCCCTCATCATCGTCGGGATCGTGCCCGACCAGGATCGCAAGCCCACGCCGTCCAAACGCGGGCAGCCCGGCCTTCTTGCGATTTATGGTGAGCGCCGCTTTTGGCGCCTGGCGCCGCTCTCCGCCCTCGGCATCGGCACCTCCTGGTCGCTGCAAGGGCTATGGACCGCACCTTGGCTCCGAGACGTCGATGGCCTCGATCGCCCAGCCGTGGTCGCCATCCTGAGCCTCATGGCCATCGTCGTCAGCGCCAGCGGCTTGGGGCTGGGGCTGGCGGCCAACCATGTGCGCCGCCTCGGCGGCAAAACCGAGCACGTGCTGTTGGGCACCGTCGGCCTGTCGCTCTCGGCCCAGCTCGCCCTGCTGTTCGAGCTGCCCGTGCCGAGACCTCTCGCCTGGAGCGCGATTGCCGCCGCCGGCGCCGCCACCGTGCTGAGCTACGCCATCCTCGCCGACTATTATCCAAAGGAGATCTCCGGGCGGGCCAACGCCGCCTTGAACCTGCTCCACGTCGGCGGTGCCTTCGCCCTGCAGTCGCTGATGGGTCTCATCCTCCAGCAGTGGCCGGCCGACGCCGGCCACTATCCCGTCGCAGCCCACAAAAGCGCCATGGGCGTCGTGCTGGCCTTCCAGTGCCTGGGCCTCGCCTGGTTCTGTCTGCCGGCAAGGCGAAGGAATCGGACCCAGGCCTGGGTCGACGTCGGGGCCGCGGCCGTACATGTGGCCGCAACGCCCGCGCCGTCGCCGACGGGCAGCGCCGGCGGCCGGCCTTTGCTGGTCCGGAACGGCACGGCGGCGTGGCTGCCCCGCGATGCCGCAAGCTTCAACTCTAAGAGGTGGCCTCGGCTCCCGTCGCTTCCGCCGCAATCCGGGGCAAAGCATCGCGCCAAAACTCCGGCGGCTGGGCGCCCGATATGCCGTACTTCTGCGACACGATAAAGAAGGGCACGCCCTGAATGCCCATGCGATAGCCCTGCTGCTCCAGCTCCACGACCGCCTCGAGGCTCTCGGTCTCCCCAAGCGCGCGCTTGACACCGTCGGGCTCGAGACCGGCCTCGGCCGCCAAGCCTTCCAGCACGCCGGCGTCACCAATGTCGAGCGCCTCCTCGAAATAGGCGGCAAACAGACGGTTCACGAGGGCATCCTGGCGCCCTTGCCGGCCCGCCTCCCAAATGGCGCGGTGGGCGAGCCGCGTGTTGGGCGTCCGCTGCATGCGCTCGAAGGCAAAGGCGATGCCGAGCTCCTTGCCGGTATCAACCATACTGCGGTCGAGCTCGGCGCTGCGCGCCGCGCCGAATTTCTGCGCCCGGTAGGCCTGCCGCTCGATCCCCTCCGCGGGCATGTCGGGATTGAGCTCGAACGGCCGCCAGGCCAAGCCCGGCACGGCCGGCACCTCGGGGGTGGCAAGCGCCGCCTCGAGCCGGCGCTTGCCGACATAGCACCAGGGACAGATCACGTCGGAATAGACGATGATGGAGAGGGGATCGGATGTGGAATCGGGCATGGCGCCGAACAATCCTTGATACCTGCGATGCACCTGGAGATTAGACCACCGCGCCCCAGCGCGATAGAAGGCTTCCTGGGAGAGAACGTCACAGGGTGGAGAAACCTTGCAATACCAGCTCGACACTAGGAACCAGGGAGCCCTGACCCAGGTCGACAGCCGCCAAGGCTGGATCGTCACCGTTGCCTCCCTTGCCATCCTGTCGATGGCGCTCGGCGCGCCCTACGTCACCATCGTGGCGCTCAAGGCCATCGCCGCCGATTTCGGGGGCTTTCGCTCGACGCCCTCGGCGGCAGCCTCGCTTGCCATGTTGGGCACGGGGGTGGGCGGTCTCGGCATGGGCTGGCTCGCCGAACGCATTGGCGTCAAGCTGGTCGTCTGCCTCGGGGCCTCGATGGTGTGCGCCGGGCTGGCGCTCTCCTCCCTGGGCGAGGTTTGGCAGCTCTACGTCGGTCACGGTCTCCTAATCGGACTGCTCGGCAACGGCGCCATCAATGCGCCGCTCTATGTCTATGTCACGCGCTGGTTCGAGACCCGCCGCGGCGCGGCGCTGGCACTTTTGTCTGGGGGACAGTACGTCGCCGGCGCCAGCCTGCCGCCCCTGTTCGAGCGGGCGATCGCCCTCTACGGCTGGCGTCAGACCATGTTCAGCTACGGCCTGGTCGTCGCCGCCGTGGTGGTGCCGCTCGCGCTCCTCTTCCTGCAGCCGGCGCCGGAGACGGCGAGGGCCGCCGACGCCGCACACGCGGGGGCACACCGCGAACAGGTTTTTGGGCTTCCCTCCAATCTCGGCTTCGCGCTCCTCACCGGCGCCGCCTTTCTCTGCTGCGTGCCGATGGCGATGCCGGCCTCGCATTTGATTGCGCTCTGCGGCGATCTGGGCTTTGCACCGGGCCGCGGCCCGGTCATGCTGACCGTGCTCCTGGTGTGCGCCTTTTTAAGCCGGCAGTTCTGGGGCTGGATCACCGACCGCGTCGGCGGCCTCAAAACCGTGCTGGTCGGCTCGCTCGCGCAGGCGACGGCGATCTCGGGCTTTATCGTCACCCAAAACGAAATGGGGCTGCTGGCAGTGGCGGCCGCCTTCGGCATGGGGTTTAGCGGCCTCATCCCCGCCTACATCGTGGCCATCCGCCAGCTTTTTCCCGCGCACGAGGCGAGCTGGCGCATCCCGACCCTCCTCTTGACCGGCATGGGCGGCATGGCCGCCGGCAGCTGGCTGGCGGGCCGGCTCTACGACTATTTCGGGTTTTATGCCCCAGCCTTCGCCACCGGCCTCTTTTTCAACCTCGTCAATGCCGCCCTCGTGGCCGGCCTGCTCCTGCTCTGGCGGCGCTCCCAAACAAGGCTGGCCTTGTCCTGACGCGCACAATTTTTCCACGCACGTCGCCGCACCGGCCCTGATCGGGGTGACCCGAGCTTTGGCAGCGCTTGCGCCGGCAAGCCGCGGTCGCCGAAAAATGTCTATCGCGCCGATGCGGCCGCGAGCAAAATCTCAATCGGGTGGATTCGCGACGGCAGAAAATGTCTCTTTTCTTTGGCCCCCTGCTTCCGCGCGTAAATTTTCTTCTATATTGCAATTTAAGCGGCGCCGTCAGGAAATGCGCCGCGATCGGGAACCCCGCGGCAATCATCGGCACAGCTTGGCAACGTGCGTGCGCGTAACGGTATCCTTTTGGATCTCGCCGGTTGTCGCTGAGTTGTCCCGAAGAAGTTTGTTTCGAAACGATCAGACGGAGTGAGGACCATGTGGCGAGTTGGGCGAGGAGGACGCGGTGTGGCCGCCATGCTGGTGGCGAGCCTGTGCTCGGCGGTTCTGGCGCAGGCGGCATCGGCGGCCGACGCACTGAAGGAAATCCGGATCGACTGGGCCACCTACAATCCCGTCTCCATGCTGCTCAAAAATAAGGGGCTCCTCGAAAAGGCTTTCGCCAAGGATGGCATTGGCATCGTCTGGGTGCAGACGTTGGGCTCCAACAAGGCGCTGGAGTTCTTGAATGCCGGCTCCATCGACTTCGGCTCGACCGCGGGCTCCGCCGCCCTCGTCGCCAAAATCAACGGCAACCCGATCAAGTCGATCTACGTCTACTCGCGGCCCGAGTGGACCGCGCTGGTGACAGGCAAAGACAGCAAGATTGCCTCCGTCGCCGACCTGAAGGGCAAACGCGTCGCCGTCACCCGCGGCACCGACCCGCACATCTTCCTGGTGCGTGCGCTGCAATCGGCAGGCTTGAGCGAAAAGGACATCACCCCCGTCCTGCTCCAGCATCCCGACGGCAAGGCCGCCCTTATCCGCGGCGATGTCGACGCCTGGGCCGGCCTCGACCCCATGATGGCCCAGGCCGAGATCCAGGACGGCGCCAAACTGTTTTTCCGCAAGCCCGAGGCCAACACCTGGGGCATCCTCAACGTGCGCGAGGCCTTCGCCAAGGACCACCCCGACGTGGTGCGCCGTGTGCTCGCCGTCTACGAGGAAGCCCGCAAGGACGCGCTCGCCAACTACGATGAGCTCAAGCGCGTGTTCATGGCCATCACCAAGCTTCCCGACGCCGTCGTCGACAAGCAGCTCAAAGAGCGCACGGAACTGACCCACAGCCGGATCGGCGCGCCGCAGCGCGAGTCGATCCTGGCGGCGGGCCTCGCCCTGCAACAGGCGGGCGTGGTGCCGGCCAATGTCGACGTGACCGCCACCGTCGACGCCCTTATCGATGATCACTTCATCACCGCCAGCAACTAAACCGCAACGGGGCGACCGAGGGTACGCCGCTCGGTCGCCGGCACGTTACACGTCTCCCGCTTCCCAGCCGCACGACCCTCGTCTATGTCTACGTTCGAAATGTTGAGTTCCGAAGGGTTGGTCAAGCCGCGAGCAGCCCGCCGGCGGCCGGGGCCCGCGCGCCTCTGGCGTCCGGCCTTGGGTCTGCTTGTGCCCATCGCGCTCGCCGTCGGCTGGGAAATCATGGTCCGGACCGGTCTCTCGAGCGGGCGCTTGGTGCCGCCGCCCTCGGTGATCTTTTCCACCTTTGCCGACCTCGCCGCCACGGGCGAACTGCAGCGCCATGCCACCGTCACCCTGTTGCGCGTCGTCGCCGGCTTTGCCAGCGGCGTCGTGCTGGGCACGCTCGTTGGCGCCATCACCGGCTATTCCGCGCTCAGCCACCGCTTGCTCGATCCCAGTCTGCAGGGGCTAAGGGCGATCCCCTCGATCGCCTGGGTGCCGCTGTTCATCTTGTGGTTTGGCATTTTCGAAGCCTCCAAAATCATCCTGATTGCCGTCGGCGTCTTCTTTCCCGTCTACCTCGGCGTCATGGGCGCCGTGCGCTCGGTCGATCGCAAGATCGTCGAGGTCGGTCGCGTCTTTCGCCTGTCGGGCTCGGCCATGGTGTGGCGCATTCTGTTGCCCGCAATCGCACCCGCCTACGTCATTGCGCTGCGGGCCGGACTCGGGCTCGGCTGGATGTTCGTGGTGGCGGCCGAGTTCATGGGCGCCTCCGAAGGCCTCGGCTTTTTGCTGATCGACGGCCAGCAGCTGGGCAAGCCCGCCCAAATCGTCGCCGCCATCGTGGCCTTTGCCCTGCTCGGCAAATTGACGGACTGGATCGTCGCCAGCATCGCCGCGCCCTTCCTGCGCTGGGAAGACGCCTTCGCGTCGCGGTAAGCCCCATGCTCGTCTTCGACCACGTCGGCAAGACTTACCCCAACGGCGTGCGCGCGCTCGACGGGGTGTCGCTCGAAGTCGCACCCGGCGAAATCCTCGTCATCATCGGCGGCTCGGGCTGCGGCAAGTCGACCTTGCTCAGGGCCGCCAGCGGCCTCGACGTCGCAAGTGAGGGCAGCGTCGCCCTCGACGGGGCCAGCATCGAGGCTCCGCACGAAAAAATCGGCCTCATCTTTCAGGAGCCGCGGCTCTTGCCCTGGCTCAGCGTCGCCGGCAATGTCGGCTTCGGACTGGCTCACGTGCCAAGGCCGGAGCGCGCCAAGCGCATTGCCGCCGCCTTGGAGCGCGTTGGCCTGACCGACAAGGCCGGCGTGTGGCCGCGCGAGCTCTCCGGTGGGCAGGCCCAGCGCGTCGCCATCGCCCGCGCGCTCATCACCCGGCCATCGGTGCTGCTGCTCGATGAGCCGTTTTCCGCGCTTGATGCCTTCACCCGCGCCGAGTTGCAGGACCACCTGCTCGACCTCTGGGAGGAGGGACGCCCCATCCTGGTGCTCGTCACCCACGACATCGAGGAGGCCTTGGTGTTGGCAACGCGCGTCGTCGTCATGCGCGCGCAGCCGGGACGCATCGCCGGCATCCTCGACGTGCCGCTGCCGCGCCCGCGCGATCGCCTCTCTCCCGCCTTCGAAGAGCAAAAACGACGCGTGCTGCGCCTGTTTGATTCC
>Ga0081540_1004732_pt1 | contig 10293 bp, 13 predicted proteins | sample TabmetS2T1R1_FD_71024 | JGI IMG/M metagenome (GOLD analysis project Ga0081540, IMG submission 71024) | Tabebuia heterophylla rhizosphere microbial communities from the University of Puerto Rico - S2T1R1 | ecosystem: Host-associated > Plants > Roots > Rhizosphere ... | reverse complement strand
CTGGCGCAACTGGCCGAGCTGGTCAGCCCGCGGATCCTGAACGCGCCGGGCCGGCTGGACGGGGTGGCCCGCCAGCTCGACGAGTACTTCTCCGGCCGGCGCCGGGCGTTCGACGTGCCGCTGGACCTGCGGCTGTCGAGAGGCTTCCGCCGCGACGTGCTGGCCCACCTGCTGCAGATCCCCTACGGGGCGACCGAGAGCTACACGCAGGTGGCGGCGGCGGCCGGCCACCCGCGCGCGGTCCGCGCGGCCGGCACCGCATGCGCCACCAACCCGGTGCCGATCGTGGTGCCGTGCCATCGGGTGGTGCGCTCGGACGGCTCGTTCGGCGGCTACGCCGGCGGGCCAGCCGCCAAGCAGGCGCTGTTGACGCTGGAGGCCGCGTGATGACCGCGACGACAACGGCCGGCCGGTACGCGCAGCGCGTGGCGGCCGCGGACTGGGATTCGGTGGCCCGTGAGCTCGACTCGTTCGGGTGCGCCCCGCTGCCCCCACTGCTGACCCCGGGCGAATGTGCGCGCATCGCCGGGCTCTACGACCACCCCGAGCACTTCCGCGCCACGATCGACATGGCGCGGCACCGGTTCGGGGCCGGCGAGTACCGGTACTTCGCGGCGCCGTTCCCCGAGCCGGTCGACGCGCTGCGGCACGCCCTGTACGGGCGGCTGCTGCCGGTCGCCCGCGACTGGTACTCGCGGCTCGGCCGCCGGGCGGAGTGGCCGGACACGCTCGACGAGTGGCTGGAGATCTGTCACGCCGCCGGCCAGACCCGCCCGACGCCGATCCTGCTGCGCTACGAGACGGGCGGCTGGAACGCGCTGCACCGCGACCTGTACGGGGACAAGGTGTTCCCGCTCCAGGTCGTGGTCAACCTCAACGACCCGGGCACCGATCACACCGGTGGCGAGTTCCTGCTGGTGGAGCAGCGGCCGCGCGCGCAGTCGCGGGGAACCGCGGTGCTGATCCCGCAGGGTCACGGGCTGGTGTTCACCACCCGCGACCAGCCGGTCGCCTCGGCGCGCGGCTGGTCGGCCGCCCCCGTGCGCCACGGCGTGTCGGCGATCCGCTCCGGCCGCCGGCACACCCTGGGCCTGGTGTTCCACGACGCGACCTGAACGGGGGACCACACGCGCCGCGTGTCGGCGACGGCGGCTACCGTAGGCCGGGTGCGGGTAGCGACCTGGAACGTGAACTCGGTCAAGCAGCGGGTGCCGCGGCTGCTGCCCTGGCTGGACCAGCGACAGCCCGACGTCGTCTGCCTGCAGGAGACCAAGCTTGCCGACGACGCGTTCACCAAGCTGCTCGGCGGCGAGCTCGCCGACCGCGGCTACGCGGTCGGCCTCCACGGCGAGGTGCAGTGGAACGGGGTGGCGATCTTGTCCAGGGTGGGGCTGGACGACGTCGTCCCCGGGTTCGCCGGCGAACCAGGCTTCCCTTCCCCCGAGGCACGCGCGGTGTCCGCCACCTGCGGCGGGATCCGGGTGTACTCGGTGTACGTGCCGAACGGGAGGGTGCCGGGCTCGGAGCACTATCGGTACAAGCTCGCCTGGCTGGCCGCGCTGCGCGACCGGCTCGCCGACCGCCCGGAGGCGACGATCGTCTGCGGGGACATGAACATCGCACCGACCGACGCCGACGTGTTCGACCCGCAGGCCTACGTCGGCCAGACGCACGTCACGCCGCCGGAGCGGGAGGCACTGGCCGAGCTGGAGGAGCTCGGGCTGCACGACGTCGTGCGGGACCGCTGGCCGGGCAAGCGGGTGTTCACCTACTGGGACTACCGGGGCGGAATGTTCCACCGGGACCTGGGGATGCGCATCGACCTGGTGCTGGCCACGGCGCCGGTGGAGGACCGGCTGCGGGCGGCGTGGGTGGACCGGCAGGCCCGCAAGGGCACCGGGCCGAGCGACCACGCCCCGGTGATCGTCGACCTGGACGAGGCGCCGGACGGGGACATCGGGCCGGTCGTGCCGCCGCCTTCCGCGCCCGTCCCCCGGGCAGGCTCGGTGAAGCTGCCCCAGTCGCGGTGACGCGCCCGGTCAGTTCCGGTCGTGCAGCCGATGGCGCAGGTCCGGCACGTCGGCGAGCGGCCCGAGGTGATGCAGCTTGTCCGGGTTGATGACCGACCGTACCGTCTGCACGTGCCCGTCGGCGATGTCCAGGACGAACACGTTGGTGAGGCGGCCGGCCTGGTCGAGGAACATCGCGCCGGGCTGCCCGTTGATCTCGACGCGCCTGGCGGTGATCCCGAGCTGGCGGATCTGGCTGCTGACGCCCGCCATGAGCCGGGCCACCCGATCGCGGCCAGCGATGGGACGCGGCCACGAGGGGCTGATCCCGCCGCTGTCACCGTAGACCACGACGTCAGCGGCGAGCATCGAGACGAGGTCGTCCATGTTGCCGCCGCCGACCGCGCTGAAGAACCGGGCCGCGAGCTCCTCCCGCTTGCTCCGGGATGCCTCGAACCTGGGCTTGTGCTCGGCGACGTGGCGCCGGGCGCGCAGCGCCAGCTGGCGGCAGTTGCCCGCGCTCTTGCCGACGATGCGCGCGATCTCGTCGTAGCCGTAGCTGAAGACGTCGTGCAGCAGGAAGACGGCCCGCTCCACCGGGGAAAGCCGCTCCAGCACCAGCAGGAAGGCCATCGACAGCGAGTCGGTTTGCTCGGCGTGGCCCGGCGGGTCGGCCGCCTCCCTGGTCAGCAGCGGCTCGGGCAGCCACTCGCCGACATAGGCCTCGCGGCGTGCCCGGGCCGAGCGCAGGTGGTCGATGCACAGCCGGGTGGTCACGGCCGAGAGATAGGCCTTCGGTGAGTCGATCTCGCCCCGCGCCTGCGCGGTGTGGTAGCGCAGGAACGCCTCCTGGACGATGTCCTCGGCCTCGCTGACGCTGCCGAGCATCCGGTAGGCGATCGAGAACATCAGCGGCCGGAGCCGCTGATAGATCTCGGCCGTGGCCACCTCCGGCCCTTTACGCGGCGCCACGGGCCGGTTCGGTGTCGGAAAGCCCGCGGGAGAACCCCTCCCGCCAGCTCGGCCATGCGGGCTGCCAGCCGAGCTCCCGCTTCGCCCGGGCGTTGGACGAGCCGCGGATACGGGTCATCGCCGAGACCGCCACCTCGCCGGCGGCCAGCCGCCCGAGCCACACCGGTACCCGCAGGGGAGGCTTGGCGCCGACCGCCTGCGCCAGGAACGGCAGCCATTCGGAGACCCTGGCCGGATCGTCGTCCACCACGTTGTAGACGCCCGGCCCGCCATGCTCCAGCGCGGCGATCGTCGCCGTGGCGGCGTCGCTGATGTGCAGGAACGACCACACTCCGGCACCGTCGCCGATGATCGGCAGCCGCCGCTTCCTGATGAGGTCGACGAGGGCGTCCGAGGCGCCCGGCCCGTAGAAGGCCCCGTAGCGGAGCACGATCCCCTGCAATGGCGCCGCCGGGACCACCCGTTCCACGTACTCGATCGCGGCGAGCGACTCCCGCTGCGCGGCGGGCGGGTCCGGGTCGAGCGGGTCGTCCTCCGTCTTGACCGGGCCGCCCTGGCGGATGTTCGGCCAGCCCGTGTAGCTCTGGGCGATGAACCGCTTGGCGCCCGCGGCGGCCGCGGCCGCCAGCAGATGATCGGTTCCCCGGGTACGTAGCCGGTTGGTGACGGCGAACATCCGGTCGAAGTGCCGCATATCGGTGTCACCCGCCAGCGCGGTCATCTGGTGAACGACGGCGTCAGGCTCGGCCCTGGCGACCGCTTCGCCGACGGCCATGGCATCCAGGCCGTCGACCACCGCCGGCTCCGCGCCCAGTTCGCGCAGCCGCGCCACCTTGGCCGGGTTCCTGGTCGCCGCCGTCACCTGGTGTCCCTGCGCGACGAGCTCGGGCAGCAACCGCTGCCCGATGGCGCCGGCCGCGCCCGCGACGAAGACTCGCATCGTGCCTCCCTGTACGGTACCGCCCGGCCCCTGCGGGCCGGCACGCACTCTGAGACGAGGCACGGCACAGCCGCGTGACAACCGCGGGCCGGGTGGCGCCTAGGTCTGGTGCGCGGAGACCAGGCTCTGGAGCGACAGCGAGTTGAAGAAGCTCTGCGGCGACTCCACGATTCCGGCGAAGTGCGTGCTCCAGGCGTCGACACCGTCGTCGTTGGTGAGCACGATGTACGGCCGCTGGTTGTAGATCATCTGCTGCATCTGGTCGACGATCTGGCGCCTCTTCTGCGGGTTCACCGCGACCCCCTGCTCCTGGTAGAGCTTGTCGTAGGTGGCGTTGCAGTAACCCGTGTCGCTCCAGCTTCCGTACTGGTCGCAGCCGAGAATGCTCAGGATGAAGTCGGGATCGATGTTCGGGATCCAGTCCCACATGGCCAGGTCGAAGTTCAGGTACTTGAAGTTCGGGGCGCCGATCGCGTTGAACGCCGCCGTGTCGTCCAGCGGCTGCTGGTGAAGCTGCACCCCGATCTGCTTCAGATCCGACTGGATGATCAGGAAGGCGCGGTCGCCGGGGCCCGTTTCCGCGTGCGGGAAGATGACCGTGTAGGACATCGGGTGACCGGCCGCCATCCGGATCCCGTTCGGCCCGCGTTTATAGCCGAGCGAGTCGAGGATCTGGTTCGCCTTGGCCAGGTCGAAGGGCAGCGGCCTGATCGACGAGTCGTGCCAGTGGATGCCGTTCGTGATCTGCGCGGGAACGACGATGGTGCTGCCGGGCGTGGCGTAGCCGAGCCAGGCTGTCTTCACGATCTGCTCCCGGTTGATCGCGTACTCGAACGCCATCCGCACCTTCGGGTTCAGCAGCTCACGGTGCGTGGGCTTGTGCGGGTTGGAGTTGAAGATGAAGTCCCGGAACTCCAGCGACGGCCCCACGGCAACGTGGAACCCGGCGGCCTTGACCGCGGCCACGGCGGTGGGCGGAAGGTGCTCGATCGCGTCGAGCTGGCCCCCCTTCAGGGCCGTGACCATGGCGTCGGGGCTGTCGAAGAACTGAAGCCCGAAGCCGTCAAGATGAGGCTTGGTCCCGTAGAACGAGGGGTTGCGCTTGAACACGGCCACCTGATGCTGGGTGTATTTGATCAGGACGAACGGCCCCGCGCCGACGAGCGGCTTACCGCCGGTGGGCGTGTTCGGGTTCCTCTTCAGGCCGCTGCCGTTGCCCGTGGCGTATTGTCCCCAGACCTGCCTGGGCAGGATGGGGACGAGGCCTATGTTCGACAGCACGTTCGCCACCGGCCGCTTGTACGTGGCGACGACCGTGGTGGGGTTGGTGGCCTTGATGCTGGCCAGGTGGGCGAAGCTCCCCGCCCACAGCCCGGCGGGACCGTTCTGGTACTTGACCATGGTGTCGACCGTCCACACCACATCGGCGGCCGTGAGCGGCTTCCCGTCGGACCACTTCGCGCTCGGGGCCAGGTGGAACGTCCAGGTCAGGCCGTCGGGAGAGGTCTGCCAGCTCCTGGCGAAGTTCGGGATGAACTTGTAGGTGTGCAGGTCGTACTGAACCAGTGAGGGATAGATGTAGAACCACGTGGAGTAGGAGTCCTGGTTGAACCCCACAAAGGGATTGATCGAGTCGATGCCTTCGAGTGTCCCGATGCGGAGGATCCCTCCCTGCTTCACCGCGTGCTGCGAGCCCTGACCGGACCCGCCGCTGCAGGCGGCTCCGAGCAGGGTGATGGCGGCGATGATCGCCAGCAGTCCGAAGATCCTCGGTGTCCTGGGCATGGAACCCTCCGGGATGGTGAACAGCCGAAGCGGGCCGACCTGTTGGTTGGCCCAGCGCGTCACGCCGGTGACGACACGGGCAGGGTGTCACAGGGGTCGCCGAGGAAGCAACGGCGCGGACGGCCACCAGTGCACGGCGGGCCCAGGCCTACTCAGGGACGTGGCAGACGGCCTCGACGTTGTTGCCGTCGGGGTCACGCACAAAGGCGCCGTAGTAGCTGGGGTGGTACTCGGGCCAGAGGCGGGGTTCGTGGAGCACCTCGGCGCGTGCGTCCACGGCCGCCTCGAAGAACGCCCGGACGGCAGCCCGGTCGGGTGCCGTGAACGCGATGTGCGACTCACGGAACCCATCGCCGCTGGTCAGCTTGCCGATCCAGAAGTCGGGCACGGGCGGGACACCGAAGCCGATCACCTCACCGAAGTCCATCACGCGGCGCCCCCCGACCGGGGCGAGGACAGCGTCGTAGAACGCGGCGCTCGCGGCGAAGTCGGCGCACTGGATTGAAAGGTGGTTGAGCATGAGGCCATCTTTGCCTACCGGGCGCCCCCGCCGGACACTGGCTCCGGGGGTCCAGGCGACAACGGAGGGTGCGGCAGATGCCCAGGACACGCCGATGTGCGGTGATCGGCGCCGGCGTGCTCGGCGTGTGCGTGGCGGCGCGGCTGGCCGAGGCCGGCATCGAGGTGACGCTGCTGGAGCAGGCCGAGCCCGGCCGCGCCGCCACCCGGTCGAGCTTTGCCTGGCTGAACTCCAACGACAAGGCACCCCGCGCCTACCACGAGCTCAATCACGCCGGGATGCGGGCGTGGGCCGAGCTGTCGGCGAGCCTCGGCGGCGCGGCGTGGTACCGGCCTGCCGGGAACATCGAGTGGGCCGCGAGTGCGTCCGGGCACGCGCAGCTCGCCGCGCGGGTGCGCAGGCTCGCCGGGTGGGGGTACCCCGCGCGCCTGGTTGATCCCGCCGAGGCGATCGATCTTGAGCCATCGCTGCGGCTGCCGGCAACGGTGCCCCAGGTCGGGTGGTTCCCTGAGGAGGGCTATCTGCTCACTGACGGGCTGGTCGGCCAGCTGGTGGGGCTCGCGGTCCAGCACGGGGCCACGGTGCTGACCGGCGACCCGGGACGCGTGACCGCCCTCGACGGCGCGGTGCGGACCGCCGCCGGCGCGCTGATACCGGCGGACGCGGTGGTGTGCTGCGCGGGACGCTGGGTTCCCGAGCTGGCCGCGCTGGCCGGCTCGGCGTCCCCGGTGCCGCTCGTCCCGTGGGCGGAGCCCGGCGCGGCCGCGCCGGGGCTGGTGGTGCGGGTGGGGCCGGTGACGCCGCCCGGCCCGGTGCGGGTCGTGCACGCGCCGGACGTGTACCTGCGGCCCCAGGCCAACGGGCTGGTGCACCTGGAAGCGCCCGACGCGGCGGTGGACCTGCATACGCCGGAGGCAGACCTGCGGCGCTGGGCGGACGAGCTGCTGCGCCGGGCACGCCGCGTAGTCCGCGGGCTGGCCGGCGCCGACGTCGCCTGCTACCGCGTGTGCGTACGCCCGATGCCGGCCGATGGCCAGTCGATGGTGGGATGGCTTCCCGGTGCGGGCGGCCTGTACGTGGCGGTGACCCACAGCGGCGTCACCCTCGCCGCACACCTTGCCCGGCTCATCAGCGCCGAACTCGTCAGTGGCGCGGCGAGCGCCGACCTCGCGCCCTACCGGCCGAGCCGGTTCGTCGCCGCCCCGCCAGCGCCGGAACGGTCAGAACGTCGTTACGGATAGGGATGCGCCAGCTTCTGGATCCTCTTCCTGGCAGCACTGCCGATGACGATGCCCGCAATCAGCGCGGCCAGCGTGCTGAAGACCAGTGCCAGTCCCATCGCCAGCTTCCCAAGATCCATCTTGCCCTTCCGGGCGGAACGGGGCCGGGCGGGCGGCCGCGGCTGCGGCAGGGCTGGCTGAGCAGGCTCTGGAGACGGTGCGGCCATGGTGCTCCCTCCTCAACAACGTCAAGAATCTCTCGTTCCCCGCGGCGCGCCTACCCCCACCGGGGGTGAATCGCCAAAGGTCACGATCGGGCTCGATCGCGTTCGCTCGCGGTGCGGGAACAGGGCGCGCGCCGCCGGCGTTTTACTGATGGACGTTTCTGCTGACTAGAGAATAGCTAATGGCGCAGTGCATTACATGCGGGACCGAATTGCATCCCGAGAGAGCGAAGAAATATAACTACTGCATGGCCCCCGAGTGCCAGGAGAAAAACGCCAAGGGCCTGACGATGGTGGCCGTCGGGATGAACAAGGCCGCCGATGAGCTGATGATCCTGGATGACCGCACCAGCGAGGACCTGGCCAGCGGCAAGTACCGTGATCAGCGGCGAGGCTCGTTCGGTACCTCCGTGCAGGCACCCGGGGATCAGGCTGCGCCCCGTCCTGCGGGGACCGCCGCACGGCCCGTCCACCCGGCCCGGCCGGCCCGCCGTCCCGAGCAGCCGGCCCGGCGTTCACCCACGCCGGCCCGCCGCCCGTGGAGCGACAAGCAGGAAAAGCTCGCGCTCATCTACAACGAGCAGGGACTCCGGCCGGACGAGATCGCGCAGAAGCTCGGCGTGAGCGCCTACACCGCGACGCAGATCGTTCTCGCCGCCCGCAGCCGCGCAAAGCGCTGACGGCGGGAGCACTTCCCGGGCGGGCGGCGCGGGCAGCGGCCGGCGGCTAAGCTGGCCGGCAATGACGAACGAACCAGGGCTCATCGTGCAGCTGCCGCGCGACGGCGAGGTGGACCGCCAGTTTCGCGCGGATCCGCCGCCAAGCGTCGCGAGCGGTCAGGTTGTCCTCGACCACGTTGCGCGCGAGGCCGACGGGCGGCTGCCGCCGCCGGAGGCCGGCGAGATCGTCATGTCCGTGCCGTCACCCGAGGCGCTGGCCCGGGAGCCCGACGAGGTCCGCGACGTCATCCGCAACGCCCCCGAGAAGCACAAGCCGCTGGTGATCATCGTGGAGGCCGCCGAGGAGCTGCGCGAAGAAGAGCTTGCGGTGGTCCTCGACGCGGCGGCAGAGACGAACCGCCCCATTATCGTCCGCGTGATGGCGGACGCCTGAGCGGCGGCACCTCAGATCGGTTCGACGGCGACATCCGCCGCATGCTCGGCCAGCGCCCGCAGATCTGCCAGGTCGCCAGCAAGGATCGTCCCGCCCGGCTCGGCAAGGGCGGTGACAAGGGCGTCGACCGCGGATCCCCTGCGTGCCCGGGCCCGCAGCCAGGCCGCCCTGCGTGCCAGCGGCACGGACACGGTCTCGGCGACGTCGCACGCGCGCAGGAAGCGATGCTGTGCGGCGTCGCACGATCCCTCTCCGGTGAGGCATTCCACCAGGACAACGGAGGGAACTACCGGGGCCACAGGCCCTCGCGATGCAGCGCGGCGATCAGGGCCCGCTGAGCGGCCGGTGCGTTCGGCCAGGCGACGGCCCGGGGCGTCCGCGGCCGGTGGCAGACTGCCGACATGGTCGAACCAGATCCGAAAGCAGACCTCCATCGTTACCTGCAGACCGCCCGCGAGGCGCTGCTGTGGAAGCTCGAAGGGCTCTCCGAGTACGACATCCGCCGCCCGCTGACGCCGACCGGCACCAACCTGCTCGGGCTGGTCAAGCACGTGGCCAGCGTCGAAATCGGGTATTTCGGCGATACCTTCGGCCGACCGTTCGGCGAGCCGCTGCGGTGGTGGGAGGACGACGCCGAGCCCAACGCGGATATGTGGGCGGCCGCCGATGAGTCGCGCGACCAGATCGTCGGGCTGTACCACCGGGGGTGGGAGCACTCGGATGCGACGATCGGCGCGCTGGCGCTGGACGCGATCGGCCACGTGCCGTGGTGGCCGGCCGAACGCGCCGAGGTGACGCTGCACCGGATCATGGTGCACGTGATCGCCGAGACCAACCGGCACTGCGGGCACGCCGATATCGTCCGGGAGCTGATCGACGGGACCGTCGGCCTGCGGGACGGCAACGACAACATGGCTCCGGGCGACCAGGCTTGGTGGGAGGGCTACCGGAGCCGGCTGGAGCTCGTGGCGCAGCAAGCCGGCCGCGGCTGAGCCACGAACGATCCCTCAGCGCCGCGGCCAACATGCCGCGGCGCCGCGCGTCAGCTGCCCGCGGTGAGCGGGGGCCCCGGGCAGACCTCGTGCTCGAAGCCGCCGCTCGCGGTGCGGCGCACATCGTCCTCCGGTGCGATTATCCGCCCGCAGCGCGCACACTTCTGCCCGGCCGCGTGCAGCTCGTTGTCCTCGAAGTCGACGTCGGCGTAGGTCTCGTGCTCCACGGCCTCTTCGTACCGACGGCCTTCCTCTTCCTCCAGCGGCTGGTCAAAGCCCGCGCCCGGCTTGATCTGGCCACCTGGGACGTAACCTTCTGTCATCGTGAGCCGCTCCTCCTGCTCGGGTCAGCGCAGTGCTTGCCCTTGATCAATGATGGGCAAACACGCGCGGGAGCGCCAGGAGTTCCTGATGCATAGCATCGGTACGGGTAACGGGCAATCTCCGAGGGGGCTGGCAGGTGTCCGAGGCAGGGACTCGAGCGGGCTCCGCCGCCGTGGGCGCGGCGGTGGACGAGG
>Ga0081540_1004731_pt1 | contig 10293 bp, 8 predicted proteins | sample TabmetS2T1R1_FD_71024 | JGI IMG/M metagenome (GOLD analysis project Ga0081540, IMG submission 71024) | Tabebuia heterophylla rhizosphere microbial communities from the University of Puerto Rico - S2T1R1 | ecosystem: Host-associated > Plants > Roots > Rhizosphere ... | reverse complement strand
GGCGGCTCGGCGCATTCGAATATCGCAATCGAATTCGGCTTTCGCGGGGTTGGCACAACAAATTCGAACAGTTGCGCCAGTGGAACTGTATCCGTGGGGGAAGCGCTGCGTTACATTCGGGACGATTTTGTCGATGTCGTTGTCGCCGGCGGAGCCGAGGCTCCGTTAACCACCATTACCATTGGTGCATTCGACATTATTAAAACCATGAGCCGATGGCCGGAGGATCCTGCACTGGCTTGCCGCCCTTTCGACCTGTTGCGTGATGGATTCGTCATGGGCGAAGGCGGCGCTGCCCTCGTCGTTGAAGAACTTGAACATGCGCGCTCTCGGGGCGCACACATTTACGCGGAATTACTCGGATACAGCATAAACAACGATGCTTTCCACATGACTTCGCCTCTGCCAAACGGCGAATCGTCGATTCGCGCGATGCGTGAGGCCCTCACGGACGCGCAGCTGCCGCCCGACCAGATCGATTACATCAACGCGCACGCGAGCTCGACCCAGCTAAACGACACGGCGGAAACGGCATCGATCAAACAAGTGTTTGGCGAGCATGCACGGCGAATCCCAGTTAGTGGAACCAAAGGTTATTACGCGCACCCGCTCGGTGCGACCGGCGCGATCGAGGCTGCGCTTTGTGCGCTCGCCTTAGATCGGCAATGGGTTCCGCCCACAATTAATTACGCAAATCACGATCCCTCATGTGATCTTGATGTTGTGCCCAATCACGGACGCGAAGCCAAACTGAAATATGTAATGAGCAACTCATTTGGTTTCGGTGGAATTAATGCCTGTGTCGTGCTGGGAAAAGCGCCGCAATAATATCCGGTTTGTCATCGCGGGTCGCATAGACGACGAGGGATCCCGCAAACCAAATTCTGGATGTCTAAAGTAGTCGGAAGGCGCGATGATCCTGTCTGAAGTTCCTCGCTCCGCTCAGAATGACTCGTTAGTGTGTGTTACCAATTTATCCGAGCAAATCCGGCCGATTTTCACGGGTACGTTTTGTTGCCTGTTTTCTACGCCATTTTGCGATCTCGGCATGATCTCCGGAAAGCAAAACTTGCGGAACTTTCCAGCCGCGAAATTCTGCCGGGCGCGTGTACTGCGGGGCTTCCAGTAATCCGTGATTGAAACTGTCGTCCTCCGCGGATCGTTCATGACCAAGCGTCCCCGGTAATAAACGCACAATTGCATCGACAAGAACGACCGCTGCAATCGCTCCATTGGTGAGCACGTAATCGCCGATGGAAATCTCCAGATCCACCAGATGTTCAATTACGCGATGATCCACTCCTTCATAATGGCCGCACACAATGATGAGGTGTGATTCCTGTGAAAGCTGCGTCGCCATCTTTTGATCGAAGCGCCGGCCAGCCGGAGACATTAGAATGATTTTCGATTCGCGATCTCCGATTCTCGATTGTTGCGCGTTGGGCATTTTCTGGTTCTTGCCACGAAGATCTTCGACGGCCGCAAAAATCGGCTCTGGCTTTATCACCATTCCCTGGCCCCCGCCGAACGGTGTATCGTCCACGATGTGATGCTTATCCGTCGTCCAGTCTCGCAAGTTGTGGATTCGAAGATCGACAATCCCGTTTTCTTGAGCGCGTTTCATGATGCTCTCGTCGAGAGGCGCACGGCAGATTTCAGGAAACAACGTCAGGATGTCGATCTTCATCTGGGAGAAAACGTCCAACGTTCAATATCCAACGCCCAATCTCGAAATTGTAACGGCGGTCTATGACCGCCGGAATCAAGGAAGCTAGCGCCCAGACAGCGCCAACACGCATCATTCGACGATCTCGAGTATTGCTCTTTGGCCATGGCGAGCGGCCGAGCTGGTGAGCAGGGCGCGAATAGCGTGAATGGTCTGCCCGCCGCGGCCAATCACCCGGCCGACGTCTCCTCTTCGAAGTTGCAGCTTAAAGACTGTTGTTCTGCCGTTTGGAATTTCAGTGAGGACCATGTCGTCGGGAAATTCGATTAGTTGGCGGATGACGAACTCGAGAAACTCTCTCATGCGTCAAAAGATTAACCACGAATCCGCCTTCACACAACATCACGGCGCGAGAGGTGAACGCGCATAAACACGAATTTTCTGATTAGCCGTTGTAGCCACGGTCCCTCATTGATAGCGAAAGAGCCGAGGGACCGGCCGCAGGCGGATGGCTCCAAAAGTTACGAAAGTGTCCTAGGTGGACGGTTCAACGGACGGCGAGGGCTCCTCTTGCGCAGTTTGCGACGGTTCCGGCGTTGCTTCGGATGAGGCAATTGCGCCTGCTGCCGCTTTCTTATTCTTCTTTATCAAACTGCGTACCGTGTCGGACGGCTGTGCCCCTTTGCTAATCCAGTATTCGACGCGGTCAGCGTTCAACGTACTGTTCTGACCAGGCTTTTTGGGGTCGTATGTGCCGATGGTTTCGATAAATTTTCCATCGCGCGGACTTCGCTTGTCAGCCACTACCACCTTGTAGTAGGGGCTATTCTTGGTTCCCTCTCTGCGTAATCTGATTGAAACTGCCATAACAAAAGTTACATGGTTACGGGTTACGCATCTCAGCGATGTAACTGTCGTAACCCTTTTAACATCTTCTTCATTTTGCCCGCGCTTTTCATCATCTTCCGCATCTGATCAAAGCGTCGCAGCAAATCGTTTACCTCCGTGACAGTGCAGCCGCTGCCGCGTGCGATGCGCTGACGCCGCCGCGCATTCAAAATGTCAGGGCGGGTCCGCTCTTCATTCGTCATCGAAAGCACGATCGCTTCCGTTCGCTTAAGCTGCTTCTCGTCAACCGAAAGGCCCTGCACATTACTCATGCCAGGCAACATGCCAAGAATATTCTCGAGCGGGCCCATCCGCCGCATCATCTTGAACTGCGCCAGAAAGTCATTGAAATCAAATGAAGCCGTTCGCAGTTTCCGCTCCAAGCGGGCGGCTTCTTCTTCATCGACCGCTTCCGCCGCTTTTTCGACCAGACCGACGACATCGCCCATACCGAGAATTCGGCCAGCGAGCCGTTCGGGAACAAAGACTTCAAATTGATCAAGCTTTTCACCGGTTCCTGCGAACTTGATTGGCTGCCGCGTCACTTCGCGCATCGACAATGCCGCACCGCCGCGCGCGTCGCCGTCAAGTTTGGTCAAAATGATTCCTGTGATCGATAGAGCTTCGTTAAAACGGGATGCCACGCTGACTGCCTGTTGTCCCGTGGCGGCATCAACCACCAGCAACGTTTCCTGCGGGTTTAAGAATTCTTTCAACCTTTTCAGCTCCTGAATCAGCGCTTCGTCGATTTCCTGGCGACCGGCCGTATCGAAGATCTCGACGGGGTGGCCCGCTCCAGCGAGGCCGGCAGCACCACTGGCGTCGCGGGAGTTCTGGTCTCCAGACTGCGCGAGCAGAGCAGCAACAGCGCGCTCCACATTCTTCTCGCCGGGATCCGGAGTGAATACGGGGACGTCGATTTGTTTTCCCAGCGTCGCCAGTTGTTCAATCGCCGCGGGTCTCTGCAAATCGCACGCAACCAACACTGGCGCACGACCCTGTTTTTTCAGAAGCTGCGCCAGTTTGGCAGAGGAAGTTGTTTTGCCCGATCCATTCAGACCGACAATCAAAATACGCCCTGAATCGCCGAGGTTGACCGGCGCGGCGTCGCCTCCGAGCAACGCGGTTAATTCGTCGTGGAAAATTTTTACGATCTGCTGACCCGGCGTAATGCTGCGAAGAACGGTTTCTCCAAGCGCTTTTTCTTTAACGCGGGCAATGAATTTTTTGGCGACCTGAAAATCGACATCGGCTTCGAGCAAAGCCAGCCGCACCTGCCGCAACGCGGCATCGACGTTCGACTCGCTGATCGTGCCATGACCACGCAGCTCTTTAAAGATGTCCTGAAGTTTGTCAGAAAGGTCGGAAAACATGACTAATATCAGAGAGGCTACGCGTCTCTTCGTGGTAGGCCACGTGTCTCGCGTGTTCGTTTCGGCCCTTGGCCGAAACAACCTGTTTGCATTCGATGCTCAGTATCGCCGCCCCGCCGAACGAAAAGTTCGCGATCGCGAGGACACACTCGCCAGGTCGCCGTGGCGACCACTACCCGAATCATTGCGCGATTATTTCTTGGGAGTCGAAGCTGGCGACGCCATGCCTCCCGCCCCGCCTTCTTCAATTCCGAAAGTCCAATGTGCTTCTACCTTTTTTCCCTGTGACTTCGCGCTGATTATCACGCTGCACGATTTCTCGTGCAACTTTTGCGTCACTTGGTACGACACCGTGCCCGATTTCGGATCATAATTCGCAGGAACAACGCCGAGGCCGCTCACACGCATTTGCACGCTGCCAGCCTCGATCGCTCCAATCGCACTGAGGTTGGCCTTGATAAGCGGCAGGGCCGTGCGCACCGTTTCGCCGTCTGCCGGCTGGGTCGAAAGATCTTTGGCGCCAATTTCAGCCACCGCTGACGCGCCACCTGATGAAGTACCGATCATTTTCACCGCATCTTCAAACACCTTGGGCTTGTTCGCTTCAACCGCATAGCGACCGATTGAATCCATTGGCGACGTAAAGGTGATGGGCTGACCGTAAACAGTAAACATCGCCTCATAACCGGAATTCCGGGCGATTTCCTTGACGTGCTCATTGTAGTTCCCGAATGGCACAGCAAAGCAATTCACTTTGATGCCCAGCCGTTGTTCGAGCAGCTGCTTGGAGCCAACCACTTCGTTCTGCATCCATTGCTCGTATTGCTCACCCGTCAATTTCGTCCTGGTTCTCTTAGCGCCGGGATTGACCACCATAATGGTATGACCTTCGCGCAAGTCCTGGTGTGTAGCGGTATGCCCCTCGATATCCACGCCGTTGTCGCGCATGTCAGCAAGTTGTTCCCACGTAATCGCTTCGCCGCCACCTAGCGAACCACCTCGCACCCCTTCGGTGTAAATGAACATGGTAAACGGATAGCCGTACTTCTTCATAATCGGCCATGCGACCTCGTATTGGGATTTCCACCCGTCATCGAAAGTAATAATGGCGCTTCGCGGTGGTATGTTCTTTTCGCCCCGCTTCCAGGCGAGCAAATCCTGCATTGAAATGACCGTTATACCGCGGTCCTTCAGTTCCTTCATCTGCGCTTCAAACGCAGCAGGCGTGATCTCAGTCCCGGGATAGCGAACCTTGTCCACGAAACGGTGATAACAAAAAATGATTACCTGAGCCGTTTGATCGACAACCGGTTTGGTGATCTTTGGAGACGCCGCCGTTACCGGGGTGGCGACGACAGCCGGCGTTGGTGATAAGGCACTCGCCTGCTGCGAGCTCGGGGAGATGTTCTCCTGCTTCTTGCACATCGAAAGATTTAACGCAAGAAACAGCGGGAGGATCGCAAATCGGATTATCATAAAAGGAGTAAACGCATTAAGCGCGCCAGCATAAAACACAAGTGCTTTTTGCAATGGCGAAGGATAGACAGCTCATCAGCGACTACGTTGGATCGTTCAACCTTAGCGGCGAAAAATTTTTGGTAGAAGGCGTATTCTTTGCTATAAATTGGAATGCCGCGCGCGATTACTCGGCTTGTTATAATCGGCTTTGTCGCTTCCCTGGCGGCCTGCACTACTGTTCCAACTGCGGGAGTCAAAAACACAAGTAAGACTTTTAATATGGTGGTAGTGGACGCCGGACACGGAGGCAAAGATAGTGGTGCCTATCGCCGCTATGGTCCACCGGAGAAATTAGCTGCTCTCGACGTTGCCCAGCGTCTCAACCGCAAACTGCGCGAATCACAGCTAAAAACTGTGATGACCCGCAACTCGGATGTCTTTATCGAATTGAATGATCGTGTGGCTATCGAGAATGCCCAGAAGGATGCAATTTTTGTCAGCATACATTTCAACGATTCGCGCCGGCGCGGCGTTCGCGGATTCGAGACGTACTATCATTCCGGCGCTTCGTTCGATTTGGCGAATGGGATCCAGGGAAAACTTATGACTATCCCCCGCTCTAAGAATGGCGGAGTGCACACAGCCAATTTTCGCGTCCTTCGTCTCGCGACCTGTCCGGCAGTGCTAGTGGAATGTGGATATTTGAGCAATCGCAGTGATAGGAGTCAGGCGCGCGATTGGGAATATCGCGAGTTACTGGCAGACCGAATCGCGGAGGCGATCGTCGAGCAGCGCTTTGGATCCGGCGTTTACCGGGCTTCGGCCCAAGTGGCCGCGCAATCGCAGCCGCAGGCAGAATCTGCCGGAGCAGGAACAGGCCTGACGCCAGGCACTGGCCATCGCTAAAATTCCTTTCCGCGCTCCTCGCGACCGATCGCCGCGAGGAAGATCAACACCAAAAAAATCACGAGCGCAAAAAGAGCGAGTGCCTTTGCATAATCCGGATGCCCGCTGGCGTCACGAAAATGGTCGGCCAGCCGCGCTTCGACAACGGCTGTGTTGGCTGCAAATAGATTTCCAAGTTGATACGCAACCCCGGGAAAGGTCCCTCGCACAGCGCCGGGTGAGAGTTCATTCAAATGCACAGGAACAATTCCCCAGGCGCCTTGCACCATGAATTGCATGGCGAACCCGCCGATGACAAGAAATGCAAAGCCCGGCGGAAAAACCCACAACGGAATAAGGATTATTCCAAATACGGCGGTCACAATAATCGAGCGACGGCGTCCCCATTTTTGCGAGAGATGACCAACCACTGTTCCGCCGCAGATTGCGCCAATAGCATAAATGATCCCGGTCGCAGCCTTCTGCGTCACCCCATAGTGGCGTTGTTCGCCGAGAAACGTCTGATACATGTCCTGGGTCCCATGAGACATGGCGTTGAACGCCGTCATCAACAAAACGACGTAAAGAAAGAGAACCCAGTGGCGTTTTAGTACAGCCAGCAGGTCGTTCGCAAAATTACTCATCTCTTGGCGATCACGCATCCAAACCGGCGATTCGGGTACCCGAGCACGGATGTAGAGCACAAGAAATGCGGGCAGGGCTCCTGCTACGAAAAGACCGCGCCACCCGAAGAACGGAAACACGATCCAATACACAACGGCTGCCAGCAGATAACCAAACGCATAACCTTGTTGCAAAATTCCCGAGAACAATCCGCGCGCTGCGGTCGGCAGCGTCTCCATTGCCAGCGACGCGCCGAGTCCCCATTCTCCGCCCATGCCAACTCCGTAAAGCGCACGGAAAATCAGCAGCCAGGTGTAATTGGGAGAAAACGCGGTGAGCAATTCCATGAGAGAGTAAAAAATGATGTCGATCATCAGCGGGATGCGTCGTCCAAACCGATCGCCGAGTAATCCGAAGATGAACGCGCCCAGGGGGCGCATCGCCAGAGTAAGCGTGATCGCGTAGCTCAATTCGGCGATGCTCGTGCCGAAATCGCCTGCCATTGGCACGATTACAAACGTGAGCAGGAAAAAATCGAAGGCATCCAGCGCCCAGCCCAGGAAGCAAGCCAGGAACGTGTTCCGTTGATTGCGGTCAAGCGACTTGAACAGCTGCACCGCTTCCATGGCGCACTCACCTAATCGTCACACTTTGAGAAGTCGAGACAATTGACCATGATGAAGTTCGAATGACGAACGGCGAAGCAACGCAGCAATAATCGTTTTCTCATTTGGTCATTCCTCATTCGGATTTCGTCATTTACTCTCACGAAATCGAACAACATCGCCGTCTCGCCGCGATTACGATCATGAGAAGGAGCACGAGCATGAGATCTCAAACACATCTACGCATCATGATACGTCAATTTGTTCCTTGATTCGCCAGCGAAACGCTCTTTAGTTCCCGGATAAACATGGCAACAAACGGTCTGCATCCTCTCGAAACGCTTCTGCGCGAACGCATCGTCTTACTCGATGGCGCCATGGGCACAATGATCCAGCAATACAGGTTGTCGGAGGCGGAGTATCGAGCGGACCGGTTTCGCGATTGGACGGGCAAAGACCTGAAGGGCAGCCTGGAATTACTCAATCTAACGCGACCACGTGTAGTCGAGGAAATTCACGCGGCTTATCTCAATGCCGGCGCCGATGTTATCGAAACGAACACATTCAGTGGCACTACCATCGGTCTGCACGATTTCCTGTTTCAAGGAGAGCCCACACATGCCCGCAAAGATCAGGAATTCTTTCAGCGCGTAGTGGACGATGCCGATCTACGCGCGCTTGTTCATGAGATTAATTTTGAGGCGGCCAGGATCGCACGGCGCGCTGCGGATCGCATCGCAAATGAGACCGGCCAGCAACGATTTATTGGCGGGTCTATGGGACCCCTGCCCGTAGCAGGTTCGATTTCACCCGACGTGAACGATCCCGCATTTCGCGTCGTCTCGTTTGATCAACTTCGCCAAACTTACTTCGATGAAGCGAAAGCGTTGCTCGAGGGTGGTGTTGATTTGCTCATTGTGGAAACGATTTTCGACACACTCAACGGAAAAGCTGCGTTTTTCGCTATCACCGACGCCTTTGAAAAAACCGGGCGGAACGTGCCGTTGATGATCTCAGGCACTGTGATCGACAAATCCGGGCGCAACTTGAGCGGGCAAACCGTCGAAGCGTCGCTCGTATCAGTTGCGCACGCTCGACCGCTCATCCTCGGTTTGAACTGCTCGCTGGGTCCCGATGAAATGGAGCGGTTTGTGGAAGAGCTGGCGCGTATTTCCCCGTACTACATGAGTGCTTATCCAAATGCGGGTCTGCCGGATCCGCTCTCGCCGACGGGATTTCCGGAAACAGCCGAAACTTTCGCACCCAAGGTGGCGAAATGGGCAGCCAACGGCTGGCTCAACATGCTCGGCGGTTGTTGCGGCACCACGCCGGACCACATCCGTGCGTTGGCAGAACTGGCGCGGAAATTTTCGCCGCGTGTCGTGGAAAGAACAATCAGCTACACATGATTCTGCGACTTTCCGGGCTCGAACCGTTGAACGTTACGCCGGAATTCGGCTTCGTTGTCATCGGCGAGCGCACCAACATCACCGGATCGCCCAGGTTCTCAAAACTGATTCTGGCCGGCGACTTCGACGGCGCGCTCGCTGTCGCTCGTCAACAAGTACAGGGCGGCGCGAACCTTCTCGATGTGAACATGGACGAAGCGATGATCGATTCGGAGGCCGCGATGGTTCGCTTCCTGAATCTGATCGGGAGCGAACCCGAGATCGCGCGGATTCCGATTGTGATCGACAGCTCGAAGTGGAGCGTGATCGAAGCAGGCCTCAAATGCTTGCAGGGAAAAGCGGTGGTGAATTCCATCAGCCTGAAAAACGGCGAAGAAGACTTTCTCCTCCAGGCCCGGATTATCAGACGATATGGCGCTGCCGCTATCGTGATGGCGTTCGATGAGCGAGGCCAGGCCGATAATCTTCAGAGAAAAATCGAGATCTGCGCGCGCGCCTACGATCTGTTGACCAAACGCGCGAACTTCCCAGCAAACGATATCATCTTCGATCCAAACATTCTGACCGTCGCCACTGGTCTCGAAGAGCATCGGAATTACGCGGTCGATTTCATTAAAGCAACGCACTGGATCAAAACGCATCTTCCTGGTGCGCGGGTTAGCGGCGGCGTGAGTAACATTTCATTTTCGTTTCGCGGCAACAACACCGTTCGCGAAGCAATGCACGCCGCGTTTCTGTTTCACGCCATTCGCGCAGGCCTGGACATGGGAATCATCAATGCTGGGCAGCTCGCGGTTTATGAAGAAATCGAGCCAGAATTACGAGAGCGCGTCGAAGACGTACTCTTGAACCGGCGAGACGATGGAACCGAACGGCTGATTGAATTCGCGGAAAACGTAAAAGCGAAAGGTAAAACTCCAGTTGCCGACAAAGCGTGGCGAAAGGCGACCGTCGAAGAACGTCTGAAACATGCACTGGTCAAAGGCATCGTCGATTACATCGACATCGATACGGAGGAAGCCCGTCAACAATGCAAGCGACCACTGGAAGTGATTGAAGGCCCGCTCATGGCCGGGATGAGCGTAGTCGGCGACTTATTCGGCTCCGGCAAGATGTTCCTGCCGCAGGTTGTGAAGAGCGCGAGAGTGATGAAGAAAGCCGTCGCCTATCTGTTGCCGTTCATGGAAGCGGAAAAATCTGCCGGCGCAAAACCGCAGGGACGCATTGTGATGGCGACGGTGAAGGGCGACGTGCACGACATTGGCAAGAACATCGTCGGGGTGGTGCTGCAATGTAACAACTACGACGTTGTCGATCTTGGCGTAATGGTGCCGGCCGCAAAGATTTTGGAAACAGCGCGAGAAAAACAAGCGGACGTGATTGGC
>Ga0081540_1004730_pt1 | contig 10294 bp, 11 predicted proteins | sample TabmetS2T1R1_FD_71024 | JGI IMG/M metagenome (GOLD analysis project Ga0081540, IMG submission 71024) | Tabebuia heterophylla rhizosphere microbial communities from the University of Puerto Rico - S2T1R1 | ecosystem: Host-associated > Plants > Roots > Rhizosphere ... | reverse complement strand
CCCATCCCGGCCTCCAGCGCCAGGGCTGGTCCAAGCGCGTCGCCCTCGATGACGTCATCGTCGCTGAGCGCTGGCCCACCGACGACGCACCGGCGCGGCCGGTCTCGCACCTTGCGGCTCCCGACCAACGCGCCGTCGTGGCCGGACGCGACACCGGCGACAACCTGCTCACCGTGCCCGGGTCGCTCGGCGTGCTCGACGTGGCGATCAACCGCGTGCTGGCCCTGAACTCGAGCCCGCCGACGACCGGCACGCTGATCGTGGTGGCGGCCGATCACCTTGTCGCCGGCTATGGCGTTTCTGCATATCCGGCCGGTGTTACCGAGGACGTATTTGCGGCGACCAAGGCCGGCGTCTCCATCGGTGCCACGACGGCGCTCGGTGTGGGCTTGCGAGCGCAGGCCGTGCGCGCCGCCGCCGAGTGCCCCGGTGACCTCGTCGAGTCGGACGCCATGAGCCTCGACGACGTCAATGCGCTCATCGACCAGGGACGGGCATTCGGCGAGCGTCTCTCCGATGACGGCTTGATCTGCCTCGGCGACGTCGGTATCGGTAACACCACCGTTGCCGCCGCGCTGCTTCACGCATTCCTCGGCCTCCCGGTCGAGGACGGCGTCGGACTGGGCGCCGGGGCGGATGCCGCGATGATCGAGCGTAAGCGGGACGTCGTCGGCCGGGCGGTCGGGCGCGCCCGAGCTGCTTACGCGGAGAAGTTGGCGCATCCGCGCTACGCGCTCGCGGCCGTCGGCGGCCCCGAGGTAGCCATGCTTGCCGGTGTTGTCCTCGCCGGAGCGGAGCGGCGCGTCCCCGTCGTCCTCGACGGATTGGTCACCTCTGTCGCTGCCCTGCTCGCCGTGCGCATGCAGCCGGCCGCGCAAAGCGCGCTCGTCGCCGGACAGCGCAGCCGGGAACGTGCCCACGGCATCGTCCTCACCGAGCTCGGCTTGGAGCCGTTGCTGCAGTTGCGCCTACGAGCCGGAGAGGGCGTGGGCGCCTGCCTCGCGGCTCAGCTGCTGCTCACCGGCCTACGAGCGCGGGCCACGACGGCCCGGGTCAGCGACCGCTGATCGGAAGATCCACCGCCAGCCAGCGAGCGCCGTTCGTGCCGTCGAGGACAGCGACTGAGCCGTTCGGGACGTCAACCCACACGCCCGCGCCAGGCAGTGCTCCCTCGCGCGCGGCCAGCAAGGCCCTGATTGCGTCAGCATGGCTCACGACGACGACGGCACCCATGCTGATGAGCTCGTCGGCGAAGTCGGACAACGCGGTGGTCATCCGGGTGGCCATCTCGCGGAGCGATTCACCACCGCCGACCCGCAGGTCCGGGTCGGACCAGTCGAGCGCGGAGCCGGCGGCGAACGACTCGGCGTAGCTCAAGCCCTCGAACGACCCCAGCGACTGCTCGCGGAGCCGCGCATCGACGCACATCCGGGCGCCGAGTACTGCGGCGATGATCTCTGCTGTCTGCACGGCGCGAACCAGGTCGCTGCTCATGACGCAGGACACCGGGGTGTTCCTGATGTCGGCGAGCAGCGCCCGAGCCGCGGCTTGGGCCTGGGCGCGGCCGTGCTCGGTCAGTCGCGGATGCGGCGTCTGGCCCTGGGTCCGTTGCGCGATGTTCCAGGCAGACTCTCCGTGGCGGACGAGGTAGATCACAGCTTCGTCGGCGTGAGCAGCTTGTCCATCCGGCACTTGAGACACAGCCGCTCGTCATGCGGTGAACCGTGCGGGAGCGTCGCAACCAACGCGCGGGCGTCCGCCACGATCTGCTCGGCGACTTTCGCGCGAGTCTTCGCCTGGTGCAGTCTGCTGGTGAGGGCGCCAACCTGTCGACGGTTCGCGTCGAGCCGGGCGAACTGCTCCGCTGTGAGTTCGACCGTGGAGTCGGGAGATGACACTAAGCCTCCCTGCACCGAACCTGGGCGGCAGACGGTCGCCGCCTTGTATGCGGGCGGCGACCTTCTTGTCGATCTTGCAACGCCACTCCCGATCACCCAGGTGTTGCAACGACTTCTAGAACCTCGGAGCGACTTCAGACGTGATAGTAGAGCTCGCACAATCGTCCGATGATCTCCGGGGCCGGGGTGCGCGCTCATCGAAGGCCTTACTTTGCACCGAGCCCACGACACCCAGGTCGCGACGACATCGCGATCGACGCCGTCGCCGCGAGCGTTGGTGCGACTCCATCCGTCATCTCGATAAGAGCCCAACTCAATCGCGGTCGTTCGCGTCTCCTGATAGAAGCGGGAAGAAGTGACCGGCGATCTGCCTGAGGACGCTGACGACTTGCCGGGGTGGAAGGTTCGCTCCCGGATCGGTGAGGTCGGCCGGGAGTTGCACCCCCATCTGTTTGGCCCGGGCGATGAGGGTGGGTCCGATGCCCTTGCCCAGGGTGCTGAGGGCCTGGCCCACCACCTCGGGGTCCATCGTCCAGTCGGGCACGGGGCGCGATTTGACGGTTGTCCACGTCGTCGGGTCGCGGGGTGAGCTCTGCGAAAGGACGTGATCGAACGTGCGAGCCGACGCGTCCCGCTGGGTGAACGCGTCACCGAGTCCCCAAGTCTTTCGCAACGTGGCGATCAGCGAGGTGTGGCGGTACTCCTCGTTGTAGACCGATCCGGATTCGACCCACGGTGAAACGATGATCGCCGGTACCCGGTACCCGGAGCGGTCGAACCGGAAGCCGAACTCGCCGGGCGGCGCGGCCGGGTCCGGCGGAGGTACTGACCCGGGAGGGACGTGATCGTAGGTGCCTCCGGGCTCGTCCCACCCGATCAATAGGGGGGTGTTCCAGACGTTTGTGCCGGTCTCGGAGGTGGCGGACCGGTAGGCGTTGACCACTCGCTCCAAGAAGGCCTCACCCGACAGCATCGAGGATAGGTTGTCCATGGCGAGATCCACCGTGTCCGAAAACGCACGTCCGAAGGCAGGGTGGTAGTCACCATGGCCGCCGAGCATGTTCGGCTCGATGAGCGAGAAGTCCGGAAGGGTGCCGGCGGCGGCGTCCTTCTCGAACTCGGCGAAGGGCACGAAGTGGGTGGCCAGCCGGTCCTTCAGCGGCGCCGGGTGCTATGGCTGTAGCAGGACTTTGACGGCGCGGCGTTCGTCCATGGCCTGGTAGCCCTCGGCGGCCTGGTCGAGCGGGAGAGTGAGGTCGAAGACCTTGCCCGGGTCGACCTGGCGGCGCCAGATCAGATCGATCAGTTCGGGCAGGTACTGGCGGACCGGTGCCGGGCCGCCGTGCAGGTGTACATGACTGAAGAAAATCTCCTCGCCGGGTAGCTGTACATCGTGGGCGACGCCGACGTAGCCGACGTGGCCGCCGGGGCGGGTGGCGCGGATGGCCTGCATCATCGATTCCTGGGTGCCGACTGCCTCGATCACCGAGTGGGCACCTAGCCCGTTGGTGAGATCCTTGATCCTGGCCACGCCGTCGTCGCCGCGCTCGACCACGATGTCGGTGGCGCCGTACTCGCGGGCCAGCTGCTGTCGAGGCTGGTGGCGGCTCATTGCGATGATCCGCTCCGCGCCGAGCTGCTTGGCGGCCAGCACGGCGAGTAAACCGACCGCGCCGTCACCCACCATGGCAACGGTCTTTCCCGGCCCGACGTCTGCCGCGACGGCGGCGAACCAGCCGGTGCCGAGCACATCGGAGGCGGCGAGGAAGCTCGGGACAAGATCGTTGGCGGGGACATCTGGGGTGGCCACGAGTGTGCCGTCCGCGAGCGGCACCCGCAGCAGCTCGGCCTGGGCGCCTCCTTCCCCGACTCCCTCCCCGTGGATGCAGGATGTCTGATAGCCGGCCCGGCAGATCTCGCACGTATTGTCCGAGGCCATAAACGAGCCGATCACGAATTGGCCCGGCTCGATGGTCTGCACCTCGGTGCCAACCCGTTCGACGATGCCGACGTACTCGTGCCCCATCGGCATGGGTTCGTCGAGCTTGTCCACCCCGCGGTACGGCCACAGGTCGGACCCACAGATGCAGGTCGCCGCGAGGCGGATGATCGCGTCGGTTGGCTCGACGATCGTCGGGTCTTCGCGGTCTTCTACCCGGACGTCGCCGGGAGCATGCATGATGACGCCACGCATGAGGACTCCTCGATTGTTGGTTGGGGGATTTGTTGTCAGCTTGATCGACATCAGTGCGCGCCCGCGTAGGCGAGGGCCGGCTCGGAGGCCGGTGCGGGCTCGAAGGCCGGTGCCGCGGGTGATGGTTGGGTTCCGCGGCGGGTCAGCAACCCGATAAACGCCACGACCGCGATGATGACCGAGAGGGTAGTGACGACTCCCAGCGGCACCGCTGTGGCGGCGCCGGCTATGCCGACGAACGGGGCGGACAGGCCGCCGACAGCGAACCGTGCCATGCCGAGCAGCGAGGACGCGGTGCCGGCAAGCTGGGGGTAGTCGGCCAGTGCGAGGGTCGTTGCCGGAGGTGTGGTCACGGCCGCGCCGCTCACCATCACCAGCAGCGACACGATCACGGCGGGCAGCGACAGGGCGAACAGGCCGGCGGCGAGCAGGCCGACGGCGCCTGCCGCGCACATCGCGAGCCCGGCCACCAAGGTGCCGGTCACGCTCCACCGCTCGCTCGTACGGCCGGCGAGGTATCCGAAGACCATGAACCCGGCCGAGTTCAGGCCGAACGCGACGGCGTACTGCTGCGGTGACAGCCCGTAGATTCCCTGCAGCACGTACGTCGCTCCGCTGAGGTAGGCGAACAGGGCCGCATATACGAAGCCCTGAACGAGCACTGCGCCCACGAACCCACGGTTGGACAGCAGGAAGCGGAAGTCACATGCGGTCTGGGCGAATCCCCCGGACGTGCGCCGCTGCGCAGGCAGCGTCTCGCGATAGACCAACGCGATAGCGACAAGGATGACCGCGCCGATCGCCGCCAGGAACAGAAACAGACCACGCCAGTCGGTCACGTTGACGAGCTGGCCCCCCAACAATGGTCCGATGATCGCGGCGAGGCCGCCGAGCACCGTCAACCGGCCGTAGTAGCGGATGAGTGCGCCACCCGAGTAGATATCGCGTCCGGCGGCCTGCGCGATCACAATCCCCACCCCCCCGGCGACTCCCTGGATCAACCGGGCCGCGATCAGCGACTCGATGCTGGGACTGACCGCACACAGCACCGATGTGGCGACGTAAGCGACGACACCCGCATACAACGGCAGGGTGCGCCCGTAGCGATCGGAAAGCGGACCAGCGACGAGCTGGCCGAGTGCCAGCCCGACCAGACACGCGGTTACGGTCAGCTGCGCCATCGAAGTTGCGGCACCGAGCTCGCCGGTCAGCGCCGGCAACGCGGGCAGGTAGAGGTCCATCGAGATCGGGCCGAACACTGTCAGCACGAGCAGCAGCGTCGGAAGCAGGCGGCCGAGACGGCGCCGCGAACGGTATGAGGTCATCGGCACAACACCAAGTACACGGCGCTACGTATCACGCTCGCAGTCTCTGTTGAGGGGTGTATTGCCAGGGCACCCCACCTCGACCCGGGATCGACCTACGCTCACGGCATGGACAATCGATCCGAGGTCCGGGAGTTCCTGATCTCCCGACGGGCGAAGGTCACGCCGGCCCAGGCCGGACTTCTCGCCGGCCCGAATCGGCGGGTTCTCGGACTACGGCGGACCGAGGTTGCACTGCTCGCGGGTGTCAGCGTCGAGTACTACGCCAAACTCGAACGCGGCGCCATAGCCGGTGCATCCTCGTCAGTGCTGGACGCCATCGCGCAGGCCCTGCAACTCGACGACACCGAACGAGCCCACCTGCTCAATCTTGCCCGCGCCGCCGACGGCATCCCCACATCCGGGCGCCCACGGCGGCGAGCAACCAAACAGAGCGCGTCCCGCCCCAGCCTGCACTGGGCCCTCGAAGCGATCACCGACGGCATCGCCTTCGTCCGCAACCCGCGACAGGATCTGCTGGCCACCAACGTGCTCGGCCGTGTCTTCTACAAACTGGTGATCGGGGACGGTGGCCGCACCCCGAACTTGGCCCGCTTCCAATTCCTCGACCCCGCCTCCCGAGACTTCTACCCCGAGTGGGACCTGTTCGCGGAAATGTGCGTCGCCATCATGCGCGCCGAAGCGGGTCGCGACCCCCACGACCGCGGCCTGCAGAACCTCGTCGGCGAACTGTCCACCCAGAGCGAAACCTTCCGCACGCTTTGGGGCTCCCACGACGTCCGCACCCATGGAACCGGAACCAAACGGTTCAACCACCCCGACGTCGGCGAACTCGTTCTCGCCTACGAGGAACTCGCTATCACCGCGGAACCCGGCCTCGTCCTGCTCATCTACACCGCCGAACCCGGCTCACCCTCCGCAGAACGCCTACAGCTCCTCGCCTCCCTCGCCGCAGAACACACCCCGCGAGCAGCCCTGCCAACGGAGGACCGCCCGCACTGAGCCGAACTCCTGCAGGTCACGCACGTGTCGGGAAGCCGGCGCCGCTGGTGCCGTTCTGAACGGCTTGGTCGGCAGAGGCGATCGCTGCCTAGTGATGAGTTGTCGCGCCCGCACCAGTCACACCTTCAACCGGACACGATGAGACGGAAGGATGACGTGATGAGTGCGGACACGCGGCTGCAGGAGCTGGGCGGGAGCGGCCTGGGCGTGAGCGGTCTGGGTAAGGTCGATGAGCCGGCGTTCTCGGGGCTGGCGGAGCGGCACCGGCGCGAGCTGCACGTGCACTGCTACCGGATGCTCGGGTCGTTCCAGGACGCTGAGGACACCGTGCAGGAGACCTTCCTCCGGGCCTGGCGGTGGCGGGAGACCTTCGAGGGGCGGTCGACGTTTCGGGCCTGGCTGTACCGGATCGCCACCAACGCCTGCCTGGACCTGCTCGCTAAGCGCCGCCCGCAGCCCGCGACCGGCGGCGAGGTGCCGTGGCTGCAGCCCTACCCGGACCGGCTGCTCGACGAGCTGCCCGCGGACCACGCGGATGAGCCGGAGACCGTCGCCGTCGCGCGGGAGACGATCGAGCTGGCGTATGTGGTCGCGGTCCAGCACCTCGCGCCGCGCCCGCGGGCCGTGCTGATCCTGCGGGATGTGCTCGGCTGGCCGGCGATGGACGTTGCGGAGCTCCTCGGGGATTCGGTCAACTCCGTGAACAGCGCGCTGCAGCGGGCCCGCGCCGGCATGCGGGAGCACCTGCCCGCCGAGCGGCAGGACTGGACCGGTGGCGAGGAGGACACCGAGACGCGCGAGCTGGTGCGCCGCTATACCGACGCCAGCGTGGCCACGGACATCGACGGGCTCGCCGCGCTGCTGCGGGACGACGTCCGCTGCTCGATGCCGCCGACGCCGGGCCTGTACGTCGGCCGCGACGCAGTTTTGAACGACTGGGTCGAGAGCGGCTTCGTGGGGATGAAGCACCTGCGCGCCGTCCTCACCTCCGTGAACCGGCAGCCCGCCGTCGCCTTCTACCTCTGGCGGAAGGGGGAGGGCGCCTACCTGCCGCTCACGATCGACGTTCTGCGCGTCACCGGCGGGGCGATCACCGAGATCGTCACGTTCCACGACGACCAGTTCCCGCCGCTCGGGCTGCCGGAACGCCTACCGGCGGACGACACGGCCTAGTCCCGGTGTGGACGCTCGCGCTGCGCGGTGGCGCGCCGGGGCCAGTCCTCGGACCAGGACCGTCACATGCCAGTCAACGTACCCCGTACGCCCGTTACCGAATATTGAAGGAACGACATGAACAGCATGAATGACAGCGCGGTGGTCGCAGGCCTGTCATCGGGCCAGACCAGCCACACCCACCGACTCCGCGGGCTCGCCGTCACCGGCTTCATTGCCGCGCTCGCAGCCATGGTCGCCACCACCCTCGGCGCTGCACTTGCCCAGGGCGTTGGCGTCGACTTCGAGGTCCCCGATGGTGACGAGACGATCCCGTTGCCCGGGTTCGCCGTGGTGACCGGCGTCTTCTCGGTCGTGGGCATTGTCATTGCCGTCGCTCTTCTTCGTTGGAGCGCTCGCCCGGCCGAGCGATTCGTGTGGACGGCGGTGTCGCTGACCGCGATCTCGTTGGTCCCGCCCCTTCTCTCCGGGGCAAACACCGCCACCACCACCGCCCTCCTCGGACTACACCTCGTCGCTGCGACAGTGATGATCCCCACCCTGGCGAGGAGCCTCCGCACCCGGACCGGATGACCATTTCGTCCTTCACTCGTTCACGCCCATACCGCCACCGGGGTGCTGTCCTTGCGGGGGCGGCCGCGGGCTCGTTTGTGGCTCACGATGCGACCGCGCTGGAAGATCTGACCGCCCCAAACACCGCATGGTTCGCCCCGGTCGAGGGCGCCGGCAAGACACGTCTGCTGCGCCGGGCATCCGGCGCACAGCGTCTTCGCGAATTCGAGTGCGGCCGGTGCCTCGGCGAACCACAGATCGGGGTCGTGGACCTGGCACGGGAGGCCCAAGCGTGCGTGCCGACCGATCGGGTCCGCCGACACCTCGACCGTTGATTCGGCCCGGCTCGACGGCCGCCGACCAGCCGCGCGCTGGCCCTGCCGGAGGAATGGCCGGTGCGCCTGCGAACCGCTTTCACGGGTGAGGTCGAATGGACGGTCGGCCGGGGGCTCGCGGCGCGGGCCGTCGAGCACCGGCAGACACACCGCGAATTGCTCACTCATCGTTCGTTATCTCTCACAACCAAATCGGTGGACTCGCTCCATCCGCATAGGTGGTCCGGCGGCGACGCCGCCAAGACGCGCCGTTCCACGGGAAGCCGTAGACATTGAACTAACCTCTTAGAGAGAAGTTCCGGTTAGTATAGGTGGCATGCCACGGCTGGTCGATGGGATTTGGCTGCCCGAGCGGGTATCTGGACATCCGGCGCTTGAGCTGAACAACACCGTCGGGGGATGGCGCTACCCCGAGCCCCGCGAATACCTCGTCGACTACCACGCGCTGGTGACGTTGGCCCGCGACGTCGATGTGGTGTCCGTGTCCGAATCGCGTGACCTACTCGCTGCTGCGGATACCCCACAAGCCCGAGCGGTCCTAGACGAGGTCAAACGGCTACGCAGCGCCCAGCACGCTATCGCGCTTGCCGACTCCACAGACGCCGCCGCCGAGCTGCACGGCTTCGTGATGTCCGCCGTCCGCGCATCCCGCTACATCCGCGACAACGCTGGCACGCTGCGTCTCGACGGCGGTACCGGACCGCGCATGCCGCTGCACCGCTTCGCACTGTCACTCAACGCCCTATTCGAGCAGCACTCCCGCTCGGCTATCCGGGCTTGCGCCGACGAGCGGTGCGGCTGGGTGTTCCTCGACCCATCGGGCCGGCGGCGCTGGTGCGAGATGGCCGTCTGCGGCAACCGCGCCAAAGCCCGCCGCTATACCCAACGACACCACACCAACTGACCAGACCAGTCGCGCGGTGAGTCGAGGTCCCTCCGCTGCGAAGAACCGCCGCTCGTCACGTCCTGGTCAGGTGCCCGTAGCGCTGTCGCGCCGCCTCGCCGGAGGTGCCGAGCATCGCACCGATCGCCGCCCACGAGTGTCCCTCCGCGCGTGCGACTGCCACCGTCTCGCTGATCTCCCGCTCGAGTTCGGCGCGGCGCAGGAAGGCATGCCGAATGTCGCGGAGCGATCGAGCGTCGATGCCTTCGTCATCTTCCGGGTCGTAGTCCTCGAACTGCTTTGCCAGTTCGTCGGCGCGGGCGAGAATGTCATCGGTCGATCGGGGCATTGTGATCGATCACCTCTCAATCGAGGAAGCGTTGGCGCGCCCGCATCGCGTGAACGATGACAGCGCCTTCGGTTGCGTCGACCACACCTATCTCGAGCAGGTCAGCGTTTGGCGCGGGGCCGATGAGCATCGTGAAACCGTCGCTGACGTCGTAGGCGCGGATCGGGTTGCGGAAAGCGTGCAAGATCGATTCCGGAGTGATGCCGTGCTTGAGCGCGCTGCTTGCGATCGTCGGCTCGTCCGCACGCTCTCCAAGTTACCTTGTATCCCCCGATTGGCAAGTTAACTTGCCAATCGGTCGCACGATTCAGGCATGACCGAACGCGCAACGTCTCGGTCATCGAGTCTTACGGAACAGGTGCGAGCCCGGCGATCGCGGTCGTCCGACCGGGTCTCGGGCTTACTCCCTCGGAGCCACTACGGGGATCACGACCGTTGCTCCGGCGGACTCACGTCGACGCTCTCGACGCGATTTGCCGCGGAATCCGTGCGGAATCGATCTTGAATTTCCAGCGCTGAAATGACTTGGAGGTCCCGGAATCTGGGACCTCCACAGTCAGATCGGCTCAGACGTCGTAGTAGA
>Ga0081540_1004729_pt1 | contig 10295 bp, 6 predicted proteins | sample TabmetS2T1R1_FD_71024 | JGI IMG/M metagenome (GOLD analysis project Ga0081540, IMG submission 71024) | Tabebuia heterophylla rhizosphere microbial communities from the University of Puerto Rico - S2T1R1 | ecosystem: Host-associated > Plants > Roots > Rhizosphere ... | reverse complement strand
GGCCTCTGGTTCGTCAATCTCGTCAACTTCATGGACGGACTCGATCTGATGACAGTGGCGGAAGTGGTTCCTGTCGCCGGCACCCTGGCGGTGCTCGGATGGTTGGGAGATTTTCCGCTGCTGCCGACCATGATAGCCGCCGCTCTCGGCGGCGCCCTGCTCGGCTTTGCGCCGTTCAACCGACCGGTCGCAAAGGTTTTTCTCGGCGACGTTGGTTCGCTGCCGATTGGACTTGTGCTCGGATGGGGTCTGTTGCAGCTCGCCTACCAGCATCAGATAATCGCCGCTCTGCTGCTGCCGCTCTACTATCTCGCCGACGCGACGTTGACATTGGTGCTGCGCATCAGCAGAGGCGAGCCGTTTTGGGTAGCGCATCGCAGCCATTTCTATCAGCGTGCGATCCAAAACGGCTTTACGGTTTCGCAGGTCGTCGGCGAGGTTTTCGTACTCAACCTCGTACTCGCCGGGCTTGCCATCGCTTCCGTGCATACGAACTCGATCGGATGGCGCGTTGCGTTGCTGGCCGTTGGCGCGATGGTTGTGGTGCTGATACTCTACCGGTTCTCGGTCAAAAAGACGCTGACTTAACTGTCGCTCGACAAAGCCAGGCGCAGTCCTTCGTCGAGCGTCAACGGCGGCCGCCATCCGGTCGAGCAAGCTTTGGAAATATTCAACTCGAGGGAACCGATCAGGCTCTGGCGCGCGTCCGGCCGCCCGCCAAGTGTGAGTAGCGCTCCCAACAGCGGCGCCGGCGCTGGAAACAGCCGCGCCTTGCCGTCTGCGGCCTTGGCAAGCCGTCTGAAGAACTCTGGTGTGGATATCTGCTCCTCATCGGCCACCAGGAAGATTTCATATCCTCCGCCCGCAGCGGAGAGACGCGAGGCGATGAACGACGAAAGATTCTGCACTGAGACAAACGCCCGGCGATTGCGGATGGCAGCAAAGGGCAGCGGCACGCCGAGCCTTGCGGCCTTGACCAGCAAGGCAAAATTGCCCTTTGCGCCATGGCCATAAACGAGCGGCGGCCTCACGATCGTGACGGCCATGGCATGGTCCCGCGCCAGCGAATTCAGCCCGCGCTCGGCCTCCACCTTCGATCGGCTATAGGGGCTGTTGGGCGTCAACAGATCGTCTTCGTTGAAGGGAGGGCCGCCATCACTGTTGCGTCCGTAGACCAGGGCTGTGCTCGCAAAGATGAAATGCCGCACGCCGGCCTCGATCGCGCTCCGCGCGAGCCGCAAGCTACCCCCGACATTGAGAGCCACATACGGCTCTTCGGCGTCGCGATCCTCGGGGTGATGCACCCGTGCCGCCAGATGCACCACTGCATCAACACCTGCAAGCGCAGCGCGCCAGTCCGTTTCGGGGCCGATCGAACCGATCACCACCTCGTTTCGATAACCGGACGGGCGCCGAACGGCGGCGCGCACGATCCATCCCTCCTGCTCGAGCAGAGGCAAGAGCGACCGCCCCACGAATCCGGTGGCTCCGGTCAAGAGAACAATTGGCCGATGATTTGTCATCAAGGCTGCCAAATCACGCCGCGGTCGTCCTGAACTCCGGCACCGCATCCTTCAGCACGGCCGTGATCGTTACCGGATCATCCTGATCAATGGCATGTTCCAACGCTGCGATCCATCTCCGTATCGACTGCATGGGTGGATCGTTCGGCTTGGCAGCCATGATGCCGGCAAGCCCGATCTCCACTGTCGGCTCCTCGCTCGCGAACAGGATCTCGTTCAGCCGCTCGCCCGGCCGCATGCCGGTGAAGACGATCTCGATGTCGAGGCCTGGCTCGAGCCCGGACAGGCGGATCATGCGCTCGGCAAGATCGATGATCTTTACCGGCTGGCCCATGTTGAGCACGTACACGGAGACGTCGGGCCGCACCGGCGCCAGCGCATGCGCCGCTGCGGTGATCACGAGGTCGCAGGCCTCGCGGATGGTCATGAAGTAGCGGACCATGTCCGGATGGGTGACGGTCACCGGCCCGCCTGCATCAATCTGCGCCTTGAACTTCGGCACGACCGAGCCGTTGGAGGCCAGCACATTGCCGAAGCGCACTGAAATCAGCCGCATGCGCGGCCGGCCGGCGGCTTGCATGGCGAGATCACGGTCGAGCGCCTGGCAGTACATCTCGGCAAAGCGTTTTGTCAGGCCCAGCATCGAGACCGGCTCGATCGCCTTGTCGGTCGAGATCATCACCATCGCTTCGGCGCCGGCGGCCAGCGCCGCGTCTGCGACATTGACCGAGCCGAAGATGTTGGTCTTGACCCCCTCGCTCCAGTCGCGCTCGAGAATCGGTACGTGCTTCAGCGCCGCGGCGTGGAACACGATGTCCGGCTTGAACTCGTTCAACAGCCGCATGATGCGCTCGCGGTCGCGGATGTCGGCGATGCGGCCCTCGATGACAACGCTGCCCGCGCGCGCGGCCAGCGCCTCGGTGACGGCATAGAGCGCCGGCTCCGAATTCTCGATGACGAGCAGCCGCGCCGCGCCGAACGTCGCGATACGGTCGCAGATCTCCGAGCCGATCGAGCCGCCGCCGCCGGTGACGATGACGGACTTGCCCTTCACAAGCGCGCCGAGTCGCGCAAGGTCGATGCTTTCGCTCGGCCGCAGCAAGAGGTCTTCAACCGCTACAGCCGCCAGTCGCGGCGCCTCGCCACCCTCAAGTGAAGGCAGGCGGCTCACCATCAACCGCAACCGCCTCGCCTGCATCAGCACACCTTCGGGCCGCGCTTCGGGTTCGAAGGCCGAGGGCGTCATCACCACACGCGAGATCGGCTTCTCGCGCCTGACAAAATCGCGAACGACATCCTCGAGGTCGTCGATGGCTCCGAGCACGGGGATGTTGCGGATCGACTGACCGAGGTCGGCACGCGATGGCGACAGGATGCCGACCGGCCAGAGTTGCTTGACAGCGCCGCTCTCGATGCCGCGCAGCAGGACCTCCGCATCCGCGGCGCGGCCGACCAGCAGGATTGGCGAAGCGCCGTCGGTGCGCGCATGACGGCGTGCGCGGGTGTAGCGGAAATAGCGATAGGCGAAGCGAAGCGCCGCCAAAAATGCGATTTCCAGGAACCAGTAGAGCACGACGGTAACGCGGCCAAAGAAGAAGGTCGAGACGCCCGGAACGACGATGATGTAGTCGAGCACCACCAGCGCCATTGTCAGCACACTTGCGACGCGGACGATGTTGAGCGCATCCGGCAGCGAGATGAAGCGCCACTTCGTGGTGGTCAGATTGAAGAGGTAACAGACGACAATGGCCAGCAGCACGAAGTAGGGCAGGATGTGGAACAGCTGCGGCAGCCGGTCGTAGAAGCCGTGTCCGCCGTCGAAGCGCAAATACACCGCAACAAACAGCGCCGCCGCGGTTGCGAACGCATCGTGCAAAGCGATCAGCAGGTTGCGCGAGTTAAGGTGCGAAAGCCGCGTCATTCGCGTGCCAATTTTATCTCGATTGTGGTCGTGCCCGTTCGGACCGGTTATGTCACAAGTCTTCATCAACGGCCACCTCGCATCCCGTCTCAACCATGCATTGCGTCACTTTAACAGAAAATCGAGGAACCGCAGATGCTCACGTACGAAGATGGGTCGAAGATGCATACCATCGGAGAATTTGGGATCCCTTGCTCCAAAGAAGGGATAACAACTCTTGCCGTCGCCGCAGATATCAGGCATCGGGTCGAGCAGTTTCGCTCCGGTGCGCTCGCCAATCAGGCGCAGCTTAGCATCAACGCTTGCATTTGCTGCTCGCAGCGCCTCGATCGGAACGGCATCACCTGCACCTGCGGCCATTCGAACCCCCGCCAAACTGCGGGTTACCATCGCGCTCGGATTGAAAAACCGGCCGTGAACGGGCAGGCCCAGCACAAGGTAAACCTCAACCCCTTGGCCTTGTAACATGCGCACATAGTCTTCGAGATTGGCGTAGAAGGCATTCCTGCCCTCCTCCGTCCCAAGCGAAAGCTGACGACCGGTTCGCTCGATCAACAGACCGTCGCCGCTGTAGCCAGTCCACGATGCTCCCAAAACGACCGTCTGCACTTTCTCCCGCTTGACAAGATCGGCGAGAAGACCAGGCAGATTGGCACAATGCGCAAAATAGTCCCGCTGAATTATACCTGGAACGGGGGCGCAACTTCCGCCCGTAACAAAGTACGTGGTGGCCGCAAGCTGACCGTCATCGGCGATTTGCTGTACGCGCGGACCATAGTGGAACAGCAGGCTGTCTCCGCCCAAAGCGACCCTTCGCTCGCCCCGCCCTATTTGCGCGATCAATGTCCCATCATTGTCAGAGACGTGCATTCCCTTGGTTGCCTTGAAGTCCGCGTCGGCTTTGGCCTCGCTGATCTTCCTGATGTCGAGGCCGGGAAAGCGACCCGAAAAGCCATTCGCCATCCAAGTCGTCAGACCCGCCAGCCCCAGAGTGGCCACGCTAATCGCAGCCAGCATTGTGCGGCGACGACGGTGCGCCCCAAATCGCACCGGACATTCGACGAGACGGTACGTGGCCCAGGCCAAGAGAAAACTTGCAGCCACGAGCGCGGCGGCCATCAAGGCGGTCGGCGGCTTGCCTGCGCGAAAGATGTACGCAAACGAAATGAGTGGCCAGTGCCAAAGATAAAGCGGGTAGCTGATCAACCCGATCAGAACGGCCGCTCGTGTGGACAGGATATTTTGGTTCACAACCGCATTCGGACCCGCCCAGATCAAAGCCGTCGTACCCGCGACTGGCAACAACGCGAGCCACCCGGGAAATCGCATGTCAGCCGCAAAGAAGGCAAACGAGCCGAGCAACGCGACCAGCCCCAATATCGACGCCAGTGATCGAGCGCGGGATGCCGTCTCGGTTGGTCGCAGCATCGCCAGCGCGGCGCCAGCCAGAAGCTCCCAAAATCGCGAGATCGGCAGATAGAAGTCGGCGGATATGTCGGTTCTCGCAAGCACCACGTTGGCCGCAAAGGACATCAGCAGCAGCAGGACCAGCACAAGCTCCAGTTTCACCCTCGCCCTGAAGATGATAAGCAGAAGCGCTGGCCAGACGATATAAAACTGCTCCTCAATACCGAGCGACCAGAGATGCAACAGCGGTTTGAGGTGCGCTTCGCTGTCGAAGTAGCCGCTCTCGCTCCACAACGCTACGTTGGAGAGGAAGCTGGCGCCGAAGAAGACGTGCTTGCCCAATTGCGCAAATTCGAAGGGCAACAAGTATACGAAGCCGAATGCCAGCACGAACCCCAGGCAAACAGCAAGAGCCGGAAAGATGCGGCGGACGCGCCGCACGTAAAAGCCCGCAATTGAAAACCGATCTTCGGCGATCTCAGCAAGAATAAGCGATGAAATGAGGAAACCCGATATCACGAAGAAAACGTCGACACCCGCGAAGCCCCCTCGGACCTCCTTGGGAAACGCGTGGTACAGCACCACGGCAAGCACTGCCACAGCGCGCAGTCCGTCGATATCCGGCCGGTAGCTATTCTTAACGCGCGACAATGACGACTTCATGAGCTTCGAGGCGCCTCACCAACCGGACTGGAGAGAGGCGCAAATTTCTGTGCTTAACCTGCTGACCGACGAGTGCTTCTCATCCTTCAGAACTCGCGTTCCGTTCGCTCCCCCGCGCGCGTAACATCATCCCCCCTGCGACCCCAGCGCCGAGCACATACATCCACCCGGAGTGAAAGTCGAACAGATGCGAGTTGAACAGCGAGGAGAGAATGTTCTGCAGCACTACCGTCAACCCGATCCATGCGACCAGTCCCTCGCCTCTGAACAGCAACAAATGGACGATCCACATCGCGTACAGCACGATCACGCCGACCAAGCCCCATTGCACGGCAACATTCAGTGTCTGGTTATGCGGGTTGCCGATTACCTGTCCGGACGCCATGGCTTCGGTGCCTTGTACCGTCCGCTCGAACAGGCCACGCGTCGATCCGGTGCCGTGTCCGATGACGGGTGCCTCGGCAACGAAGCCGAGAGACTTGCGCCAGTATTCGAAACGCAAACCGATCGATGTCGCCTCGCCCTTTTCCATGTAGAGCTTGTACTCCTTGGCAAGCGTCGAGGTGCGCCACTGTAGTTCGGGCGAAGCCGCCCAGCCCAGCAGCGCAAGCACAATGCCGCTGACCGCGAGCAAGAGCGTCGTCCGCCATTTGAGATGCTGCGCAGCAAAGACGGCAAGCAGCACGGGCAATGTTATGAACGTCACGCGCGCGACGATAACGAACACCATGTTCGCAACAAGGCCGAACGCCACGAGGCCCAGCAGCAGCGCCGGCCTTTTTCGCCCAGCACGCAAGAATTGCAGAATCGGGTAAGCCAGCGCTACCGCACAGAGCGTGAACTCCTGACTTTGGTCGATATAATCCTTGACGAAGATGCCGCGCGAGTTGCCGCTCGGCTTCATTGTCAGTCCCGGATAGAAGGCCACCACCCACGACACGCACATCAGCAGCGCGCAGGAGATCAAGAAGGCGTTGAAAACCCAGTGACCGCGTTCCGATCGCTCGAAGTGATAAAACAGCAGCGGCAGCATCAACAGCTTCGCGGTGGGACTGATCGCATAGAGCCGCGCGCCCCACGCCGCGTCCGACCACAATGTTCCAACGATGGCCAGCAGCACCAGCGCCAGCGGCAGCGCGCTGATCGGGCGCTTCAGCGATTGCAGGAAATCCCTGGGATCAAAGGTCACGAGCGTGGCGATGAACAGCAGCGCACCGAGGATTCCTGTCGCCGAGGTCGACCATGGCAAGGATGCCGCGGTGAGGACCACAATCACGTCGACGTTCCTGCGCAGCAGGGCGGGGTCGCGCCAGCGTGCTGCAAGTCCCGCGCGGACGAAATTTTCGGTCATCGTGCTCACCGCTTGCCGGCTCGCGCGCGATCCACCAGCGAGGTCGTGCTGTGGCCTTCGAGGATGTCGACCAGCAGCACCTCGCCACCATGGGCCTCGACGATTTCGTGGCCGACGACCTGGTCGCGGGTATAGTCGCCGCCCTTGACCAGCACGCTCGGCCTGACCCGCTCGATCAAACGGATCGGCGTGTCTTCCTCAAAGATCACGACGAGATCGACCGCCTCCAGCGCCGCCAGCACTTCGGCCCGCGCGCGCTCATCCTGCACCGGACGCCCCTCGCCCTTCAGCCGCCGCACCGAGCTGTCGCTGTTCAGCCCGACCACCAGCCGGTCGCAGGCGCCGCGCGCCGCCGTCAGCACCTTGACGTGGCCGGGATGCAGGATGTCGAAGCATCCATTGGTGAAGCCGACGCGCAGACCCTGCTTGCGCCATTCGGCAAGATGCGCATCCAGCACATCGGAGGACGCAATCTTCTCTTCGGCCGCGAGCGAGGCATGGGGCAGTATCTTTCGCCGCAGTTCGGCCTGCGTCACCGTCGCGGTGCCCTTCTTGCCGACGGCCACGGCCGCAGCCGCGTTCGCAACGCGCAGCGCACCCTCCCAATCGGCGCCGGCAGCGAGCGAAAGCGCCAGCGCCGCTGCGACCGTATCGCCGGCGCCGGAGACGTCGCGCACCCTGACCGGCAGCGCCGGAACATGAACGGTCTCGCCCTCGCGCGTCACCAGCGTCATGCCATGCTCGCTCTGCGTCACCAGCATGGCCTCGCAATCGGCCAGATACATCGCGTCGCGCGCGGCTTCCGCAATGCTCGCATCGCTGTCGGCACGGCTGCGGGTCGCTTCGGCAAATTCCTTGCGGTTCGGCGTCAGTAGCGTCGCGCCGCGATAGATCGCAAGATTGGCGCTCTTTGGATCGACGATCACGCGTTTGCCGTGTTTCTTCGCGGCGTCGATCACGTTGCGGATCACCCGCGCGGTCAAGACGCCCTTGGCGTAGTCCGACAGCAGCACGATGTCGGCGCGCGCGATGTTCGGCAGCACCGCATCGATCAGCTTCTGTTCGATCTCGCTCGCAGCCGGCTGCGCCAGCTCCCAGTCGGCGCGCAGCATATGGGTGGAAAAATGCTCGGAGACGAAGCGCACCTTGCGCGTCGTCGGCCGCGCCGGGTCGTGCACCAGCACGCTCTCGATGCCCGGCTCCTGCGCCAGCGTCACCGCCATTTTCACGCCGACCTCGTCCTCGCCGATCAGGCCGGTGAAGATGCACTTCCCGCCGAGCGAAGCGATATTGCGCGCGACATTGCCGGCGCCGCCGATATTGGTCTCGCTCTTCTGTGCGGCGATGACCGGCGCCGGCGCCTCCGGCGAAATCCGCGACACCTCGCCATAGACGAACTCGTCCAGCATGAGATCGCCGATGCAGAGCACCGTCTGCCGGCTGAACGCTTGCGCGAGAGTGTCAAAGTCGAACATCGTTACTCGTTACATCCTGCGCCTCAGCGGAAGCGATCGGCGCGATCAAGGAAACCTTTTACATAGAGCTCGACGGCGTCTTCCAGCCTTGTGAAGCCGCCATTGTAGCCCGCAGCACGCAGCCGATCGACCTCGCTCTGCGTGAAATACTGGTAGCTGCCGCGGATCTGCTCGGGCATGTCGATATACTGGATGTTCGGCGACGCGCCGAGCGCGGCGAACGCAGCGAGCATCATGTCCTTGAAGCTGCGCGCCGCGCCGGTTCCGACATTGAACAACCCGGAAACCGAGGGCGTCGCCAAGAGCCACATCATCACGCGCACGACGTCGTCGACATAGATGAAATCGCGGCGCTGGTCGCCGTCGGCGATGCCCTCGCGATGCGACTTGAACAGCTGCACCGGCCGGCCCGCCTTGATGTCGGCAAAGCGCCGCGCCAGCACGCTCATCATCGTGCCCTTGTGATATTCGTTGGGCCCGAACACGTTGAAGAATTTCAGCCCCGCCCATTGTGGCGGCAGTTTTTCGCGACGCACGACCCGATCGATCACCGCCATGTCGAACAAATGCTTGCTCCATCCGTAGAGATTCATCGGCCGGAGTTGCTTCAGCGCCGCAGGCGACGGATCGTCCTTAAAACCCTGCGCGCCATCGCCGTAGGTCGCAGCCGAGGAGGCATAGATGAACGCAGTGGCATTAGCCGTGCACCAGTCGAGCAGGCGCATCGAGAAGCGGAAATTGGTCTCGATCACGAGGTCGCCATCGGTCGCCGTGGTCTCGCTGATTGCGCCGAGATGGATGATGGCATCGAGCTTACGGCCCTTCAGCCAGTCGGCAAGCTGGCCGGGCGGCACGATATCGGCGAGCTGCCGCTTGGCGAGGTTACGCCACTTGCCATCATGGCCGAGCAGGTCGCAGACCACGACATCGCTGCGGCCGGCGTCATTCAACGCGGCCACGATGTTCGATCCGATAAAACCGGCGCCCCCGGTCACCAGCAACATGCCCGTCCCTGCCCTGATGGCTCACGGGCACCTTTGCCCCACTCCCGCGCGGCGGGCAACCTGGGTCGTCCCATGTGGTGAAGATTGGAACCGGCTTTTCCAACGCTTTACCTCTTCCCCGGGAGCCGCTACCGACGGGGCAAAGCCCCGACCTGCGCTAAATTATGAACGATAGTTCAATTCATTCCGATCCGTCGGACACCCGGCCGATACTGATCGTTCCCTACATGTGGATCGGCGATTTCGTGCGCGGCCATACGGTGGTGCGGGTGCTCAGGGAACGCTGGCCGAACCGCCCGGTGGACCTGCTGACCACCTCGCTGTGCGCCCCCCTGGTGGACTACATGCCCGGCGTCCGCAGGGGTATTTTGGCCGATCTGCCGCGCAGCCGGCTCGCGGTCGGCAAGCAACGGGCGCTGGCCGCCGAGCTGCGCCAGCGCGGCTACGGCACGGCGCTGGTACTGCCGCGCACCTGGAAGGCCGCCATTGCGCCAGCGCTGGCCGGCATTCCCGAGCGGGTCGGCTTTGTTGGTGAGGCCCGGTTCGGGCTCATCAACCAATGGCGCTGGGGCGAAAAGGCCCTGCCCCGCTTTATCGACAAGAACGCGGCGCTGGCGCTGCCCGACGGCGCGCCGCTGCCGCCGGAATGGCCGGTGCCGCAGCTCCGCGTGCCCGCGGAGGAGGCCAGAAGCTGGCGGCAAGCGCGCGCGCTCGGCAGCGGCCGGGCTATCGCACTCGGCCCAGGGTCGGTCGGCGCCTCCAAGCGCTGGACCTATTACCCCGAGGCGGCACGGTTGTTCGCCAACGAGGGTTTTGACGTCTGGGTGGTCGGCGGTCCCGGCGAGAAGGCGCTGGCGCAGGAGATCGTCGCAGCCGGCGGGCCGAAGGTGCGCGATCTCACCGGCAACGATTTGCGCAATGGCATCCTGGCGATGGCTTCCGCCAGCGTGG
>Ga0081540_1004728_pt1 | contig 10297 bp, 12 predicted proteins | sample TabmetS2T1R1_FD_71024 | JGI IMG/M metagenome (GOLD analysis project Ga0081540, IMG submission 71024) | Tabebuia heterophylla rhizosphere microbial communities from the University of Puerto Rico - S2T1R1 | ecosystem: Host-associated > Plants > Roots > Rhizosphere ... | reverse complement strand
GTTGATCCGTTCGCCAGACCTTTGACCTGGCGGATGTCCGTGATCTCGGGACAAGCGCCCTGTACCGCCTTCTTGACGCCGGCATGGAACGTCAGCATCGACGCCGGACAACCGTCGCAGGCGCCAGTGAAGCGCACCTCGATCGCAGGCGGGGCAATGCCGACCAATTCGACGTCTCCTCCGTGCGAGGCGAGCATCGGCCGCACCGAATTGAGCGCCATTTCCACCCGCTCGGCGATGCTGGCCTTTAGGATATTGTGCCGCCGCAGCACGGCGTAGACCACTTCGTCGCCAGCCGCCAGCTTCATGGCCGCGAGCGCCGCTGGGTCGGCTTTCAGAGCGCCGATCAGGCGACGCAACGCCTCACCATGCAGAGCCTCGATCGCCGCGCCATAGGCGGTTGCGGCACGCCTTGGCGTTTCCTCCCATGTCTCGAAGATCATCTCAAGGCGAGCAAGATCATCGAGAAAATCGGTGAGGTGTGCGTTGTCCTGTGTCGCTGCTCCAGGTGCGCTCATGAGTCTTCAGCGATAGCGTATATCCTTGAACAGGAAGGGCTGCGCGCCTCCTCCAATGAAGCCGGCAACGGCGCCGGCCGCCCAGAGCGCCACCCCGGCAGATGCCAGAGCAAGGAACAGGCCGGCAGTGAGGAGAGCCCCCAGCACCAGCAGCAGATAGGCTTTACCCGGCTCGGCGAACAGCCGCCCTGTGAAGAACAGATACAGCGCGCTTCTGGCCATGGTCCACATCAGTCAGCCCTCACCCCGAAAAGCGTCAGCACCAGGAGACCGATGGCAAGGCCCGTCGCGCCTGCGAGCGGACCGAAGAACGCGCCCATCAGCGCGGCCAGATGTACTCCCAGATCCTTGCCCCCCAGTACGAGACCGGAAAGCGCACCGCCAGCAAGCGATGCGGCGGTGCCGATCAGGAGGATGGCCAGGGGCCATAGATAAGACTCGACTGAAAGGCTTTGCATCGTGTTCCTTCCCGCTCAGCCTCAGTGACAGCTTGCTACCCCGCTGCCATTGGCGAGAGGCATATCCCGCAGCTCGCATTCGAGCTGGGACATCGTCTCGCCAAGGATGCAGGCCTTACTGCTTTCGCCATGGGCGATAAAGATCTCGCGCGCCTCCGCAAGAAGAGCCTGGGCCCGGCGGAGATTGACATGATTGCCTATCTCTGGATGCTCCGGGTCGTCGGGCAGGTTCTGCAGGCAATTGGCCTTGTTGGCGAGCGTGTTGGCATATTCGAGCGGCATGGTCTGGCGCGTGCGCACTTTCAGCGCCTCGTCATAGGCTTCGAGCGCCCGCAGATTGTTGGCGAGCCGGTGCGCCGAGGAGGCATATTGCAGCGCATTGCCCAGATTGTTCTGCAGCATCGCATATTCGACGGGATGGTCGATGATGTTGACCACCCTCAAGCCTTCCTCGAAGGCTTGTACGGCAAGCGCCTCACGCATCTTGGCCCTCTCGTCCGAGAGCGGAATGGAGAGAAAGGCGGTGGCGAGATTGTTCTGCAGAATGGCGAATTCCTGAGGATATTTGCTTCGGTCGAAAACCCGCAAGGCGCGCTGATAGGCCGAAATCGCGTCGGTGATGCGGGCACGGTTCATGCCCGCGAGGGTTTGCAGAACAAGACCGATATTCAATTCGGCTTCGGCGCGCTCTTCCGGCCGGCCCAACGCCTCAAACAGGGGCAAAGCTTCCCGATAGAGCGCGAGCGCCTCCTCCAAAGCGGCAGGGTCATCGCTTGGTATGGCCTGCATGGCCGCGGCTTTGCGCGCCATAACGCGCGCTCTGAGAAGGGCATCGCCGGCTGGACAGAGGGTGAGCGCTTTGTCGCATAGTGCGGCGGCCATGCGCAGTTGCGCCGGGCCCTTCGGCCGGAGCTGCATTCCCACGGCGATTTCCAAAAGCATTTCTGTGCGCTCAGCCGGGCTGATGCTCTCGTCCTCGGCGGCTGCCAAAGCAGCCGCGAACTGATCCTCAAAGAGATCAGCGATCATATCTGCACCCCCCAGCAAGCATCAGCCCAGGGACAGAAATTTTGAATAGCCCCAATTTCTAACATGCCGGAAACGCATTCCACTAACGTCTTACGTATTGCCAGACTTACTTATCTGCGAAGAAGCCATGCAGGGCCAAAGCCGCACGATCATCGCTCCAGGTGATCGCGCCATTCCACATCGCCGTTTCAGCGATGCCCTCGGCGAGAAAGAAGTCGGGTGCCGTGATGACCCGGTCACCCGCGCTGTTGCGGATCTTCAGAATGTAGCCGCCGCCGGCAGCATGGCGAACCGGCAGAACCAGAAGATCACCGCCGCGCCGCAATAGCGCGACGCTGCCGCTGTCGCAGAAATAGGCATCGCAGGCGGCACGCGAGACATAGAGCCGGCCATCACGGAAGCTGATCGGCGCGGTTCCTGTCATGGAACGAACTCCTCAGCCGTGCAACTCATGCGCACGCGATCGGCGATCATCACAGCCACCCGCTCCGCCGAACAGGCGACGGCTGAGGAAAGCTCAATCCCGAAATCGACCCGCTCGGCCTCGACGAGAAACACCGTCACCTCGGAGGGGAAGTCCTCCGCAAAAATCCGGCGACCGGCATAGAGCGCGTGATCCCAGCGGAAATCGTGCAAAGTGAAGCTGTCCCGAGGCGGCCGCGCCAGACAGGCGCCCGGCACCTCGAAGATCGCACCGGCCTGCGCACCCGAGCGACAGGCATCGACGATGATCAAAGCCCGGCAGCTGCGGGCGGCAAACATTACGCCCATGCCATCGGTGCCGGCATCAAGCAGACGCACCCGCTGGCCATACTCTCGCAGGGTGCCGGCCAGACGACGCAGCACCTGCGACCCCACGCCGTCATCGCAGCGGTTTGGATTGCCGCAGCCGATGATGGCGATCTCAGGGGCCATGGTCGCTAAATCCGCCACAGCCGGCACGACCATTGCGGCTGGACGGGCAGATCCAGCTCCGGTAGCACGCAGTGGCGTCGGCGTGTGTGGTAGTACATGCAGGTGCGGCAGATCTGGTTCAGACCCTCATGTTCGATTGGCGTGAGCGTGAAGCCGGCGATGGTGAGCTTGCGGGCCAGATCGCGCCCCTCCACTCGTAGCTGCTGAACAAGGGCGATCACTTGCTCATGCGAATCGGCGCGAGGAAACACCTCGGTCGGAAGCCCTCCTGCGAGGAGGGACCAGATCTCCTGGCGAACCGCATCCGTTTCCATCGCCGCCCCCTGACCTTGCTGCGCCGACATCACCGCCAAGCCGCTTTATGTCACGCGAAAGCGCGCCAGCTCCTCGCCGGTCTTGCCGTCATGGGCGTGCACCGTGCAGACGAGACAGGAGTCATAAGAGCGGCAGACATGGCCGACCTCAACCGGATCGGCTGGGTCGGCAATCGGCGTGCCGATCAGCGATTCTTCGATCGGTCCACGGTCGCCGGCCTCGGAGCGCGGACCGACATTCCAGGTGGTCGGTGCGACGATCTGGTAGTTTTTGATCTTGCCGCGCTCGATGTCGATCCAATGGCAAAGCGCACCGCGGATCGCCTCGGTCGCACCCCAGCCGCGACCGTCGCGCTCGGTGGGTTTGATGTACCATTCGTCCTTGAGCTGGAAGGCCTCGAGTGTACGCTCTGCCTCGCGATAGAGCTTCACCAACTCGTGCATCCGTGCGAAGTGGCGCAGGAGCACGCTAGCGCCGCCCATGCGGCGATACATATCCAGCACCAGGGGATCGTAGTGCTGCCAGGATTCGCCATGGCGCCCGCCGGCAACGAGCTGGCGCGCGAGCGGGCCTGCCTCTAGCCGCCCGCGGTCGGCGTGACGCACGGCCGTTGCCCATGAATATTTTCCGTTCATGTCCGGTGTGTTCTGCGGCAGCGGTACCGTGGTGCGATCGAAGGGATGCAGGCCGCCCGGCTCGTCGTACCATGCGTGCACGGTGTCCTCGCGGGTCGCCGCCTGCTCCATCAGGACGTGGGTGTTGGTGTGCCCGTCATAGACGCCGCTCTTCATGATCACGGCTGCGTTGCGTCCCTCGATCGTGGGCCGGTTGTAGCGGTGCTCATGCGGCAGATAGCCCCAGCTGATATAGCGTCCATGCCCGCGGCCGAACTTGTCGAGGCCAATGTCCGTGCTCATCCGCCAGAAGAGGCCGAGATCGGAATTCGCGTGCTCGGGGCGCTCGCCCAGCCAGGCCATAAATTGGTCGTAGCTGCGGATTTCCTCATAACGCTCGAACGAGCAGCCAAGCCACACTGGCTCCGCCCAGTTGCGGCGGAAATGCTCCAGGATCGACCAGGCGCGCGTGACATCGGTGAGCGTAGGCGCACACATCACCCCGCCCGGAACCATGTAGCTCGAATGTGGCCATTGCCCGCCGAACAACGCGTAGATTTCCACTGGCCGCCCCGAGACGGTGATGCCGATTTCGTAGTTCCTGCCGGTGAACGGCGCCCAGCGGCGCACCGCCTCCTCGTAATGGCGCGAGCGAGCGTAAATCTTGTTCGTATAGTCGATCATGAAGAGCCCGTAATGATGCCGGGGAAGGCTCTGCAGGCTCTCGGTGATCTGGCCCAGATTACGGGCGAGGATGGCGTTCGGAGGCACTTGCGTGCGCCAGGCGGTGTCGAGAGCCCAAGCAGCGCAGGTGAGATGAGAGGCGCCGCAAATACCACAGGCGCGGGGCGTGACGACGAGGCCAGCCTGCGGATCCTTGCCCCGAAGGATGACTTCAAAGCCGCGGAACAGCTCCGCCTGCGTCCAGGCATTGACGACGATGCCGTTCTGGATGTCGACGCGCACATCGAGATCCCCTTCGACCCGGCCGACGGGGGAAATATCGAGAGTTTGGACGGCAAGCGACATGAAATGCTCCTCAGGGGCGAAAATCGGGCGCCTTCAAACGAAGATGTCGTCGTCCGCCCAGGCCGGCGATGCCGCTTTGGCTGCGGCGGTGAGCTTCACATAGCCGGCCTTGTCGACGCCCTCCGGCATTTCCTTGGGGATGCCCATCATGGTCTGCGTCTTAAACACCGTTCCCGGCGCCAGATCGAAGAAGGGGAATTCGGGCTCGGTGCAGCCGATGCACGGCATTCCCGCGCGCGTCTTGGAGGATTGCCGGTTCCACAGAATGCGATTGCAGGGCGAATGCGTCATCGGCCCGCGGCAGCCCAGATCGTAGAATAGGCACCCCTTGCGCTGGCCGAATTCGGTGGCGGCGACCTTATAGGCGAAATGCATATTGCGGGTGCACCCAGTCTGGGTGAAGGACGTGAAGAACGTTTTCGGCCGCTGCAGCTCGTCGAGGCTGATGTCCGCGCCCCGGCCGGTCGCGAGTGCGACGACAATCTGGGTGATCCAGTCCGGATGAGCCGGACAGCCCGGGATGTTGATGACCGGCAGGCCGGCTTGCGAGCGGTAGTTCGCGCCAAGAAAACCGCCGTACTGGCGCTTGAGGAATTGCAGGCCCTGGCTGTCCGTCGGGTTGGGCTCCGTCGCCGGAATGCCGCCCCAAGTGGCGCAGTCGCCGATCGCCACTGTGTAGCGGGCGACGGTCGCAAGCTCGGCCACCCATTCCTTCATTGAGCGCCCTGCGAAACGGTTCCAGGCACCTGTGCCACGCGGAGCGTTGATCACCGTCCCCTCGAAAACGAAGACATCGAGAGGCAACTCACCTTTCACCAGCGCTCTCAGCATCCTCTGCAGATTTTCGCCCAGCTCCATGCCGAGAGAGGGATGCCAGAGAATGTTGATCCCAAAATCGGTGACCAGATCGCAAGCACTGGGCTCTTCAGCGTTCAGGAACGACATGGTATTCCCCGAACATGCGCCGCCCTGCAGCCACAAAAGATTGGCCATCGCTTCCTCCCGTGTCAGCGAAGCACTGTGACAAGCTCTTTATCCAGAGTAAAGCAAGCAATGCAGTCGGAGAAAACTATCAGGGAAATTACTTACGGCTGTTCGCTATCTGATTCCCGTAGAAAATGACCTATTCCACGGACGGTGGAAATTTCAGCAACGAAAAGATGTTCAGCGGGTATTCTGCTCATCTGGGAATTAGCCTTGGCGGTTACCGCAGCGTGGACAGGCGGTCACAGCGGGTGGCCGAACCATATCCCCTTGCATTTTGCTGCGCCAATGGCCGGTTACCTGCCCGTCTGGATGTGCCAAGAGAGCGGTAAGATTGCTCGACCCCAGATTTGCGAATTCCTCCGGTCCCTTCCATCATGCGTGCCTCGGCACGCCGAAAGGGGAACACCTTCGCACCCTGCGCATCGCATCGATCGTCATCGCGCATGTCGACGTCGTTTCCGCAAAAAAATCAGTGCCGGCGCAATGGTGCGGTTTCTTCCTCGCCTGCTCCACAAGCGCCCCCACCGGCAGGGAATGCTGGTAGGCCTCCCAATCTATATCGAGACCAAGGATATCTTGCAGCAGATTCAGCTCAAACTTTCCAGCAAAGGTGTAGGGGGTTTTGCGTATTTTCCGGTTCCTTGGAAAGCATATGATTTCAATACTGAACTCAGTGTTCGCGAAAGCAACTTGAATCTCATACACTTAAGTCGATTATTTGATCCGGTCTTTGCACCTGGATCAGGTCACGGATCGAAGCCGCTTTTCTCTTCAGAGACGAACTTCTCATGTGAAATTTATTATGATAAAGGAGGTCTAAAGGTGCATCCGGCGTGTACTGTCTCAAGGCAAGGCAAGGTTCACGTCAGGTCTTGCAAAGGAACCGCTTTTGACGCTGGCAAGTGGCTATGCCGCTTCTGGCAGTCTGGCGCCGCCTCCATTGGCTTTCGAGAAATGAGAATGTAATGCGGCGCCTCCGCAACGGGCCTTCCTTTCTCCTTCCCACCCTCTCGGTACCCGCTCGCCTGCTGGCTTCTGCTCATGCGTGCTGTCCCTCCCCTTCCCAACCCCGCGACCGGACCCGGCCACGCGAATGACCCCCGCTCAACTCAGGCTTCTGCAGCGCAGTTTCAGTAAGGTCGAGCCTGTTGCCGAGCAATTCGGAACGATCTTCTACGAGCGGCTCTTTGCGATTGCCCCGGAGATGAAGCCGCTGTTCCGCACCGATATCAAGGCCCAGCAGTCCAAGTTCATGAAGGTGATCGCCGAGGTGGTGCAACTGCATCTGCGGGCATTGGTCTCGCTGCCGGTCACCGCGCAAGCCTCGGGCGAGGCGATGCTGCCCGGAGCCTACTGGTCGGGCAAACTGCATGCTGCCTATGGCGTGCGCATGGAAGACTTCGACAGCATGAAGCAGGCCCTCGTCTGGGCGCTGGAGCAAATCCTGGCGGACGACCTGACGCCGGAAGTTCAGGACGCCTGGATCGCCGCCTACGACATTGTTGTTCAAGCGATGAAACCGGGCATGGAGAGTTCCGACGAGGAAGATCTGGAGCCCGAGGTGGACATGCAGACGCGGCTTGACGAGGCCGAAAACGACCAGGATACAAACGCGTTCCTGAAGATGCTTGGCGAGCGCTCGTAACGCGCTTCAGCTCGTGGGCAAGGGGCACATATGGAAGGTAAGTATATTAACTGGGCTTAAACTTTACCACAATATATGCACGATGTTGCTTTAGGGAGAAACAGCGCGAAAAAGATGAGAATAAAGGGGAGATGTTCTCGTGACTGGTCAAATTCGACTTGCGCAACATGGGGGCTATATTTTCCTTGTCCGCACCGTCATGTCTCCGACGCAAGTGAACCTTGTGCAGGAAAGCTTTCGTATGGTCGCTCCGCAATTAGCGGAAGCTAGCCGGCTGTTCTATGATGAGTTGTTCCGTTTGGCGCCTGAGCGGCATGCGCTGTTTCCAGCCGACATGAACAGCCAGAAACAGAAATTCACGCAGATGCTTGGCACGCTCGTCCAAAATCTCGACCGTATCGGCACAATCTCGGAGGACCTTGTTGCTCTGGGACATCGGCATCTGGCCTACGACGTGGAGGGGGAAGACTACGAAGCCTTTGGCGAAGCCCTCCTGCGTACGCTTGGAAAGCTGCTGGGTCCGGAGCTCACACCCGAGCTGCGCTCTGCCTGGGCCGCCGCCTATGACATGATCGCGCGCGTCATGCAGGCAGCAGCCGAGTCGCGATCCTCGGAGGATTTCTACAGCTGCGTTATCCGCGATGTGATGGTGGCACAGTACGGATTGGCGTTCGGCGGCGAAATCAAGAGCGGCAAAGCGTCAATCTCACGCAACGTCGACAGCAGCAAGGTGATCAGACTGTCCTGACGAGGCCGCTCGACTGTGCCGCAAGGTCAAAACATCGCTGCTCAGCCACTCATAATAGCCGTGCCGCCGGAGGCGCCCAACGTGCCTGCGCAGCCCGGCATGAAGACTTTGCCGAAAGATTGGATCCGCGCCCATTGACGGGAAGCCGGACCACCCGTTGTGGTAATGTGGATTAGAGGGTCAGCAATGAGGCGAACGCGGTCCTGACACAGCAAAAGTCGTTGGTCAGAAAGCCTATTCCGCATCGGCCCGAGGTGCCGAAGTTGTCTCCAATCGCGTTGTAATAGTTGCGCCACCCTCAAGCGTTCTATGGACTGGGCAGCGATCCGCTATGGCGATCAATTTGCGCTTGATGTCCTCAGGCAGGTCTTCAGGCAGTTTTAGAACGCGATCAAAATAATCGAGGCGGGCGTACGCTCCCTGCTCGCATTGCTTGCAATCCTCCATATGTCGCTTCGTGTGCTCGACAAGGACTTCGATGTTGTCGAGCGAGATGCCCTTGCGTTCGGCATAAAGCCGCACAGTCATGGATGTGCAGGCACCAAGCGCGACAGCCAGTAAATCGTAGGGCGAGGGCCCCGTATTCATGCCGCCCACATCCGCCGGCTCATCGACGAGCAGCATGTGTTCGCCGGCGATTGCAAGCTGCTGAAACTTGCCCTCCCCGGTTTCCATCACCTTGACGCGGCCCTCAGGAACCGCCACAGGCGCGGGACGGTCGGCATGGCCGATATAACGTGACGCCCAGGCGCTGAGCACCGTTGCCACATAGGCGGCGTCCTCGCGGTTGGACAGGAGGTGATCGGCATCAGGGAGGGCTATGAAGCTCTTGGGGTGTTTGGCTGCCGCGAAGATCATCGCTGCGTTCTCAATGCCCACAACGGCGTCGGTTGGCGAATGGAAAACAACAAGCGCCTTGCGCATCTGAGCAATACGGTCATGAAAAGCTGCTGCGGCGAGGTCATCGAGGAATTGGCTTTTGATGGCAAACGGCCGCCCCGCCAGTATCACGGTCGCCTCGCCCTTCTCACGGATTTGGCCAAGGTGCGCTGCGAAATTCTTGATGACATGCGCCGCTTCTGCAGGCGCGCCGATCGTTGCCACCGCCTTAACTTCCGGGATATCTGCCGCAGCGGCAAGAACCGCGGCTCCTCCCAGGCTATGCCCGACGAGAATATCCGGCGCGAGTCCGAGACCGCGCAGATGGTGTGCAGCGGCGAAAAGATCCTCCACGTTGGACGAGAAGTTGGTATTGGCAAATTCACCGCCGCTCATGCCAAGGCCAGTGAAGTCGAACCGTAGCACGGCAAAGCCGTGCTTCGTCAGCTCACTGGCAATGCGCGAGGCGGCGAAGATGTCCTTCGAACATGTGAAGCAATGGGCAAACAGGGCAGTCGCCCGATGCTCGCCCGGCGGCCGATCGAACCGAGCCGCCAGCGGAAACCCTTGCGAGCCGAGAAATGTGATTTTTTCAGAGATGCCCGTCATGGCGCACAATCCTTCGATGACCGCGAAAATCCGCCGCGGCTAGGTATTCTCCAAAGCGACAGGAACCTTGGCCGCTAGCTGCGGCAACCGGGTGACCGGCGGAAACAATTCGTCGAGCGGGATGGAGCGTCCGGTGTGCTGAACAATCCGGCAATGGTGTCGCTTCAGCGCGCGCGGATGCGGCACACCGCAGGAATGCGCCATCACGCCGACATCCTTTCGCATCTTCTCGACAAAGCTCGTCACCCAGACCGATTTCTCTTCAGGGTTGAGGCCTCGTTGCAGACGGCGGTCATGGGTGGTGATGCCTGTCGGACAGGTGTTCTTGTTGCACTTTAGCGACTGAATGCAGCCCAGCGCGAACATGAATGCACGCGCCGAGTTAACGGTGTCGTCGCCTGCACAAAAAGCCCAGGCGACTTCGGCCGGCGTAATCAGCTTGCCCGACGCGAACAATCTGATGCGGTCGCGCAAGTTGAATTTGCAAAGGATGTCGATCACCATCGGCAGCGCTTCCTTGATCGGCAGCCCGACATTGTCCATCAGCGGCA
>Ga0081540_1004727_pt1 | contig 10298 bp, 10 predicted proteins | sample TabmetS2T1R1_FD_71024 | JGI IMG/M metagenome (GOLD analysis project Ga0081540, IMG submission 71024) | Tabebuia heterophylla rhizosphere microbial communities from the University of Puerto Rico - S2T1R1 | ecosystem: Host-associated > Plants > Roots > Rhizosphere ... | reverse complement strand
CGCTCGGCGCCCTCCGCGTCGCGCACCTCGACGAAGCGGCGGAACCAGCGCGTCAGCCGCGCCGGCTCGGGCGCCTCGCCCGGCAGCGGCTCGAGCGGGAAGCGCGGCTCCTCGCCCGCAGAGTCGGAGGCCACGTCCGCCAGCCCGTGGTAGAGCGCCGCCGGCCGCTCGTCGGCCTCCAGCCACGGCACGAGGTTCATCAGGCACGTCAGTGTCGTCAGCCCGCGGAACCAGCCGCCGCCGCGCCGCTCGACGCCGAACTCGAGCCCCGCCCGGAACGCGTCGGCGCCGGTCGGGTCGGCCTGGACGAGCACGATCGCCGCCTTCGCCACGACCAGCGCGATGTCGCGCTCGAGCCCGACCTGCAGCCGCGCGCGCTGGTGCTCGACCGGGTCGCGTGGCGACGTGACGTCGACGTAGATCTCCCCGTCCTCGACCTCGACCGGGAAGCGGCGCAGCTCGTCGGCCCACTGGTCGAAGGTGCCCCCCGTGCAGAGGTCGAAGCGCGCGTGGTGCCAGTGGCAGGTGAGGATCCCGTCGCTGACCGACCCGCGGTGGAGCGGGAAGCCCATGTGCGGGCAGCGGTTGTCGATCGCGCGCACCTCGCCCTCGGCGGCGAGCAGGCAGATCGTGTTGCCCTCGACCGTGACGACCAGGCGGCCCTTGGCCTCGAGCTCCTCGAGCGAGGCGGCTCGCCTGCGTTGCGCGGTCTCCACGACGGCCATCGTGCGGCACCCTAGAACCTCAACTAAAGTTCAAGTCAAGTGGCGAACGAGCTCTCGATCGGCGAGCTCTCGGCGCGGAGCGGCGTCGCCGCTTCGGCGCTGCGCTTCTACGAGCGCCGGGGCCTGATCGAGTCGACCCGCACCGACGGCAACCAGCGGCGCTACGAGCGCGCCGTCCTGCGGCGGCTCGCGTTCATCCAGGCCGGGCGCGCGGCCGGGATCCCGCTCGCGCGGATCGGCTCCGCGCTCGGCACGCTGCCCGCGAGCCGCACGCCGAGCCGGCGCGACTGGGAGCGGCTCTCGAACCGCTGGCGCGACGACCTCGACGCACGCATCGAGACCCTGCAGGCGCTCCGCGACCGCCTGACGACGTGCATCGGCTGCGGCTGCCTCTCGATCGACAAGTGCGACCTGCTGAACGCCGACGACGAGGCGGCGGCGCTCGGCGCGGGAGCGCACTACCTCCGGGCCGACGCCTAGCGGCCGATCAGGTCCCGGAACCCGGGCTCGTCCCGGATCGGATCGAAGTCGGAGTCGCCCCGCGCGAGCTCCCGCGCGCCGTCCCAGAGCTCGATCGCGCGCTTCAGATGCTCGAGCGCGTCCTCGTTCCGGCCCGCGAGGCTCTCGACGCAGGCGAGGTTGTAGACGAGGTTCGGATACTCGCCGTGCGCCTCGAGCAGCTCGCGCCCGCGGTCGGCGGCTGCGGCGTAGTCGCCCGACTCGTAGAGCCCGCGCGCCGAATCCCAGACCTCGGGGGCATGACGCGCGATCGAGTCGCTCAGCCCGATCCACGGATGCCGCCGCGAGTCGTACCCCGACTCGGTCGGCCATGGGAAGGACGGGTCGGCGAAGGCGCCGACCGAGACGACGACCAGGTCCTCTCCCGGCTCGGTGTAGAAGACCTGCGAGCCGCAGTCGGGGCAGAAGTGGAAGACGTGCTCCTTCCGGTCGGCCTCGTCGGAGATCCGGGAGTAGTCGCTGTAGCGGCCGCTGACCTGCACGTGGTCGGCGCGGTAGCCCGCCTGCATGCCGAAGGCGCTTCCCGTCCTGCGCTGGCAGGCGAGGCAGTTGCAGATCGAGACGGCGAAGGGCTCGCCTTCGGCGACTAGCTGAAGCTGGCCGCAGTGACAGGCTGCCTCTCGGGACGCCATCGCGGCCGCAACCTAGCCGATCAGCTGCCTGCGGGCACGGCCGGTCGTGCGGGCTCGCGCGAGCCCTCGACCTCGAAGTGCGGCAGCCACTCCAGCCAGCTCGGCAGGTACCAGTTCCACGAGCCCAGCAGCCGCATCGCCGCCGGCAGCAGCACCGAGCGGATGATCGTCGCGTCGATCAGTAGCGCGACCGCGACGCCGAAGCCCATCTGCTGGAACATGACGAGATCGCCCATCGCGAAGCCGCCGAAGACGGCGACGATGATCAGCGCCGCGCCCGTGATCAGCCGGGCCGTCGAGGAGACGGCGTGCGTGACCGAGTCGACCGTCGAGCCGGTCTTGTCGTAGAGCTCCTTGATCCGGCTGAGCAGGAACACCTGGTAGTCCATCGACAAGCCGAACAGGACCGAGAAGAGGAACAGCGGCACCCAGGCCTCGATCGCGTGCACGCGCTGGAAGCCGAGCAGGCCGTTCCCCCAGCCGTGCAGGAAGACGAGGATCACGAGGCCGTAGGCCGCGCCGACCGAGAGCAGGTTGAGGGCGATCGAGGTCGCCGCGACGACGACCGAGCGGAAGACGATCGTCAGCAGTATGAAGCTCAGCCCGAGCACGTAGACGAAGACGAGCGGCAGCCAGTCGTTCATCGCGTCGATGAAGTCGACGTTGTCGGCGGTGTCGCCCCCGACGAACACGTCCACGTCGGCGCCGCGGAAGGCGCGCGGGATCTCGGTCGAGCGCAGCCGCCGGACCGCGTCGAGCGCGCGCTCGCCCGTCTTGTCGCCGGCCACGAGCACCCCGATCGCGGCCTCGCGCCCGTCGGGCCTGATCCGCAGGTCGTTGCCGCCGCCGAAGACCGGGCTCTGCGCCAGCTCGCGCCGTAGCCGCACGATTCCCGCGCGGACGCGCGGCGCGCGCACGTCGCCGACCACCGCCACCAGCGCCGGGCTCGAGCTCTGCTGCGGGAAGTCGCGCGCGAGCGCGTCGAATCCTTGCTTCGACTCCAGCCGGTCGGGCAGCGTGCTGACCCCGCTCGCGCCCAGGCGGAGGCCGAAGGCCGGCAGGGCGAGCGCCAGCAGCAGCGCCCCGAAGGTGACGAGGCTGACGACCGGCCGCCGCATCACCTCGCGCACGACGGCTCCCCAGAAGCGGCCCTCGCCGCTCGCGCTCCGGCCGAGCCAGGGCAGGCGCAGCGAGTTGATGCGGTCGCCGAGCAGGCCGAGCAGCGCCGGCAGCAGCGTCAGCGCGGCGACCACGGAGACGATCGCGACCGAGATCGCCCCGACGGCGAGGCTCTTCATCACGTTCGAGGGGACGAGCAGCATCCCGCTCAGCGCGATCACGAAGACGGTGCCGCTGAACAGCACCGCGCGGCTCGAGGTCGCGCCCGAGGCCGCGATCGCGTCGAGCTCCGTCCTCCCGGCCGCCCGCTCCTCGCGGTAGCGCGAGAGGACGAACAGCGAGTAGTCGATCCCGAGCGCCAGCCCCATGCCCGTGAGCATGTTCACGACGAAGACCGAGAGCGTGAACCCCGCCGCGAGCGGCCCGCAGAGCCCGAGCGCGACGATGATCGAGATGATCGCCATCACGAGCGGGATCAGCCCGGCGACGACGGCGCCGAACACGACGAGCAGCACGATCAGCGCCGCCGGCAGGCCGAACGCGAGCTCGCCCGACTTGAGGTCGTGCTGGGAGAGGTCGTTGAAGTCGTGGTCGAGCGTGCCCTCGCCCGTCATCGCGACGCTGAAGCCGGCGCGGCCGTCGCTCTGCTCGACCACCGGCAGGAGCGCGTCGACGTCGCGCTGGCGCTGGATCCCGAGCAACGCGGCATGCCGGTCGCGAGAAGCCGCGAGCGGGGCCGCGCGGTAGACGACGCCGGTCGCCTGCGCGCGCGTGAGCAGGCCCGCGACGAACTGCCTGAACGCGGGCTGGTCGACCGTGGCCGTCGCCGAGCGGACGACGATCAGCTCGTCGACGGCGCGCCGGTCGGGCGGGAAGTCCCGGAAGAAGATCCGCTCGGCCTGGGCCGACTCCGGGTTGCCCGTGACGTGTCCCTCGGTCGTCAGGTTGCCCGGCAGGAGCGTCACCGCCAGGCCCAGCGCGACGACGATCGCGCCGAGCCAGCCGAGCAGCACCCGCCACGGATGGCGGCTCGAGGCTCGTGCCAGGCGCTCGGTGATTCCCATCAGCGGTTGTTCGTCCTCGCGTGGATCGCCTTGGTCAGCTCCAGGATCTGGTTCGAGAGGTCGAGCAACTCTTGATTCTGCCTGTCCTCCTCCCGCACTGTCTTCCACTCCAGGGTCGCGACCACCTGGCGCTTGGCGTCGGTCCGGTTCTGGCTGATCAGCAGAAACGTCGAGAGGAAGATCGCCTCCAGCGAGACGATCATCGTCAGCAGGCCGTACGGGTAGCTCTCGACGCCGAACAGGATCCAGCTTCCGAACCAGAGGATGTGGAGGTAGACGAACCACATCGAGCCCGCAAAGTCGGTGATCCGATCGGCGATGCGGTTCTGGACGCTCTCGGCTCGCTTTTGGGCTTCCTCTAGGAGAGCCGGGTTCGGCTGGATCGGGAGATGCGCCAGCCGCTCGCGCAACTCGGCGTTTTCCTGTTCGATCTTCTTGAGCGTGACCATCTCGACCTTCTTTCGGGAGGGTGTCCCCCGTAGGATCGCTTCATCGCGACCCTCGTGCTAGCCAGCGTCTTCGGAGACCTGTGGGACTGGGTCTCCGGCGTCTTCGTGCGGATCGCCGACGTCTCCCCGTACTGGCTCGTCCTCGCGCTCGGCCTGAAGACCTGCGAGTCGGCGCTCCTCGGGCTGACCTGGCGGAACATCCTGCGGGCCGCCTACCCGAAGGGCAACCTCTCCTTCAAGACCGCCTGGGGCGCGTCACAGGGCGGGACCGCGATCAACGCGATCGCTCCGGCCCAGGCCGGGACCGCGGCGATGATCGGCATCTTCCGGACGAGCATCCCGGGCGCGTCCGTCGCCGGCGTCACCTCGGCGACCGTCGTCCAGTCGGCCTTCTTCATCGGGGCGAGCGCGCTGCTGGTGATCGCCGTGGGGATCTTCCGCCCGCACACGGTCTCAAAGGGCACGCCCGCCGACGAGTCGGGCGGCTTCCTGGCCGCCCATCCCGTGATCGTTCCCCTGATCGGGGTCGCGCTGCTTGCGGCCGCCTTCTTCATCTGGCCGCACGTCAAGCCGTGGCTCGCGAAGGAGTGGCGCAAGGCGAAGCAGGGCGCCGCGATCTTCAAGGACTGGCGCCGCTATCTCAGCGACGTCGCGATGCCGTCGGCCGCCTCGTACGTCTGCCGGATCGGCGTCAACACCGTCTTCATGGCCGCCTTCGGGCTCCCGATCACGGCGTTCACGATCGCCCTGGTCGCCTCGTCCCACATGCTCTCAGGGATCTTCGCGATCACGCCCGGCGGCGTCGGCCAAACGCAGGCGCTCGACGTCGCCACCCTGAGCAAGTACGCGCCGTCGAAGAGCGTGGCGGCCTTCTCGATCACGCAGGACTCGATCCTGACGATCTGGAACGTCGTGCTGGGGATCGCGGTGATGCTCTGGGCCTTCGGCTGGCATCAGGTGCGCGACCTGCTCAGGACGAGCCGGCGCCGCAAGAAGCCGGCCGGCGAGCCGGCCGCGCCCTGACTCAGGAGCTCGGCACGTGCTGGATCTCGCGCACGCGGAAGGCGAGCACGATGTCCCGCACGCCGCGGATGATCGTGAACGCCGCCACCCAGGCGACCAGCAGCGTCGCGCTGCGCCCGTAGTAGCCGGCCGCCCAGAACCCGAGCGCGAGCTCGATGATCCCGCCGATCAGCTGCAGCCACCAGACGTCGATCTCGTGCCGGATCGAGAAGGAGATGATGATGTCGAACGTCCCCGCGAAGATCAGGAAGAAGCTGAAGACCGCGGCGAGGGCGAGGAAGGTGTCGCCCGGATGGATGAACGCGACCACGCCGGCGGCGATGAAGACGATCGCCAGGATGATGTTCAGCAGCTTCCACCAGCCGTTGGCCATGAAGGTCGCGCCGATCTCGGCCGCTCCGGCGAACAGCGCGACTACGCCGAACAGGATCGAGATCGCCGAGACGGAGGTGTAGTCGAAGCGCAGCAGGATCACCGAGACCAGGATCCAGCCGATCCCAGTGATCAGCAGCAGCCACCAGGGTGGCAGGATCTCTCCGAGCGTCCGTCGACCTGCCATCGTGATCATGAGCGGCTCCTTCCGGTCGCTGACCCCACGGCCGCGATGCTCTCACACTCGCGCTGCGACTGCGACTCGTCCTCGTAGACGCGCTATCAGCCCTGGCCCAGGGACAGTCCCTCGGCCATGGCCCTCGCGCAGGCCGAAGGTCTCCGAAGCGGCTCAGCTCGGCGGCGGGCCGCGTTGGGACATGGCCGGTCGAGCCGCGTCCCAGGGACTGTCCCTGGGCCAGGGCCAAAACGGACAGGCCTAGGACAACGGCGGATCGCGCCTCGGTAGCGGCGAAGCGTTGACGATCGAGGTGGTCGTCTCGCCGAAGTCGAGGAAGCGGTCGAGCAGCCCGCTCAGCTCGTCGATCGAGCGCAGGTGCACCTTCAGGTAGAAGCAGTCCTCGCCGGTGATGCGGTGGCACTCGGCGACCTCGGGGATCTGCTCGGCGAGCTCGGGGATCCGCGCCAGGCGTCCGGGCGCCGGCTTGACTCTCACGATCGCGGTCAGCGCGTAGCCGAGGGCCCGCGGGTCGAGCTCTGCCCGGTAGCCGGTGATCACGCCGGCGCGCTCGAGCCGCTGCACTCGCTCGGCGACCGCGGGCGAGGAGAGGCTCACGCGACGCCCGAGCTCGGCGAACGAGATCCGCGCGTTCTCCACCAGCTCGCCGAGGATCTTACGGTCGGTCTCGTCGAACCCCTGGCGATCCCGCCTATTCAGTCGTGCGATCCCTTTGCTCATGGCGTGATCGAAGCTTAACGCCTTCGATCCGCCCTGTCGCTCGGGCCGCCCGCCGGCGACCATTCACGGATCGAACGACGGATCCGACCCGAAGCGTATTTCGCCGGCAGCGCGGTCTTCCACTACCTCGGGCCGTCCTTCGCGGTGCTGCTCTTCGCCCGCGTCGACGTGCTCGGCGTGGCCTGGCTGCGGATCGCCTCGGCCGCCGTGGTGCTCGGCCTCTGGCGCCGGCCCTGGCGGAGCATCCGCGCGCTCGACCGGAGCGGCAAGGCGCTGATCGTCTCGCTCGGCGCCGTCTTCGCCGTCATGAACGCCTGCTTCTACGAGGCGATCGACCGGCTGCCGCTCGCCACGGTCGCGGCGATCGAGTTCCTCGGCCCGATCCTGCTCGCCCTCGCCGGCGCGCGAGTCGCCCGCAACCTGCTCGCCGTCGCGGCCGCGGCGGCCGGCGTCTACCTGCTCACGCACGTGCGCTTCGAGGGCGAGCCCCTCGGCGTCGCCTTCGCTTTCGCCAATGCCGCGCTCTTCACCGCCTACATCGTCCTCGCCCACCGGGTCGCCCGCCGCTCGACGCTCGGCGGGATCGACGGCCTGGCCGCAGCGATGGTGGTCGCGTTCGTGTTCGTCTCGCCGATCGGCCTCGTAGGCGCGGCGCACGTGCTGACGGACCCCGTGGCGATCGCGGCGGGAATCGGCGTCGGCGTCTCCTCGTCGGTGATCCCGTACGTCTTCGACCAGCTCGCCATGGCCCGCCTGCCGCGGGCGACCTACGCGCTCTTTGTCGCGCTCCTTCCCGCGACGGCCACCGTGATCGGGGTGATCGTCCTGCAGCAGTTCCCGACGAAGGCCGACCTGGCCGGGATCGCCTTGGTGATGGCCGGCGTCGCCCTGCACCGCCCGGACGTGATATCCACCGAGGATGACCGAGCGACCAAGCGTCCGGCTCGAGCCGTGGGCTGACGGCGACCTGCCGTTCCTGCGGCGGCTGATGGGCGATCCCGCCATGACCGAGCACCTCGGCGGCCCGGAGAGCGAGGAGAAGATCGTCGCCCGGCAGGCCCGCTACGAGCAACTCGACCCCGCCACCGGCCGGATGTTCAAGATCGTCGACGAGGAGAGCGGCGAGCCCCTCGGCTCGGTCGGCTACTGGGAGCGGGACGTCGGCGACATGACCGTGTGGGAGACCGGCTGGTCGGTGCTGCCGGAGTTCCAGGGCCGCGGGATCGCCGGCGAGGCGACCCGCCTGGCGATCGAGGCCGCCCGTGCGGAAGGCAAGCATCGCTGGTTCCACGCCTACCCGTCCGTGGACAACGCGCCGTCGAACGCGATCTGCCGCAAGCTCGGGTTCGAGTTGCTGGGTGCCTACGACTTCGAGTATCCGCCGGGCAACCCGATGCGCTGCAACGACTGGCGGCTCGACCTCGAGGCGGGCTAGCGCTTCTTCGGAACGACCACGTCGGCCGAGGTGCTCGCCGGCGGCGAGAGGCTTTGGTCGACGCAGCCGGCCGGCGCGACCGACGGGCCGGCGCAGGGGGCGAGGCGCGCCTCGTTGGCGAACAGGTACACCCGCAGGCTCCGCGGCCGGCGCCCCGGTGCGAGGCGCTTGCGAAACGCATAACGGCCGCCCGCCCGCGTCTTCGTCTGGCCGAAGTAGCCCAACAGCTGGGACGCCGGGGCGCCGCCCGCGACGGAGATGGTGAGCCCCGGCTCCGGCTTTCCCTTCAGCAGCACGCGGCCGTTCACGACCAGCGTCTTGGTCTTCCGCTCGTAGCGCACGCGCTCGGTCATCACGTGCGGCAGCAGCATCCGTCCGCGAGCCTCGAAGGTCGCGCTGTCAGCGGGCGTCCCGGTGCCCTGGACGTACGGCGTCGTGAACAGCCGCCAGGTGTAGTCGCCCTTCGAAGGCTTCGTGAACACCGAATGCCCCGGCTCGAACAGACCGAGCTCGAGGTCGAGCACGCGGAACCGGTGCGGAGCTCCGCCCTGGTCTTCGGTCACGTACGGGGAGCGCAGGCAGGCGACGAGCTTGAAGGCGCCGAGCGCCGTCTCGCTCCCGCTCGTCGGGTCGACGGCGATCGGGATCTCGACCTCGAGCTTCTGGATCCCGAGCGTGAAGGACGCGAACCAGAGGGCAGAGTGAGCTCCCGGCGCGCACGCCTGGACGGCTGGGCTCGACGCGGGATCACGCGCCGTGATCGTGCCGAGCAGGTAATCGGATTCCCGCGCTTCGATCGACACGAACCAGACGAAGACGTCACCGAGGCGCGTGCCCGGGGCCGCCGAGGTGTCGACACCGACCCCTGCCGGCACGTAGACCGTCTCGCGCGCGGGCGCGGGCGCGGTAGCCGGGGACTGCAGATCGAGCACGACGCCCCCGCCGAGCGAGCCCGGCATCGGCAGCACCTGCAGCCGGCCGGCCGGCAGCGGGGCGACGCTCGGTGCCGCGCCGGCGAAGGCGAGCGCGACCACGCCCACAGAGACCAGGGCGAGCACGCGGGCGATCGCGCGAACCTGCACTGACTTCCGAGTCTACGTAGCCGCGCCGACGCGTCAAACCAACGCGGGTCTGAACCGTCGTACGCTTCGCTCGTGCTGACCTGTCCGGCTTGCGGCCGTGAGAACCCCGACGGCTCGAGATTCTGCAACGCCTGCGGCGCCGAGCTTGCCGAGCAGGCCGTGGCCGAGCGGGAGTACCGCAAGGTGGTCACGCTCCTGTTCTGCGACGTGGTCGGCTCGACGGCGCTCGGCGAGTCGACCGACCCCGAGGCCCTGCGCGCCCTGCTCGGCCGGTACTTCGACGAGATGAAGGCGATCGTCGAGCGCCACGGCGGCACGGTCGAGAAGTTCATCGGCGACGCGGTGATGGCGGTCTTCGGAGTTCCGCAGCTCCACGAAGACGACGCCCTGCGGGCGGTCCGCGCCGCGGTCGAGATGCGGGACGCGCTCCCCGCGCTCGGGGTCGAGGCGCGGATCGGCGTCAACACCGGCGAGGTGGTCGTCGGCACGGCCGAGCGACTCGCCACCGGGGACGCGGTCAACGTCGCCGCGCGCCTCGAGCAGGCCGCGGGGGCGGGCGAAGTGCTGCTCGGCCCCGAGACCGCCCAGCTTGTTCGCGACGCCGTCGAGATCCAAGACCTGACGCTCGAGCTGAAGGGCAAGAGCGAGCCGCTCGTCGCCCACCGTCTGGTCGCCCTGCACGAGGAGGCGCCCGCGTTCGCGCGCCGCCTCGACGCTCCCCTCGTCGGACGCGAGCGCGAGCTGCGCCGACTACGGGAGGCGTTCGCGCAGGCCGTCGCCGACCGTTCCTGCCAGCTCTTCACGATCCTCGGAGTCGCGGGCGTGGGCAAGTCGCGCCTGACAGCCGAGTTCTTGGGGTCGATCGGGGATGCCACCGTCGTCCGCGCCCGCTGCCTCCCCTACGGCGAGGGAATCACGTACTGGCCGCTCGTCGAGACGTTGAAGCAGCTGCCGCCGGCAGC
>Ga0081540_1004726_pt1 | contig 10301 bp, 11 predicted proteins | sample TabmetS2T1R1_FD_71024 | JGI IMG/M metagenome (GOLD analysis project Ga0081540, IMG submission 71024) | Tabebuia heterophylla rhizosphere microbial communities from the University of Puerto Rico - S2T1R1 | ecosystem: Host-associated > Plants > Roots > Rhizosphere ... | reverse complement strand
GACGAAGCGGCGCTTCGATCTCGCGGGATCGAACGGCTCCGCTGCCGCCAGCACGTTGCGGGCGCGCGCCAGCACGTCCGCAATCGGCCCGGCCAGCGTCATGGCACGCGCGGTCGGCACCACGCCCTTGGGCACGCGCAGGAACAGGGGGTCGTTGAGCAGCCGCCGCAGCCGCGACAGGCCGTGACTGACCGCCGAGGGCGTCAGGCTGAGCCGCATCGCCGCGCGGCCGACATGGCGCTCGCTGAAGACCACCTCAAACAGCGCAAGCAGGTTCAGGTCGATCCGAGCCAGATTAATTTCGTTCAGCATATTGGATAAATCATATCATTGGATTCATTATGCGCCAACTGACAGTCTCCCCCTCAACGGCGCGCCCGCGATCGGCGGCGGCCATTTGCAGCGATTTTGGGAGACCGGATATGCTGAACTCGACGAACAACGGGATGGCGCTGACCCGCGAGGGTTTTGTGGAACAGGAATTTCAGGCCGGCAGGATTGCCACACACAGAACCACGCCCAACCCCGCACGTCCGTCCGACATCATCGCCTTCTGGAGCGAGGCCGGCCCGTCGCGCTGGTTCGCCAAGGATGACGAATTCGACCGCCGCTTTCGCGAGGCCTTCACGAACGCGCATGAAGCGGCCTGCGGCGGCGAGTTCGATCATTGGCAGCAGACGCCGGGCGGGGCGCTGGCGCTGATCCTGCTGCTCGACCAGTTTCCGCGCAATGCCTTTCGCAACACGCCGCGCATGTATGCCAGCGACGCCAAGGCATTGAAGATTGCTGAAACCGCCATTGCAACAGGACGCGATCGGCACTTCGATGCGGATCTGCGTCTCTTCTTCTATTTGCCGTTCGCGCATTCGGAGGCGCTGGCGGATCAGGAGCGCTCGGTCGCACTATGCCGCGAGCTCGACGAGAAAAGCCTTTCGCATGCCGAGGGTCATCGCGACATCATCAAACGCTTCGGGCGCTTTCCTCACCGCAATCCGATTCTCGGACGCGAAATGACGGAAGAAGAGCAGCTATTTCTCGATGCCGGCGGATTCGCCGGATAGTGATCTAGCTCACGAACGCCGGCCGCCAAAAAATCTAAACGGGCGCCCTGAACCTGTTGGATGGTCGGGAGACTCAAACCCTATGACAACGTTTATCGATGATCGTCGCGCAAGCGCCGTAATGGCGTCGCCTGCGCGATATTTTTATTTCGGCATGGCGGTGGCCTGCGCGGCCGTCGCTTTCCTGGGCTTCGCTCCGACCTATTTCCTGCCGCTGGCGGCGGGAAAATTCGCAGCGCCACCTTCAGTTCACGTCCACGGCATCGTGTTCTTTGCCTGGTCGCTTTACTTCGTCTACCAGGCATGGCTTCCCGCCTCAGGCCAGGTCGGAAGGCATCGCTCGACCGGAATCATCGGCGTGTCGCTGGCGACCGCGATGACGATCTTTGGATTCTCCGCGGGCATCACCATGATGAAGCAGTCGGTGGCGCTCGGCCAGACCGATGCCGGCATCGCGTTCTCCATCGTGCCATGGAGCGGCATCCTGTTCTTTGCCGTCACTTTTGCCATCGGCGTCGCCATGGTGCGCCGGCCGGAGGTGCACAAGCGGCTGATGCTGCTTGCGGGCATTTCGATCCTCGATGCCGCTGTGGCACGCTGGTTCCTGACGTTCCTGGCGCCTCCCGGACCGCCCGGACCGCCACCGGTTGTGGTGACGATCCCGCCTGCGTTCGTCGCCTATTTGCTGCTGGTGGTCGCGATGGTGCACGACTGGCGCACGCGGGGCCGGCCGCATGCGGTCTATGTCGTCGGCGGCATCGCGCTCATCGCGGTAAAGCTGCTCAACCTGCCGATCAGCGAAACGCATGCCTGGCACGCTTTCGCCGGCGGTATTTTGGCGCTGGCGCAATAGGCCGTCGCATCGTGCAGCGCGATTGACGCTGTGCTAGGACACTTGCCGGCGGCGTTTCCGCCGGCAAGGAATTTTTGCGTGGTTACGTTTGAATGGATCATCGGGCTCCTGCTCGGTGCGGTGGCGCTGTCGGCGCTGGCACAGCGCATCAACGTGCCCTATCCGACGCTGCTCGCCATCGGCGGCGCGCTGTTGCCCTTCATTCCGTCCGGACCGTCCTGGACGCTGGAGCCTGACCTGGCGCTGGCGCTGTTCGTTGCACCCGTGCTGCTCGACGCCGCCTACGACACATCGCTGCGCGACCTCCGCAACAACTGGCTGCCGGTGTCGGCGCTGGTGTTCATGGCGGTCGGCGTGACCACCGCCGCTGTGGCGGTGCTGGCGCATACGCTGCGGCCCGACATACCCTGGTCGGCAGCCATCGCGCTCGGGGCTATCGTGGCACCGCCGGATGCTGCGGCTGCCACCGCCATCCTGCGCCAGGTCAATCTGCCGCATCGCATGCTGAAAATCCTCGAGGGCGAAAGCCTGCTCAATGATGCGAGCGCGCTGCTCATCTACCGCGTTGCCGTCGGCGCCGCGGCCGTCGAACACTTCCGATGGAGCGCATTTGCACCGTCCATCCTGCTGGCGCTGGCGGGAAGCCTGATTGCCGGTTATCTGCTGGCACGCGCATGGACGCAGCTCACGCGCCGGATCACCGAGGCGCCAAGCGCCATCATCATGCAATTCGGCGGCACGTTCATCGTATGGATATTGGCCGAAAAAATCGGTCTCTCCGGTATCCTCACCGTGGTGGCCTATGCGGTCACCATCGCGCGTAGCGCGCCTGCGCGCACGCCGGCGCGCATCCGCGTGCCCTCCTATGCGGTGTGGGAGACCGCCGTGTTCGTGCTCAACGTGCTCGCCTTTATGCTGATCGGCATGCAGCTGCGGCCGATCTGGGAGCGGCTCGATGCCTTCGTGCGGTTCGAATATTGCGTCTTCGCCGCACTCGTCGTCGGCGCGGTCATCTTCGCTCGCATCGCCTGGGTCATGCTTTATGGCGTCACACTTCGCTCGCTGATTGCCTCGGGGCTCGTTCGTCCGCCGCGCACCATGGCCGTGCCGACGGTACAGGGCGGCATCGTCGTTTCCTGGTGCGGCATGCGCGGCATCGTCACGCTTGCAGCCGCCTTTGCGCTGCCGGAAAGCTTTCCGTCCCGCGACATCATCCTGTTCGCCGCCTTCGCCGTCGTGCTGGGCACGCTGGTGGTCCAGGGGCTGACGCTGCGGCCATTGATCCTGTCGCTGGGACTGAAGGACGAACAAGATCCGGTCGCGGCCGAGGCTGCGCGCGCCCGGATTATTGCCTACCGTGCCGCGCTGGAGGAGATCGACGGCGACCCATCGGAGGAAGCCGAACTATTGCGGCTCGAATACCGCGGCTTGCTGCTGCACGCCGAAGACGATCCTTCCGGCAGCCTCGCGCTGGCTGGTCTGCCGGCCGACCCGCTGCGCCGCCGCGCGATTGCCGCCGCCCGGGAGTCGATCCTGCGCCAGCGTGACGCTGAGGATATCGGCGACGACGCTTTCCACCTGCTCGAAGAAGAGTTCGACCGGCGCGAACTGAGCGCGCAGGGCTAGCGTCAACTCCTCACCGTGATCCCGCCATCAACGACGAGCTCGATGCCGGTAATGTATTTTGACTCGTCCGACGCCAGGAACAGCGCAGCATTGGCGACGTCCCATGCATCACCCATGTGCCCCATCGGCACCTGCGCATCGCGGGCACGCCACATTGCCTCGACATCGCCGCCGGCATAGCTCGCGGCGAGGCCGGCGTTGTGCTCCACCATCGGTGTCTTCATCAGGCCCGGAAGGATCGCATTGACGCGGACATGGTCGCGCGCGAACTGCACCGCCGTGGTGCGCGTCATCATGTTCATTGCGGCTTTCGAGGTACCGTAACTGACATAGGAAATGCCGACATGCCGGATGGAGGCGACGGAGGAGATGTTGATGATGGAGCCGCCGCCCTGCTTCTGCATCACGGGAATGACGTGCTTCATGGCGAGGAACGCGCTCTTCAGATTGACGGCGAAGACGCGGTCCCATTCGGCCTCGCTGACCTCGACCACATCGCCCATCTCGGCAATGCCGACATTGTTGTCGAGCACGTCGATACGGCCGTAAGCCTTCATGCAGGCCGCGACCATAGCCTCGACATCGCCTGCGCGGGAGACGTCGGCGGTGAAGGCAGCCGCCTTGCCGCCCTCTGACTTGATGATGTTGACGGTCTCTTCAGCAGCGGCGCCATTGCGGTCGACGCAAAACACTTGCGCGCCCTCGCGGGCAAAGGTTACCGCGGTTGCCTTACCATTACCCCAGCCAGGCCCGATCGAGCCTGCGCCGACCACCATCGCGGTCTTGCCCTTGAGCCGGTTCATCGCGGTCTCCCTGAGCGAATTGGCATTATTTGGTGTTTCCCCTTGATATGTGGGCCGGAATTAGGACCGGCGGACGCACTTGGTCAATCCATCCTGGTGAAGGCCAGACCTGCAGCGCGCGCCGCGATAGCCCTTGCCATGGTTCCTCAAACAGGCGTCAATAGGCCGTAATCGAACCCTAGGCTGAGTACAAGAATGCAGTTCCAGCCGGCGTGGATGCCGACACGCACCGAGCGCAAGCAGTCTGGAAGCAGGCGAACATGGCAGCAACGAAGACCATGAAGAAGACGGCAGCCGCTCTTGTCCTGGCGCTATCGGCGGGACTGGCACTGGCAGGCATCGTCCAGGCGGAGCAGAAGCAGCTCTCGATCGGCACGGGCGATCCCGGCGGCGTGTATTTCCCGCTCGGCGGAGCGGTCGCCAGCGTGCTGGCCAAGGCTGTGCCCGACCTGCACACGACCGTCGAGGTCACCGGCGGTTCGGTCGACAACATCAAGCTGATCGCGGCCGGCCAGAGCGACCTCGGCTTCACCATGGCCGATGCCGCGATGGACGCGATCCAAGGCCAGGACAAATTCAGAAACAACAAAGTCGCGCTGCAGACGCTGCTCGTCGTCTATCCCAACCGCATGCATGTCGTGACCATCGAAGGCACCGGCATCGAGTCGCTCGCCGATCTCAAGGGCAAGCGCGTCTCGACCGGCTCGCCCGGCAGCGCCACCGAGATCATGGCCTCGCGCGCCATCGAGGCCATCGGTCTCGACAAGGACAAGGATTTTCAGCGCGAGCGGCTCGGCGTCGCCGAATCCGTCAACGCCATCACCGACCGGCGGATCGACGCCTTCTTCTGGGTCGGCGGCATTCCGACCGCCGCGATCGCCAGCCTTGCCACCACGGCCGGCGTCAAGATGAAGCTGATCGACCACGCCGACATCGTCGACAAGATGAACGAGAAATACGGCAAGCTCTACGCCAAGAGCCGTATCAAGGGCGGCACCTATCCCGGCTACAAGACCGACTGTGACGTCGCCGAGGTATGGAATCTGATCGTCACCGGCAGCCGGCTGAGCGATGACGAGGCCTATGCCATCGCCAAGACGCTGGTCGAGAAGAAGGACGACATCGTCAAGGTGCACAAGGAGGCCGAGAGCTTTTCGCTCGACAACCAGGTGCAGGATCGCTCGCCGGTGCCGTTCCATCCCGGCGCGCTGAAATACTTTAAAGAGAAGGGCGTCGGCGGCTAGGTTTGCGTCAACCGCCAGAGCGCGCGCACTGCCGCAGCGCCTCGGCGCGCGCGATCAATCCTCAAGCTCCTGGATCAGCACATCGGCGCCGCTTGCCGCGGCGCGTTGCAGTATCGCCTCGTTGGCGCCTTCGAGGAACAGCCACGAGCGGCAGAGTTGGGCCGGCCGGCGCGGCGCCATCGGCCGCTCAGCCAAAACTTACTGGAACGACATGTCGACGCATTTCGACACGTCCGAGCCGAGGCCGGAAGCAATCGTGATGCAGCCGCGCACCTTCTGCTTGGTGTCGTCGCTGGCCCACACCGCAAAGCCGCCAGGACCGAAGAAGGAATTGGTGTTCGGCGGCTCGGTCTCGGTGGCGTCGAAGGAATAGCTCGAGTCGGTATCGAAGATGCGCTGCTTCTTGGTGCAGCCGCCGTCGGCCTGCACGTTGATGACTTCCTTGTTGTCGCGCGTCAGCGCCAGCGTCACCTGGCAGCGCGCATATTCCGAGGTCTTGGCGTTGAAGAGATAGGCGTAGGACTTGCAGGTCGCGGTGTTGAGCTTGCCGGGCGCAAGTCCACGTCCGCAGGCAATGCGCTGGTTGCTGACAAGCTTGAAGTCGTCCGCCGCAGCGACGGAGGCCAGCGTCATGAAGGACAGTGCGGCAGCAAAGACGGTTTTCATGACGCTCATCCGAATCATCCTGTAAGGTTTTAGGCAATGGTTTGGTGTTCGACCCGACCGGCAAGATAGTCGCGAAGCGGCAAACGGGGAATCACAAAGTGACAAAGCGCGCGTAATGCGGTGCGAACGTAGGTCGTATTGACGGGATAACGTCGTTCGTGATTTGTTCAAGACGATAGGGCGCCGCGTCGCGTGGACACCGGGGAGCATGACCATGACGGGATTTTCGACAAAGACGTTTTTGATCGCGGCCGCGCTGACGGCCCTTTCCACCGCGGCTTTCGCGCAGGCCGCAACGCCCTGGGAGCTGAAGCCGGACACCGGCTATGCCTATGACAAGGAAGGCAAGACCTTTTCCTACAAGATGGGCACCAGCAATGCCGGCACGCTGCTGAAGGGCGCCAAGAAGGTGCCGCGGGGGACGCTGTTCTTCATCGGCCAGAACGGCCAGCTCTACATGCGCACCGGCCCCTATCTCGAGGGCGACGGCAAGTTCATGTTCGGCGCGAATTGACGCCCCACTGTCGTCCCGGCCAAGCGAGCGATCAGCGAGCGCGAGCCGGGACCCATACGCCGCGGCTTTCGTTGCTGAAACGAGGCGTTTGACGACTTTCTTTGAAGCAATAGCCGGCTGTGGTTATGGGTCCCGGCTCGCGCGGAGCCTGTCATCGGGCGCGCACTCGCGCGACCCGTTGGCTTGGCCGGGACGACAGTTTAAAACGCCGCCGCCAGCTCCTGCGCGCCGGGCTTGGCGCTGTTGACGTCCATCCGCTCGGTGGTGATGGTGAGTAGCTTTGCCACCGTATTGTTGCGGCTGGCGACCGGGTTGCGCGCGTAGCCACCCGGCTGGAAGAAGTTCGAGGTCGGCACCTGCTCGCGCATGGCTAGCGGCATCGTCACCATGTCGAGCCCGGTGCCGTCGCCGGTCAAGTTCATCATCTCGAGCTCGGCGGCGGAAAGCGGTTTTGTGTAGCCCTTGGCACGCGCAAAGATCACGGAGGTCAGGAGCTTGTGGGTCTGCAAATGCGGGCCGACGTCGATATCCAGCACCATGGCGTGCAGCGCCCAGCCTTTCTCGGTGTCGGCGAGCTTCTCGTGCTCCGACCACGTATCCGGCACGGACTGCGCGAAGGCGACCATCTTCTTCGTGACGGCGATCTTGCTATCCATCGCCTTGCGCGCAGCGCCAGACAGCGCCGCGGCCTTCAGCTGCAGCGCCTTCACAATCGCGTCGCCCTGCTCGGCGAACAGCTCCACGCTGTTGGTGGTGAGCAGTTGGTTGTAGCCGATCGCGGTCGAAATCGGCCGCGTGCCGGGGCCACGATACCCGGACTGCATGTCGTAATTGCCATTACCGCCAGTCTCGAACGAATAGACCCGCACGGCCTGCTCGCGCGTCAGTCCGGCGGCTGCGGCCACTCCCGCATAAGCGCGCTTGAATTCGACCTCGCTTGCCGGGCGCTGCGGCGAGAACTGGAATTGCTCGACCGCCGCCTGGATGAGATCGGGGACCATCGGCAGCGCCTTGCGCGGCGGCCGTTCAGGTGCCGACGGATCGACCGGCTTCGGGGGCCCGGTATAAACGGGCGGCTGCGTCAGCACGTAGTCGTCGAGCGTGACGGCTTGTCCGGCGCGCCGCTTGGCATTGCGGCTGCGCCGCTTCTCGGAGATCAAATTCCAGTAGGCATCGATAGGCGCCCGTGCTTCCTCGTATTCCCTGAGCTTGCGACGATATTCCGCCATGGCTTGCGGCGAGGCCTGCGCCATCGCGTCGTTGACGGAATCGGAAAGCGCGCGCATCTCCATCGCCGCGGACGGCAGCGCGCCGGCGAGAAGCGCGAGGGTTAGGAAAACTCTAAGATCGGGACGAATCAATCCGGAGCGCATGCGCTCCTTGTAGCAAGCGTACCCGCCAAGTCAGCCATCAAAAGCTGCGGCTTCTCGCCCTATTCCGGCTCGACGCCGCTCGCCTTCACGAGCTGTGCCCACTTCTTCTCGTCCTTGTCGATAAGGGCGGCGTAGTCCTCGGGCGGGCCGGGCGTGATGTCGGTGCCGTCATTGCCGAGCTGGCGCTTCACCTCGTCGGAAGCAAGCGCTTCGCGCAGCGCCTTGTTGAGCTTGTCGATGATCGGCCGCGGCGTACCGGCAGGCGCAGCAAGGCCGTAATAGAGCGAGGCGTCGAATCCAGGCAGGCCGGATTCCGCAATGGTGGGAACGTCGGGCAGAAGACCGGAGCGCTGCGTGCTGGTGACCGCGAGCGCGCGCAATTTTCCCGCGGCGACGTTGGTGTGCGAGGCCGGGATCGGCGCGAACGCCATCGGGATGTGGCCGCCGAGCAGATCGGTCAGCGCCGGTCCCGTGCCCTTGTAGGGAATGTGCACCAGCGTGATGCCGGCGGCGCGCGCAAAATATTCGCCGGTGATGTGGCTCGCGGTGCCGGCGCCGGCCGAGCCGAAATTGACCGTGCCGGGATTAGCCTTGGCATAGGTGATCAATTCGGCGACGGTCTTCGCCGGAAAGGAAGGATTGACCACCAGCGAATTCGGCGCGTTGCCGATCATGCCGATCGGCGCAAAGTCCTTGCGCGGATCGTAGCCGACATTCTTGTAGAGCGAGGGGCCGATCGCGAGCGTGCCGGTGTAGCCGAGCAACAGCGTATAGCCATCGGGCTCGCTCTTGGCCACAGCGCGCGTGCCGACCGTGCCGCCGGCGCCCGGGCGGTTGTCGACGATGATTTTTTCGCCGAGCAGCTCGCCCATCTTCTCCGCGACACCACGGCCCACGATGCTAGTGCTGCCGCCGGGCGCAAACGGGATCACCAGCGTGATGGGACGCGTCGGATAGTTCTGGGCTTGCGCGGACGAAAATGCGGCGGCGAGCGCGGCGACGGTGATGAAAAGCGATTTGCGGATCGACATGGACGCACTCCCGGCGGCGTTATTGTTGTTGTGCGGCATGGTCGCCGAAACGCGTGTCCTGCGCAACCCGCCGTTCGATTAACGCCAGGCAAAGACAGGCTGTTCCAGCTCTGCGACGCGGGTTTGACGGCCCGCCAGGAGCTCGCTGAACTGGTAGATCAGCGCCGCGGTCGGCGCGTGGATATGCCCGCCGCGCAGACGGAAGCGGACGACGCGGCGCGTGCTCTCGGGAATTCGGGTGAAGCTGAAGGCATCGTTCCGCTCGATCTCGTCAAGCGGGACGCGATGGACGGAGGCTACTTCCGCCGGGTTCGGCACGATCGCGGCGTTGCTACCTGCCCACACCACGACCGGCGTGATCAGATAGCCGGAGCGCGTCGGGTAATCGTCGAGCAGGCCGAGCACCTCGCTCTCGGCCAGTTCAAGGCCCAGCTCTTCATGCAGCTCGCGCAGCGCGGCTTGCGCCTGCGTCTCACCGGCATCGCAGCGTCCGCCCGGCAACGCCCACTGCGCGCTGTGCGAGCGCAGGCCCGCCACGCGGCGGGTGAGCAGGAAGGCGGTGTCATTGCCGCGATCGCTTTCGGTGAGCGCGATCGCCACTGCCGCGCTTTTCAGCGCGGGCGCCGCATCCTCAGTGGCGCGCGCAAAACCTCCGCAGAGCTCTGCGATTTTCCGCCGGGTGGTATCGTCGAAAACGCGGGTCATGGTGCTTGACTACAACAGGTCCGCGTTCGATGAAATATCGAAGAAAACATGACGTCATGCAGGGACCGGAACGATCATATGCCCGAGAAAGCCGCCACAAAGCTCAAGTCCGACGGCTGGAGCATTGTCGAGACCTCGGGTTTCCTCCATTTGATCGGCCCGCTCTGGCAGCGCATCGTCAATGGACAGCATGAGTATGCGCTGATCACCGAGGACAAGCATCACAACCGCCGCGGCCTGGTGCAGGGCGGCGTGCTGATGACGTTCGCGGACCGCACCTGCGGCATGACCGCCCGCTATGTCTCGGGCAGGCCGACGCTGGCAACGGTGCAGCTCGACACCCACTTTGTCGAGGCCGGCAAGATCGGCGAGGTGCTGATTTCCCGCCCGCGCGTGGTACGCTCGACGAGAAGCCTGATCTTCAT
>Ga0081540_1004725_pt1 | contig 10303 bp, 9 predicted proteins | sample TabmetS2T1R1_FD_71024 | JGI IMG/M metagenome (GOLD analysis project Ga0081540, IMG submission 71024) | Tabebuia heterophylla rhizosphere microbial communities from the University of Puerto Rico - S2T1R1 | ecosystem: Host-associated > Plants > Roots > Rhizosphere ... | reverse complement strand
CATTCGAAAGCGCCATCGCCTCCTGCGCATCGCTGAGTTCAATACCGATAAGTTTCTCAGCCTGATGCAGCATGTCTTTTGTTACACGCAACGCGGGCGTCGGCGAAGGCAAGGGCAAAGGCATCGGAGACGGCGTTTGGGCAAGAGCAGAGGCGAAATGCGGTGACGCGAGCGCCGCGGCGCCGAGCGCTGGAACGAGTTTCACGAAGCTGCGCCGGTTTAGATCTGTTACTTCAGCGCCCTCTGGCAACTTCGCCACCCGCTTTTTCTTGCGCTCGGTCCTTTTCATCATGCTCTCCTGCAGCGACCGTTGCGAGTCGCGGCGATGGTTGAGAGTCGCCGCAACTAAAGCCCTCCATAACTGTCGGGCTACTGCCCCAGCGCTGCTGTCTGCTTTCTGCTTTCTGCCTTCTGCCTTCTGCCTTCTGCCCCCTGCTCCTACGGCTTCGCCATTCCCTGATTACCACTCGGCGCCGCGGCGCTGCCGTATTTCATCTTGATCAGTTTTGCAGAGCCGTCGCTTTGAACGGTAAGGATGTACAAGTTGTCATACTCCGTCTCCGGAATGATTGGTAACTTCGGCCCACCCATCGCAGCGATAATTTCCGGGACAGTGTTGTTATGTCCGGCTAGAAAAATAACTTCGCCGGTCTTCCGCGAACGAAGCTGTTTCACAAGTTCGGTTGTCTCTTTTGCTTCGACCTTATTTACCGGCAGCACAAGTTTATCGGCCAGGGGTCTTACAGTTTGCTGCGTGCGCTTGTATTGCGTCGCGTAAATCGCTGTGATGCCGGAGTCGCTAAACATCCTCACCAACTCCTGCGCGCGCGCCTCGCCCGCTGGACTCAGATCGGGATCCTTGTTCTCGGGAGGCACAATTGTTTTTTCCGCGTGACGAACCAAAATGAGTGTCAGCGCCGGTTGCTCAATCGCCCGCATGCCGATTGGAAAAGCGACGGCTGCGAGCGCGGCACCCCGGCTGTATGGAGAAATCCCCAGCGTCGCGTTCGGATGGTCCATGGAACCAAATAGTCAAATAATATTACTAGTCAGGCCGATGCTTCCGTGAAATATTGCCCGCGCTGCCGCCAATGGACAGCTCGAAAGGTGCCTTGATACCGAATTCGGTGAAGCAGCACCCTGAACAACATTTTTTGGGAGACGCGCCTCATGACCTCCAAAGCCCTTCTTGCGGCCACCGCCTTGGTCGCCATCACCCTGTCGCTTCCGGCAACCGCCGCTGAACTCACCGTCGGTTTTTCCCAGATCGGATCCGAATCCGGCTGGCGGGCCGCGGAGACGTCGGTCTCCAAATCGGAGGCCACCAAGCGCAAGGTCACGCTCAAGATCGCGGACGCCCAGCAGAAGCAGGAGAACCAGATCAAGGCGATCCGTTCCTTCATCGCGCAGGGCGTCGACGCGATCTTCCTCGCGCCTGTCGTCTCGAGCGGGTGGGATGCGGTGTTGAAGGAGGCCAAGGAAGCCAAGATTCCTGTCGTGCTGCTGGATCGCGACATCGATCCGTCGGGCAAGGAGCTTTATCTGACCGCCGTCACCTCGGACAGCGTGCACGAAGGCGCCGTCGCCGGCGAATGGCTGGCAAAGGCGGTGGCGGGGAAGGCATGCAACGTCGTCGAACTGCAGGGCACGGTCGGCGCGAGCGTCGCGACCAATCGCAAGAAGGGTTTTGACGGCGTCGTCGCCAAGAACGCCAATCTCAAGGTGGTGCGCAGCCAGACCGGCGACTTCACCCGCGCCAAGGGCAAGGAGGTGATGGAAAGCTTCATCAAGGCCGAAGGCGGCGGCAAGAACATCTGCGCGGTCTACGCCCATAACGACGACATGATGGTCGGTGCGATCCAGGCGATGAAGGAGGCCGGCCTCAAGCCGGGCAAGGACATCCTGACGGTGTCGATCGATGCGGTGCCTGACATCTTCAAGGCGATTGCGGCCGGCGAGGCCAACGCCACCGTTGAGCTGACGCCGAACATGGCAGGTCCGGCGCTGGACGCCATCATGGCCTTCAAGGCGAAGGGAACGGTGCCGCCGAAGTGGATCCAGACGGAGTCGAAGCTCTACACGGCCGCCGACGATCCGCAGAAGATCTACGACAGCAAGAAGGGCCTCGGCTACTGAGACCGGCCTGTGTTGTGCCGCCGGGTCCTGAACAGGCCCGGCGGCAAAAGCCTTCTCGACGAATCCGCCTCATGAGGCGAACATGCCGGGCGTTCGCGTTGACGCGAACGTCGGTGGGAGTGATGCCGGCATGAATGCAAGTTCCGACCCTGGCTCAGCCTTGCTGGAGGTGCGCGGCCTGAGCAAGAGTTTCGGCACGCTGCGGGCGCTGCAGGAGGTGGATTTCACCTTGCGGGCCGGCGAAATCCACGCGCTGCTCGGCGAGAACGGCGCAGGCAAGTCCACGCTCATCAAGGCGGTGACCGGCGTCTTCCCGCGCGATGCCGGCATCGTCAGGCTCGGTGGCGCCGAGGTCGCGCCGCGCTCAGCCAAGGCCGCGGTCGATGCGGGCATTGCGACCGTCTATCAGGAGGTCAATCTGCTGCAAAACCTGTCGGTGGCGCAAAATCTCTATCTCGGCAGGCAGCCGACGCGGTTCGGGCTGGTGCGCGAGGCCGAGATGCGCCGCTCGGCCGCCGCGCTGCTTGCAGAATTCGATCTGCATATCGACGTCGCCGAGCCGCTCGGAAGCTATTCGGTCGCGGTTCAGCACATCACCGCGATCGCGCGCGCCGTCGACCAGTCGGCGCGGGTGCTGATCCTCGACGAGCCGACTGCGAGCCTCGATCGCCACGAGGTCGAGATTCTTTTCGCTGTCATGCGCAAGCTGGCGCAGCGCGGCATCGGCGTCATCTTCGTCACGCATTTTCTCGACCAGGTCTATGAGATCTGCGACCGCATCACGGTGCTGCGCAACGGCCGGCTGATCGGCGAGCGGGCGACCGCCGAGCTGCCGCGCATCGAACTGATCCGCATGATGTTAGGCCGCGAACTCGCCGAGACGACCAGCGAGCGCGCGGCGGCGCAGGTGCGGCAGGCCGGGGAGGTCTGCGCGAGTTTCGCGGACTACGGCAAGGCCGGCTATGTCGCGCCGTTCAATCTTTCGCTTCGCCGCGGCGAGGTGGTGGGGCTGGCGGGCCTGCTCGGGTCGGGCCGCACCGAAACCGCGCGGCTGGTGTTCGGCGCCGAGCGCGCCGACAGCGGCAGCGCCTCGGTCGAAGGCAAGCCGGTCCGGCTGCAATCGCCGCGGGATGCGGTCGCCCACGGCTTCGGCTATTGCCCCGAAGAGCGCAAGACCGAGGGCGTCATCGCCGATCTCACCGTGCGCGAAAACATCGTGCTGGCGCTGCAGGCCAAGCGCGGCCTCGCAAGACCGCTGTCTCGCTCCGAGCAGGACGAGATCGCGATGCGCTTCATCCGGCTGCTCGACATCCGCCCGCCGGAGCCGGAGCGCCCGATCGGGCTGTTGTCCGGCGGCAACCAGCAGAAGGTGCTGCTCGCCCGCTGGCTCGCCACATCGCCGCGGCTTCTGGTGCTGGACGAGCCGACCCGCGGCATCGACGTCGGCGCCCATGCCGAGATCATCCGCCTGATCCGCGAACTCTGCGACGACGGTCTGGCGCTATTGGTGATCTCTTCCGAACTCGACGAGATCGTCACCTATTCGGACCGGGTGATCGTGCTGCGCGATCGCAGCCACATCGACGAGCTCGAAGGGAAAGCCATCGACGTCTCCAATATTCTTGCGGCGATTGCCGCCGCCGGCACCGCCGGTGCGGAAGCCGGGCAAGCATGATGCCCAGATTGCAACGCGGGCTGCCCCAGATCATCGCCTTGCTGGTGATCCTTGCGATCGACCGCGCCGTGTCGCCGCAATTCTTCGATCTGCGGATGCAGGACGGAAGGCTGTTCGGCAGCCTGATCGACGTCCTGAACCGCGGCGCACCGGTCGCGCTGCTGGCGCTCGGCATGGTGCTGGTCATCGCCACGCGCGGCATTGATCTGTCGGTCGGCGCGGTCATGGCGATATCGGGCGCGATTGCCGCCAGCCTCGCCGACGCCCACGGCCTGCCGATCGCGCTCACTGCGGCGCTCGGCGCCGGACTGCTCTGCGGCCTCTGGAACGGCTTTCTCGTTGCGGTGCTCGGTATCCAGCCGATCGTCGCCACCTTGATCCTGATGGTGGCAGGGCGCGGCGTCGCGCAGCTCATTACCGAGGGGCGGATCGTCACCTTCACCGCGCCCGACCTGGTCTGGCTCGGCAACGGCGCCGTGCTCGGCGTGCCGGCGCCGGTGGCGATCGTCTTGGGCATGTTGATCGTCACGGGCGCGGTGGTCCGGGGTTCCGCGCTCGGCCTTTTGATTGAGGCGACCGGCGGCAATGCACGGGCTAGCGAACTGGCCGGGATCGGCACGCGCGCCATGATCCTTGCGGTCTATGTGTGGTGCGGCCTGTGCGCGGCGCTCGCCGGCGTCATCGCTGCCGCCGACATCATGGGCGCGGATGCCAACAATGCCGGGCTCTGGCTCGAGCTCGACGCCATCCTTGCGGTGGTTATTGGCGGCACCTCGCTGTTCGGCGGGCGATTCAGCCTGGTGCTGGCGATGGTCGGCGCGCTGATCATCCAGGCCATGAATACGGGCATCCTTCTCTCGGGTTATCCGCCAGAGTTCAATCTGCTGGTGAAGGCAGCCGTTGTGCTGGTCGTCCTGCTGCTGCAGTCGCCGCGCTTCGCCAATGCCGGAGCGATGCTGGGGAGGGCGCGCCAATGAGAAGGCTGCCACCCGTCGCGATCACGGCCATTGTTTTCGTCGTCGGATTTGCGCTCTGCACCGTGCAATTTCCCAATTTCGCGTCCACGCGGGTCGCGGCCAATCTGCTGACTGACAATGCCTTTCTCGGCATCGTCGCGACCGGCATGACTTTTGTGATCATTTCCGGAGGCATCGACCTGTCGGTCGGCTCGGTGATCGGCTTCACCACCGTGTTCGTCGCGCTGGCGATCGAGCGCCTCGGCGTGCCGCCGCTGGTTGCCTTCGCCGCTATCCTCCTGCTATGCGCCGCCTTTGGCGCGGCGATGGGCGCCATCATCCATGTCTTCGACATGCCGCCTTTCATCGTCACGCTGGCGGGCATGTTCCTTGCGCGCGGCGCCAGCTTTCTGATGTCGACGGAATCGACGCCCATATCAGCGCCGCTCTATTCGACGGTGTCGGATTTCGCATTGCGGCTGCCCGGAGGAGGGAGACTCACCGCCATTGCCATTATCATGCTCGCGGTGGTCGCGGCGGGAGCCGTGCTCCTGCACTTCACCCGCTTCGGGGCCAACGTCTACGCGCTCGGCGGCAGCCGTGCGACCACGGCCCTGATGGGCATCCCGGTCGGGTCGATGACGGTGCGCATCTACATGCTGTCGAGCGTCCTTGCCGGGCTCGCCGGCATTGTGTTCTCCTTCTACACCGCAGCGGGCTATTCCCTGTCGGCCGTCGGTGTCGAACTCGACTCCATCGCGGCGGTGGTGATCGGCGGCACCCTGCTGACCGGCGGCCAGGGCTCGGTGGTCGGCACGTTGCTCGGCGTGCTGATTCAGGGCCTGATCCAGACCTACATCAATTTCGATGGAACCTTGTCGAGCTGGTGGACCAAGATCGTGACCGGTATCCTGCTTTTCGCTTTCATCGCCCTGCAGCAGGCCATGCTGGGCATCGCCCGCCGCGCCGGCCCTCGTAAGGCAGGAGTCCTCAAATCATGACGTCCCGGCTAGTCGTCATCCCGACGCGGCGCGCGCATTCCAATCACGCCGAGGTTGCCCGCAGCATCGGCGTCGACATCATCGCTGGCCGTTATGCCGAAGGCGTCCGTCTGCCGGGCGATGCCGAACTCACGGCGATGTTCGGCGTATCGCGGCCGGTGTTGCGCGAGAGCGTCAAGACCCTGGTGGCGAAGGGGCTGCTCACCACCAAGGCGCGGGTCGGCACCGTGGTGCGCGAGCGCGGCGCCTGGAACATGTTCGACGCCGACGTGCTGGCCTGGCATCTCGATGCCGGCATCGATCGCCGCTTTCTCAACGATCTCGCCGAAATCCGGCTGGCCGTCGAACCGCGCGCGGCCGCGCTCGCGGCTGCCCACCGTTCTGAGGCCGATATCGCCGAGCTGCGCCGGAGCATGGAGCGGATGCGGCGCGAGGCCTCCGACTCCGTCGGCTTTGCCGATGGCGATCTCGCGTTGCACCTTGCGGTCGCGAACGCTTCAGGCAATTTGTTCATGCGCTCGATCGGCAACGTCATCGAGGCGGCGCTGCGCGCCTCGTTCCTGCTCAGTGCGCCGGTCGAGCCGCAGGACCGCGAGACAGTGTTGCTGTGGCATCAGCGCATTGTCGACGCGATCGCCGATCAGGATGCCGAGGCGGCAACCACGGCCATGGCCGAGGTGATCCACAACGGGCTGCGCCGCCATGAAGGCGCGGCTCCGACGGTATCCGCGACTCCGCCTGCGACCTCCGCAGCGGTTGAGCCTGGAGAGAAATCATGAACCCGCTTCGCGTCGCCATCGTCGGCTTTGGCAAGATCGCCCGCGACCAGCATGTGCCGGCGATCGCTGCGACTGACGGCGTGGAGCTGGTTGCCGTCGCCAGCCGCAATGCCTCGCTCTCCGGCGTGCCGCATGCGCCGACGCTCGATGAGCTGTTGCGCGACGGTCCTGAAATCGACGCGGTGGCGCTGTGCACCCCGCCGCAGGTTCGTCACGCGCAGGCGGCGACGGCCCTTGCCGCCGGCAAGCATGTGATGCTGGAAAAGCCGCCGGGAGCGACGGTCGCTGAAATCGTTCCGCTCGTGACCGCCGCGCGCGCCGCGCAACGCACGCTGTTCGCCACGTGGCACTCGCGCTTTGCTCCGGCAGTCGAGCCGGCGCGGCAATTGCTGGCCGGCCGAAAGGTCAGAGCCGTTAAAATAACCTGGAAGGAAGACGTGCGGGTCTGGCACCCGGGGCAGGCATGGATCTTTGAGGCGGGCGGGCTTGGCGTGTTCGACCCCGGCATCAATGCGCTCTCGATCCTGACCCGCATTCTGCCGCAGCCATTGTTCGTGACATCGGCGGATCTCGCATTCCCCGCCAATCGCGACGCGCCGATCGCCGCCAATGTCGCGCTTAGCGACGCGCAGGGGTTGAAGATCACGGCCGAATTGGACTTCCTCCAGACCGGCCCGCAGAGCTGGGACATTCATCTCGATACCGACGGCGGCCCGGTCACGCTTTCCATGGGCGGCGCGAGGTTGAGGGCAGGGGGCACGCAACTGGTCGATGCGCCGGACGCCGAGTATGCCGGGCTCTATCGCCGCTTCCGCGACCTCACTGCAACCGGCGAGGCCGATGTCGATCTCGCGCCGCTGCAGCTCGTCGCCGATGCGTTCCTGCTGGGCCGACGCCGCACGGTCGAACCATTCAAGGACGAGACATGAACATTCCGTCCGTTCCTCGCGTGGCGCGTTCGCGTTTCGGTGTCCTGCCCGACGGCGGCGAAGTCGAGCGTATCGTGTTGCAGCACCCCGACGGGCTGGAAGCGCGTATCATCACCTATGGCGCGAGCCTGCAGGCGTTGCTGGTGCCGGATGTGGATGGGCGTCGCGACGACATCGTGCTCGGTCATGACGCGTTCGAGGGATACCTCGCGCGGCGACAGTTCTTTGGCGCCACCGTCGGGCGCTATGCCAACCGCATCGCCGGCGCGCGCTTCGCGCTCGATGGCACTGAGGTGCAGCTCGCGGCAAATAACGGGGCCAACGCATTGCATGGCGGGCTGGAGGGCTTCGATCGGCGCAACTGGCGGATTGTCGCGATCGAGGATGGTGATCATCCGGGCGTGACGCTCGCGTACACGAGTGCCGATGGCGAGGAGGGCTATCCCGGCACGCTGGACGTAGAGGTGACCTGGCGACTGGCCGGGCCGATGGAACTGTCGCTCGACATGACCGCGCGGACCGATCGCCCCACCGTGGTCAATCTCACCAACCACAGCTTTTTCAACCTGGCCGGTGCGCGCTCAGGCAGGACTATTCTCGATCATCATCTCGCCGTGGCGGCGGATCACTTTCTGGCCATTGATGCCGGCGCGATCCCGCTGCCGCAGCCGCCCAGCGCGGTGGACGGTACGCCGTTCGACTTCCGCGCAGGCGTCGAGATTGGCGCACGGATCCGCAACGACCATCCGCAGTTGCGCGTGGGCCGCGGCTACGATCATAATTTCTGCCTCGCGCCGGCAGGAGGAGAGCCCCGTTTCGCCGCGCGGCTCGCTGAGCCTGTGTCCGGCCGCGTGCTTGAACTGTTCACCAACCAGCCCGGGCTGCAGGTCTATTCCGGAAACTTCCTTGACGGTTCGACCGCCGGCAAGGGCGGCCGTCTCTATCGGCAGTCCGACGCCATGTGCCTCGAGCCGCACGCCTGGCCCGATACGCCCAACCGGCCGGACTTCCCGACCGCACGGCTTGCCCCGGGCGAGGTCTATCGCCACGCCACGCTGTATCGCTTCACGCATGCGTTCCAGGGCGCAATCGAAGGCGCAATCGGGACACAATCCGAGGTAGAGTTGCCGCGAGGGGGCGGGCAATGATCGGCGATCACACCATGGAAGAGGTGCCGACGACCGTTCTCTGCGGGGAGCGATGCCACCTTGGGGAGGGGCCGACCTACGACGCCACCACCGATACGGCCTGGTGGTTCGACATCGTCGAACGCCGGCTGTTCGAGGCGCGGCTCGACACCGGCCAGATCACCATCCATTCTCTCGACGTGATGGGCAGCGCGCTTGGGCGGATCGACGCGCACCGTCAGCTTCTCGTCGCCGACGACGGTCTCTATATCCGCGAGACAGCGGATGGACGGATGGCGCTGTACCGACCGCTCGAAGCTGACAATGCTGCAACGCGCTCGAACGATGCAAGGGTTCATCCATCCGGCACCTTCTGGATCGGCACCATGGGCCGCCAGGCCGAGCGGGGGCTAGGCGCGATCTACGCGCTGCATCGCGGTGAGCTGTCGCGGCTTTACGACCACATCACCATTCCGAACGCGATCTGCTTCTCGCCAGACGGAACTGTCGGCTATTTCGCCGATACCGGGAAGAATACGCTGTTCCGGGTTGATCTCGATCCCGCGACCGGCCTGCCACGCGGCGCGCCCGCCGCGCTAGTCACAAGGCGGGGTGGTGGCGGCATCGACGGCGCGGTGGTCGATGCCGACGGGCTGATCTGGAATGCGCGCTGGGGCGGTGGCTGCATCGATGTCTACAGCCCGCAAGGCGAGCACCTGCGCACGCTCCGCGTCCCGGCACGGCAGTCGAGTTGCCCTGCTTTTGTCGGGCACGGTCTCTCACGCCTGCTGGTGACCTCGGCCTGGCAGGGAATGGCGGAGGAAGCGAAACGCGCCGATCCCGATCATGGCCGCACCTTCGTGCTCGATGTTGCAGCGCATGGCCGCCCCGAACCTGACGTAAAACTTGCAATGGACTGATGGAGTTGCAATGGCTTGATGGAGGAAGAGAAGGCGCGGCAGCCAAGCGCGCACAATGACCGAGTTTCAAGAGCCGCATTCAGCGGTCTGACGATCCAGGAACCATAGATCCTCGATATCAAGGGAGTAAGCATGACTAGTCTGAAGACCACAGCGTCGGCCTTTGCGCTGGCAGCAACCATGGCCATGGCGGCGGTGACCGGCGCTTTCGCCCAGAGCAAGGGAACCGTCGGCATCGCCATGCCGACCAAGTCCTCGGCGCGCTGGATCGACGATGGCAACAACATCGTGAAAATCCTGAAGGAGCGCGGCTACGGCACCGACCTGCAATATGCGGAGGACGACATCCCGAACCAGCTCTCGCAGGTCGAGAACATGGTGACCAAGGGCGCCAAGGTGCTGGTGATTGCGGCGATCGACGGCACCACGCTGTCCGACGTGTTGAAGCAGGCCAAGGCCAAGGGGATCACGGTCATCGCCTATGACCGCTTGATCCGCGACACGCCCAATGTCGACTACTACGCCACGTTCGACAATTTCCAGGTCGGCGTGCTGCAGGCGCAGTCTCTCGAGCAGGGGCTCGGGCTGAAGGAAGGCAAGGGGCCCTTCAACATTGAACTGTTCGGCGGCTCGCCGGACGACAACAACGCCTACTTCTTCTACAACGGCTCGATGTCGGTGCTGCAGCCCTATATCGACAGCGGCAAGCTGGTGATCGGCAGCGGCCAGAAGGGCATGGACAAGGTCTCGACCCTGCGTTGGGACGGCGCCACCGCCCAG
>Ga0081540_1004724_pt1 | contig 10305 bp, 10 predicted proteins | sample TabmetS2T1R1_FD_71024 | JGI IMG/M metagenome (GOLD analysis project Ga0081540, IMG submission 71024) | Tabebuia heterophylla rhizosphere microbial communities from the University of Puerto Rico - S2T1R1 | ecosystem: Host-associated > Plants > Roots > Rhizosphere ... | reverse complement strand
AGCGGCCCGCGCGGTCGATGGTACTTGAACGAACGGCCCATCAGCATCACGCCATTGGCGAGCAGCGCCGAGGCCAGAGTGTCGCCGGCGAAGCCGACATAAGGCCGGCCGTCGAAGGTGAAGCGCACGCTCCTGGCGCGATCGATCAGGCCGCCCGTCGCGGCACGCCGCGCGCTCATGCCTGGGCTCCATGACGGCGCTCATGCGGGCGGTGTCCTGCCTCGCGCGCGAAGCCGACGCTGATGATCCTGTGCGTCAGCGTGTTGCGCACGACCACGAGATGGGCGCGGCAGCCGCCGGAATGCTGCCAGACCTCCTTGTGGTCGCCGGCCGTGTTCACGCGGTCGTAGACATATTCGTTCCACGCCTGCTGGTCGGTCGAGGCAGGGTCGGGCCGTGTGCGGTTGCCGTCCCCCTGGTAGGTGTACTCGGCGACGTCGCGCGGGCCGCAATAGGGACAGGTGATCAGCATCTCTCTTCAGCGGGCCAAAATCAGTGCAGCCGGGGCGTCGAGCCCTGACCCTTCTCGTCGATCAATATGCCGCGATTGAAGCGGTCCAGCGTGTAGGGTGCGTTGATCGCGTGTGGCTCGTCCCGGGCGATGGTCCATGCGAAGGCCCAGCCGGAGGCAGGCGTCGCCTTGAAGCCGCCGTAGCACCAGCCGCAATTCAGATACATGCCGGGCAGCGGTCCCTTGGTGATGATGGGCGAGCCGTCCATCGACATGTCCATGACGCCGCCCCAGGAGCGCAGCAGCCGCACGCGGCCGAGAGCGGGGAACATAGCGGTGAGCTCGCTCATCACCTCCTCGACGATCGGCAGGTTGCCGCGCTGCGCGTAGCTGTTGTAGCCGTCGATGTCGCCGCCGAAGACCAGGCTGCCCTTGTCCGACTGCGACATATAGAGGTGGCCGGCGCCGAAGGTCACGACGCAGTCGACGAACGGCTTCAGCGATTCCGAGACGAAGGCCTGCAGCACATGGCTTTCGATCGGCAGCTTGTCGATACCGGCAAGCTTCATGACGCGGCCGGTGCTGCCGGCGACGGCGACGGCGACCTTCTTCGCCCTGATCTCGCCGCGCGTGGTGGTGACGCCGACGATGCGGTCGCCGTCGCGCAGGAAGCCGGTCACCTCGCAATTCTCGACGATGTCGACGCCGCGGCGGTCGGCGCCGCGTGCATAACCCCAGGCGACCGCGTCGTGCCGCGCCGTGCCGGCCTTCGGCTGCAGCAGCCCGCCGACGACGGGGAAACGCGCCGAGCCCGACACGTCGACGCCCGGCACCTTGCGGGCGATGTCCTTGGGGCTCAGCCACACCGCGTCGCCGCCGCCATGGCGCATGGCGTTGCCGCGGCGGATGTAGTCGTCGGCCTGGGCCGGCGTGTGCGCCAGGTTCAGGATGCCGCGTTGCGAGAACATGACATTGTAGTTGAGGTCGTGGGAGAGGTTCTCCCACAGCCGCATCGAGTGCTCGTAGAAGCGGATCGAATCGGCCAGCAGGTAGTTGGAGCGCACGATCGTCGTGTTGCGGCCGATATTGCCGGAGCCGAGCCAGCCCTTTTCAAGCACCGCGACGTCGCTGATGCCGTGCTCCTTGGCGAGATAATAGGCGGTCGACAGCCCGTGCCCACCGCCGCCGATGACGATCACCTCGTAGGACGGCTTCGGCGCGGCCTTGCGCCAGGCCGGCCGCCAGTCGCGGTTACCGGACAGCGCATTCCTGAGCAGCGAGAAGGCCGAATATTCCGCCATTGAATCTGAGGGTCCCCTGGAGATGGGCGACACTATAGGCGAGCCATGCCTGCCAAAGCCAGGATTGCGCCATGGCTTTTCGACAGACCGACGCGGGCGGGATCCATGTGAGAGGGCCCGCGCGGGAATGGCGTGAAGCATCGAACGTTGAATGTCCGGTTCAGCCTGTCGTACTCTTTTGTCGAGGAGAGCCATCCTCGACTGTTTGGTGAGCGTCAGGTCATTGAAGGCGACTCTGGAAGACATTGCGGCCGAAGCCGGCCTGGGCAGGGCCACGGTCGAAAGGGTGCTCAACGGCCGTGGCGGCGTGCGGGCCGAGACCGCGGAAAAAGTACTGATCGCGGCGCGCAAGCTGGACTATCCCAAGCGACTGCCGGAACGCCATCGCGGCCTGATCCGCATCGAAGTGATCCTCGTCCGTCCCGAGGCGACGTTTTTCGCTCGCCTGTCGCGGAGCTTCGAGCGGATTGCGGCGACGCTCGATCCATCCGTGTCCGTGCATCGAACGTTCGTCGAGGAAGCTGATCCGGCGGCAATAGCAGATCGGATCCTCGGCCCGCACGCCAGACGCTCGGGGCTGATTCTTGCTGTGCCGCAATACCAGGAGGTGGGGGCTGCCCTCAACCGACTGCTTGGCGACGGGCTTCCGATCGTGCAGGTCGTCACGCGGATGGACGGTGTCGACGCTGAGTTCGTCGGCATCGACAACGAGGCGGCCGGGCGCACGGCGGGACTGCTGCTGGCGGCCATGCAACCGAGGGCGGGAACCGTAGTCGCCCTCTGTCATTCGCACGTCTATTCGATCCACCGGCAGCGCATCGGAGGCTTCTCACATGGCATGCATCGACATGGCCGGAGGCATTTGAACTTCGCCGAAATCCTCTACACCAATGACGATCCGATCGAGGGGGCGGCCCAGCTTGCTGACGCTCTGCGCCGCTATCCCGATCTTGCAGGCCTATACAACGCCGGCGGCGGCAACTTCGCGCTGTGCGATGTTCTGCGAAAGCATCGCTCCAGGAGTATCGTTTTCGTCGGCCATGAGCTGACCGAACGGACCACCGCTGCGTTGCGGGACGGGACGATGCAGGTCGTGCTCGACCAGGCTCCGGAAGCTCAGGCGCGGCGCGCGATGGATATCATGCTCTGGCGCCTCGGCATTCTCGAGCCGGCTGTCGATAATCCACCGATCCGCTTCACGACAATCACTGCCGAGAACATTTGATCAGATATGATCGACGTTCGCGGCGACGTCGTGCCTCCCCCGGGGTAATGGTCACGCCAGTTGGGAGGAAAGCGATGAGCCGCCGGCCGTCGGTCCACGATCTGTCGAGTCAGAAGGGCCTTCAGAAGTGGGTCCAGCTGCACGTCGACACGCCGGCTGAGGCCGCCGCCGCGGCTGCCTGCGCCATCCAGATCCTATCTTGCGAGCCGGACCAGAACCTCGAAGCGATCCGGGCTGCCGCCCCGAATGCCTTCCTGTCGGCGGGAATGCCGCACGGCGCGGTTTCCTCCCCGCAAGAAGCAATCCGGCTCGGGTTCGAGATATTGAGGCGCGGCGCCGACGCCGTCTACTGCTCGCACTCTCCATCGTTCATCGAGGCGATGGCGCGCGAAGCAATTCCCGTCACCGGACATGTCGGTCTCGTTCCGAACCGGGCGACCTGGACCAACTTCCGCGCGGTCGGAAGAACGCCCGAAGAGGCCGCCAAGGTGATGCGCGCGGTGCGGGATATCGAGAATGCAGGCGCGGCTTTCGTCGAAGTCGAGGTCGTGCCGGTGCGGCTCGCCGATTTCATCACCCGCAAAACGCGGATGATCACCATGGGCATGGGGTGCGGAACCGCCTGCGACACGCAGTACCTGTTCTCGTGCGATGTGCTCGGCACCAACACCGGCCACTATCCACGCCATTCCAAGAAATATGCCGACATAGCCGCGCTCGAGGCGGAATTGCAGGCAAAGCGCGTGGCCGCGTTTCATGCCTTTGCGACGGATGTGGTGAGCGGCGCCTATCCCGAACCTCGACACCAGCTCGACATGGACGATCGAGCCTACGAGCGGTTCCTCGTGCTCTCTCAGCAGATCTGAAGGAGGTTGCCATGGATGATCTCGCTTATGGCACCCGAAACAAGCGCGGCGACTGGCAGCCCAAGGAACCGGCCGACATCGCGCCGATCTGGCACTTTCCGCCCCAGCCTCTGGCGGTGCTGAAGTGGCTGCCGCACTACTTCCTGCCCTATGACGTCGTCTTCTTCGCCTCGGCCGTCGCCTGGTGGTACTGGGTGCTGCCGGATGTCGAGGTGATGAAGACGCTGGCCTGGGGGTGGATCCTCAAGCTGTTCGTCATCAACACGATCGCGCTGTTTGCCTTCTTCGGCGTGTTCCAACTCAGGCTCTATACGTTCCGCTCACAAGGTACGCGCTTCAAGTACAATGGCCAGTTTCCGGCCGACAAGCGGAGCGACGCGTTCTGGTTCAAGAGGCAGGACGTCGACAGTGCCCTTCGCATCCTTTTCCATGCCATGCCGATCTGGACGGCGATCGAGGTGGCAATCCTCTATGCTTACGCCAACGGCTACGTGCCGTGGGTCGGCTTCTCGGAGCACCCGTACTACTGCGCCTTCCTGGTCCTGTTGATCCCGATCATCCACGAGACGCATTTCTATTTGATCCACCGGCTGATCCATACGCCGATCCTCTATAAATACGTGCACTCCGTGCACCACAACTCGGTGAACCCGTCGCCTTACTCGTCGTTGTCGATGCATCCGGTCGAGCTGCTGCTCTATCTCGGCATGGCCTTCTGGCAGCTGTTCATTCCGTCGAACCCGATCCTGGCGCTCTATGCCCTGCACCGCGCAGGCTTCGGCGCGATCCCGGGCCATGTCGGGTTCGACAAGGTCGAAGTTGGCGAGAGCGGCGGCATCGATACCCATGCCTACATCCATTACCTCCACCACAAATATTTCGAGGTGAACTACGGCGACGGCCTGATCCCATTCGACAAGTGGTTTGGCACCTTCCACGACGGCAGCAAGGAGGGCGACCAGCGGATGCAGGCGCGTTACCAGAAGAAGAAGGCCCGCATGAATGCCAAAGCCGCGGCTGACGCCGCGCAGCAGACCAACAGTGTGAGCAACTGACGATGGCCGACTGGATCACCGCCTGCAAGCTCGACGACATCGAGGCCGAGGGTGTCCGGCGCTTCGATCATGCCGGCCGCACCTTCGCTATCTATCGCTCGGCCGACGACGAGGTCTTCTGCACCGACGGGTTGTGCACCCACGAGAAGGTGCACCTCGCCGATGGACTGGTGATGGACTACGAGATCGAGTGCCCTAAGCATTCCGGCGCATTCGACTATCGCACCGGCGAGGCGTTGAGGATGCCCCCATGCATCAATCTCAAGACTTACGAGGCCGAGACCGACGGGGTTGAAGTTCGCGTGCGGGTGTGATGCGCCGCGCCTAGAGGGAGAGCAGTCGCAAGTGGCGACTGAGCAAAAAGCCGGCAAAGATATTGCCATGGCTTCGGAGTAGGAGCCAGATGGGAATGGGAGGAAACGATGGTCAGCGTGCGTATCGATGACTGTCCGACCGACAAAGCCGGACGTAGCGGATCAGCCGCGCGGATCGTTGGTGTTGCCGGGGGCTGCAAGCTTGCGCAGACCGGGCGCCTCCATGGCAGCAACGTTCATTGGAGGGATGCGACATGAGTTCGCCAGGGCCGTCAGGTGACGTACCGATGCTGATCGAAGCTCGCGGGATTGAGAAGTCGTTCCCCGGCGTGCGCGCGCTGCGCGGCGTCGATTTCGATCTGCATCGAGGCGAGGTTCACGCTTTGATGGGCGAGAACGGCGCCGGTAAGTCGACGCTCATGAAGATCCTGACCGGTGTCTACCAGCCGGACGCGGGCGAAATCCGCGTGGAGGGAAAGCCGGTCACGATCACAGGCCCGCATGCCGCCCAGGCACTCGGCATCGGCATCATCCATCAGGAACTCTACCTGATGAACCACTTGACCGCCGCGCAGAACATCTTCATCGGCCGAGAGCCGCGGTACGGCGCGGGCATGTTCGTCGACGAGAAGAAGATGAACGCCGACGCCGCGGCCCTGTTCAACCGCATGCAGGTGAAGATCGATCCCGCTGCCGAGGTCGGACACATGACCGTGGCGCGCCAGCAACTCGTCGAAATCGCCAAGGCACTGTCGTTCAACTCGAAAGTGCTGATCATGGACGAGCCAACGTCGGCCCTGAACGCGGCCGAAGTGGAGCACCTTTTTGCGATCATCAGGGACTTGCGGTCGCGTGGCGTCGGCATCGTCTACATCAGCCACAAGATGGACGAGATAAAGCGCATATCGGACCGCATCACGGTCATGCGCGACGGACAGTATGTCGGCACGCTTCCCGCCGAAGGCACGTCGATCTCGAAGATCATCTCGATGATGGTCGGCCGCGAACTGGCCGACGCATCGCGCGCCGAAGGCGAGGCGCGAGCCGAGGTTGCGCTGCGCGTCACGGGCCTCAACCGCGGTGCCGTGATCCGCGACGTCAGCTTCGAGTTGCGCAAGGGCGAGATCCTCGGCTTCGCCGGCCTGATGGGCGCTGGCCGCACCGAAGTCGCACGCGCTATCTTCGGCGCCGACCAGATCGACAGCGGGACGATCGAAGTCCACGGCAAGGAGCAGAAGATCCCGACCCCACGCGACGCGGTCAAGGCCGGCCTCGCGTATTTAAGCGAAGACAGAAAGCATTTCGGCTTGGTGACGCCGATGTCGGTGGTCGACAACGTAACCATGGCGTCATGGCCTCGCTTCACGTCGGGCGGAGTCTGGATGCGCAACTCGGCGCTGCGCAAGACAGCGGCGGACTACGTCCGGCTGCTTAAGGTCAAGACGCCCTCGGTCGATCAGGAAACGCGGCTTCTGTCGGGCGGCAACCAGCAGAAGGTGGTTATCGCGAAATGGCTGCTGCGCGACTGCGACATCCTCTTCTTCGACGAGCCGACGCGCGGCATCGATGTCGGCGCCAAGGCCGAGATTTACAAGATGCTCCAGGGGCTCGCCGCCGACGGCAAGGCCATCGTGGTGATCTCGTCGGAGCTCGAGGAGGTGCTGAGGCTGTCGCACCGCATCGTCGTGATGTGCGAGGGACGCATCACCGGGGAACTCGACGGCAGGACGGCGACACAGGAATCGATCATGACCCTGGCGACGCAGCGCCAAGGCAAAGCGGCATAGGTTCGGGAGGAGCCCTAACATGACTGATACCACGCTCACGGCAAGCGCCGACAAACCAGGCTTCATCACCACGGCAGCATTGCAGAAGGCCGTCGCCTTCGTGGTGCTGATCGTGCTGCTCGGCTTCTTCTCGATCTTCGCGCCGAACTTCGCGGCGTGGAACAATATGGTCAACATCATGCAGGCGACCGCCGTGAACGGCGTGCTTGGCGTCGCTGTCACTTTCGTCATCATCTCCGCCGGTATCGATCTGTCGGTCGGCACCATGATGACGCTGACGGCGGTCACCGCAGGCATTGTGCTGACCAATCTCGGAATGCCGCTGCCGATAGGCATTCTCGGCGCCATGCTGGCCGGTGCGCTGATGGGCGCGATCAACGGCGTCGTGATCGCGAAACTCAAGATACCGCCCTTCATCGCCACGCTTGGTATGATGCAGGTGTCACGGGGCCTGGCACTCGTCGTCTCCGGCGCCAAGCCGATCTATTTCAACTCGACGCCCGGCTATCAATACATTTCACCGGAAAGCTCGATCTCGCTGATCATCCCGGGCCTTGAAATCCCCAATGGCGTGCTGGTCATGTTCGGCGTCGCGCTCATCTCCTCCATCGTGCTCACCCGCACCCTGCTCGGCCGCTATATCTTCGCGTTGGGCTCCAACGAGGAGGCGGCACGCCTGTCCGGCGTCAACGTCGATTTCTGGAAGATCGTGACCTATTCGATCTGCGGCATGATCTCCGGCATCGCCGGGCTGTTGATCTCGTCGCGCCTCAATTCGGCCCAGCCGGCGCTCGGCCTCGGCTACGAGCTCGACGCCATCGCGGCCGTGGTCATTGGCGGCACCTCGCTGTCCGGCGGCCGTGGCACCGTGCTCGGAACGATCATCGGCGCCTTCATCATGAGCGTTCTTACCAACGGATTGCGCGTCATGGGCGTGCAGGAAGAATGGAAGATCGTCATCACCGGCATCATCATCATCATCGCAGTCTACGTCGACAACGTGCTGCGCAAGAAAACGTAGACCAGGGAGGAAACGAAACACACTGACGAACTGGCTTCACGGCCGCAAATGCTTGCGTCCGAATTCAAAAACCCAAGGAGTTTGAGATGAGAAAGACTGTCTTGATTTCGGCGCTCGCACTCGGCGCCGCCACCATGCTGACGGCACCTTCGCGGGCTGCCGACCCCTATTTCGCGATCATCGCCAAAGGCTTCAGCCATCAGTTTTGGCAGGCCGTGAAGGCGGGCGCCGAAGAAGCCGCAAAGGCCGACGGCGTAACGATCACCTTCGAAGGCCCTGAGACCGAGGCGCAGATCGACAAGCAGACCGACATCCTGAACGCGGCGATTGCCAAGAAGCCGCAAGGCATCGGATTTGCCGCGCTGGATAGCCAGGCGCAGATACCGGCGCTGCAGAAGGCCGCCGACCAGGGCATTCCGATCGTCGCCTTCGACTCCGGCGTCGCCAGCGACCTGCCTCTGACGACCTGCACGACCGACAACGTCAACGCGGCCGGCGCTGCGGCCGACAAGCTCGCCGAGGCGATCGGCGGCGAAGGCAAGATCGCGGCTGAAATCCACGACCAGACCAGCGCCACCGGCATCGGTCGTCGCGACGGCTTCCTGAACCGGATCAAGGAAAAGTATCCGAAGATCGAGGTTGTGGACGTTCAGTACGCAAACGACGCGCTGAAGGCCGCCGACGACATCAAAGCAATGCTCCAGGCCAACCCGGACATCAAGGCCATCTTCGCGTCGAACGAAGGCGCGGCGATCGGCCTCTCCGTCGCGATCAAGGAATCCGGAGCCAAGATCGTCGGCGTCGGCTACGACTCCGGGAAGACGCAGAAGGACGCCATCATGTCCGGCCTTCTGATTGGTTCAATCACTCAGAACCCAGTCGGCATCGGCAAATGCGTGGTTGACTCGCTGGCCAAGGCCATAAAGGGCGAGAAACTCGAGAAGGTGATCGACACCGGTTACTATTGGTACGACAAGAGCAACATGACCGATCCCAAAATTGCGGCCGTTCTTTACGATTGATGCATCAGCTCGCCACCCTCTCCCGATCCAGGAGGGGGTGGCCCACGGGTCGGCGCCGGCGGTCAACTCGGCAAGCTGCTCAGCTCTCCCGCTGATCTTGTCCCATCTCCAGCGCCGTTATCGGCGGGCGCGCTCACGGGCGGGTCGCCATCTTGCGCCTCGGCCTGATCAGAAAATCCATCACCGGTCGGGGCTTGTGGGAGAATCTGGGAGGTAGCCGAAACTCCGACGCGTGACATCTAACCTGACCGGCAGGGTTGCCGCCCGCGTCCCGGCTCATTATCAAGAGCCGAATTTTCGGCCGGTTTGCCAAGCAGTACGACGTTGTGACGAGACTTAATGCAGTCCTGCGGCCCCTGGCCGTTCTCATCGCGCTGCTTGTTGCCGGCGTGCCGGTCCCGGCGACCGCGCAGTCGGACGCGCAGGCGACGGCGAGCAGCAGCGTCATTGCCGATCAGCGGGCCAATCTCGACGCGCTGAAGAAGAAGATCGACGACCTTGCGGCCCAGATCGAGACCAAGGACGACGATGACGCCGGCTTGGTCGAGATCAGGCTGACGCTCGCCGAGGTGGCGTCGGCGGTGCTGCAGAGCGGCGTCGCGTTCCGGCCCAGGATCGCCGAGATCAACGCCAAGCTGGAGCAGCTCGGGCCGCCGCCGGCCGATGGACAACCGCCGGAGCCGGACATCGTCACCAGCGAGCGCTCGGCGCTGGTCGCCGAGAAGGCGGAGATCAACGCCGTGCTCGGCATCGCCGAGGGCCTGTCGGTCAGGGTCGACAATCTGGTCGATCGCATCGCCGAGCTGAGGCGACAGCTCTTCGCGCGCCAGCTCACCCAGCGCTACCAGCTCGACTATGCGCTGATCGGCGACGTGGCCGATGCCTTCCAGTCAGAGGGTGCCAAGCTCAGGCGCACGATCAGCGCGTGGCTGCACTTCGTCATCCAGTTCAAGCTCAACTCGCTGCTGGCCGCCGGGTTCTTCGCGCTGCTCGCGGCCGTGCCGCTGGTCGGTGGCCGCCGGCGCGACCAGGACCCCCCGGCCCAGCCGGGTCGCGTCCGAAGCCCCCAGCCACGGCTGCGCCTCGTCCGGGATGAGGTCCGGGGTGATCAGCCCGACCCCGCCGGCCGCCGCGAAGTCGCGGGCGAACCGGTCGACGCCGTACCGCTCGATCGGGTTCCAGTAGGTCATCATGACGACCGGCGCGCCGGCTTGGGCGACGGCCTCGACGCTGCGCAGCACGTCCGCCGTGCGGACCCCCCCG
>Ga0081540_1004723_pt1 | contig 10305 bp, 10 predicted proteins | sample TabmetS2T1R1_FD_71024 | JGI IMG/M metagenome (GOLD analysis project Ga0081540, IMG submission 71024) | Tabebuia heterophylla rhizosphere microbial communities from the University of Puerto Rico - S2T1R1 | ecosystem: Host-associated > Plants > Roots > Rhizosphere ... | reverse complement strand
ACGCAGACGATCGAGCCAACGGTGACCAACGAGGAGGAGGCGGAGGTACTCGGCGTTCCAGTCCACGCGCCGGCCTTCCTCTTCGAGCGGACCAGCACGAGCGACCGAGGGGAGGTGGTGGAGTTCGTCCGGTCGATCTATCGCGGTGATCGGTATCGGCTCGTGACCGAGCTCCGGCCTGCGTTGGGAGCCCGGTGAGCATGCAATGGGAACCCCCGCCCGCGAGGACGGGGAATCGGAAAGCGGGACCCGCCTTCGGTGGCCATGCGGCCGCCTGGGGCACCCGCCGGGTCGTCGTGTCGGGGACGGCCTCAGTCAGATGCCTTGCCGCCGCAGGCGGCGAGTACGAGGAGGAAGAGTGAGGACTCCAAAGGTGTTGCTCGCGGTGCTCTGCGCCGCGGGCCTGATGCTGGCCGCGTGCGGCAGCGACGACAAGAGCAGCAACGACAAGGCGAGCGCGTCCTCGACGCCGGCGAAGCTGTCCGGCTCGATCGACGTCTGGATCATGGATCCGGGCTCGCCGAAGATCCAGAGCGTCGTCAAGGGCTACGCGACGTCGTTCCAGGCCAAGCACCCGGGCACGACCGTGAACATCGAGTTCGTCCCGTGGGCGCAGGCTCATGACAAGTTCACGACGTCGATCGCCGGCGGCAAGACGCCGGACGTCGCCGAGATGGGCACCACGTGGACGCCGGAGTTCGCCGACGAGGGCGCCTTCGAGCAGGTCAGCAAGCCGCCGGCCGGCCAGTACGTCTCGAGCCTCGTCGACGCGGCGACGCTCGACGGCAAGGTCTGGGGCAAGCCCTGGTACGCGGGCTCCCGCGCGCTGATCTACCGCGAGGACATCCTGAAGAAGGCCGGCGTCGAGGTCCCCAAGACGTGGGACGAGCTGATCGCCGCCTCCAAGGCGATCAAGGCCAAGGTGCCGGGCATCTACCCGATCGGCTACACGGGCCTGACCGAGCACATGTACCTGCCGACGATCTGGCAGGCCGGCGGGCAGATCGCCAAGCAGGACGGCGACTCGTGGACCTCGGAGCTCAACACCCCGCAGGCCGCGAAGGCGATCCAGTTCTACACCGACTTCTACAAGGAGGGGCTGACGCCGAAGGCGGCGATCGGGTGGGAGGAGCCCGACGCCCAGACCGCGTTCATCAACGGCGACATCGCGATGCTGATCGCGGGCGGCTGGGGCTACAACGCGATCATCCAGACCAAGCCTGGGATGAAGAGCAAGATCGGCACGACGCTCGAGCCGGCCGGCCCCAGCGGCAAGGACACCGCCTTCGCCGGCGGCAGCCACCTCGTCGTGTTCAACGGGTCCAAGAACAAGGACCTCGCGAACGCCTTCGTCGACTACATGCTCGAGCCGGCGAACCTCAACCAGTTCACCAGCGAGATCGGGTTCCTGCCCGGCACGGTGGCGGGCATCAAGGCGTCGGGCTACCTCGACGACCCGATCCGCAAGCCGTTCGCCGAGCAGCTGCTCGACCACTCCGCCGTGTACCCGCCGTCGCCGCGGTGGGGCGCGCTGGAGGGCGCGAACATCTTCGACGGTGAGATCCAGAAGGTCATGCGGGGCAAGCAGACGCCTCAGCAGGCCGCGCAGAACCTCGCCGAGAAGATGGACCAGGAGTTCGCCGGGTGAGCACCACGACCGGCCAGGCGGTGGCCGCGGGGCGCGTCAGCGTCCCGCGGCCCAGCGCCGCGGAGCGGCTGTCCCGGTGGGCCTCGAAGCTGACGCTGCCGGTGATCCTGCTGCTGCCGGCGATGACGATCATCGTCGGCCTGGTCGGCTACCCGCTGGTCAAGACGATCTGGCTGTCGTTCACCGACACCCGCCTGGGCGACCTCATCAACGGGACGTCGACGTGGGTGGGCCTGGAGAACTACAAGGAGGTCTTCACCGACGACCAGCTGCGGACCTCGCTGATCAACACCGTCGTGTTCGGGACCGCCTGCGTTGTCGGCACGATGGCGCTCGGCATGGCGGTGGCGCTGCTGCTCAACCAGCGCCTGCGCTTCAACTGGTTCTTCTCGCTGGCCGTGCTGCTGCCGTGGGCGGTGCCCGCGCTGGCCGCCAGCTCGATCTTCAAGTGGCTCTTCGACGACCGCTACGGCTTCGTGAACTGGGCGCTCGTGAAGCTCGGCTTCGACCACTTCCAGGACTACGCCTGGTTCGCCGATCGCAACAGCGCCTACGTGGCGATGTTCGTCGTCGTCGTCTGGCAGTCGTTCCCCTTCATCGCGCTCAGTCTCCTGGCCGGCCTGCAGACCGTCCCGAAGGACACCCTCGACGCAGCCTCGGTCGACGGCGCCAACGCCTTCCAGCGCTTCTGGCTCGTCACGCTGCCGCTGCTGCGCCCGATCATCGCCGTGCTGGTGATCTTCTCGACGATCTGGGACTTCAAGATCTTCGACCAGGTCTACGTGCTCGCCCCGGGCGTGCCCGACCGGGCGGCCGACACCGCGGCGGTGACCAGCTACCGCGAGGCCTTCGCCCTGGGTCACTTCGGCACGGGCGCGGCGATCGCCGTGGTCCTGTTCTGCGTGCTGCTGGCCTTCTCGATCGCCTACGTGCGCCTCATCGGCAAGGAGGGGCGCACATGAGGTGGATGCTGCGCCGCGGCTGGATGTACGTCTGCGCGCTGGCGATCTCGGCCTTCGCGCTGTTCCCGATCTACTACGTGGTGATCACGTCGCTGAAGCCGCGCAGCGAGATCTACACGCGCACGCCGGACCTGTGGCCCAACCACCCGCAGTGGCACCAGTACACGCGGGTGCTGGGCGAGGGGCACGTGGGCCGCGCACTGGCAAACTCGCTGATCATCGCCGGGGCGACGACGATCATCTGCGTCGTCGTGGCCGGGATGGCGGCCTACGCCCTGGCGCGCCTGGAGGTACCGCTGAGGCGCACGCTGCTGATGCTCATCCTGACCACGCAGATGTTCCCGCTGGTCGTGCTGATCATCCCGCTGTTCGTGCTCATGCGAAACGCGAACCTGATCGGCACCTACCAGGGGTTGGTGATCGCCTACCTGGCCTTCACCGTGCCGCTGGCGATCTGGATCATGCGCGGCTTCATCGTGACGATCCCCGAGGAGCTCGAGCACGCCGCGATGATCGACGGCGCCACGCGCGTCGGGGCGATGTTCCGGGTCATCCTGCCGATCGCCGGGCCGGGCCTCGTGGCGACCGCGACGCTGTCGTTCATCGCCGCCTGGAACGAGTTCATGCTCGCGCTGACCTTCATGAACGAGGAGCAGAAGAAGACGCTGCCGCTCGTGCTGCAGCAGTTCGTCGGCCGCGGCGACGTCGACTGGGGCGCGGTGATGGCCACGAGCGTCATCTACACGCTGCCGGTGGTCGTCTTCTTCCTGCTGCTGCGGCGGCGGCTCATGCTGGGAATGACGGCCGGGGCGGTGAAGGGATGAGCGCCGGCGCCGCCTACTTCGGCAGCCGCATCCTGCGCCACGTCGCCGCCGACATGGAGGGCCTCGCGGCGCGCGGGTTCACCGGCGTGCTGCACACCTTCACCGAGAACGACCTCGCCTACTACCGCGAGGCCATGGCGCAGATCGTCGGGGTCTCGCACGAGTGCGGCCTGGAGGTCCAGATCGCGCCGTGGGGCGTCTGCCAGATGTTCGGCGGCGAGGCTGAGAGCCGCTTCACCTCGCACCGGCGCGACGTCGGCCAGGTGCTCGACGACGGCACGCAGACCCCGAGCGGCTGTCCCAACGACCCGCGCGTGCGCGCGTTCGTCCACGAGTGGATCGACGCGGCGATCGACACGGGCGCCGATCGCATCTTCTGCGACGAGCCGCACTGGGTGCATCCCGAGCACTTCGGGCTGTCGACCGAGCGCTGGGGCTGTCGCTGCGAGCACTGCGCGGAGCGCTTCGGCGGCGAGCTGCCGCTCGAGCTCACGCCCGAGGTGCTGGCCTTCCGCGAGCGCTGCATGGTCGACTTCGTCGGCGACTTCGTGGCCCACGTGTCGCGGCAGGGCGCCCGCGCCGCGGTCTGCCTGCTGCCGCTGACCGGCGGGATCCACGGGATCAGCGACTGGTCGCGCGTGGCCTCGCTGCCGGGCCTTGACACCTTCGGCACCGACCCGTACTGGAAGGCGTTCGGCGAGGACGCGGGCGCGATGGTCGGCGAGTACGCGCGGCGGGTGGTCGCGCTGGGCCGCGAGCACGGCGTGCAGCCCCAGCTGTGGATCCAGGGCTTCCGCCTGGAGCCTGCGGACGCCGACGACATCCGGCTGGCCGTCCGGACGGCGCGCGAGGCCGGGATCGAGGACCTCTGGACGTGGGCGTTCGAGGCCTGCGGCCACATGAGCGCGCTGGCCGGCAGCGACCCGGCGGCGGTGTGGGACGCGATCTGCGATGCCATGCTCGCTCTCGAGCGGCCGGAGGCCGAGCGTCGATCTCAGAACGCGGGGCTGGATGCCCCGCGGAGGTGACTGTCGCGTGACGAGGGTGACGGAGGGCCACGACGCGGCGCTCGCGGACCTCGACCTGCGGCCCACCGCCGAGGTCGTGCGGGCGCTCAACGACGCCAACGCGGTCGTGCTCGAGGCGCTGCGCGAGGCCGAGGACGACCTCGCCGCGCTCGTCGACGCGGTCGCGCCGCTCCCCGGGCGCGTGATCTACGCCGGCGCCGGCTCGGCGGGCGCGATGGCCGCGGCCGACGCGGCCGAGTGGGGGCCGACCTTCTCGGTCGCGGAGGGCGGCGTGGCCGCGCTGGTCGCCGGGACGGCGCTGCCCGTGGGCCCGCTGCGGGAGGGCGCCGAGGACGACGCCGACGCGGGCGCGGCCGAGCTGCGGGCGCTGGCGCCGTCGGCCGGCGACGCGGTGATCGCCGTCTCGGCCTCGGGCTGCACGCCATACGCGCTGGGCGCGCTGCGCGCCGCCCGCGAGGGCGGCGCCCTGACCGCCGCGATCGTGTGTGCGCCCGGTTCGGCGCTGGCCGAGCTGGCCGATCATGCCGTCGTGCTCGCCGTCGGCCCGGAGGTCGTCGCCGGCTCGACGCGCCTGAAGGCCGGCACCGCGCAGAAGCTCGCGCTCAACGCGTTCTCGACCGCGCTCATGGTCAGGCGCGGGCGCACCTACGGCAACCTCATGAGCGGCATGCGCGTGGCCAACGCGAAGCTGCGCGAGCGCGCGGTGCGCATCTGCCGCGTGGCTGCCGACTGCGACGAGGACACGGCGCGCGCCGCGCTGGCCGGCGCCGGCGACGACCTCGAGGTCGCGCTCGTCATGCTGCTCGCCGGTGTCGAGGCGAGCGAGGCGCAGGCGCGGCTGGCCGCCGCGGGAAGCGTGCGGGAGGCGGCGCGATGAGGCTCGGGGTGGGCGCGGCATTGGTCGACGGGCGCCTGCTGCCCGGCGACGTCGAGATCGAGGACGGCGTGATCACCGCGCTCGGGGTGGGCGACGCACGCGGCGCGCTCATCGCCGCGCCCGGCTTCGTCGACCTGCAGGCCAACGGGTTCGCCGGCGTCGACTTCCAGGTCGCCGACGCCGACGGGTACCTGCGGGCCGGCGAGGCCCTGCTGGCAAGCGGCGTCACCGCCTTCCAGCCGACGTTCATCACCGCGCCGGAGGTGGACCTGGCGGCCGCGCTGGCCGCGATGCCCGCCGACGGCTGCGGGCCGCGGATCATCGGCGCCCACCTCGAGGGGCCGTTCCTGTCGCCCCAGCGGCTCGGCGCCCACGACGCCGAGGGCTGCCGGCCGCCGGACCTCGCTCTGCTGCGCCGGCTCCTCGACGCCGGACCCGTCAGCGAGATGACGCTCGCGCCCGAGCTGCACGGGGCCTTCGAGCTCGTCGACGAGCTCGTCGCGCGCGGCGTCACCGTCTCATGCGGACACTCGGACGCCACCGCGGCCGAGGCCCACCTCGCCTTCGACCGCGGGGCGCGCACGGTGACCCACCTCTTCAACGCGATGCGCCCGAGCGTGCCGCGCGACCCGGGCATCGCGATGGCTGCGCTCGCGCGCACGGACGTGACCGTGCAGGTGATCGTCGACGGCCATCACCTCGCGGCCGAGACCGTCCTCGTCGCCTGGCAGGCGGCGGCGGGGCGCTTCGCGCTGGTCACCGACGCGGTCGGCGCCGCGGGGATGGGCGACGGGCGCTTCGCGCTCGGCGGCACCGACGTGGTTGCCGAGGGCGGGGTCGTGCGCCGCGCCGACGGCACGCTGGCCGGCAGCGCGCTGACCATGGTGCAGGCGGTGCGCAACCTGCACGAGCTCGGGGTCGAGCTCGAGGACGCGCTCGCCGCGGCGAGCACGGTGCCGGCGCGGATCGTCGGGCGCGACGATCTCGGCCGCCTCGCGGTCGGCGCCCCGGCGGACGTCGTCGTCCTCGATGACAGGCTGGAGGTCCAGCGGGTCCTGGTGGAGGGAGGCGCCCGTGTCGCTGGTTAGAGACGAGATCGCGCAGCAGCCGGACGTCGTGGCGCGGCTGCTCGAGCGCGAGGGCCCGGCGATCGACGCGCTCGCCGCGGAGATCCGCCGCCGCGCGCCGCGCTACGCGGTCCTCGCCGCCCGCGGCACATCCGACAACGCCGCGCGCTACGCCCAGCACGTCCTCGGGCGGGTCCTGCGGTTGCCCGTGGTCCTGGCGACCCCTTCGCTGCACACGCTCTACGACGCGCCGCCGCGCTACGACGACGCGGTCGTCATCGGCGTCTCGCAGTCGGGAGCCTCGCCCGACATCGTCAGCGTCGTCGCCGACGCGACCGAGCAGGGCGCGCTGACCGCCGCGATCACCAACGCGCCGGCCTCGCCGCTCGCGGGCGCCGCGCAGCACGTCATCGACCTCGAGGCGGGCGAGGAGCGCTCGGTCGCCGCGACCAAGACCTACACCGCCTCGCTGGCGGCGATCGCGGCGCTGGTCGCCGCGGGCGACGCCGAGCTTGCCTACGAGGTGCAGCGGCTGCCGGAGAAGCTCGCCGCGCAGCTGGCGCTCAGCGGCGGCGACGTCGCCGGCGCCGTGCGCCAGGGAGCGAGGTGGCAGCGGCTCACCGTCGTCGGCCGCGGCGCCCACTACGCCACCGCCTTCGAGGCCGCGCTGAAGATCCGCGAGCTGGCGGGCATCGTCGCCGAGCCCTACTCGCCGGCCGACCTGCTCCACGGCCCGATCGCCGCGGTCGGGCCAGACCAGCCGCTGCTGGCCGTCGCGCCCGCCGGGCCGACGGAGCAGTCCATGCGCGAGGTGGTCGAAGCGGCCCGGGAGCGGGGCGCGCGCGTCGCCGCGATCGGCCACGACGCGGCCCTCGGCGACCCCTTCCTGCAGCTCGTCGACATCCCCGAGTGGCTGGGCCCGCTGGTGGCCATCGTGCCCGCCCAGCTGCTCGCCGTCGGCCTCGCCGAGGCGCGGGGCGTGGACGTCGACGCGCCGTTCGGACTTTCGAAGATCACGCTGACGAGGTGATGAGTTGGGTGCCATCCGACTGACCGAGCTGACCAAGGACTTCCGCCACGGCCCGCGCGCGGTCGACCGCGTGTCGCTGGAGATCGGCGACGGCGAGTTCATGGTCCTCGTCGGCCCGTCGGGTTGCGGGAAGTCGACGCTGCTGCGGCTCATCGCGGGCATCGAGGAGCCGACCGCCGGCACCGTGCACATCGGCGAGCGCGACGTCACCCGCCTGCAGCCGCGCAAGCGCGACATCGCGATGGTCTTCCAGAACTACGCGCTGTACCCGCACCTCACCGTCCGCGGCAACCTCGGCTTCGGCCTGCGCCTGCGCCGGGTCGACAAGGCCACGCGCGAGCACCGCGTCGGCGAGGTGGCCGACGTCCTCGGCCTCGCCGACCTGCTCGACCGCCGCCCGGGCGCGCTGTCGGGCGGCCAGCGCCAGCGCGTCGCGATGGGCCGCGCGATCGTCCGCGAGCCCGCCGCCTTCCTCATGGACGAGCCGCTGTCGAACCTCGACGCCAAGCTGCGCGTCTCCATGCGCGCGCAGCTGACCAAGCTGCACGAGCGCCTCGGGGTCACGACCGTCTACGTGACGCACGACCAGGTCGAGGCCATGACGCTCGGCACGCGCGTGGCCGTGCTGCGCGACGGCGTGCTGCAGCAGTGCGACAGCCCCCAGGAGCTCTTCCACCATCCCGCCAACCTCTTCGTGGCCGCGTTCATCGGCTCGCCGGCCATGAACCTCGTCGAGGCCGAGATCGACGACGACGAGGTCGGCTTCGGCGGCCACCGGCTCGCCCTGCCCGCCGCCTCGCCGCTGCGCGGGCGCCGCGGCCGCGTCATCCTCGGCATCCGCCCGACCGACTTCGAGGCGGCGGGGCCCACCACCGACCCCGCGCTCCCGCGCATGCGCGCCAAGGTCGACGTCGTGGAGAAGCTTGGCTCGGAGAGCCACCTGATCTTCGCCGTCGACGCGCCGCGGATCTCGGCCGACGCGGTGCGCGCCGCCCAGGAGTCGTCCGACGACGACGTCCTGCTCGCCGACGACGAGCGCGCGCAGTTCACCGCCCGGGTCGACGGCCGCTTCGCGGTCCAGGCAGGCGACGAGGTCACCCTCGCCGTCGACGCCGCCTCGCTGCACGCCTTCGACCCCGAGTCGGGCCTCGCGCTCGGCGCGCGGGCCGATCAGCCGGCGATGGCGGCGGCGTAAGAGCGCGGCCGGCGGCCAGGGGCGGGCTTCCCGACAGGTCCGCCCCCGGCGGCCGGCCGCGCTTATCGTTCGCCCCATGGCGAGCATCGCGGTGATCGGCAGCGGGAACATCGGGTCGACGATCGGGGGCGCCTGGGGGCGGGCCGGGCACGACGTCGTCTACGGCTCGCGGTCGCCGCAGCCGCCGGAGAGCGTCTCGATCGCCGACGCGATCGCGGGCGCGGACGTCGTCCTGCTCGCCATCCCCGGGTCCGGCGTGCCCGACCTGCTCGGCGAGCACGGCGCCGCGCTCGCCGGCAAGGTCGTGATCGACGCGACGAACGAGGTCGGCGCCGAGCGCCTGCACCACGCCGACGCGTACGCGAGCGCGCCGGGCGCGGTCTTCGTACGAGCGTTCAACACGCTCGGCTTCGAGATGTTCGCCGAGCCGCGGATCGCGGGCGAGACGGCCGACCTGTTCTGGTGCGGGCCCGGCGACGCCGGGGTGGAGCAGCTCATCGCCGACGTCGGCCTGCGGCCGGTCCGCGTCGGCGACATCGACGCGATCGAGGTCGTCGACGGCGCCGCCCGGCTGTGGCTGACCCTCGTGTTCAGGCAGGGCCACCCGCGCCGCACGGCGTTCAAGATGCTCATGGACTGACGCGTATGCTGCTCCGAGATGGTGGAGGGGGCAGCTGTCGCGCAGGTCGAACGGGGGCGGGCGGCGCTCGCCACCGGCGAGTGGGAGGCGGCGCGCGATGCCTTCGAGGCCAGCGTGGCCGAAGCGCCGGCCGGCGCTGCGTTCGAAGGGCTGGGAATCGCCTACCGCTGGCTGGGCGAGCAGGAGGCCGCGATCCGCGCGCTGCAGCGGGCCTACCGCCTGCACCGCCGCGCCGACGACTCGCGCTCCGCCGCGCGGACCGCGCTGCAGATCGGCCTGGGCGAGCTCTACTTCCACGAGGACCTGGCGGTCACCGTCGGGTGGCTGGAGCGTGCCGCGCGCCTGCTCGACGGTGTTCCAGTCGGTGTCGAGCACGGCTGGGTCGAGCTCGTCCGCGGGCACCTCGCGATGCAGGTCGGGCGCGATGCCGCCAAGGCCCGCTCGCACGCGGAGCGCGCCCGCGCCATCGGCCGCGACACCGGCGTCGTCGATGTCGAGATGATGGCCGTGGCGCTGGAGGGGCTTGCGCTCGTGTGCCAGGGCGAGGTCGACGACGGCATGCGGCGCCTCGACGAGGCCACCGCGGCGGCGGTGGCGGGCGAGCTCGACGACCTCGACGCGATCTCCAGCTGCTGCTGCTACCTCATCGACGCCTGCAAGCGCGTGCGCGACTTCGAGCGCGCCTCGCAGTGGTGCGAGCACGTCAAGGGCTTCTGCGAGCAGTGGTCGGACCGGCTCACCTTCGCCGCGTGCCGCGCCCACTACGCCGACATCCTCATCTGGCGCGGCGAGTGGAGCGAGGCCGAGGCCGAGCTGCGCTCGAGCCTCGGGCCGCTGGCCGACATCCACCCCAACCGGCTCGCCGACGGCATGGTCCGCCTGGCCGAGCTGCGGCGGCGCCAGGGCGAGCTCGACGAGTCCGCTCGGCTGCTCGAGGCGGCGGGCGGGCACTTCCTCGCGCCGCTCGTGCGCGCGGCGCTCGCGCTCGATCGCGGGGACGCCGCCGCGGCCGTCAACGAAGCCGAGCGCTCGCT
>Ga0081540_1004722_pt1 | contig 10308 bp, 9 predicted proteins | sample TabmetS2T1R1_FD_71024 | JGI IMG/M metagenome (GOLD analysis project Ga0081540, IMG submission 71024) | Tabebuia heterophylla rhizosphere microbial communities from the University of Puerto Rico - S2T1R1 | ecosystem: Host-associated > Plants > Roots > Rhizosphere ... | reverse complement strand
TCCGCGTCGCTGCCGTCCCAGGTGCTAACGCTGGCGTCGTCGCGCGTCGACGACGCCCCCTATACCAAGGACCTTACCACCATTTCAATCGCGCGCGCAGACCCGCCGACGCTGAGCCGCATCCTGCTCAACCAATCCGAAGGCGCCGCGTCCGCAGCGCAGCCGAGTAGTGGGGCGGCGACCGCGCTGCGGCCGGTGGACCGGGTGATCCTCTACGTCGATGACCTCGATCGCTGTGACCGGCACCAAGTAGTACGCGTGCTGCAGGTCGTGCATATGCTGCTTGCCTTCGAGCTCTTCGTGATCGTGGTCGCGGTCGACGCGCAGTGGGTTGAAGAATCGCTGCGGGGGAACTTTCCCTGGCTCGGCGCCGCCAAAGGTGCCGCGCAAGCAGACCAGAACGTGACCCCGGTGACCCCACAAGACTACCTGGAGAAGATCTTCCAGATATCGTTTTGGCTCGAACCGATGACGGCGGGGCGGGCAGCCGCTTACTTGAAGTCGATGGCACGACCCACCCGTACCGACGTATCCGTAAGTCCCAACGAACGCGTGATCTCCGGCACCGGGCTCGAAAGCTTCGGACGCATTGACATCGGAACGCAGGAACTCGACTACATGCGTGCGCTGGCCGCACATGTTGGCCCGTCGCCGCGCCGTGTGAAGCGGCTGGTGAACGCGTACCGGTTGCTGAAGGCGCGCATGTCGGATGCGCAGCTCAACACGTTCATCACGGACCGCAACACCGACGGCGGCGATACGCGCTCGGGGCCATATCAGCTCGTGATCGGCCTGCTCGTCATCGGCACAGGCGCCCTGCCACCGGCGCTCAGATCTTGAAGGATCTAGCCGAGCGCGATCCGCGCGACACCTTCAAACTTGTCATCGACGCATATCGCAGCCGCGCGCAGGCCGATTGGACGATGGCCGCGCGCGTGCTCGAGACACTGATGCGCACACAGAAGGCAAGAGACATCGCGGAGCTACGCGGGTGGGCCAGGCGAGTCGGACGTTTCCTACTGCAAAGACCACGCGAGTTTGTGCAGGTCACTTAGGAGGAAAGCATCAAGTACGGCACGCGCGCCATCGGAGTCGATCGTTTGGTCCTTTGCCGTCCGAAGAGAAACGACCTTCACACAAACAATCTCGTTCTCCAGGCCGTCGCCAATGATCCTCTTTGAAGTCGCTCGCGACGTCGCGACGAGATGACCTTCGATCCTACACAGATCTCGACGGCGGCAGCGGACAACGGATCAATCAGGGCCTGCTGCGGCTCGCCCGACAATGACTGCGGGTGACGCCCGGTCGCTCAAGCCGCGGCCTCGCGCATCATCGCCTTCAGCATTTCCGCGAGCACGCTGGCGATCGCGCTCGTCCCGCGCTCGTGGCCGATCAGCATGAGCGTCTGCGTCTCGTGCGCTAACTCACGCACCGGCACGTAGACCAGGCGGCCGACGCGCCGCTCGAACTCGATGTCGAACGGCGTAAGAAAGGTGATGCCATTATCAAGAATGGCGGCGTGGCGCATGATCTCGATGGCGTTGGTTTCGATGATCGGCAGCGGTTCTAGTGAAGCTTTTGCAAATGCCGAATCGAGGTAAGGCCGAATCACGGTCGACCCATCGGCAATCACCAGCGGATAGTCGACGCAGTCGCCGAGCCGGATCTGGTTGCGCTTGGCGAGCGGATGGCTCGGCGCCATCACCGCGCCGAGCTTGCCGGCGGCGCGGGCCAGCACCTTCAGATGACTGCCGCGGGTGAAATCGAAGCCGATGCCGAGGTCGGCCTCGCCGCTGGCGACCGCAGATTGTATGTCCTCGCCCGTGGTCAGCAGCGTCAGGCAGAGCTGCACCCGGGGATTGGAGACACGAAACTGCTTGACGGTGCCGGGCACGAGGTTCGAGGCGAGACCGCTCATCATCGCCACCGTGATCTCGCCCCGGCGCAAACCTTTCAGTTCCTCGATCTTGCCCTGGGCGCGGGTCAATTCCTTCAGGGTCTGGCGAATGTGGCCGACCAGCACCTCACCCGCCGCAGTTAAAATCAGCTTGCGCGGCAGCCGTTGGAAAATTGGCGTGCCGAGCTCGGTCTCAAGCGCAAGAATCTGGCGACTGATGGCGGAGGCCGCGACGTTAAGATGGCTCGCAGCCTTGCGGATCGATCCGGTGCGCGCCACCTCGTCCACATAGGTCAACAGGCGGCTATGCAGCATCCCCTTGCTCCTGCTTGGAAAAAAGCCTCGCTCCGGAGGATGCTGTTACGTTGCCTGAAAGGCAACAGTGTTTGCGAAATAAAGCGCTTTTGTGCAAGCCTTCCGGCGTGCTGAATCCATCGTGGCTCGTCACGCGTACGCCCCGCACCGTCGAACCGGCCGCAATCAGGAGCCTCCTTCATGGCGTTCAGCGTCGAAAACCTCGCTCAGTCCAAGGCTTTCCGCATCTCGCCGACGGACACCAACTATTTCGTGATGCTGTTCGATCATGAGAGCGACCGGATCGACAACATCTTCGTCATCGAGATCTTCCGGCCGGGCGGCGCGACGCCGCCCAACGAACATGCGGCAGCGCACGAATTCTTCCATGTGCTGCACGGCGAAGGCGTCGCGCGCTGCGACGGCAAGACACTGCCGATCAGAAAGGGCGACTCGCTGCTGCTGCATCCCGGCTCCGAGCACGTGATCGAGAACACCGGGGCCGGCAAGCTGTATTGCCTCACGGTGATGACACCGAACGAAGGCTTTGCCGAATTGATCCGCGGCGGCGAACCGGTCGAGGTCGAGGCCGACGACATCGCTGTGCTGCAGGGGCGCGACGTGGCGGATCAACGATGACCAACACCCGCTTCCACCCGATCGATGATCTTATGCCACTCGGCGCCAGCGCGCGCAACCGCTGGTCGGTCTCGGCGACCCAGGCAAACCTTGTCCGGCCGCCGGTCGTGCCGCAGCCGGTGACGATCGATGCCGGCGCCAAGCTCGTGACCTTCGATCTCGCGCGCACCGCCATCATTGTCATCGACATGCAGAACGACTTCTGCCATCCGGACGGCTGGCTCGGCCACATCGGTGTCGACGTGACGCCGGCACGCGCGCCGATCGCGCCGCTGCAACGGCTGTTGCCGGTGCTGCGCGATCTCGACGTGCCGGTGATCTGGCTCAACTGGGGCAACCGGCCCGATCGGCTCAACCTCAGCCCGGCTCTGCTGCATGTCTACAAGCGGTCCGGCACAGGCGTCGGCCTCGGTGACCGGCTGCCGGGCTCCGGCGCGCGGGTGCTGGAACTCGGCAGTTGGTCGGCTTCGATTGTCGAGGAGCTGACCGTCGAGTCCACCGACATTCATGTCGCCAAGTATCGCATGTCAGGGTTCCAGGATACCGAGCTCGATAGCATCCTGCGCAACCTCAATGTCACGACGCTCTTATTCGCCGGAGTCAATGCCGACCAGTGCGTGCTCTGCACGCTGCAGGATGCCAACTTTCATGGCTACGACTGCATGCTGCTGCGCGACTGCGCAGCCACCACCTCACCGGACTACTGCATGGCTGCGACCGTCTACAACGTGAACCAATGCTTCGGCTTCGTGCTGGAGTCTTCCGTCCTTGCCGCTGCCCTCGCCAATCGCGGGCCGCGATTGCCGAGGTCAAGCGTGCCATGAACGATCTCACGCCCTTTGACGTCGCATCCAACCGGCATCCATCGACGGATAGACTAACGTCGCTGCTCGCCGCTCTCGGCGATATCCCGGTCGTGACTGATCCCGCTATCGTGCGCCGGCGCTCGCGCGATTTCTTCTGGTACAGCCCTGTCCTCAACGATCAGCTCAACGGCAAGTCGGCCGATCTGATCGTCACGCCACGCGACGAGGCCGATATTGTACGCGCTGCCGCGGCCTGCGCACGTCACCGCGTGCCACTGACAGTGCGGGCCGGTGGCACCGGCAATTATGGCCAAGCCGTACCGCTCGCCGGCGGCGTGCTGCTCGACATGACCGCGCTTGACACGATCGAATGGATCAGACCCGGACAGATCCGTGTCGGCGCCGGCGCCAAAATGGCTGCGATCGACGCCGCGACACAACCCTCGGGCTATGAGCTGCGGATGCATCCCTCCACCAAGCGCACCGCAACCATTGGCGGTTTCGTCGCCGGCGGATCCGGCGGCATCGGCTCGATCACCTATGGCGGCCTGCGCGAACGCGGCAACATCCTCGCCGCGCGAGTCGTCACCATGGAGCCAGAGCCCCGCATCATCGAACTGCGCGGCGACGCGGCGCAGAAGATCAACCGCGCCTACGGCACCACCGGCATCATCACCGCGCTCGAAATGCCGCTGGCGCCGGCATGGCCATGGATCGACGTGGTGGTCGCTTTCGACGATTTCATGGCCGCGGTCGAATTCGGCCACGCGGCGGCGCTTTCCGACGGCATCGTCAAGAAGCTGCTGGCGCCCATTACATGGCCGCTGCCGTCCTATTTTGGCGCGCTGAAATCCTGCTGTGCCGAGGGCAAGAGCATCCTGATCGCGATGATCGCTGAGCGCTCGCTGGAAAACTTCAGGAATCTGCTCGGCGGCCGCGGCAGCATCACCCTGGAGATGCCGACCGACGACGGCCCCGGCAAGGTGCCGCTGTACGAATACAGCTGGAATCATACCACCCTGCAGGTGCTCAAGAGCGATCGCACTGTGACCTATCTGCAATGCCTGTACCCCCATGACCGGCTGCTGCAGAAGGTTGAGGAGATGCGCACGATGTTTCCGGACGAGGTGCTGCAGCATCTCGAATTCATCCGTTTCAACGGCCAACTGACCTGCAGCGGGCTGCCGGTGGTGCGGTACAGCGACGCGGATCGGCTGAACGAGATCATCCGCCTGCACGAGGCGCACGAGGTCCATATCGCCAATCCGCACGTGTACACCGTCGAGGACGGCAGCCGCTACAAGCGTGTCGATGCCGATCAGCTCGGCTTCAAGCATGAAGTGGATCCCTACGGCCTGCTCAATCCGGGCAAGATGCGCAGCTTCGTGGCGGAGCGGTGACGTGCGCGTGCTGTACGTCTATTGCCATCCGCTGGACGACAGCTTCCATGCCGCGATCCGTCGCGAGGCATTGGCCGGGCTCACGCAGGCCGGACATGCGGTCGACCTGCTCGACCTCTATGCGGAGGGGTTCGACCCCGTGCTCACGGCCGAGCGGCGGCGCGACTATCACGATCCAGCGCGCAACCGTGCCAACAACCAGGTCCATGTCGCCCGACTGATGGCTGCCGAGGCACTGGTGGTGCAGTTTCCGACCTGGTCATTCGGTCCGCCGGCCATGCTGAAGGGCTGGTTCGATCGGATGTTCGGCCCCGGCATCGCGATGGACCTGTCCGACCCGGCGCATGCGAAACCGCTGCTGCAGCACATCAGGCGCATCAGCGGCATCTCGACCTACGGCCGCCAACGCTGGAAAGCCATCGCCATGGCCGACCCGCCGCGCAAGATCATGACGCGCTACCTGCCCTGGTTCACCGGCTTCAAGGCCAGGGTACGCTATCATGCGCTGTACCACATGAACACTGCGACCGCAGTCAGGCGCCGCCGCTTTCTCGTAGAGGTCCGCCAGGCGATGGAGCGGTTCTGAGTTGCTCGCTGCAATCGCAGCTGCAATGACGAGTCCAGCCTATTAAAGATGATTTTTTAGGCACATTGGATTTGCGACCAACGGCATTCAAGGACATCACGATGGCGACGATATTCGGCAAGACAAACTGGCGATCGATGAGCCAGGAGCAGCGCGACCTCGGGCTCAACAACAGCGCCGCCGTCCCGGGCAGCGCCGAGCTTGTCGCGAGCTGGGAGCAGCGCTCCGCCACCGTGCGGGACAAGCATTCCACGCATCTCGACTTGAGATACGGTCCACGCGACCGTAATCGGACCGATTTCCTCAAGGCCGCTGACGGCGGCCCGACGCTGGTGCTGATCCACGGCGGCTACTGGCAGATGCGCTCGAAGGAAACCGTCACCTGGTTCGCCGAGGGACCGATGGCTCACGGCATCAATGTCGCGCTGATCGGCTACACCCTGGCGCCGGAGGCGACCATGGACGAGATTGTTGCTGAGATCCATCGGGCTCTCGACGCCCTGGTTGAACAGCTTCCCGCGCTCGGCGGCGACCCCAGCCGTATTGTCGTATCTGGCTGGTCGGCAGGTGGACATCTGGCGGCGATGGCGCTGTCGCATCCGCGTGTAAAGGCGGGCATTGCGATCAGCGGCATCTTTGATCTCGAACCGATCCGCCACAGCTATCTCAACGTCAAGCTCAAGCTCGACGAAGCGATGTCGCGGCGCAATTCGCCGCTGCTGCACTCGGCAGGCCCTTCGGCGCCGCTGGCGCTGGTGGTCGGCGAGGCCGAACTGCCGATGCTGCGCCAGCAGACCGCCGACATGGCTGCGCACCGCGCCGTCAATGGATTGCCGGTGAGCTATGAGGAAATTCCCGGCGCCGACCACTTCTCGGTCATGCTCGCGCTGGGCTCGCCGACCGCGCGGATCACAACCCTGATCCGGCAGCTGTTCGAGCGAGGTTGATCAGCGCGGCAGCTTCGCCGCCTTCACGTCGTACAGGAGCTTGATGAATTCCCCCGAGGCATGCTCGGCGGTGAGACGGCCCTTGTCGGCGGTGGCCTTGTGCGCTTCGCCGACAGCGCCGTCGGGATTGAGGTCGCCGGCGATCCAGGCATAGGCAATGAACCCGGTCGGTCTGAGATGGTCGAAGGCCGCTTCGTCGTCCTCGGCAACGGACCGGAAGTCCTGTGCGCGCGCCATGTCGACCAACTCCGGACGGAAATGCAGCATCAGCGAGGTCTCGACGTCACCGCCGTGAATGCCGAATTTCAGCTCGCGCTCGCTGTAGAGGCCGGCCGGCTTGCCGAGCCGCGACCAGGCAGACTTAACCACCAGCATGTCGGCGCGCACCCGCAGTTCGCGCGCGATGATGCCCATCACCTCGTCGTTGCCGCCGTGCGAGTTAACGATCACGAGTTTCCGCACGCCGGCGCGCGCGACCGACAATCCGAGCTCGGTCCAGGCCTCGATCAGCGTCGCCGCCGGCAAGGTCAAGGTGCCGGGCATCCGCAGATGCTCGTTGGATTTTCCAACCTGCTGGACCGGCAGGATCCGGATGTCGAGATCATCGGGCAGACGATCGATCAGTGTCTCGAGCATGCCATGGTTGATCGCCGCGTCGACGCCAACCGGCAGATGCGGCCCGTGCTGCTCGGTGGCGGCGATCGGCAGGATGGCGATGGTGCTCTCTGGATCGAGGCTTTCGAATTCACGCGAGGCGTATTCGTCCCACCAGACCCGGTTGCGCGGCTTGTCCATGTTCGGTTCCTTTTCACGCCGCACCGCGCGGTTGCGGCGCGCACGACCATGATGTCCGACTATGGCATCACGGAGCCGTTGACAATGGTGCGCGCAGTGGCGTGACCCGGGCTTTTTATGCGTTGCTTAAAAGGCAACATATGCCTCGAATCAAAATGCTTCCGGATGACAGACGGCGCGTGCATCTTTTGCAGTGCCGAGACGCCGCCACCGGGATTCCGCCGCCATCGGAATTCCATCCGATCGAGATCATACCGAGGTTGCCATGAACGCCGTCATGACCATCGTGTCCCGCGCCCTACTCGTTACCGCGGCTTGCCTTGCCCTCGTCGCCCCGTCGACCGCCGCCGACAAGGTGACATTTTTGACCAGCTGGTTCGCCCAGGCCGAGCATGGAGGCTTCTACCAGGCCAAGGCGACCGGGCTTTACGAGAAGGCCGGGCTCGACGTCACCATCAAGATGGGTGGACCGCAGGTGAACGGATCGCAGCTCCTGCTGGCCGGCGAGACCGACTTCTTGATGGGCTACGACATCCAGGTGCTGAAGGGCCGCGAACAGGGACTGCCGCTGGTGACGGTGGCGTCCTCGTTCCAGTTCGATCTGCAAGGCATCATGGCCCATGACGACGTGGCAGATCTCGCCGCCTTGAAAGGCAAGCCGATCTTGATCGCCGGTTCGTCGCGGACCACGTTCTGGCCGTGGCTGCGCGCCAAATATGGCTACACCGACGACCAGATCCGCGCTTACACTTTCAATCTGCAACCGTTCTTTGCCGACCCCACGGTGTCGCAGCAGGCCTATCTCTCGTCCGAACCGTTCCAGGCGCAGCAGCAAGGCGTCAAGGCAAGATTCTTCCTGTTCGCCGACGGTGGCTATCCGCCCTACGGCGCGGCAATCGTGACCACCGAGAAGATGCTCGCCGAGAACCCCGATGTGGTGGCGCGCTTCGTCAAGGCATCGCTCGAGGGCTGGCGTGACTACCTCAAAAACCCGGAAGCGGCCAACGCCCTGATCAAGGTCGACAACCCGAAAATGACCGACGCCCAGATCGCATTCGCGATCGACAAGCTGAAGCAGACCAAAGCGCTCGACGGCGGCGACGCCGCCTCCGGCGGAATCGGCATCATGACGGCTGCGCGATGGAAGCAGACCTATGACTTCCTGGTCGCCGCCAACCTGCTCGATCCAAAGACCAACTGGCAAAAGGCGTTCACCGATCGCTTTGTCAAGGATCTGAAGATCGGATTCTAGCGCACGGCGCGCAGGCGCGAAGCTTGCAGCGGTCCGGTGATGATTACCCCGCAAAGAAGTCTGTCATGAATGCTCCCTTGGTCAGCGACTCCCTGGACGCGCACACCACGCGCCGCGCCGGCGATCGTCCGCCGGCGGTCGAGGTGCTATCCGCGGAAAAGATCTTTGCCAACGGCACCCGTGCACTGGCACCGATCGACCTCACGATCGCCGAGGGTGAATTCCTCACTTTGATCGGCCCGTCCGGTTGCGGCAAAAGCACGCTGCTCAAGCTAATCGCCAATTTGATCCAGCCATCGGACGGGCGGATTTTGTGGTGGCGCGGCGATTTCGGACAGGTGGGCCAGGGCGGCCGCGGCTTCGCCTTCGTATTCCAGGAGCCAACCCTGATGCCCTGGGCGCGGGTCGACACCAATGTGCGGCTGCCGCTCGACCTCGCCGACGTGCCACGCGGCAAGGCCGATCCGCGGGTCAGCGACGCCATCGCCCGGGTCGGCCTCTCGGCCTTCGCACGGCATTTCCCCCGCCAGCTCTCCGGCGGCATGAAGATGCGGGTGTCGATAGCGCGCGCGCTCGCCACCGATCCGAACCTGCTGTTGATGGACGAGCCGTTCGGCGCGCTCGATGAATTCACCCGCAACAAGCTCGACGATGATCTGGTCAAGTTGTGGTGGGAACGCAAGCTGACCACGGTGTTCGTCACCCACTCGATCTATGAAGCCGTGTTCCTGTCGACGCGGATCGTGGTGCTCGCCGCCAACCCCGGCCGCATCTTCCGCACCATGACCATCGATGAACCGCAGCCGCGCAGCCAGGATTTCCGCGACAGCGCCCGGTTCGCCGCCTACTGCCGCGAACTGTCGACCTGGCTTGCCGAAGCGTCGTTGCCGTCGACATCGGGAGCTACGCCATGAAGCCGCTGCTGCAATCGGAGACCTTCGTACGCATCGCTGCCCCGCTCGCCGTCGGCGTGGCGCTGCTCGCCATCTGGGAAGTCGGCTGCCGCCTCGGTTCGATCCCGGTCTATCTGTTTCCGAAGCCGAGCGACATCTTCGCCAGCCTGATCAAGAATGGGCCCTCGCTGCTGCGCGCGCTGCTGATCACCTTGCGCATTACCCTGCAGGCGTTCGCCGCCGCCGTTGTGCTGGGAACGCTGATCGCCTTCATGTTCGTGCAAAGCCGCGCCATCGAGGTCAGCCTGTTTCCCTATGCGGTGCTGCTGCAGGTGACGCCGATCGTGGCGATCGCGCCGCTGATCATCATCCTGGTCAAGAACACGCAGATCTCACTGACGGTGTGCGCGACGCTGGTGGCGCTGTTTCCCATCATCTCCAACACCACGCTGGGCCTGCGCAGCGTCGATCCCGGGCTCGCCAACTATTTCCGGATGAACCGCGCCAGCCGGTTGAAAACCCTGGTGCGGCTGCGGATTCCCGGCGCTCTACCGTACTTCTTCGGCGGCCTGCGCATTTCCTGCGGGCTCGCGCTGATCGGCGCTGTCGTCGCCGAGTTCGTCGCCGGCACCGGCGGCCGCTCATCGGGACTGGCCTATGAAATTCTCGATGCCGGATTCCAGTTGGACATTCCCAGGATGTTTGCGGCACTGTTCCTGATCACGGTTACCGGCGTGTTGCTATTCGGCGCGATGGTGGGACTGTCCAAACTCGCCCTGTCGAATTGGCACGAGAGCGA
>Ga0081540_1004721_pt1 | contig 10308 bp, 8 predicted proteins | sample TabmetS2T1R1_FD_71024 | JGI IMG/M metagenome (GOLD analysis project Ga0081540, IMG submission 71024) | Tabebuia heterophylla rhizosphere microbial communities from the University of Puerto Rico - S2T1R1 | ecosystem: Host-associated > Plants > Roots > Rhizosphere ... | reverse complement strand
CGGGCATGGCTGAGCAGCATCAGCGCCAGCAGCCCGCGCGCCTCCGGTTCCTCGGTGGCGAGCGTGAGCTGCCGGGCGAGCCGGATCGCCTCGCCGGCCAGGTCCACCCGGCCGGCGTGGCCGGCCGTGTAGATGAGGTAGAGCACGCGCAGCACGACGGCGAGGTCGCCGGGCTGGTCCAGGCGGCTGGCGGGCGGGCCCATCAGCGCGCGCTTGGCACGGCTGATCCGCTGCGCCATCGTCGCCTCCGGCACGTAGAAGGCGTCGGCGATCTCCCGGGTGGTGAGGCCGCCGACGGCGCGCAGGGTCAGCGCCACCTGGGAGGCCGGCGCGAGGTCGGGGTGGCAGCAGCAGAAGAGCAGGAAGAGCGTGTCGTCGCCCTCCTCCGTGGCGGCGGGCGACGGCTCGGTGTACGTCGCCTCCTCGCGGCGCTGGCGGGCGGCCTCGCTGCGGCGGGCGTCGACGAGCCGCCGTGTCGCGACCGTCGTCAGCCACGCGCGCGGGTCGCGCGGCGGGTGCTCGGGCCACACCCGCAGCGCCTCCAGCAGCGCCTCCTGCAGCGCGTCCTCGGCGGCGTCGAAGTCCTCGCCCCGCCGGAGGAGCCCGGCGAGGACGCGCGGGATGAGGGCGCGCAGCGCGCCCTCGTCCAGCGGTCGCGTCGGCTCGTCGATCACTCAGCGTCGGTCGTCCGAGAGCGCTCCCACATGACCTCCCGGACGTCGATCCACTCGTACATCGGCTCCCCGCCCGGGCCGGGCTCGGAGGAGACGTAGGCAGCGAGCTCGACCGCGCGCTCGTGCGAATCGACGTCGATCATCCACCAGCCGGCGACCAGATCGCTGGTCTCTGGATGCGGGCCGTCGGTGGTGACGGGGGCGGCGTCCGGGCCGCCGTAGCGCACCCAGGTGCGCCCCGGCGTGAGTGCCTGCGCGTCGACGTACTCGCCATTCTCCTCGAGCAGCTCGCTGACGTGATGCTGGAAGGCCACGTGGGCCTCGACGTCCTCGGGCGCCCACTGGTCGATCGGGGGCGCGGGACGGTGCGGCTCCGGGCCGCCTCGGTAGTGCTTCAGGAGCAGGTACTTGGGCATCGTCGCCTCCTGGTGTCGTGGGCCGCGTCTCTCGTGGCCCTTCACCTGGTGAGCGGAGCCGATCGGAGCTTCTCGACATCCAAGCACCCATCCCGATCCGAGACCGTTGTGGTCGTTCGTACGGGCGACCCGGGCCCGGCCTCGCCGCCGGGCCCGGGCTGCCCGGTGTCGTCAGGGCCTCGGGTACGGCGGGCGCGCGAACCCGATGATGTGGAAGCCGCCGGTCGTCGAGCGGTTGTCGTGGCGGGCGACCATGCCGCCTTCGGACGGGCTGCCGTTGCCGCTGCTCGTGTTGCCGCCGACGGTCGAGTACATCGTGGCCGAGCGGCGCTCGCGAACGATCTCGACGTGCACGACCGGGTCGCCGCCCGGTCCGTCGTCGTAGAGCGCGAGGTCGCCCATCCGGCCGTCGCCGGGCGCGACGAACTTCCAGCCGCCGGTGCCCTTCCGGGCGCGGTTGAGGATCATGATCGTCGAGCCGATGAAGCCGGCGCCCGACGGAACGCCGCCGGCCATGATGCAGGCGTTGACGAAGCAGCCGCACCACGGCACAGGGTCGTTGTAGCCCGCCAGGCGGCACCAGTCGTCGATCTTCGGCCCGGAGTTCGAGTTCGGCGGGTGCTCCTTGATGCCGATCTGCTTCTCGGCGAACCGCACTGCGTCCGCCGGGCCGTGCCCGTGGATGCCGAGCTTGTCGGCCATCGCGGCGAAGAACGCGCGGTTGGCGGCTTCGTGGTCTGCGCGCTGCTTCGCGCGCTGCAGCTGCCGCGCGTCACGCCGGCCGGGCTGGCGGATGATGAGCTGGGCGCCCTCGGTCACCACGCGATGCCCCTGCGCGTCGCGCGACATGTAGGTGTCGGACCGCAACCCGAGGACGTACTGCGCGTCGACGGCCGCGAGCGCGGTGCCGCAGGTGAACTTCCCGTGGACCGCCACGGGGATGTCGTCGTCGAGGCCACGCGCCTTCAGCCGCGCGACGAGCGCGCGCTGCAGGTTGGCGACGTCCCGGCCCTCCAGGGGCGGGTCGACGAGGACCAGCGGACGGTGGACGCTCGGGTCCTGGGACGGCACGTGCGCGACGCCGTCGTGCGCGACGTCGTGGTGCGTGGTGGTTGCGGCCATTGCCGTGTCCTTCCTGGGAGGGGGTTGAGAGCTGCCCTGCAGGAAGGAGCGAGAACACGGCCCGCGTGATACCGCTGCGACGCCAACAACTGGCGGTGCTCGGCGTGCGGGTCCGATACGCCGGCGGACAGAGTGGTGATGCTCTAGCGGCTGACATGTGGCACGCGCCGAAAGAGACGAGGCTCGCGGGCCAGTCGCGAGCGTCAGCGCCCGAACCAGCGCGCGCGCCTGATCGCGCCGAACTCCTCCTTCTCGGCCGCGAACTCTCGCGACGGTTCGTGTCGCTGCGCTGCCGCGTCCGGGCCGCTGAGGAAGTTGACCTCGACCTTGCCGACGAGCCCGGCGCCGAACTCGGCGTAGCAGATGCCCGACCCCCCGTACGGCACCGGCGGCTCCCCGCCGGTGATCGAAGCGGCGATGTCGTCGGCCACCACCAGCGCGGCCGACTCGGCGAAGATCCCGGCCTTGGGGACGGTTCGGGGGCCGGTGCAGACGTCGCCGAGCGCGTAGACGTTCGCGAACCGGGTCCTGAGGTTGGTCTGGTCGACGGGCACCCAGCCGTTGACGGCCAGACCCGACGCCTCGAGCGGATCGGGCGCCCGGTGGACCGGGATCCCGACGAAGAGGTCGTACGGGAGCGTCCCGCCACTCGCGAGCTGTGCCGTGCGCGTCGCCGGGTCGATGCTCGTGACGAGGTGCTGCGGCAGCTCCTCGATGTCGCGCGCGGCGAGCGCGTCGCGGAACATCTGCGCGACCTCCCCGGTCACGGGGACCGGGCGCTGCATCGGGAAGGTCGAGGCCATCTGCACGGAGTCGCGGATCCCGCGCTGCGCGAAGTACTCGTGCATCAGGAACGCGCCCTCGAACGGGGCCGGCGGGCATTTGAAGGGCTGCCCGAGCACCGAGACGAGGACCCGCCCACCGTCGAAGGCGCCCAGCGTGTCGCGCAGCCGCTCGGCGCCGGCGACCGTGTAGTACTCGAAGCCGCCCGCCTCGAATCCCGGCGTCGCGTCCAGGTCGTAGTCGGCGCCCATGGCCACGACCAGGAAGTCCGCGTCGTAGGAGCCGGCGTCCGTGGCGACCCTCCGGGCGGTGGGGTCGATGCCCGTCACCGTCTCCTGGCGGAACTCGACGCCGTCCTTCTCGATGTCGCGGTACGGCATCCGCACCTCGTCGGGCGATTGCCGGCCGAGCATCACCTCGAGCTTGGAGAAGCCGAAGGTGAACGAGTCGCTGCGGTCCAGCAGCGTGACGCGGACCGCGTCCTGGAGCGTCTCGGAGAGCCGCGTCGCGAGCTCCAGGCCGCCGAAGCCGGCGCCGAGGATCAGGACGTGTCGCTTCACCGGGTCGGACCCTACTGGGGCTCAGACGCGCGGCACGGACCCTGGTCTCTCGAGATGCCGCACGCCGGTGATCCACGGGGTGGTCCCGTGAGGTGGACCCGGGTCGCCACAGGCGCGAATGGACGCCCTGACGGCGATCGTGCACGCGACCGGAAGCAGGCGACGACCAGGGCGGAGAGGACTGATGGCGAGTTTCGATTACGACGTGGCGATCATCGGCTCCGGCTTCGGTGGGAGCGTGGCCGCGCTCCGTGCCGCGGAGAAGGGCTACCGCGTCGGCGTCATGGAATCCGGCAAGCGGTGGAACGACGAGGACCTCCCGAAGAGCCAGTGGCACCTGCCGGGCTTCCTGTGGTTCCCCGCGGCAGAGCTCTATGGCATCCAGAGGGTCGAGTACCTGGACGACGTGCTCGTCCTCAGCGGCGCCGGCGTGGGCGGCGGGTCGCATGTCTACGCCAACACGCTCTACGTCCCGCCCAAGCAGTTCTTCGCCGCGCGCGAATGGGCGGACATCACCGATTGGGCCGACGAGCTGGCGCCGCATCTCGACCAGGCGACGCGCATGCTCGGCGCCGTTCGCTACCCGTACATGCCCACCGACGTCGATCGCGTGATGCACGAGGTCGCGACCGAGATCGGAAGAGGCGAGACGTTCAACAAGGCCCCCGTGGGCGTCTACTTCGGCAGCCCCGGCGTCGAGGCCGACGATCCCTACTTCGGCGGGGTCGGACCTCGTCGCACCGGCTGCATCTCATGCGGCAAGTGCAACATCGGATGTGGCTACAACGCGAAGAACAAGCTGACGACGAACTACCTCTACCTCGCCGAGAAGCTGGGTGCCGAGGTCCACGAGCTGCACGAGGTCTACGACCTCGTCGCGCTCGATGGAGGCGGGTTCGAGGTGCACGCGCGACACCCCGGCTGGGCGCAGCGCGCGCCGCATCTGCACCATCACACCTACACCGCCGAGCAGGTGATCGTCGCCGCCCACGCCTACGGCTCGGCGAAGCTCCTGCTGCACATGCAGGACAAGGGCCGGCTGACCGGCCTGTCGAGCGAGCTCGGGCAACGCGCGCGGACGAACTCCGAGGAGCTTCTCGCGATCACGCGCACGCACGCGGAGTGGAAGGGCGATCCGGACAAGATCTGCCTCACCCCGGGGTCGGTGTCGATCACCTCCGGCGTCTGGCCGGACCCGGTGACGAGCATCGAGCCCGTCTACTGGGGCGTCGGCAACGACCTGTTCGCGTTCCTGGTCACCTACCACCAGCATGGCGAGCAGAAGCACCCGACGGCGTCCTGGGTCAAGGAGCTGATCAAGCACCCGAAGGGAGTGCTCAGCTTCGACGACGCGCGCGACTGGGCCGAGCGGACGGTGATCATGCTCTGCTCGCAGACGACCGACACCTCGATCGAGCTGTACTGGCACGACGGGGTGCTGCGCAGCCGGCACACCGGCACACCTCCCACGGTGCACATCCCCGTCGTCGAGCAGTTCGTCGACCGGATGGCAGCCAAGATGAACGGCCACGAGGGGGCGCTGCCGTTCGAGGTCATCAACCGCACCGCGTCGGCGCACTTCACGGGCGGGATCCCGATCGGCGACAGCAGCGACACCGGCGCCGTCGACCCCTACAACCGCCTGTTCGGTCAGCCGGGCCTTCACGTCATGGACGGCAGCGTGATGCCGGCCAACACCGGCGTGAACCCATCGCTCACCATCACCGCCCTGGTCGAGCGCGCGATGTCGCTCTGGCCGAACAAGGGCGACGCGGACACCAGGCCGCCCCTGGGCTCCGGCTACGAGCGCGTCGACCCGGTGATGCCGCACCGTCCGGTCGTGCCCGCGGGCGCTCCGGGTGAGCTGCGCCTGGACGCGAAGAAGGCCGACGTCATCCCCGACTACCCCTACTGACGAGGAGCAACCGATGACCAAGCTCGAGGCTGATGCCTTCCGCACGCTCGAGTCCGGCGACAAGATCGCCGACGGCTCGGTCGTGCCGTACTACCTCGGCGATCGCAAGCTCCGGATCTCGGTCGCCCGTGTCGGCGACCGGCTCTACGCGTTCGACGACCTCTGCACCTGCGACGCGCAGCCATGCCCGCTCTCCGGCGGCCTGCTCACCGGGACGACGGTCATGTGCCAATGCCACGGGTCCCGTTTCGACATCGCCACCGGAGCGGTGATCAACGGCCCCGCGACCGTGCCGCTGAACGTCTACGAGGTGCGCGAGGTCGACGGCGACATCCACGTCCTTGCGTGAAGGACCGACAGCGCCGCGGAGGGACCGGCGATGCGAGTGAAGGACAAGGTGGCCGTCGTCACAGGCGGCGCGAGCGGCATCGGCCTCGCTCTGTGCACGAGGTTCGCCCGGGAGGGCGCGCAGGTCGTCCTGTCCGACCTCGATCAGGACGCGTGCGATCGTCAGGCGGCGCCGATCGGCGCCTTCCCGGTGGCGGCCGACGTCGGTCGCGAAGACGACATCAAGCACCTCGTCGCGACCACGATCGAGCGCTTCGGGCGCATCGACCTGTTCGTCTCCGATGCCGGGATCGCGATCGACGGCGGCATCGACACGCCCACCGACAAGTGGCACCAGATCATCAACGTCAACCTCACGTCGGACACCGTCTCCTACACCGTGACCAAGCACGCGGCGCTCGGCTTGCGCGAATGGCTGGCCGCAACCTGCGACGACCAGGGCATCGGCGTCAGCGTCCTCTGTCCGGCGGCCGTGCGGACCCCGATCCCCGCGGGCAGGTACGACACCCCGGACGGCCGGGACGCGATCACGACCGACGAGCTCGCCGAGATGGTCATGAAGGGGCTCGCAGAGGAGCTGCCGCCGCGGCGTGAGTGAAACGACCCCTGTCACCCGCGGACGCCCAGGCCCGTGTGCTGACCCGGGCCGTCGCGGGCGCGTTCGGATCGCGCTGGGGACGACCGTGTCGCCATGATCCCCGACGGCCAGCATGGCCCGAGCGCGGCGTCGCGGCGCCGCGAGGCTGTGGCGGTCGTCACCGGCGGCTCGTATGGAACGGGCCGCGAGATCGCTCGCGTGCTGGCAGGCTGGGGATGGGCGATCGTCGTGGTCTACCTCGAGGATCAGCGCCTGGCCGAGGAGACGGTGGCGGAGATCCTCGACGCGGAAGGCACGATCGTGGCCGTGCGCGCCGACCTCGCCGACGAGCTCGACGTCCAGCGCCTCTTGAGAGAGTCGACCGCGGCGTTCGGGGGCGTCGACGTCGTCGTCCACGCCACGACGGGCGGCGCTGCCCTCCTGTACGAGCACGCTGCGCAGCACGTTCGTCACGGCGGCGCGATCGTCGGCGTCAACGCCGCCGATCCCGTACCGTCCGGGGTGGCCCACCGGCTGCGCGAGCGCCGTATCGCGGTCGGGAGGGACCCGCCGGAGGACGTGCTCGAGTTCCTCGACAGGTGGCGGCGGCGAGCCCGCGCATGAGGCCTCGCAGGGCAGGCTTAGACTCCCGCGGATGCCTGCCGTCAGCGGGCTTGGGTTCCTGGGTCGGACACTCGAGCGCGAACGCCTCGACGCGATGCTCGCCCAGGCGCGGGGTGGTCACAGCGCCGTTCTCGTGATTCGCGGGGAGCCGGGCATCGGCAAGACCGCGCTGCTGCGCTACGCCGCCCGGCAGGCCTCCGGGCTCCGTACCGCCGAGGTCGAGGGCGTCCAGGCGGAGATGGAGCTGCTGTTCGCCGGGCTCCACCAGCTCTGCGCGCCGATCCTCGACAGGCTCGAGGTGCTCGCAGAGCCCCAGCAGAACGCGCTGCGCGTGGCCTTGGGCGTCTCGTCGGGCGAGACGCCGGACAGGTTCCTCGTCGCCGTCGCGGTCCTCAACCTGCTCTCGGCGACCGCCGAGGAGCGGCCGCTGCTGTGCCTGGTCGATGACGCCCAGTGGCTCGACGCCGCGTCGGTGCAGGCGCTCGGGTTCGTCGCGCGGCGCCTGCTGGCAGAGCCGGTGGCGATCATCTTCTCCTTGCGCGAGCCGACCACGACGCGGGCGCTCGACGGGCTGCCGCAGCTGTCGCTCGAGGGCCTCGACGCGACCGATGCGCGCGCTCTGCTGTCGAGAGCCGTGTCGGGTCGCCTCGACGACCGCGTCCGCGACCGGATCATCGCCGAGAGCGGGGGCAATCCACTGGCGTTGGCGGAGCTGTCGCACTGGATGAGCCGGTCCGAGCGAGCCGGAGGCTTCGTGCCACCTGCGACGGGCGATCTTCCGAGCCGGCTCGAGGAGCGCTACCTGCGGCAGGTTGCCGGCCTGCCCCAGCCGACGCAGGACCTGATCCTGCTGGCAGCAGCCGAGCCGCTGGGCGACGCGACGCTGCTGTGGCAGGCGGCCGAACGGCTCTCCGCCGGCCCGGGCGCGCTGGCCCCGGCCAGGGAAGCCGGGCTGCTGGAGATCGACGACCGCGTCCGGTTCCACAACTCGCTCGTGCGCTCAGCGGTGTACCGGGCCGCGTCCCCCGAACGGCGACGGCGTGTGCACGATGCGCTGGCCGAGGTCAGCGATCCCGAGCTCGCCGCCGACCGCCGCGCCTGGCATCGCTCACTTGCGGCCGCCGGACCCGACGAGGTCGTCGCCGCCGACCTCGAGCGCTCCGCAAGGCGAGCGCAGAGCCGCGCCGGCATCGCGGCCGCAGCCGCGCTCCTCGAGCGCGCGTCCGCGCTGACGCCCGACCCGACGCTCGAAGCGGCGCGCGCGCTGGCCGCGGCGGAGGCGAGCTTCCAGGCGGGCGAGTTCGACACGATGCACCGGCTCCTGGCCACCGCAGAGAGCGGCCCGCTCGACGACTTCCAGCGCGCTCGAGCCGCGCTCCTGCGAGGCCACGCGGCCGCCGTGTCCGCCTACGGCAACGAGGCGGCCCCGTTGCTCCTGGCGGCTGCCAGGCAGCTCGAGCCGTTCGACGTCAGTCTCGCGCGCAGGGCCTACCTGACGGCATGGAGCGCTGCCGTGACGGCGCACCATCTCGGCGGAGCCGGCGTGCTCGTCGAGGTCTGCGACGCCGTGCGCGCGCTCCCGCCGCTGCCCCCCGATCCGCATCCGCTCGACCTGGTCATCGAAGGTTTCGCGGTGTTGATCACCGACGGACACGCGGCCGCGATGCCGATCCTCCAGCGCGCAGCGAAGGAGGTCCTGCAACTGCCGGTCGAGGACGTCCTGCGGTGGGGCTGGCAGGTCGGCGGCGTGCGGTCGGCGACGTGGGACGACGACGCCATCGCGGTCTACGAGCGACACGCGCAGCTCGTCCGCGAGGCCGGCGCGCTCGGAGAGCTCCCGATCCACGTCCAGGCCCTGGCGCTGGAACGAGCGTGGCGGGGCGACCTGTCGGGCGCGCGACGCCTGGTGGCCGAGTCCGAGGGCATCTCGGCGTCGACGGGCAACCAGGTCCCGCCGTTCGCCTTGCTGCGCATCCTTGCCCTGCAGGGGCGGGAAGCGGAGGCCCTTCCTCTGATCAAGGCCGTCATCCACGAGGGCACGACACGAGGGCAGGGGATCGCGGTGATGGTCGCCCACTGGGCCGCCGCGGTGCTGTGCAACGGCCGCCGGCGCTACGAGGAGGCCGCCGCGCAGGCCGAAGAGGTCGTCGCGAACGGCGTGCTTCCGTGGCTGTCGATGTGGGCGATGTTCGAGCTGGTCGAGGCCGCCGCGGGCGTCGGTGACATCGACCGCGCGCGGCGGGCGCTGGACCGGCTCGCTGCGACCACGCAGCCCGCCGGCAGCTTCGTCGCGCTCGGCATCGAGGCGCGGTGCCGGGCGCTCGTCGCCGATGGCGACGATGCCGAGCGGTCCTACCGCGAGGCCATCGAGAAACTCGCGCGAGCCGGGGTTCGCACCGAGCTGGCCCGTGCGCATCTCGTCTACGGCGAGTGGCTGCGCCGCGAGGGCCGCGTCCGCGAGGCGCGCGAGCAGCTCCGGGCGGCCGAAGCCATGTTCGCCGAGATCGGGATGGAGGCCTTCGCCGAGCGTGCCCGGGGCGAGCTGGTCGCGGCCGGCGCGAAGGTGCGCAAGCGTCCTCTCGACAGGCGCGAGGACCTCACGCCGCAGGAGGAGCAGATCGCCCGGCTCGCCCGCGACGGGCTCACCAACGCGGCGATCGGGGCCGAGCTGTTCCTCAGTCCGCGCACGGTCGAATGGCACCTGCACAAGGTCTTCGGCAAGCTCGGGATCGACTCGCGAAGCGGCCTCGGCGCTGCGCTGCCGCCACAGGGGCGCGAGGCCACGCGCGTGTAGCGTTTACACATGTCCGCCACCCGTGGGCCGGCGTTCGTGGGCCGGGCCGGCGAGCGCGAGGTACTCGATGCGTTGCTGGCGAAGGCCCGCGGGGGCGAGAGCGATGTGCTCGTCATGCGTGGCGAGGCCGGCATCGGCAAGACCGCGCTCCTGCGCTACGCCGCCCGCCAGGCGTCGGGCTTCCGAGTCGTGGAGATCACCGGCGTGGAGGCGGAGATGGAGCTGCCGTTCGCCGGGATCCACCTGCTCTGCGCGACGATGCTCGACCGGCTCGAGGCGCTCCCGGCGCCCCAGCAGGACGCCCTCAGTGTCGCTCTGGGCCTCACCGCCGGGGAGGCGCCCGACCGGTTCCTGGTCGGCCTGGCCGTCCTCGGCCTGCTCGCCGCCGTGGCGGAGGAGCGGCCGCTGCTGTGTCTCGTGGAGGACGCGCAATGGCTCGACGCCGCCTCAAGCCAGATCCTCGGCCTCGTCGCGCGGCGGGTGCGGGCGGAATCA
>Ga0081540_1004720_pt1 | contig 10309 bp, 7 predicted proteins | sample TabmetS2T1R1_FD_71024 | JGI IMG/M metagenome (GOLD analysis project Ga0081540, IMG submission 71024) | Tabebuia heterophylla rhizosphere microbial communities from the University of Puerto Rico - S2T1R1 | ecosystem: Host-associated > Plants > Roots > Rhizosphere ... | reverse complement strand
CGGCCCGGCGGTTGGGCTTTTCAATATGCCAATCCGCACTACCCGGACCTCGACGACACCGCGGTGGTGGTCATGGCAATGGACCGCGCGACTGGGCACGGCGGAGGCGATGCCTCGCGCTATGGCGAGGCGATGAGCCGCGGCCGCGAATGGGTTGTCGGCTTGCAGAGCGTCAATGGCGGGTGGGGCGCGTTCGATGCCGACAATACCTATGACTATCTCAATCACATCCCCTTTTCCGATCACGGCGCCCTGCTCGATCCTCCGACGGCGGACGTGTCGGCCAGATGCCTTTCGATGCTCGCGCAGCTTGGCGAGACACCGAAGACCAGCCCTGTTGCAGCACGGGCGCTGAGCTATCTGCAGCGCACGCAAGAGCGGGACGGCAGCTGGTTCGGCAGATGGGGAATGAACTACATCTATGGCACCTGGTCGGTGCTATGCGCGCTGAACGCCGCAGGCGTGGATCACGATTCACGCGAAGTGCGTAAGGCGGTGACCTGGCTTAACTCCATACAGAACGCGGACGGCGGCTGGGGCGAAGATGGCACGAGCTACAAGCTCGAGTATCGCGGCTATGAACCCGCCCCGAGCACCGCGTCGCAAACGTCCTGGGCGGTGCTTGGCCTCATGGCGTCCGGTGAGGTGGAAAGCCAATCGGTTGAACGCGGCATCGACTATCTGCAACGGACGCAGGGCGCAGATGGGCTCTGGCGTGAAGAGCGTTTCACTGCCACCGGCTTTCCGCGTGTCTTTTATCTCCGCTACCATGGCTATTCGAAGTTTTTCCCACTCTGGGCGATGGCGCGCTATCGCAATATCCAGGCCGGCAATGCGCCTTCCGTGATGTACGGCATGTGAGCGCCGCCCCCAAGCCTCCTCCCGTCATCGCGGTGACGGGACTGGCCTTCGAGGCGCAAATCGCGAAAGGTCCCGGCGTCGCCGTCGTGTGCGGCGGCGGCGACGGGCCGCGAACGGCCAGCGCTCTCCAGGCGGCGATCGATGCGGGCACCAGCGGCATTCTCAGCTTCGGAACGGCGGGGGGTCTCGCGGCACATTTGGTCCCGGGTGACTGGGTCGTGGCCGAAGCGATCTTGGCGAACGCCGGGCGGTGGACGGTCGACTTCGCCTGGTCGGCAAGGTTGCTTCAGAAATTACCCCATGCCACCCACGCGCCCATCGCCGGCGTCGATGTGCCCTTGGCCGACGCTGCGGCGAAACAGGCGTGGCACGATCGGACAGGTGCCGCCGCGGTCGATATGGAATCCCATATCGCAGCCCGCCTTGCTGCCGCTCACGGCCTGCCTTTCGCTGCCTGCCGAGTCATTGTCGATCCGGCGGATCGGATGCTTCCGCCGGCTGCGCTGGTCGCCATGCGAGCCGACGGAGGTGTGGATGTAGCGGCCGTGCTACGCTCGCTCGCGAGCCAGCCGGGTCAACTACCGGCACTGCTTCGGCTCGCTCTTGATGCCCGCTCTGCGAGAGCCGCGTTACTCCGCGGCCGTCTGGCGCTGGGGCCGGGCCTTGGCTTCCCGAATTTCCCCGAGCTTTAGCTCGACATGACGCGAGAAGACGTATTGCGCCGGCCGCTGATTGGCGAGCGAAATTTCCGCGGCCATCGGGCCTTCCGTGCGCACGCCGCGCAGGTTTACCGCCAACGCCTTTAACGGATGAGAAATGGCATCCTTCACGGCCGTCGCCTCATAGCCGCTATGCACCATGCAATCCGCGCATTTCTCGTAATTGCCGGTGCCGTAGGCATCCCAATCGGTCTCGTCCATCAGCTCCTTGAACGTCTTGGCATAGCCTTCGCCGAGCAGATAGCAGGGCCGCTGCCAGCCGAACACCGTGCGCGTCGGGTTGCCCCAGGGCGTGCAATGGTAGGTCTGGTTGCCCGCGAGAAAATCGAGGAACAGGCTGGACTGGCTGAATGACCAATCGCGCCCCTGGCGGCCGCGGCGGAAGACGTCGCGGAAGAGCTGCTTGGTCTTTTCGCGGTTGAGGAAATGCTGCTGGTCGGGAGCCCGCTCATAGGCATAGCCCGGCGACACCGTGATGCCATCGACGCCGAGCCCCGCCAGGCTGTCGAAGAAGGCGGCGACCTTTTCGGGCTCCATATTGTTGAACAGCGTGCAATTGATATTCACGCGGAAGCCACGGGCCTTGGCCGCCTTTATCGCTGAAACCGCACGGTCATAGACGCCCGTCTGGCAGACGGACTTGTCGTGCATCTCTTTGTCGCCATCGAGATGGACCGACCAGACGAAAAACGGGCCCGGCTTGTACTGGTCGAGCTTCTTTTCCATCAGCAACGCGTTGGTGCACAGATAGACGAATTTGCGCCGCGCGATCAGGCCATCAACGATCGCGGGAAGCTCCTTGTGCAGCAAGGGCTCGCCACCGGCGATTGAGACCACCGGCGCGCCGCATTCGTCGGCTGCCTTCAAGGCGTCCGCGACCGACAGACGCTGATTGAGGATCTCGTCGGGATAATCGATCTTGCCGCAGCCAGCGCAGGCAAGATTGCAGCGGAACAAGGGCTCAAGCATCAGAACCAGCGGGTAGCGCTTACGGCCCATCAGATGCTGCTTCACGACATAGGCGCCGACGAAGGCTTTCTGTAGAAAGGGAATTCCCACTTGATCACCTGCTTTTTAGCGTTGTGTCACCGATTGCCGCACGATCATTGAGCCCGCGTCGCTTCCGACGGCAGGCGAAACTGGATGTTCTCCTCTCGACCTGGCAGGGTCGAAACTTCGATCGGGGCAAACCGCCGCAATGCCTCGATGACGTCCTCCACCAGCACTTCCGGCGCCGAAGCGCCAGCCGTGATGCCGACGGTATGCGCACCGCGCACCCATTCGGGGCGAAGTTCGCTGCCATCGGCGATGAGGTAGCTCGGAATGCCCGCCTCGGCCCCGATCTCGCGCAGCCGATTGGAGTTCGAGCTGTTCTTGGCACCGACCACCAGAATCACGTCGACCAGCCGGCTCAGCTCTCGAACGGCGGTCTGCCGGTTCTGCGTGGCGTAGCAAATATCCCTGATGTCCGGCCCCACAATGTCCGTAAAGCGCCTCTCAAGCGCTGCGATAATACCGCGTGTATCATCAACGCTTAGTGTCGTCTGTGTGACATAGGCGACCGGGACGTCCGTCGCAATGTCGAGCAGGTCGACATCGCTTTCGGTCTGGACCAAGTGGACCTTGCCCTGGATTTGGCCCATCGTGCCTTCAACCTCGGGGTGGCCTGCATGTCCGATCAGGACCAAAGCCCGCCCCTGCGCGACATAGCGCTTACCCTGGTTGTGAACCTTGGTGACCAGCGGACAGGTCGCATCCAGAACCGGAAGACCGCGCGCGGCGGCCTCGTCGACGACCGACTTTGCCACACCATGCGCGCTGAAGATCGTCACGGCATCCGCTGGAATCTCGGAGAGCTCGTCAACGAAGCGAGCGCCCTTTGCCTTCAGGCCTTCCACGACATGCTGGTTATGTACAATTTCGTGCCGCACATAGACGGGCGCGTCGTATTTCTCGAGTGCCCGCTCGACGATCTCGATGGCGCGGACCACGCCTGCACAAAATCCACGGGGTTGAGCAAGAATAACACGCATCTTCAGAGATCCACCGGCTGAGCCTGATTGCTCAACTTTCCAAGTTAATCCCGCGATATAACGGCGGAATTCGGATTGCAATCAACAATCACGTCAAGCCCGATCATTTTTCATAAGACTAGATGCAATTGAGCCGACAAAAGCCCTTTGCGCCTCCCTAATCTAAGCAACTCTTCCGCGCCCGCGCTCCCAACCTTGACCGAGGGCATCGAGCACTGCCGTTTTGATACCGGCGGCGTCGAGCCCCGCACGGGCATACATGCGGTCGGGCTCGTCCTGATCAAGAAACGCATCAGGCAGAACAAGGGTTCGCACCTTGAGCCCTCCGTCCAGGACACCCTTCCCAGCCAAGAGATGGAGGACATAGGCACCGAAACCCCCCATTGCCCCCTCCTCAACGGTCACGATAATTTCATGTTCACGTGAGAGCCGGAGAATGAGGTCTTCATCGAGCGGTTTTGCGAAACGGGCATCAGCAACCGTCGTCGACAAGCCTTGGGCTGCCAGTGCGTCTGCGGCTGCCAAACATTCCCTGAGTCGCGTGCCCAAGGAAAGCAGCGCCACTTTGCTGCCTTCCCGCAGAACACGGCCCCTGCCGATCTCGAGTGGCACTCCCACCTCGGGAATTCCGACGCCGACGCCTTCGCCCCGCGGATAACGGAACGCGATCGGACCAGCGTCATAGGCAGCGGCGGTCGCGACCATATGCACCAGTTCCGCCTCATCGGCGGCGGCCATCACCACCATGCCTGGAAGACAGCCGAGGTAAGCAATGTCGAAAGAGCCGGCGTGCGTCGGACCATCGGCGCCCACAAGGCCGGCGCGATCGATAGCGAACCGTACAGGTAGTTTCTGAATGGCAACGTCGTGGACGACCTGGTCGTAGGCCCTTTGCAGGAAAGTCGAGTAGATTGCGGCAAACGGCTTGTAACCTTCGGCCGCAAGACCTGCCGAAAAGGTCACGGCATGCTGCTCGGCAATGCCGACGTCGAACATCCGATCGGGGAAGGCGCGGGCAAAACCATCCAGCCCGGTACCTGACGGCATTGCGGCCGTCACGGCCACGATACGAGGATCTTTCTTCGCTTCCTTGATGAGGCTTTCCGCAAAAACCTTCGTATAGGACGGCGCTTTTGCCTTCGCCTTGGCCTGAGCTCCGGTCAGGACATTGAAGGGGGAGACGCCGTGATATTTGTCGGCCGAGTTTTCGGCCGGCTCGTAACCTTTGCCTTTTTGCGTCACGACATGAACGAGGATCGGCCCGTTCCTGGCATCGCGCACATTCTTCAGAACAGGGAGCAGGTGATCGAGATCGTGGCCGTCGATTGGCCCGACATAGTAGAAGCCCAGCTCCTCGAAGAGTGTGCCTCCCGACCATAGATTGCGCGTGTATTCCTCCACACGCACCGCGCGCCGTTCCCAGCTCTTCGGCAGGTGTCTGGCAAGCTGCTTTGCGATGTCGCGAAGGTAAAGATAGGTCCCGCTGGATGTCAGGCGCGCCAGATAAGCGCTGAAGGCACCAACGGGCGGAGCAATCGACATGTCGTTATCGTTCAGGATAACGATGAGGCGCTTGTCCATGGCGCCCGCGTTATTCAGTGCTTCGTAGGCCATACCGGCGCTCATCGCGCCGTCGCCGATCACGCAGACAACGTGATGCCCGTCCCCCTCCAGATCGCGCGCGACAGCCATGCCAAGCCCGGCAGATATCGAGGTGGAAGAATGGGCTGCGCCGAATGGGTCGTATTCGCTCTCGGCGCGCTTGGTGAAGCCGGAGAGGCCGCCCCCCTGGCGCAGAGAACGAATGCGATCATGCCGGCCGGTCAGAATCTTGTGAGGATAGGCCTGATGGCCGACGTCCCAGATCAGCTTGTCGCAAGGCGTGTCGAACACATAGTGAAGCGCAACCGTAAGCTCGACAACACCAAGGCCGGCGCCGAGATGACCGCCAGTGACCGAAACCGCGTCAATCATCTCGCTGCGCAACTCCTGCGCGACCTGCTTCAGATCGCTCTCCTTGAGCGCGCGGAGATCGGCGGGGAACTGAATTGTTTTGAGCATGAGGCAGTAACGCGAGACGAGCAGAGGAGAGAATTTATGCGAGGTAACAGCGACATAACGGCCGAAAGAGATGGCCAGTTCCCGAGGGTGGTATTCTAATTCCGCAGAAGTCAAGAACACCTCGACAAAAACGGCACAAATTCAGCAATTTTAGTAAAAATCTAGCAGATCAGCATGGCATTTGCGGGAACTCGATCACCTCGTCGTGAAATGTGAGGGGACTTGAATCGTCGGGTCTACAATCGAAAATAGTCAATCAATTCTGGGCTGTGGTTTCGCCACTGCTGAGAGCGATGGCGTGCTTGTTTCCGCAGGCGGATCTTACCTCGAAGGGCTGTTTGCCAGCGGCGCCTGTGCATTGCAACGAGTAACCAATTGCAGAGTTTAAGCTGATAATTCTGGGGCCTAAGGGGAGTCCATGCTCATGCGAACAGCACCGCGCCATAAGGCAGAGGCGTGTCCATCACGCAACACGGCCACTACTCTTTTAGGCACCGCTCCCGTCAAAGCGGGTGGATACAGGAAAACGGCTTCCCCGATTGGGGTGGCGGCCATATCGGGGATGTTGCTCTTGCTGTCCGGTGGTCCTGGTCATGCCCAGCAGAGTCCATTCACGGCAATGTCGGGATCCTGGTCGGGCGGAGGCACTCTCACGCTATCCAACGGATCGCGCGAACGTCTTCGGTGCCGGGCAAACTATTCCGCGCGTGGAGGCGACAGTCTCGATTTGACGCTGCGTTGCGCGGGCGACAGCTACAACTTCGATTTTCGTGGCTACGCGCGGTATAGAGCCGGCACAGTGTCCGGCAGTTGGAGCGAGTCATCGATGAACGCCTCCGGCCGGTTTATTGGCCGAGCTGGTGGTGATCATATTGCGGCCAGGGTTCAGGGCGATAATTTCAGCGCATCACTAGGCATCACCACGCGAGCAAATCGGCAATCGATTTCGATCCGTTCGCCCGGAAGCGAATTTTCGGATGTTTCGATCGGGCTCAGCCGCCGATAGCCAATCTCCGTTCGCCGTTTTGCTAAAAGCAGTCTGAAGGCGGCCTTATGCTCAACCGGGATCTGGACGCGGCGTCCCGACGCGAGCCGCATCGCATCGCGCTCGGCCTCGAGCGGATCGGCCTCGTGTCCTTGCGCTTTCCCGTGATCGTCACGCTGGTCTTGATCGCTCTTTGCGTTGCGGCGGCTCTCGGCATCGAGCGTATCAAAGTCGACGATTCGCTGGGCCAGCTCTTTCGCTCGGATACCCCGGAATTCAAGCAATACGAGGCGGTGACCCGCCGCTTTCCGTCGAGCGAATTCGACGTGCTGATCGTGGTCGAAGGCAAGACCTTGCTTGATCGCGAACCGCTTGAGAAGCTGCGCGGTCTTGTCACCGACCTCCAATTGATCGAGGGCACACGTGGCCTGATCTCGCTGTTCTCAGCGCGTGAGCCGCCCGAGAACGGGCGTATCCCCCAGGCGCTGATCCCAGCGGACCTCCCCGAGGGCGCCGAATACGACAAGCTGGTCGCGCGTGTGAAAGCCAACGAGCTCATTCGCGGCAAGCTCCTGTCGCTGGACGGACAGCTGGCCCTGATCGTGCTGGCGCTCGATCCGGACGCTGTTGAGGGAGATCGCCTGCGTGAGATTGTCGGCGAAGTCCGCAAAACCATCGGCGAGGATTTGGCTGACACGGGGTTGAGCACTAAGCTCTCGGGCGTTCCCGTGATGCAGCTTGAGATCCGCAACGCCGTCGAGCGCGACAGACTCATCTACAACGCTTTCGGTTTCGCTGCGGGCTGCCTGATCGCGATCGTGTTCTTCCGGCGCGTGTCGTTCATGATCATGGCCGCCGCTCCCCCGCTCATCGCCATCATGCTGTCGCTCGGGACGCTGGGTTGGCTCGATTTCCGGCTCAACATGTTTCTCAACGTGATGACCCCGCTCATCATGGTCATCAGTTTCTCCGACAGCATGCAGCTCACCTTCGCGGCGCGCGACTGGATGCTGCGCGGCGAGAGCAAAGTCAACGCGCTGCGCAACGCCATCCTGGTCGTCGGACCGGCCTGCGTACTCACCCACGCAACGGCGGGGGTTTCCTTCGTTGCCCTCCAGTTTTCCCGCTCGGAGCTGATCCGCACCTTTGGCGAGGCGGGATTGCTGGCGACATTGACCGCGCTGATCGGGGTTTTGGTGCTGGTGCCGCTGCTTGGCATGCTCCTGGTGCGCGGCGAAGCCGATCTGACAGCAAACGGCCCCAGAGCCGATCGTGCCGTGAACGCGCTGCGGCTCGCTTGCGGTTGGATCGCCGCCCGAATGGTCAGCCATCCTGCCCTCTACAGCGCGCTGAGCGTGATCGTGGTGGGCGGCCTCACGCTCATCTATGCCAATCTGGAGCCGCGCTACCGGCTCGCCGACCAGGTGCCCGATCGCGATCAGGCGGTCCAAGCGAGCCAGCGTCTCGACGAGAAACTGACCGGCGCCAATCCGATCGATGTGCTCATCGAGTTCCCCCAGGGCGAGTCGCTCTATTCGCCGGAGACGCTGAACACCATTGCCGCGGTGCATACAATCCTCGAGCAGCAGGCCGGCGTTGGGAATGTGTGGTCACTCGAAACCCTCCGGCGGTGGCTGGCCGAGAAGGCCGGTAAATCGGACGTCGCCACGCTGAAGCAATATGTCGAGGCGGTACCTGCCTTTCTGGCGCGTCGTTTCGTTGCCGCCGACCTGGAAGCCGTGGTCGTCTCAGGGCGCATTCCGGATATCGACGCCAGTCAATTGCTTCCAGTAGTTAAGGCGCTCGATAAGAAGCTCGACGCGGTTCGGACCGCCCACCCCGGCTACAACATTGCTGTAACCGGCCTCGCAGCCATCGCTGCGCGTAACAGTGCCGACATGATCGGCAAGCTCAGTCGGGGACTGACGATCGAGATCGCTTTCGTTGCCGCGTTTCTCGGCCTCGCCTTCCGCTCGGTTGTGGTGATGCTGGTGAGCATTCTGCCGGCGATCTTCCCCATCGTACTATCGGGCACCGTGCTTTGGGCGTTGGGGGAAGGGCTGCAATTCGCTAGCGTAGTTGCGCTCACGGTGTCGTTCGGGCTGGGTCTCAGCGCCACGATCCATTTTCTCAACCGCTTGCGCCTCGAGCAAAGTCCGGGCGTTGACCCGGGCGTCAGCGTCCAGCGTGCGACGGTTCTGGTGGGGCCTGCGCTGATTCTGACGTCGGTGGTCCTGGCATGCGGCCTGGCGGTGACAGTATTCTCCGATCTGCCCTCGCTGCGCCAGTTCGGCTGGCTCTCTGCCTTCGCCATGCTGGCAGCGCTCGTAGCCGATCTCACGATCCTTCGCCCCACCACCATGTTCCTCTATCAGCTTGCCCAGCAGGCGGCACAACGATGGTCCCGCGTTTTCCGCGCGCCGTAAGTGCCACTCACGCGATGCGAAGTGATGCAGGATCGAGTGGAGGGAGCCGAATCGGATCGAACGCAGTCAGATCCAGATTGCGAGCCACGCCATCCACAATGAGGTCGGCCATTGCTTCGCCGGTCGCGGGTGCATTGAGGATACCCCAGACATTGTGGCCGGTTGCAACGTAGACGTTCTCCGTTTGCGATATCTTGCCGATCAGTGGCAGACCGTCCTGGACAATCGGGCGGTAGCAGGCCTGACGGGCAATGATCCGTGAGGTGTCGAATACCGGCGACACCTTCGCCGCGACCTGCTTGATTTGATCGAGAGCGGCAGTCTCGGGAGACACATCCGCGGGGTCGACCGGAAGAGGGCTGCTGCCTGCAAACGCAGTCACGTAAGTGTGCCCTACTCGTGGGAAGACCTCGACCGTTACCGTCTGCCTGGCCTCGGTCGTATATTCCAGAAACAAGGCTTCGGCAGGCACGGCGTCGCCAGTGTCATAGATCAGGCTACTGCTCTTCTCCGCCCACACCTTCGGGAGCTTCAGCCACTGGGCGGCGAGGATCGACCAAGGTCCCATGGCAATGAGAACGGCGTCGGCTTCGATAAGCCCAGCTTCAATTTCGACGCCGCGTATCGTCGATTCATCTCCCGCCGGCATCAGGCCGGTGACCCTGGCGTCGACCAAACGCGTGCCATGCTTTTCCGCGGCACGCATTATGGCTGTAGTGAATTTGCCGGGATGAACGATCGCCGTCGTGTCGGGAGTGCTGAGGTGGGACGAAATGACGACCCCCTCCGAAAGCCAGGGCAATCTCGGACGGTTCTGCCGCGGAGCATTCTCGTAGGGGAGGATGAAGCCGCTATAGGCGTCCATGCGGCGATAACCCCAATCGTCATCAATGTCGTGCCCGACTTCGCCGGGAAGCTGGGCATGCAGCGTAAAGCTGCGCCGCGCCAATGCATCGAGCGGACTGCCCGCGCACCAGTCATAGGCCAGAAAGCCGCCGGCTTTGCCAGAGGCCGCATTTGCGACCCCCGCAACTTCGACGACAGTGACGTCAACCTCGCGTCGGCTGAGATAGTAGGCCGTGCAGGCACCAATCACGCCACCTCCACATATGACGACACGCATCCGCATCGCTGTCTCCTTCGATCCCGCCTGGCTACGCTACGGCCGATCTTTCCGGCCCGACCGCATCTCACGACGGACGCACGCCCTATGGCCTCGTCTAA
>Ga0081540_1004719_pt1 | contig 10310 bp, 12 predicted proteins | sample TabmetS2T1R1_FD_71024 | JGI IMG/M metagenome (GOLD analysis project Ga0081540, IMG submission 71024) | Tabebuia heterophylla rhizosphere microbial communities from the University of Puerto Rico - S2T1R1 | ecosystem: Host-associated > Plants > Roots > Rhizosphere ... | reverse complement strand
ACGGTTGGCGCGTTGGTCGCATTGAGCGGTGGCTTCGGCTCGTCCAGCTCGGACGCCGAGTCGGCGGCGACGGCGACGGCAACCGTCGCCCGCCGCGATCTCGTCCAGCGCACCACCGTCTCCGGCACGCTCGGCTACGCCGATACGCGCGCCCTCGTCAGCTCCCGCCGGGGAACGATCACGAGCCTGCCCGAGGAGGGCCGCGTCCTGCGGCCCGGTGCCGTCCTCTACCGCGTCGACGAGCAGCCGGTCGTCCTCTTCGCGGGCAGCCAGCCCGCCTGGCGGCCGCTCGTGGCGGGCATGAGCGACGGGCGCGACGTCCGCCAGCTCGAGCAGAACCTGCGCGCGCTCGGCTACGACGACGAACGGAAGCTGACGATCGACGAGCACTTCGAGACAGCGACCACGGCGGCCCTCGCGCGCTGGCAGGCAGACGTCGGACTCCCACCGACCGGCCGCGTCGCGTTCGGCGACATCGTCTTCCTCCCCGGCGCCCGTCGAGTCGGAACCGTGAGCGCCTCGCTCGGCGTCCCCGCCCGGCCGGGCGCGCGGATGATGGCCACCTCCTCGACGAAGCGGCTTGTCACCGCGCAGATCGACGCCAGTGACCAGCAAGACCTCGCCGTCGGAGACCAGGTCACGATCGATCTCCGCAACGGCACGACCACGACCGGGACGATCAGCAAGGTCGGCAAGGTCGCCACCGCAGCCGAGACGAGCGAGAGTGAGATGGCGGGCGGCTCGGCTCCTCCTTCGACGATCACCTTCGAGGTACGACCGGACAAGCCGGCGGTGGTCGGCGCGCTCGACCAGGCGCCGGTCGACGTCGGCGTCACGAGCGAACGGGCGAACAACGTGCTCTCGGTTCCCGTCAGCGCGCTGCTCGCCCTACGTGGCGGCCGCTACGGCGTCGAGGTCGTGCGCGCGGGGACAACGACCACCGTCGTCGCGGTCACGCCCGGCCTCTTCTCGGACGGCGGCTACGTCGAGCTCACGCGCGGCCGGGTCAAGGCCGGTGACGTGGTCGTCGTACCTACATGAGCGCCAGCGCTGCCGCGGCTGCTGGCGGAGGCACGCTCGCAGCAAGGGCGCCAGCGCTCGAGCTGCGCGCCGTCGTCAAGGCCTACCCCGGCGGCGTCGAGGCGCTGCGCGGCATCGACCTGACGGTTGCACCCGGGGAGCTCGTCGCGATCGTCGGACCGTCCGGCTCGGGCAAGTCGACCCTGCTCCACATCGCGGGTACGCTCGAGCGGCCGAGCGCGGGCGAGGTCTGGATCGACGGCCGAAACGCAGCCGAGCTTCAGGACGGAGAGCTCGCCTCTTTGCGCGCCGGCTCGATCGGCTTCGTCTTCCAGCAGTTCTTCCTGCTCGACGGGATGAGCGCGCTCGACAACGTCGCCAACGGCCTCCTCTACACCGGCACCGCGAACAGCGAGCGCAAAGAGCGCGCGCGCGAGCTGATGGAGCGCGTCGGCCTCGGCCAACGCGTCGCACACAGGCCGGCGCAACTCTCCGGCGGGGAGCGGCAGCGGGTCGCGATCGCCCGTGCTCTGCTCGGGCGGCCGGCAATCGTCTACGCCGACGAGCCGACAGGCAACCTCGACTCGCACGCCGGCGCAGAGCTCATCTCCCTCCTACAGGAGCTGAATCGGGAGGGAACGACGATCGTCGTCATCACCCACGAAAAGAGCGTCGCCTCGGCGATGAACCGGCAGGTGACGATGCACGACGGCCTGATCGCAAGCGACAACGGCCAGGAGCGTCGCGGACGATGGAGGTGACGAGCCGTCTGCTCCCCGCCGACATCTTCCGCGTCGGCTCGATCGGCCTCCGCACCCGCCGCCTGCGAGCGGTGCTCTCCGCCGTCGGGATCGCGATCGGGATCGCCTCGATGGTCGCCGTGCTCGGGATATCGCAGTCGAGTAAGGCCGACCTGCTCGCGCAGCTGGACGAGCTGGGCACCAACCTGCTGACGATCACGCCCGGCGAGTCGTTGCTGGGCGAAGCCTCGGCGCTTCCAGGCACCGCGCCCAAGATGGTCGCCCGCCTCGACCCGGTCGAGCAGGTCGCCACCGAGCGGATGACCGACAAGACGGTCCGGCGCACGAACTACATCCCGGCGGCGCAGACGAACGGCATCAGCGTGCTCGCCGCCGACCCCAACCTGCTCTCCACCCTGAACGGAACGGTCAAGACCGGTGTCTTCCTCAACCGAGCGAACAGCCGCTACCCGGCGATCGTGCTCGGCTCGGTCGCCGCCGAGCGGCTCGCGATCACGAGCTTGGAGGCCGGGCCGATGGCGTACGTCGATGGGCGCTGGTTCAGCGTCGTCGGCATCCTTGACCCGCTCCCACTCGCGCCCGACATCGACCGCTCCGCCCTCATCGGCTTCCCGATCGCCGAAGAGCTCCACGGCGGCGAGCTCGACGCGACCACGATCTACGTCCGCACCGACCCCGACACGATCGGGGACACGCGCGCGCTCCTGCCGGCGACCGCCAACCCGGAGAACCCGGAGGAAGTTGCGGTCAGCCGGCCCTCAGACGTGCTCGAGGCACGTGCCGCCGCAGAGACCGCCTACACCTCGCTCTTCCTTGGACTCGGTGCCGTCGCCCTCCTGGTCGGCGGGGTCGGGGTCGCCAACGTGATGGTCATCTCCGTTCTCGAGCGGCGCTCTGAGATCGGCCTACGACGCTCGCTCGGCGCGGCCAAGCGACACATCTCGGTTCAGTTCCTGAGCGAGTCGCTGCTGCTCGCGGCGCTCGGCGGCCTAGCCGGCGCGCTCATCGGCACACTCGTCACCGCAGGCTACGCGCTCGCCCGCGGCTGGGCGATCAGCATCCCCGCCTACGCGCCGATCGGCGGGCTCGTCGCCTCGCTCGTGATCGGCGGTATCGCCGGCCTCTACCCGGCCGTGCGCGCGGCTCGCCTCTCCCCGACCGAGGCTCTACGGACCGTGTGAATGAGCGGAGGAGCAACCAAGCCGAGCCGGGACTCCACACGTTCGGTCCACGGGACCCCGACCGCGCTGGGCACGCCGCTGCGGCGCACCCTCCCCCTCAAGCCGCCGCAGCGGCGTCCAGAACGCAACAGCGCTCAAGCCGCCAACGACGACGCGCTCAAGGCGCACCCACGGATCAGCAATCGACCATCAAGGAGGAGCCGTCCATGCACAACGTGCTGAACAAGCTGATCCACCGCCACGATTTCACGGACGCGGAGACCTACGACCGGCGCGCGGCCACGCTGTTCCGGGGCGTGTACCGGCGCGTCGCCGAGGACGTGGGCGCGGCGGCGCCAACCCGCGCCCTCGTGTTGGACGCCGGATGCGGCAGCGGGCGGCTCGCGGTCGAGATCGCTCGCCGCCGACCGGATCTCCGTGTGCACGGGATCGACCTTGAGCCCGGCCTGGTGGAGGTGGCAACACGGCGCGCCGAGCACGAGAACCTCACCGACCGGATCGAGTTCACGGTCGCCGATCTCGCCGACCTGCCGCTGCCCGACAACTCGATCGACATGATCGTCTCGACCGCAAGCCTGCACCACTGGACCGACGTCGCCGCCGTGATCGCTTCCCTCGACCGCGTGCTCCAGCCCGACGGCCGGATGTGGATCTATGACCTGCGCTGGGTCTCAGCCCGAAGCGTTCGAGCAGCTTCAGCGGCCGCGGGCCGACGCGTCGACCGAGCCCTCGTCCGCACCGGCCGGTTCCCCGCCGCGCTCATTCAGCGGCTCGCAATAGGACCGGCGTAGCGGGAATGCAGATCTCCCCGAACCCGCACGCAGGCGACGAGGTCATCGACTCGCGCGCATGGGCGGATTCACTTCCGCAGCGACGAGGTCGGCGCCCGAATCGGCGCGGACCTCCAACTTCGAAAGCAGCCACGACTTCAAGCCAACCGCTTCGCGAGGAGGTAACAAGATGAAGCGCCTCGTTCTTCCATTGCTGCTCTTCGGTTCCCTCTCAGGGCTCGGCGTGACTTCGGCCACCGCCGCAGCCTCGACCACAACGATCGTCGTGAACGTGAACGCCTCAGAGACAAATACCGAGGTGTGCGGTTTTCCGCTCGAGTCGCACCTGGAGGGGTCGTTCAAGCGCACCGAGTTCTTCGATACCAGCGGCACACTCGTGAAGGTGATCGAGACGAACACCGGTGGCCCGTTCACGGTCACGGTCACCAACCCGGCGAACGGCAAGACCGCGACGACACAGTCACAGACACGCGTGCTCGTTGCGACCGACACGGTCAGAATCAGCGGGGTCGTCGGCAACTTCGTGCTGCCGGGCACGGGCACGATCCTCATGGACGTCGGCACCGTCGTCTTCGACTCGAACGGAAACATCCTGATGATCGGCGGCCCGCACACCGGCCTGACAGGCGACGTCGAACGCTTCTGCGCCGCGATGGCCGACTCTTAGGCGACTGCTCGCGGAAGACGGTTTCAACATGCGGAAGGCGGTTTACGCTCATGCTCAACGGAACTCGCTCGACCCGCGCGCCGTGCGCACGGCCGTGATCGAAGCCCAGCCCGACGCGATTGTCCATCAGGCGACCTCGCTCGCGAACACGGGACCATGATGGCCAGGCGGACCCCCGCCACGCCGACGCCGTGGTGGGGGCGAAGGTCGTGCCCCCGTTCTGGCAGTACTTGTTCCCGCCGTGAAGACGCGAACGCGGATTTATGTCCCCTGAGGCGCGGATCCCCTTTCGGGGGGTGAGAACAAACGCCCCATCGGCCGATAATGAGAGGACCCGGTGACCACTCCCGGGCAGGAGCGGTTAACAGCGCGACTGACGAGCCCTCGGTGAACAGTCCCGAGACACGAAGAGGCGCCTGTGCGCCTCGGCTCATGTTCGAGGCCGGAGTGCGCGGCCTTTGTGAAAGTTGCTCTTCGACCACTCCGACGACACGTGGCTATCGGCGGGTCTCTGTCCCGCGACCGCGCTCCCGGATGATCGCGTGTGGGGCCGGTGGTCCGGGCTTCGCACTATCGGCCAGGGCGCCGACGAGCGCGACGCGCTCGACGTTGAGAACGCGCAGGGCGAGAACCGCCGTAGCGCACGTCGCGGCGACCGGAACCTCGAGCTGCTCCGCGAGCCTCGAGACCAAAGCCGTCTCATCTTCGAACCCGATCACGTAAGCCGAGGTCGTCGACGCGTAGCCGACGACGTCCACTGAATCTGCGGCGAGCACCCGCGCGGCCCTATCGAGAGGCGGCGCAGCCGCCAGCGCCCGCAGCCCCGGCGCCGTCGTAGGCGGCTCGGTCTGAGCGCCGCCATCGACCCAATCGTGCGAAACGCGCACAACGCGGGCAACGACGCTCCCGGGCGCCATCGCAGGAAACTCTTCCTCCGGCCCGATCGCCGCGTGCGGCGTCACGACACCGATCCGAATCACGACCTGACGCTCGCGATCACGCGTTGCTCGCGAGCATCACCGCGTAGTGACGCATCTCCTCGATGTCGTGCACGAACGGGCCGACCGCCTCGAAGAAGCGGCGGAACTCCGGGCTCTGGCGGAACCCGGATAGATGCCCCTCCTCGGAGTCCCACTCGATCCGAACGACGTGCTGGGTCGGATCCTCGCTGCAGCGGGAGACCTCGTAGCGCTCGCAGTGCTCCGACGCCTCGAGCGCCTCGGCCGCGCTGCGGTAGGCCTGCTCGAACACGTCCGCGCGCCCCGAATCGATGCTGTAGCGGATGTACTCGACTACCATTTTTATCTGCCTCCTAAGTAGCTGCATGCTAAGATACATGAAATGAGTGAGTCGCCGCGCCTTCCCGAACACGATCACGTCGACCTCGTCCTCGCCGAGTGGCAGCAGCAGGGGCTACGCGTCGAGAACTCTCCCGTGGCGGTCGTGGCGAGGATCGGCCGGGCCGGCGCGCTTCTCGACCGGGGCCTGAACAGCAACTTCGCCCGCTTCGGGCTGACCCGCACGGACTGGGATGTGCTCGCCTCGCTGCGGCGAGTCGGCGCTCCCTACCGCCGCTCCCCCACCGAGCTGTACCGCGCGCTGATGCGCACCTCGGGCGGGATGACGCACCTGGTCGACCGGCTCGAACGAGAGGGACTCGTCGAGCGGGTCGCCGACCCGGATGACCGACGTGGCCTGCTCGTTGGGCTGACGCGCAAAGGGCGAGCGCTCGTGCAGCGGGTCGAACCGAGCCACCTCGAGACCGAGCGGCGGCTGCTCGCAGCACTCACGCCACAGGAACAGCGCGAGCTTGCGCGGCTTTTGCGCAAGCTGCTGATCGGTCTCGAAGCACAGTCCGCTGATCCTGGTCACCCGCGGCAACCCAACGTCCCGAACGCTCGCAGAGGCGGGACACGACGGCGCGAACGCCAACGGAACGAGCGAGTCATGACCCGCCCGAGCAGCGAATCCTGACGACGCCGTGGTGCGTCGACTGCGCCTGTCCGCTCCTTCCTCTTTGCACGTGCCTGTGCCCGGCGCCGACCCTGTGATCGGGTTCTCCCACGCTCTCGCGGAGTGACTCCAGCGGGCTCGCAGGAACCGGTGGGAGACGGGGCGACGACGGTATAGTTAGTGTAATGGCTAACGATCAATTCAAGGCCCTTGCCCACCCGCTCCGGCGCGCGATCGTGGAACGATTGGCCCACGGCCCGGCCCCGATCGGGGAGGCCACCGGGGGCTTTGGGGTGTCGAAGCCGACGATCTCGAAGCACGTGAAGGTGCTCGAGGAAGCGGGTGTGGTGATGCGCACGATCGACGGCCGCACGCACCGCCTGAGCCTCGACCTGGACGCTCTTGGCGACGCATTCGAATGGATCGACCGCCAGCGCGCGATCTGGGAGCGCATGTTCGACGTCGTAGACGAATACCTCGAAAGCAAGGAGACGAGGTGACGGAGCGGACGCCGCCGGATCCCTCACCACTCCGATTGGAGCGCACGTTCAACGCTTCGCTTGAGGCGGTCTTCGCCGCCTGGACGAGCGCCGAGGTGCTTAGACGCTGGTGGCCCGCTGGATCCGACTGGGAGACGCCCGTGGCCGAGGTGGACGTGCGCGTGGGGGGCAGCCTGCGCCTCGTCATGCGAAGCCCAGACGGCGAGGAGTTCGGCGGTCGCGGCGAGTACGTCGAGATCACCCCACTCGAGCGCTTGGTCTTTACCTGGACCTGGGATGGTCACGGGCGACACGAGGGCACGCAGCTCGTCGAGGTCGAATTCAGGGAGCGAGAGGACGGGACGACCACCGTCGTGCTGACAAACCGCGGCCTCAAGGACGAGGAGTCCAAGCGCAGCCACAAACAAGGCTGGGAGACCTCCTTCGACAACCTCGACCGCGTTCTGGCCCTGTGAGTCAAGACGCCGGCGGAGCTGACTCCCGTCGCTGGCTGGCCCTCGCGCTGCTCGGCACGGCCTTCTTCATGGTGATCCTCGATGGCACGATCGTCTACGTCGCCTTGCCCAGCATCGACGAGGCGCTCGGCTTCTCGACCGGTGGCCTGCAATGGGTGATGAGCGCCTACCTGCTCACGTCCGGCGGCCTGCTACTGCTCGGCGGCCGGTCTGCCGACCTGCTCGGGCGCCGGCGCATGTTCATGGTCGGCGTCGCACTGTTTGCGGGATCGTCGCTTCTGTGCGGGCTCGCGTGGTCTGCTCAGGCCCTGGTCGGCGCGCGCGTGCTCCAGGGGAGTGCGGCGGCGATCATGGCGCCGACCGCGCTCTCGCTCTTGATGACCGTCTTCGAGGAGGGACCAGAGCGCAACAAGGCGCTCGGCATCTGGGGTGGGATCGGCGGCGTCGGTGCGACAGCCGGCTTGCTGATCGGCGGCCCGATCACCGAGGGCCTCGGGTGGGAGTGGGTCTTCTTCATCAACGTCCCCGTCGGCGTCGGCGTGCTCGCGCTCTGCCCGGCGCTCCTGCCCGAGAGTCGGGCGCCCGTCCGCCGGCACGTCTACGACCTCGCCGGTGCCGTAACGATCACCGCCGCGCTCGTCCTCCTCGTCTATGCCGTCTCCGAGGCGCCCGACGCCGGTTGGGCCGGCTGGCAGACGCTCGGCTCGCTCGCCGCCGCGGTTGCATTGGTGGCTGCGTTTGTTCGCAGCGAGGCACGCTCGGCGGCGCCACTGGTTCCGTTGCGCATCTTCCGCTCGCGCACGCTGGTCGGCGGCAACCTCGTGCTGCTCACCGCCGGCGCTGCCCTCGACGGGATGCTGATCATCGTCACCCTCTACGCGCAAGAGGTGCTCGGCTACTCCACCGTGCAGTTCGGCCTCGGGGTCGCGGCGTTGACGGTCATGTCGGTCGTCGGCGCGGTCAGCGGCCAGGCGCTCGTCGCTCGGATCGGGCTGAGGCCGGTCGCACTTACGGGCATGACCCTCGTCGGAGCCGCCTGCCTCGTGCTGACGCAGGTCTCCGCCGAAGGCAGCTACTTCGGCGACATCTTCCTTGGCCTGCTGCTCTTCGGGGCCGGGCTCGGGGCCACCTTCGTGGCCGCCCAAATCGCCGGGCTGTCAGGCGTCGCCGAGGAGGAGTCCGGCCTCGCCGCGGGACTCGTCGACTCGTCGTTCAGCGTCGGCAGCGCGCTCGGAATCGCGCTCCTGACGACCGTTGCCGTCGCGCGCACCGAGCACCTGCTCGCCGAACCTGACCCACCGTCGGCTACCCTAGCCCTGACCGAGGGCTTCCAGTCAGCCTTTTTCGTTGCGCTTGGGATCGCGCTGCTGGGCGCCCTCCTCGCACTCGCACTGTTGCGGCGAGAGGACAAGACCGAGGATGCCGCGATCGAACCCGTCCGCAAGGTGACGCCTTGCCAGCCGAACCGCGCGAGCCCGGTATCGGCGATCAAGGTCGCGCGCAGGAGTTGAGAGATGCCGACGGCCGGTAGTCTACGCCGTGACCCGCCGGGCTAACCCGGGTAGCGGCGGACGAGCCCGTCGGGGTCGATCTCGAGCTCGGCAGTGAAGGTCTCGCGCCTCTCCTCGACGCTGGCGTACCTCACGATGGCGCCGTCAGTGTCGACGCCCAGGTGCTCGTAACGCTGGTGCAACGCATGCACGCCCAGGTCGGGGACCGAGATCCACACCGTTACGAAGTCCACCCGCCCCGACTCGCGATGCAGGCGATGGCGCGACACGGGCATGGTGTTGGTGAGCGGCGAGAAGCCAAGGTCGCAGTCGAGCGCTCCGCCGAACTCGGCGACATCGCCACCGGGCCGGGGGTAGGGCGGGCTCGCCCTCGCCGCCGATCTCCACCGCCCACTCGCCGTGAGAGTCGCGCTCGAGATAAGGCCGGCGCTTCCACTGCTCGCCTGCAGCCGCGAGCCGCATCGCCCGCGTGACATAGCCTTCCCCCGACGCGTCGAGTTGGTACTCGAGCCGATAGGGGAGCGGGTCAATCGCAAGCTGGGTGCCAGCCGCACGGAGAGCGCCGTCCTCGAGCTCGACAACCGTGGCCTCTGCACGGCACCCGCCGGCCCAGCCGCGCTCCCCTTCCAAATCAGCACCCGGTTCACGCTAGTCGCCTGCGACGTACTCGGAGGTCAGCGACACGGTGTATCGCGGCGGTGCAGGGTCGAGGGCGCAAGAAAAGGTTGGGTTCGCGGAGGCTTGATCGAACGGACGCAATCGGTGGAGGCGAATGGTCACGTTCCATCGTCGTCTCCTGATCTTTCGGTCACGCGCGTTGCTGGTCCGCCCGGCGGTCGCAGAACCGCCCGTTCCGAGGAGCGATCGCGGAGATGCCGGCGGAGGAAGTCCAATTGGATTTCGACGGCCTTCTCGTAGCGTTCCAGGAACGGATCGTAGTGTCCGCCCGGCAGCTGGTGGATCTTTGCGCGGGGCGCGTTCTGTGCCGCGCGCACCGCGGGAGCTGGCAGCGCCGCGCCGTCCTGTTCGTAGGCGAGGACCAGGAGTGAGCGGCACGAGCAGGGGTTGGCGTCCGAGGAGCCCGCCGAGGGCGTCGAGGAGGCCGCGGCCGGTCAGGCGGAGGAACGCGCCGAGGGTTGTGTGGCGTAGCGCGTTGCGGGCGGCGGGCTGCCCGTCTGCGTTTGGGGACATGGCGATCGCGGCCGCGAGTTGCGGGTTGCGGGTTGCGCGAGGTGACGGGAAGACGTGGCCGCCGGAGAGTGAGAAGCCCAGATCGCGAGCCGTGCGGCGTCGACCTCGGGCAGGCTGGGGGCGAAGTCGATCGCGGCCTGCAGGTCGGCGTACTCATCGCGGATGCGCGCCACTTGGCGTGGCTTTTTTCCGCCCCCTCCCCTTCGGCCGGAGGCGCACAAACGCAAGCCGTCGGCACGTTCCCCTTCACCGTTCGCTAACCACCCGCGGGGCCGCCCCC
>Ga0081540_1004718_pt1 | contig 10311 bp, 10 predicted proteins | sample TabmetS2T1R1_FD_71024 | JGI IMG/M metagenome (GOLD analysis project Ga0081540, IMG submission 71024) | Tabebuia heterophylla rhizosphere microbial communities from the University of Puerto Rico - S2T1R1 | ecosystem: Host-associated > Plants > Roots > Rhizosphere ... | reverse complement strand
ATCTTCGTTGATGCCGCGTACGCAGCCTCGCGGGGCGTGCATTTGCCGAATCCGACTGCGACTCAAATTGACCAAATTCCGGACGCGGACCTCTCTATGGGAAGCGCCTTGCTCGTGAACGTTCCCAACCCGTTCCAGGGAATTCAGACGGTAAGCTCGTTGAACCCGACGACAAACCCCACGGTCCTCGCCGGTCAGCTGCTCCGTCCCTATCCTCAGTATGGTGGTGTCAGCCTTGCCGGGGATGGCTGCTGCGACAGTGAATATAGCTCATTTCAACTGTCAGTCACCAAGCGATTCACGGGGGGCGGATCGTTCCTGGCTGCCTACACGAACGCAAAGCTCATGACCAATTCTGACACCCTGACCACGTGGCTGGAGACAGGTGTTGGAGAAGTGCAAGACTGGAACAATCTCAAGGGAGAGTGGTCGGTCTCTTCCCAGGACGTGTCCCAGCGCGTGGTGCTCAGCTACGTTTATGATCTGCCCTTTGGTCACGGTCAAAAGTACATGGCCGATGCTTCCGGCGTCACCGGGAAAGTGGTTTCCGGCTGGGGTGTTGATGGCATCACGACATTTCAGAAGGGCTTCCCCCTGCCGATAAGCTATGGGGGCTCGACGGCGCTGTCACAGGCGAGTCTGGGAATCGGGGTTTTGCGCCCAAACGTTGCGTCGGGATGCGCCAAAGGCACAGCGCACACCCATGAGACGGGGGGAATTGCCTGGTTCAACCCGACTTGCTTCACAGCTCCCAGTGACTTTGGTTTCGGGAACGAGTCGCGCGTGGATCCTACGCTTCGAGGCGCAGGGATCAATAACTGGGACCTCGCGATATTCAAGACGACGAGCTTCGGTCCGGGTGAAAAGTTCGGTGTGCAATTCCGGACGGAGTTCTTCAATACATTCAATCGCGTCCAGTTTGGCCCACCGAATACCGCTTGCTGTGAATCAAATAACGCGAGTTTCGGAATTACGAGTAGCCAATTGGGCACTCCGAGGCTCATACAGTTCGCTCTGAAGTTCATGTTTTAGCGTGTGAGTGGATCGAAGGTGGATTCCTGGTCGAGGCATCCGCCTCCCGCTTCGAAAACGTTTCTGGTAGATATCCTCAGCAAATCGTTCGTGGCCTCGGTTCGATGACTTCTGCTAACCTTGCGATTGCCTAACGGGAGCACGCGCAGAATCGAATGAGTCGGCGGATTACACGACGCGATTTCCTCGAAGCGTTTGCCGCTATGGGCTTGGCCTTACCCGGGCCTCTGGCTTTGTTTGACGTGAAGCATCCGCGTGGCCTGGATTTCAACCATGTGAATTCGCCCACACCGCAGAAATACCTGATCGAGACGATGGGTGGCGGTGTGGCCCTCTTCGATTACAACAACGACGGGTTGCTCGACATTTTTCTAGTCAATAGCGGCCGGCTCGCCAATCCGATGCGCGCACCCGAGACCTTCGACCGGCAAAATCCCCGGAATTGGAATCGTCTTTATCGACAGAACCCGGATGGGAGCTTCACAGACGTGACGAAGGAAGCCGGTCTGGCGAACGCGGGTGATGGGAACTACGGCATGGGTGTCGCGGTCGGCGATTACGACAATGATGGCTTTCCCGACCTGTACATCACGAACTACGGGAAAAACACCCTATATCACAATAATGGTGATGGCACTTTTACAGACGTCACCGCCAAGGCTGGCGTGGAGGCTGGCGGTTGGAGCTGCTCCGCCGGCTTTTTCGATTACGACAACGACGGCCATCTTGATTTGCTCGTCACACGCTACATGATATGGGATACGCAACACAGCAAGATCTGTGGAGGCGAGTGGCAGACCTATTGCCCGCCAGCTGAGTTCCCAGTAACCACAAATATCCTTTATCGCAATCGCGGCGATGGCACATTCGAAGACGTCAGCCGTCGTTCCGGGATTGCGTCGGTCACGGGGCGCTCGCTGGGCGTGGCCTTCGCGGACTACGATGACGACGGATTCACCGACATCTTCGTTTCTAACGACGGCATGCGCCAGTTTCTATTCCACAATAACGGAGACGGAACATTCACCGAATGCGCTCTGGAAGCGGGTACGGCGCTAACTGCCGATGGCAAGCCTCTATCGGGCATGGGCGCTGTCTTCCAGGATTACGACAACGACGGGAGGCCCGACATTCTGGTCACCGTGTTGCCCCGCGAGGTCTACGCGCTCTTTCACAATGATGGCAATGGGTCATTCAGCTACCACAGCTTACAGGCAGGTCTGGGCTTGCTGTCGGCGGCAAGCTCGGGCTGGGGTTCAGGCCTGGAGGACTTCAACAACGATGGCTGGAAGGATCTGTTCGTCGCCCAGAGTCATGTGCTGGACAACGTAGAAGCGATCGACCCTATGCTGCACTACAAACAGCCACCGTTAATGGCGCTCAATCACAACGGGCGCTTCGAGCGAGCCGATTCAGGAGTGACCGCGGCAATTGCAGGCCGCGGTGCGGCGTTCGGAGATTTGAATAACGATGGCTGGATGGACGTCGTCGTTACTTCGCTGGGCGGAGAGCCGCTGATGCTTTTGAATCACGGCGGATCTGGAAATTGGCTTTCCATCTCCTTACGCGGAACGCGCAGTAACCGCGATGGGCTAGGTGCGTCCGTGCAGGTCAACGGTCAGAAACGATTTGCGACCACAGCTGGCAGCTACATTTCGGCCAGCGACAAGCGTCTGCACTTTGGGCTGGGCACGGCCGAGGTGGCTAAAGTGGAAATTCACTGGCCCTCGGGCATCCATCAGATCCTTGAAGGTGTCAAAGCCAACCGGCTTCTCGAAGTCCGCGAGCCGGAGAAGTCATGATTGGCGTTTTCCTGTCAGTCTTACTCATGCTGCAGGCTTCCGAGCCACCGGCCCTCCAGCATGTGCATGTTGGAGTGGGCGCAGAAAAGAGCGGACATTTGGACGAAGCGCTGGCCGAGTTTAAAAAGGCCACCGAACTCGATCCCAAACTGGCCGTCGCGTTCACCGATCTTGGTGGAGTATACATCGAGAAACGCGATTATGCGGCCGCTATTACACCTCTGAAGAGGGCTGTCGAACTTAGCCCCGACCTTGATGCGGCACACCGCTTATTGGGTTACGCACTTTTAGCTCAAGGGTATGCCACCGAGGCGATTCCACACCTTGAGAAAGCGCACGCCGAGGATGCGCTCGGTATCGCTCTGCTAGACGCAGGCAAATTGCCGGAGGCCGTGGCAGTTCTTCAAAAAGTTCTAGCTCAAAATCCGAATGATCCGGAGCTGCTCTATTACTATGGCCGGGCTTCCGGCCTGCTCTCAAAGCAGGTTTTTGACGAACTCGAAGCTCGCTTTCCGGATTCCGCGCGTGCTCATGAAATGATGGCGCAGGACTACGCCGTCCTCCGAGATGTCCCGAACGCCGAACGGGAATTTCTCGAAGCGTTGCGCCAACGCCCGCAGACATCTGGTTTACACCTGCAGTTGGGCGAGCTCTACGCACGCGCGCAACAATGGGATAAAGCCGAAGAACAGTTCCAGTTAGAAACTGGAATTCAACCTGGGAGCGCCGAAGCATTTTATCGTCTCGGTGAAGCTCAGCTGCAGTTGGGCAAATTCCACGAGGCACTCGAGGCACTCGTCCATTCCGACCATTTGAGAGAGGACATGCCGGAAACCCTCTACCAGCTGGGAAAGGCGGCGTCTATGGACGGAGACGACAAGATGGCGCAAAAGTACTGGCAGCATCTTCTAAGTTTGGAGAAAGATACTCCGCTTGCCGCGCAAGCACATTTTGGCCTGTCTGGCATTTATCGCAAACTGGGAGAGCCCGCGGAGGCCGATCGCGAAATGGAAGAATTCCGCAAGTTGCAGAGCAAGCCGGGCCATACGGACGTTTCGCCGAACTAGCCGACATCAGACAACAAGCTGGCAGGAGCGAAGGCGCAGGATGAACGCAGTGCTCTCGCTGCGCCGGATCGGTGGAAAGTCGTCGATTGCCGCACTTTATCGTTATCCAATAGAGTGGAGCGCGGCAAAGAGGGATGGCGATTGTGTTGGCTCGTCAACCGCGCGCGAAGATGAGCGGATCACTCCTGGTTCCACGAAATTTCCGGGTTGCCGATCACACGGAAGCTAGCAGCGGTTGTTTCGGATCGAAAGGTCCGGTTTGCTGACCATCTATCCATCCAGAATACTCAATGCGCTGTGTCCGGGGCTCAATGAGCGCATCGCCCTGAAGTCGTCAGTTGAGACTTTGCGCAATACGGTTCGATGAGTGTTCATCTTGCTATGACCAGTTGACACTCAATTTCTGGTTCGTTCGTCATTGGGGAATAATCCACTACAATGCACATCCATGAAGAACGCTTTTATGGTCGCTGGCCTTGTTTTGTCCTTGTTATTCGCTGCAGCGAGAGCTACTTCGCAGAGCGTGGATTCAGAGCCAGCTATAGCACTGGTGGGCGGCACGCTGATCGACGTTTCCAGCCGCGGTCACAGCACGCGGGATATCGCCAATGCTGTCGTGGTTGTCCGGCATGGAAAGGTCGAAGCGGTGGGGTCCGCTCTCCTGGTCAAGGTTCCCAAAGACGCGAAGAAGGTCGATTGTTCGGGCACATATATTTTGCCGGGGCTGGTAGACGGCTTTGGGGGCCTGAACAGTCAGGCACAGGCGAACGCCTGGCTGTACATGGGAGTGACCACGATCGTCGGGCTTCAGGACGAACGTCGTGGCATGTTAAAGCGAGACGCCCATCCCAGTCCGCATATATACCCTTTCGATGGAGCGGGATTCATCGACCGGTACAGTCTCCTTTTTAATCTTCCACAATGGCGCAGGAAGGTAAAAGAAGGTGAAGACGTCGCGAACCTTAATGAACACGAAACCAAGGATCAAATCCAGGAACTTGCCCGAAACGGCACGCGAGTGATTTGGCTAGGGCAGGAACTTACTGCAGAACAGACAAAACTGATCGTTAAAGAAGGTCACAAGCTTGGGCTCGTCACCTATGGAGAATTCATTTCCACGCGCTACTCTGACGCACTTCAAGATGGAATTGATGTTCTCCTGCACATGAGCCGTTACGAACTGGGTCTAATCCCGGCGGAACTTCAGAAGCCGCTGGTGCATGATCCCTTTGGCCCAGGCTTAGCGCCAGCTTACGCTTATCTCAGACAGCTAGACCCCGCCAGTCCCAGCATCATGGCCTATGGACAGCAGATCAGTTCCTCGCACGCAGCCCTCATGCCCACCCTCAGCTTGAGCTATCTGCAATTGCCCAATCATAGGAATCTCTGGAAGGAGCCAGCTGCGGCTATTCTCGATCCGAAGGGTTTACATCTGCCCTCCGACCCCGAAACAGGGGAAGCGACAGCAAAATATGCTCCCGACGACTCGCGGCATCTCAAAAGCAAGGACGACCTTCAATTCTGGTCAATCAACCACGCTCTACAGGCCACACATCCAGTCAATCTGGCGGGCACGGGGTCTCCTGCATTTGGCACGATGCCGGGCATCTCCATGCACACGGAACTGGAACTGCTCGTTCGTCTCGGGCTGACACCGCGAGAAGCCCTGGCCGCAGCCACCAGCAACTATTCGGAACAGCTGGGATGGAACGAACTCGGGCTTGTGGAGGCGGGACGTCGGGCGGACTTGCTGATCCTTACGGCGGATCCCACGAGGGACATCACAAATTCGCGCAAGATTCGATCCGTGGTGCTAGAGGGGGTGATTCTCGACCGGCAGGCGCTCCTCAAAGTTTCGCAATGACGAACGATTGCGTCAGACTAGATCACACCAACGTTCGCCCGTGATCTGCGAGACCACTGTTTTATCGCCTTTCGACACATTGAAAAGCAATGAATGGAATCGCCGCTTACCAACGGTCACTTCCGAATTGCGCGTCATCCGCTCGTGATCATTTTGAGAGAGTCTTCCCTTCTGTAAGGTGCGTTGGAATTCCACCGAGACCGCCCAAGACAAACGAATCGATGCGAGGTCACCGTCTGAATCTTTTGGCTAATGAACTCGGCCTCGAGTGGCTCTCTGTTGACGGACGTGGCGGAGCATACATGCTCGGATACTTGTTTGCTGCCAATTGACGCGACTAAAAACCAAGTAGGCTTACTCTTCCAGGCTGGCACCGGTGCCTTTTCTACAATGCAGGCAACGTTGATCGGGCGTTGGATCGCCTCTAGCCGCACCTTTTCGTCCGCCGCTGCATTCGGAGAGAACGCCTTCAGAATAGCCTCATGGGGCATCCAAATATAACCGTTCTCGTCGGGTGCCATTTTGGGTGCATCGGTATGTGGGGTCTCTCGAGTGAACACCTCCACCGTCGTTTCTCATTCATCAGGAGCCAAGGCAGTTATGTTAACCAGGCCCTTCACTCTTTCATCGTCCACCCCTGCAATGACAGCGCCGGCGTAAGCATGAGCTACCAACGGAACTGGTCCATCAATCCTTGCCACGACCCGCTGAAACTGCCGCTATATCGTTGCTCAGTGTGGTGGGAGCGGGGCACAGATGACAGCTAGCCCGCCGTCTGCGATGCCGTTGATTACCGTGCCCCAACGGGAACCATCGGCCCACGCTCCATGAACCAAAACCGCAGTAGCGTTCTTAAAAGAACCCATAAACTCCCTTCCATATCGGTTATGCGCAAAAGAATCGCCCGTCGACCGAAAGCATGCTTCAGCCGAGCTTCGACATCCAATCTGCGATCGCTCGCCCGATCTCGTTCGGCGAATCCTCTTGAATGAAATGAATGCCCTTTACGGTAACCTCGCTCAGGGCAGGCCACGAACGTGCCGTCGCAAGATTGGCGCCTGCGGCGAGGAGCGCGCCTGGCTCGGCTTTCACGAAAAGCTTCGGTACCTTACTGGTCGCCAACCAAGCACCGTACGCGGAGACGATTTCGGCTACGTCCGGTGGGTTGCCATCGATAGGAATTTCTCTGGGGAAGGTCAGTGTTGGCCGTCGCCCTTCACCGGGCTCAGCGAAAGGCCGCCGATACTCTTTCATCTCCTCTTCGGAAAGCGTCCGCAGAATAGCCCCAGGAACGATCTTCTCGATGAAGAAGTTCTCTTGCAAAACCATTGCCTCCCCTGCGTCGGAACGTAGTGCTTCCAGGAAGGGGCGCATCTTCATAACATCCCAATGATCCCAACCCTGCGGACCCACGATCGCCTCCATAAATGCGATCCCCTTCACGGCGTTGCGATGGCGATTGGCCCAATCGAAGCCGAGCCCTGAACCCCAGTCATGAATGACAAGAGTGACCCGCTCGCGTACATTCAGAGCCTCGAGTAGGGCATCCAGATAACGCCGCTGCTCGACGAAGCGATACGAACCGGGGCCGCTGTTGGGCAACTTGTCGGAGTCGCCCATGCCGATCAGGTCGGGAGCGATGCAACGACCTAATGGCTCCAAATGAGGTATCACGTTGCGCCACAGGTAGGACGATGTAGGGTTGCCGTGCAAGAACACGATCGGATCACCCTGCCCGGCTTCCACATACGCCATCTCGCGATCGAGGACCTTTCGTCTCTGCTTTGGGTACGTAGACTCTGCAGAGATTGTGTCAACTTCCACTAATTTCTCGTTCATGTTCGCTTCTCCTTTTTGTTATTGCAAGTTCTGGTTAGCCATAGCCCAAAGGGCGATTTCGCTTTGGTCCAGACAAGTCGAGGATGACTTTGAGTTGCAAACCAGAGTCATCGTCTGAGTTGGATGACTTTCACTCCCACAACCATTAGATCGAAATTAGCTTTTCAGAAGTATCGCGAAAACGTCGTTGTTGTCACGAAAACACTGTTTTTGGCGTGCTGCTCAATCTGTGGCGGATCCAACCGCACCTTCATCACGAAGCCAGGCTCTGGGTGTGACGCCCGTCATGATGCGAAAGGCCTTCGTAAAATGACTCTGGCTGGCAAATCCCGCCATATCTGAAGCTATGGCGATAGACTTGCCCGACTCCCGCATGAGACGTTGCGCAAGTTCAATTCTTCGTTGGACGATCCAGCGGTAAGGCGTCATACCTGTGGAGGCTTTGAAAGCGCGGCCAAAGTGTGACGGTGATAGCCCCGCCACCGATGCGAGTTCTCTCAATCGCACATCACGGAGAAGACTAGCCTGCATGTACTCGACCGTGCGTTTCAATTGAATTCGGGAGAGGCCGAATTGTGAGACTCTCTTCTTCGCATGATTTGACTGGAAGAGGCAGCTAAGCAAAGCCATCGTAAGGCTTTCTCCGTATAGTTGAGGACGTTCCTCGTCGAACTGGCACTCTTGCCAGATCAAACTTGCAATGTCACGGATTCGATCGTCATAGAGGAGAAGCACGGGCTCACGCCACTTCTCTTGATCGAACTCCTCTTGCAACAGACCCTCGACGGTGGATGGATCGAAGCGCAGCCTTACGCCGAGAACGAGACTAGTCGAATCTCCGAATGCCCAAATATCAGAGTTCGGCGGAATATACATGGTGTGGCCGGCGTCGTATCGAACCCTCGGTGTCGGCGCGTTCAGACGCTTGCGGGGTTCAGCCATGCCGCCCTGCTGTTCAAGAATCACGGCTATCGACGCTTGTTCAGAAGCGAGATTCTGCCAGCTTTTACCTGGCTTCGAACGCGTGGTAACGCAATATACTCCAATCCCATTCCAACTTGCTCCAACATAAGAACGGTCCGCTATGCCATGAGGAGCACGAACCACCAGTTCTGGGGGGATGTGTCGCATATCACCAAGTCATTCGCCTCTTTGTCGAAGGCGCACCCGCGAGAGGAAAAGAGCAGGCACGATATGGAGTTGACACCGGTTATTATACGCAGACAGGTAACGCTGTTAAATCGAGGCGGCCATCCCTTTTGAGGTCTTCCCTTGTTCCTATAAACGTCCAAACTGAACACTGCGGACAGCTCACTGGAATGGCGACGTTCGCCAACTTCTTTGGCATATCGCTCGGTGCCTTGGTGTTCCGAGAACTGTTGAGATTCGATTTCCTCGAGCGCTCTCAGCGTTCGGCCCATCCTTGAATCTCTCTTTGGAGCTGCCGCGGTTGTCTGCCTTCGAGGGGAGCGTCACAGACTTCCTTCTAGCGTTATCGGCTGCCGGATGCCATACCAGCGCTTTGCTGTGCAGATGTATCCTCTGTAATAGAGACACGGTTACCAACCTTCGTAGCGGTGTTCGAGCATCGATAACGTGACCACGACGACAAAGCAAGACCAATTCGGCCCGAGTGACGACGCGCAGTTGATAGAATCAAGTTCTGGTCAGGCAAAAGGCGCTGACTTTCGTCGTGACCTCGCATTCCCAACCCTCTCCGCGGAAATGGTTCAGCGACTAAAGAGCTATGGCCGAGAGGAGACAGTTTCTGAGAACACAATCCTATATAGACAGGGTGATCGGGACACCGACATGTTTGTCGTTCTGGATGGCGGGATCGACGTTTCGTTGCCGTCGCCGGGTAGCGGTGACAAGACCTTCGCTCGTCATCGAAAGTTCGACTTTAGCGGAGAGTTTAGCCTTTTAAATTCTCAAAGATCAGTGACTGAGGCGCGAACGAATCTCAACAGTCGCCTGCTTCGAATTTCCCGTAAAGAGCTCCGGCTATTGATGCGCGCCGAAGGGGATATCGCAAACATTATCGTTTCAGCGGCGATTTGGCGGCGCATTGGAATCATCGCAGACGTATCTAGTGGCATTGTGCTTCGCGGCTGCATAGGCGATGCGAATCTTATGCACTTGCAACGTTTCTTGGCTCGAAACTACTATCCTTACCGGATCGAGGAATTTGATAAGGATGACCGTGAAGATTGTCAAAGCGCAACACAACTGCCGGCCGTAGTGTTGCCTGACAGTCGAACTCTCGTTCGCCCAACGATTCCGTGTCTCGCCGATGAGCTCGGGATCACGGAGATGCCAAATGCAGAGACGATTTACGATGTAGCTGTGGTGGGCGGGCGGTCCATCCGGTTTGGCAGCCGCGGTATACGCCGCCTCCGAAGGACTCTCAACGATTGTGATCGAGGGTATGGCGCCAGGTGGGCAAGCTGGAACCAGTTCCAAGATCGAGAACTACCTGGGTTTCCCAACAGGAGTCTCCGGCGCCCAACTCGCAAGTCGAGGACACTTGCAGGCGCTAAAATTCGGTGTTCACTTCGCTATATCTAGAGACGTTGTCTCTGCTCAGCAAGCCGGTGCGCTTCACAGGCTTACAATCGTCGGAGGAAAAGCTATCCGCGCCACCCGCGCCCGCCTGACCACCTCGGGGCGGCGGGGACCGGTTTCCCTTAACAAAAAAAGCGATGAT
>Ga0081540_1004717_pt1 | contig 10312 bp, 10 predicted proteins | sample TabmetS2T1R1_FD_71024 | JGI IMG/M metagenome (GOLD analysis project Ga0081540, IMG submission 71024) | Tabebuia heterophylla rhizosphere microbial communities from the University of Puerto Rico - S2T1R1 | ecosystem: Host-associated > Plants > Roots > Rhizosphere ... | reverse complement strand
CTGGTCACCACATCGAACAAGCTCCCGGTGCAATCCGCCGGCGAGCTGTTCGCGCTGGCCAAAAGCAAACCCGGCCAGATCACCTACGCCTCGGCAGGTCTTGGCAGCATCAACCAGATTTCGACCGAGCTGATCGCACTGGCGGCGGGCGTGAAGCTCGCGCATGTTCCCTACAAGGGCGGCGCGCCGGCGCTCAACGATCTCGTCGGCGGCCATGTCGACATGTTCGTATCGAGCATTCCGCAGGCGCTCCAACTCGTCCGAAGCGGCCAAATCAAGACTCTTGCGGTGACGAGCAGCCGGCGAACGGCGCTGTTGCCCGACGTGCCCACGCTTGCGGAGTCCGGGACACCGGGCGCCGATGCGGAAACGTGGTGGGGCATCGCCGGCCCGGCCGGGATGCCTGCGGATGTCGTCCATGCGCTGAACGCGGAGATCAACAAGATCCTGACATCGCCCGAGCTCGCCACGTTTCTCACCAATGAGGGCGCCGAAGCCGAGCCCATGACTCCACAACAGTTCGGAGACATGATGCGCCGCGAGACCGCGCGCTGGACCAAGCTCGCGCATGAGGCCGATATTTCGATCGATTAGGCTTGCCGGCGGTCGGGTTCCGCAACCTTCGCGCTGGCCAACAACTCTTCCGGCCGACCTTCTCAACCCACGGCATATTCAGACTCGTACTTCAACTTGAAATATTGCGATCTAGTTGTTATCTTCGCGCGCCTCACCTAGCAAATCTCTTAGGTGCACGAAACGACTCCTTCGCCGATTACTTTTGGAGATGAGGGAAAAGCCATGCCTCTGTTGCGCCCTCGCGTGGTTCGGCCCGACCCCCCGCATGCTGGCATGATCCTAATCGCGGCCGATGACCAGGACAATTTGCTCACTGCGATTATCAAATGGATCCCAATCGACGTGATAGGATTTTACAAGTTTGCAATGGGCATTGTGCCGCTCGAAGCCGCATCATGGCGACTGTGGATCAGTGTTCTGGCGGTTCCAGTCACTTCATTATGGATTGCTTTTGCCACCACGCCTGAGGGGCGGCGGATTGCTTGGCGCCAGGTATCTCTGGCACCTTTCGCTTTCGTCTGCTGGGCCGCGGCCATTCAACCGGATGTCATGCTCCAGCTGATGCCACAGTGGCAGCAGTGGACGGGTTCGGTTGTCTTAGCTGGCGGCGTTCTTCTTCTGCCTATTCTCGATGGAATTCTTCGGCGCCTTGGCATGACTCAGAATTGAGCTGAGAAACTGCACGCGCAATTGTCGCCCGCGCGGCGGGCCTCAGTGGACGACCCCCGATGCCTCTTGAGGACGCCTTGGTTGCAATTCTAGGCTCCCCTAGTGGTGCCCCCGTCGGCGCCGGCATAGTCGTAGCTTCTAAACTCGTGTTGACCTGCGCGCACGTTGTGAACAAAGCGCTCGGTCGTCCAAAGGACGCAAAGGGAAGGCCGTCGGATACATTGAAATTGCGGTTTCACGGACCGCAAGCGATTGACGTCCTCGCACGCGTAGATGATTCGGATGACGCCTGGAGCGATCCTCCTGCAGGACGCACCCCGAATTCGGACCTTTGCATTCTCCGCTTCGAGCACGATGGCGATACCGATTACGCCATCCTTGGCGCTTCCCTAGATCTTTTGAATCCTCCCGGCCGCAGGTTTAGGGCTGCCGGTTACCCGCCGGACTGGCCGGTGGATTTTGCGAATGGCCTGATTATTGGCAAAGGTCAAAATGGTCTCTATTTGCTTCGCCCTGACGCATCGTCTCAGGCCACCTATAGCACCGCCGTAAAGGAAGGCTTGTTCACCGGCGAAACCCGTCCGGCCGGTCTGATCCATGAAGGCTTTAGCGGCGGCCCTGTTGAGGTAGATGGTGTAGTCGTCGGCCTCCTTGCTGGCGCTCGGAGCTCCATCAGCGACGTGACGGCTTACATGATTCCCGTCTCTGCCTTTCCCAATAGCATCGTGCGACCCGCCATTTCCATTCCGTCTCAACTTAGCAAGCTATCTGATCCGAAGGTTTTGCGAGAGCTGTTAAGGGACCGCTCCGAGGAAATAGTTTCTCCCTCTGTGAACGAGGGGTCAGCGAGCGTTTTCAGATATTTCTTGGAGCACAAATGTGTGTATGAGAATACCAACTCAGTTGAATCTCTTGTACAGAACCTACGGGCATCGCCAGAGCTTCATCTGCTTGGTTCAGAAAAAATCAAAAGCGCGGTCCTGCAACTGAAGAATTTTGGCTTGTTAGTCCACAGGCAGGATACCGTTTCTTTCGGAATGCCCTCAACAATCTCCAAGTGGACACTTGCGGAACCTCGCGTGTTCACCAGCCGCGTGCAGTCAGTGCGACAGGAAATCGAAGACTTTCATCGCCGCGCCGACCAAGACCGTCCGATCGTGTTGCATGAGGGTTTAGCGAAGCTGGGAGGAACCGGTGACATTGTAGACTCATTCGACCGCGTGGGTCTTGGCTACACGATACGTTGGTTGACGTACCACGGCCTGTCCGATCATTTTCGAGAATCAATTCAGCATCTTGGAACCCGCTGTTCCCATTTCGACCTGAGGATCCTCATGTGCGCTCCGGATGTCCACAAAGAGTTGCAGGAGGGAGCGCCACTAAAGAGCCACCAGAAAGCAGTGGATGAAGGTCGGAAAAAATTGCTCGCACTTCGTGATCTGATGCGCGTCGACTCCGAGGATATCAACCTGGAAGTTCGCGCCTACCGAGAACTGAGAGAGGGCTATGTGCGCGGTCTCTTGGTAACCGACGCCGACGACCAACCGATCAAACTTTCCTTAATTTCCTGGCGCTGGCCACGCGGACGAGGTACGGAGGGCGAACGACTCGTCATGCGATCATCAGACGAGGGCATCTGCTCAATCGCCTATTGGTTCCGAGACTATTTTGATAATATTTGGCTCAAGAACCGAGACATGAGTGAGGCGTAAAGTGCGACAGCTAAACGATAAAGACGCCGCGGCTCTGGGAGTCTCTACACACCATGAGCAGATGGATAACGGGGAATATCGCTTCCGGCTAATGGCCTCGGATGGTACCGCCTACGTTCGCACCGTCGCTGGCGATCGAGGCGCTTGGCAGAATAGTCACTTTCACGAGACGGTCCGAGAGACCTACATCGTCCAGTCTGGTTGGATGGCTTTTGCCCAACGAAAGGGGCAGGAAGTGACGCTTCAAGTTTACCGGCAGAGCCAATTGCTAACGACGGAGCCGCGAGTCAGTCACAATGTCTATCTTCCTGCGGGCGCTGTTATTCACACCGTGAAGTATGGAGTAGCAAGCGAGTCCGACTGGCATGCGGACGCTGAGTTGGACAGGGTGACCAAGTCTATTGCTGAAGATCAGATAGCGCGTGCGGCGGGCGAGGTAGTCCATCTCAGATTGGCCGATCTCAAGTCGTAGTTTATGAGCGGAGCACTACGCAGGGACGACGGAAAAATCCGGACGACTTATAGTGCTTGGGAAAAGGTTGAAGCCGGCTTTCAGGGCAAGACTGGAGATTCTCCACCCGAGTATGTGGCGTCTTCTTTGCCGCCGGAAGTGGACATTCATAGGCTCGACTGCGCGTTAACGACCTACGTCCTACTCCGCCTTTACCGTCTTCTCGATCAAGAGCGTCGGTACGCCACAGGTGCCGTCCTTCACCGTCATGACGCGCGTGCCCGGCCGGCGGCCGGTGCGCACTTCGGAGACGTCGACGCCGGCGGCCAAGAGGCGCGCGCGCGTCACATCGATGTCGGCGACGCGCCAGCTGATGCCGTAGAGCCTGTCGGGCCCTGATGTCGCTTCCTTGCCGGGACGGTGCGCCACCTCGACAATGAGGTCGCCGCAGCGGAAGAACATCAGCCGGCCCCAGTCCGGGTGCGAACGGTCGAGCGCCATGTCGAGGCCGAGCCTTGCGCCATAGAGCGCGGCGGCACGTTCGGGATCGGGCGTTGCGACCACGACGTGATCCATCGCGGTGATCGGTGCCTCGGCCGTGGTGGCCGAACGCGGACGCTCGCCTGCGAGTTCGAGGAAGAACAGCCGCACGCCGTGCGTTGTATCGGTCGCGGCACGCGTCCGCTTCCACGCAAGCTGCGCGCCGCTGGCGTCGTCCCGGGCCCCGACCTCGGCGACCGGCTCGGGCTTCAACGTCAGGCGGTCGAGCCGACGATGCATCTTGCCGATGTCAGAGGTACGAAAGCAAAGGCTCGCGAGCCCCTCGCCCTGCTCCACCAGCACGGCGCCGATGCGCCGTCCGGCCTCGCCGTCGCCATCCGGCGCCGTCAACTCCAGCGTCGTGTTGGCGAGCGTGAACAACGCGCGCGCGGCGCCATCGCCGCGGTAGCGAAAGGATGGCGCACAGCCGAGCAGACGCTCATAGGCGGAGGCGCCCGCCTCGATATCCGATGTGAGGACGACGACGTGGTCGAGGCCGGTGATCACGGGGAGAACCTTGCGTTTGCGGGAAGGTGGAAACCAAAACGGCCGTCCCGGCGTTATGCATTGTTGCGGCGCGTTGTAATGGTGGTAGTCCGCCCGGATGCCCTTCTCAAGACACAAAGGCGGCAGGTTTTGCGAATATTTTCAGCGATGAACGGCGACAAGCGGTGCTAACCTGTTGGCGCCGGGCGGGTCCACCCCTCAGCCCATGGAAGACGAATGCAGGCTCTCTTCATCGGACAGACCTATATCGACGTCACCTTCATCACCGACCACATGCCCGTTGGCGACGAGAAACACGTCGCCTCCGACTACGCCGTGTCGTTCGGCGGCAATGCGGTCACCGCGGCCTTCTGCTGCTCCAAGCTCGGCATCGAGCCGGACCTGATCGCGACCGTCGCCAACGACTGGCTCGGGCGAATGTTCCAGGACATGGCGACGAAGTACGGCATCTCGCTCCATCCGAGGAAGGTCCAGACGTCCTCGCTCTCCTTCATCATGCCGAAGGACGGCAAGCGAGCCATCGTGCGCTGCCGCGACGACCACCACATCCATCCTTTCCCGATCCTGAATTTGACGGGGTGCCGCGTGCTGCATGTCGACGGCCACCAGCCGGACGCCGCGATCCATTACGCAAAGCTGTGCCGGGAGGCCGGTATTCTGACCTCGCTCGACGGCGGCGGGTTGCGCAGCAACACCCATGAGTTGCTCGAATTCATCGATGTCGCCATCGTCGCCGAACGCCTGTGCGAGCAGATGGACATGACGCCGGATGCGATGCTGCCTTATCTTAGGGAGCGCGGCTGCAGGATCGGCGGCGTCACCATGGGCGAGCATGGCCTGCTCTGGTACGACGAGGGCGGCGCGACAAAACGCATGCCGGCACTGCCGATCCCGCGCCATCGCGTGATCGACACCAACGGCGCCGGCGACGTCTTCCACGGCGCTTACGTCTATTCCTATCTCGCCCATCCTGATAAGAGCTGGCAGTACCATTTCGAGTTTGCGCGCGCCGCCTCGACATACAAGATTCAGCGCCTCGGCAACGAGGCCGGATTGCCGACGCTTGCCAATATCGAGACCGTCAAGCAGGAGTTTCAGATCGGGCGCAAGAAGGAATTTTGGGACTAGAGCATGATCCGGAAAAGTGTGAGGCGGTTTTCCGAAAAGATCATGCTCAAACAACAACCTGAGGCGATGACGTTTCCTCGAATCGTCCTCGCGCTTTATCCTTTTGTTTGAGCATGATCTTTGCCGAAATCCGGTTTCCACTTTTCGGGATCGTGCTCCAGCGTTTCCGGGAGCAGAAATGGGGCGGGTATTCGTCGCCGGCAGCATCAACATGGATGTGGTGGCGACCGCCGAGCGCCATCCCAAGATCGGCGAGACCGTCGCCGGCAAGGAAGTGCTGTACTTCCCTGGCGGCAAGGGCGCCAACCAGGCGGTGGCGGCGGCCAAGCAGGGCGTGCTGACGACACTGATCGGCCGGCTCGGCGCGGACGCCTTCGGCCGAGATCTGCGTACCTTCCTTGCGGCGCAGTCGATCGATCTCGGCTCGGTCAAGGACACGGACACGCCGACCGGGACCGCGATCATCACGCTCGCCAATTCCGACAATACGATCGTCGTCATCCCCGGCGCGAACGCGCATGTGGATGCCGCTGATGTGACCGCAGCTTCGCTTGCCAAGGGCGATGTTGCCGTCAGCCAGTTCGAAATCCCCCTGCCCGCGATAGCGGCTTTCTTCCAGACCGCCCGTGCCGGTGGCGCGATCACCATCCTCAATCCGGCGCCGGCGCGCGCGGTCACCCAAGACTTGCTCGCCCTTGTCGACATCCTCGTGCTCAACGAAACCGAGCTCGGCGTCCTCACCGGCGCAGAACTCGGCGGGAACGACGAGCCCATGTATTTCGTCGAAGCCGCGCGGCCGCTGCGGGGCAAGGGGCGGACCATCTGCATCACACTCGGCCGCCGCGGCGTGCTGGCGCTGGTCGGCGGCGAGGCAATACTCATCCCCGGCCGCGGCGTGAAGGCCGTGGACACGACCGGCGCCGGCGACTGCTTCGTCGGCGCGCTGGCGGCACAGCTCGCACAAGGCAAGTCGATGCGCGATGCGCTGACCTATGCCAACGCCGCCGCCTCGATCTGCGTGCAGCGGATGGGCGCCGCCCCGTCGATGCCGACGGCGGCGGAGGTGAATAAGATCCTCTCCGCTGCCCGCTAGACCTCAGGCCGGCTTTCTCGGCTTGAGGAGATCGCCCAAGCCAACACGATGCAGCATCTCGGCGCGGACGCGATCGAGCACGGTGAAGCCGACATCGGCGCCGTCTTGCGTCGGATCGATGTGAACGCGGAACGGCCGCGTTCCGAACGGCTGGCCGACCACATCAACCACCGCATCGGCCACGGCGACGGCATCCGCGTCCGGCGGCACGATCTCGGCAAATGCCTTCTGCACCTGTTCGCCAAAGCCGTTGTACGGACCGGCCTCATATTCCGCCGCCCGCGCCGCATCGGCGGGACGCCCCGAATGCGCGAAGTGGTTGGTGCCCGAGGTGAACGCGCCGGGCACGATGATCGAGGTCTCGATGCCCCAGCGCGACAGCTCGCGCGCGTACTGGACGGCGATCGCATCCATCGCCGCCTTGGCGGCAAAGTAAGGCGCAAGATATGGCGGTGTGCCGCCTGCCGAGCTGCTGCTCGACACCCAGACGAGTAGGCCTTCGCGTTCCTTGCGCATATGCGGCAGCACGGCGCGGTTGACGCGCTGGGTGCTGAGCACGTTGACGTCATAGAGCTCGGCATACTGCTCCGGCGTGAACGCTTCCGCCGGGCCGAACACCATGTGACCGGCATTGTGGATCAGGACGTCGATCCCTCCCTGCTCGGCGATCACCCGGGCGACCGCGGCGTCGACGGAATCCTGCGACTGCACGTCGAGCTCGAGCGCACGCAGATCGACATTGTTCTGTTGCGAGAACGCGGCCAGCTGCGCGGCGGCGGGCGCGTTGCGCGTTTTGATCTGCCGCATCGAGCCGTAGACGACGTGGCCGGCCTTCGCCAGCGCTTCGGCAGTGAGGCGGCCGAAGCCGCTGGACGCCCCGGTGATCAAGACAACTTTCTTCATGGGACTCTCCTGTATGTTCCGGGAGTTTGATGTGCTGGATGAAGGCGGGATCAGATGATCCCGCCATTGGCGCGCAGCACCTGGCCGTTGATCCAGCTGCCGTCGGAGCCGGCGAGGAACGAAACCGTCGCGGCGATGTCGGTGGGCTCGCCGATCCGCTCAAGCGGCGCGAGCTTGGCGAATTGCTCGATCTGCTCCTTGGTCTTGCCCTGCAGGAACAGGCTGGTGCCGGTCGGTCCGGGAGCCACCGCATTCACGGTGATATTGCGGCCGCGCAGCTCCTTGGACAGCACATGCGTCATGGCCTCGACGGCCGCCTTGGTGGCGGCATAGACGCCGTAGCCGGGATGCAGCAGGCCGGCCTGGCTGGACGACAGGTTGATGATGCGCCCGCCATTGCACAGCCGCCGCGCCGCCTCGCGCAGGGTGTTGAAAGTGCCCTTCAGGTTGATGGCGATATGGCTGTCGAACAGCGCATCGTCGCTTTCGGCCAGCTTGTTCAGCCGCATCACCCCGGCATTGTTGACGAGCACGTCGACGCCGCCGAACGCGGCATCCGCCATGTCGAACATGCGCGCCACCGCCGCGGGATCGCTGACGTCGGCCTTGGCGGTCACCGCCCGGCCACCGGCCTGCTCGATCTTGCCGGCCAGTGCCTCGGCCTCGGCCGTGCCGCCGGCATAGTTGATGACGACGGTGAAACCATCCTTCGCCAGCCGTTCTGCGATGGCCGCGCCGATTCCCCGCGAGCCACCCGTGACAACTGCGACTTTTCCATTTGTCTTGGCCATTTTCTTATCTCCGTGTTTCCGAGCCGCTGGTTGCGGCTGACACGGATGGATTTGCCCTTTGCAGGCCCAAAGATAATCTGGCATAAATTGGCATCATTGTTCTAGCAACACGAACAATAGCCATGGACCGGTTTGACGCGATGCGCCTGTTCACCCGCGTGGTCGAGCGGCGCAGTTTTACCCAGGCGGCCAACGACATCGGCCTGCCGCGCTCCACTGCCACCCAGGCGATCCACCAGCTTGAAAGACGACTCGGCGTGCGGCTGCTTCAGCGCACGACGCGCGTGGTGCGGCCGACGCTTGATGGCGAGGCGTATTACCGGCGCTGCCTTGCCATTCTCCAGGACATGGAAGACGCCGAGGGCGCGTTCGCCGGCACCAAGCCGAAGGGCATGTTGCGGATCGAGGTGCAGGGCACGATCGCGCGGCATTTCCTGATGCCGAACCTGCCGGCCTTCATGGCGCAGTATCCCGACATCGAGATCTCGATGAGCGAGAGCGACCGCTGGGTCGACCTCGTGCATGAAGGCGTCGACTGCGCGCTGCGCTGGGGCGATCTGGCCGACAGCGGGCTGGTGGCGCGCCGCCTCGCTCTGCTCACGCGCGTGACCTGCGCGGCACCGGCGTATCTGAAGCGCTTCGGCAAGCCGCGCGCACTGCGCGATCTCGCAAATCATCAGGTCGTCGGCCTGCGGCGCTTCACGTCGGGCGACCTTGAACCGCTGAAATTTGTCATCGACGGCAAGACGCACGAGCAGTCGCTTCCCGCGGCGTTTTCGGTGACCGGTCCGGAAAGCTATCTGCTCGCGACCAGACTTGGTCTCGGCATCGCGCAGATGCCGCATTTCCACATCGCCGAGGACTTGCAACGCGGCAGCCTGGTCGCGCTGCTGCCGGATGCGCCGCCACCATCGGCGCCGGTGTCGCTGATGTATGCGCAGAATCGCCAGCTGGCGCCGCGCGTGCGCGCCTTCAGCGACTGGCTGGCACAGCAATTCCGCGAGGGCGGCAACTGAAATCCTCGCTACGCATTATTTCTCCCGGTGTCGCGATTTCTTCGTGACACGGCGCGTATCATCTCATTATAGAACACCGACTCGAAATTCGATCTGTACGGGAATTGAAAGTGCCAAAGGTGCAGGTGCAAGCGGCGGGAGGCATTGTGCTGCGGCGAGAGCTGCCGGTACGGCTCGCCGTCGTGCGGCTTCGCAAGCGCGACGAGTGGGTGCTGCCAAAGGGCAAGCTCGATCCGGGCGAGACGCCGCGTATGGCCGCCAGGCGCGAAGTGCTGGAAGAGACCGGGCACAATGTGACCATGCGCGAATTCCTGGGCACGCTGGTCTACGAGTCCAACGGCCGCGCCAAGGTCGTACATTACTGGAGCATGGAAGCCGGCGGCGAACAGGTCCGCGAACTGATGAGCGACATCCGCGCGGTCGACTGGCTGCCGCTGAATGCCGCCGTCGAACGGTTGTCGCGCAATCACGAGCGTGCCTTCCTGGAAGCGGTCGGCCCGCTCGCGATCAACGCTCACTCGCGCCGGCTGAAGGCAAAAGCCATCGCCGCAAAGGAACCTGCCGTCAGCGTGCCCGCTGCACAGAGCCAGGATGTCGTGGTCGTGCCGGAGCCCGCGCCGCTTGTGCCATCCGCGATCGAGACGGCACCACAGCCGGATCCGTGGCCTGCGCCGGAGCCGGACGAACTGAGCAGCGCCCCCGCCGAGGTACCGGTTATCGGGCCGCTCGCCGAGACCGAGGCTGCGCGCATGGGGGTCGAGCCGGATTTCCGCCTGACCACGGACCCCCGGCGCGCCGGCGAAGTGACCGCTGCGATCGGTGGCCGGCGGCGCAGCCTTGCGCAGAAGATGCGCCGCTGGTTTCGCCGCGTGGCTTAAGCGAGCGCGCTAGTCAGACCCAAGCCGTGATTGGGACTGGCTGGATTC
>Ga0081540_1004716_pt1 | contig 10312 bp, 8 predicted proteins | sample TabmetS2T1R1_FD_71024 | JGI IMG/M metagenome (GOLD analysis project Ga0081540, IMG submission 71024) | Tabebuia heterophylla rhizosphere microbial communities from the University of Puerto Rico - S2T1R1 | ecosystem: Host-associated > Plants > Roots > Rhizosphere ... | reverse complement strand
AGCTGAGCCGATAAAGCCACTTCGTACAGTGTCGCTTTCTGGAAATGCTCGCCCGTGCAATACATAATTTTCAAGCATATGATCGGCTAATGTTCTCAATGCAGGATCGTCGAATGGATAGGCAGAAATATCTTCATAAAATTTATCTATTGCCCAGTGATGCTTAGCTACTTGGTAAGCATGACTGGGCAATAGAAATATCTTCATAAAATTTATCTATTGCCCAGTCATGCTTACCAAGTAGCTTTAACAACGTAACGTCATCTACCTGTTTCAGGTGTTTGCGTGATAACGATGCTTGCAAGTTTTGCCGGTCGTACGAAAAGGCTGTGCGCTTGGGGCCTATGAAGCCTCCTGCCTGCTGTGCCATTTTTCCACGCATATCAGGCCGTGCGGCGCTGTTCGAGAAGTTCGGCCGAAAATGCTCACGTAGGCGGCGGCGGATCTCCTGTTCATAGTAGTGCCGTACAGTTTTGTGGGGAACGGTTGCGGCCAGCTCGAAAAGTCTTGTTTCGAGCTGGGCACGCCGCTCTGGCGTCTCCCAGGTGCCGGTGGCCAACTCCTTCGCCCAGAGCACATCGACCAGCGGTCTGGTTTCGCTGAGCGCGTGGGCGACGGCTTGCGGGCCTTGCTGGCGGAGCAGATCATCTGGGTCGAGGCCATCTGGGAGGAAGGCGAAGGCAAGGCTGCGGCCGGGCTGGAGCAGCGGCAGAGCGGTCTCGACAGAGCGATAGGCGGCCTTCATCCCGGCGCTGTCGCCGTCGAAGCACATGATGGGTTCCGGCGCCATGCGCCAGAGCAGCTGGAGCTGATCAGGCGTGAGCGCGGTGCCAAGCGGCGCAACGCTGTTGGCGAAGCCGGCGCGGGTGAGAGCGATCACGTCCATGTAGCCCTCCGCGACGATCACCGCCCCGCGGTCATGGGCAGCCCTGCGGGCGCTTGCGGCATTGAACAGCACCGAGCCCTTATGGAAGAGCGGGGTCTCCGGCGAGTTCAGATATTTCGGCTGCTGGTCGCTATCCAGTGCACGGCCGCCGAAGGCGATCACGCCGCCGCGCAAGTCACAGATCGGGAAGATCAGCCGATGGCGGAAACGATCGTAACTGATGGGGATATCGTCGCCGGCAATCAGCATGCCGCTCGCGATCATATCGGCCTGAGAGAACCCCTTCGCGGCCAAATGTTCCTTCAGTGCGAAGCGGCCGCTTGGCGCATAGCCGAGCCGGAAGCGCTCCACCTCGACATCGGTCAGGCCGCGCCGGTCTAAATAGGCACGCGCTTCAGCGCCCGCGCCGCCTTGAAGCGCATTCCGGAAGAAGGCACAGGCCGCCTCCATCAGCTTGCGCAGTCGGACGCTTTCCTCCTCGCGTGCCTCGGCCTGGGGCGTCGGCTTGGGCAGGGGAACGCTGGCCTCCTCGGCGAGACGCTCCACCGCTTCGGGGAAAGTGAGACCTTCCACCTGCATCAGGAATTTGAAGATGTCGCCATGCTCTCCGCTCGCGAAGCAGTGATAGAAGCCCTTCTCGTCATTGACGAAGAAGGACGGCGTCTTTTCATGTTTGAAAGGAGAGAGACCGGCATATTCGCGGCCCTGTCGCTTCAGCCTGACATGACGGCCAACCACCTGGCTGACGGGCAGCCGGGCACGGATCTCGTCGAGAATGGATGGCGGATAACGCATGCAAGGCTCCGTCTGGTAAGGCGAGGCTAAGGTGATTCGCCCGCTAGGAAAGCCTTGCGCCGGTATTTTGCGCGCAATTCAGTGCTTTAGCCCTTGCCGCAGAGCTGGGCGCTGGCGGTGCATTTGTGCTCCTTACCGATGGAGCCGCCGAAATCAATGTAGTATTGGCACGCCACGTTTCGCTTGGTGACTTTGAAGCCTTTGGCGCCTTTATCGGCGAGACGGTTCTTGGCGTCGTCAATGGCAAGATCGAGATTGCCATTGGCAAAGCCCGTGACGCTCTCCTTGCCAAAGCCTGTGGCAATGACCTTCACCTCTTCGCACAACGGTGGCCTGGTATCAGGCTTCGCTGCGGCGCGGCGTGCCTGCTGCGCTTCGGCGCTTCCGACAATTGCAACGGACGCGGTGAAAACCGCGACAATGACGAGTTGCTTCATCGATCCCCCGCTCTTTGTCTATGTCTATCCTGCCGTTTCCATCTCGGCGATCGCATCCGCGATGCCGACCATGCGGCGGGCCATATCGGCATGCATGATCTCCACCATGCGGCCGTCCACCATGATGACCCCTTTGCCTGAATTCTCAGGCAGCGCGAACGCATCGATGATTTTCCTCGCCCAGGCGACGTCGGTGGCAGCGGGACTGAAAATCGCATTGCAGGGCCCGATCTGGCTGGGGTGGACGAGCGTCTTGCCATCCATTCCGAGCAGGCGACCCTGCTCGCATTCGGCGCGAAAGCCTGCCTCGTCGCCGATGCTGTTGAAAACGCCGTCGAGCACCTCGATAGCCTGGGGACGGGCCGCCGCAATGCAAATCGACAGCCAGGCCAGCATGCCAATGCGCCCACTACCCAGCGAGGCACGGGTTTCTTTGGCAAGGTCGTTGGTACCCATGACAAACACGCTGAGTGGGTAGCTGTCGGCCGGGCCAGCGGCCGCAATCTCGGTAGCCTTCAGTACTGCAAGCGGCGTCTCCATCATGGCCCAGAGGGCGAGTGCAGAGGATGCGCCTGCCGCGCTCAGGATGGACCGGGCGGCCTGTACGTCGGCCGCGGATTGCACCTTGGGCAAGAGCACGGCATCGGCCCCGCTTGTCGCGGCGGCCTTTATGTCCGCTTCACCCCAGGGCGTGCCCAGGCCGTTGGCCCGGATCACCACCTCCCGCCCACCGTAGCCGCCCGCTTTGACCGCCGCAACCGCCTGCCCGCGGGCGGCTTCCTTCGCCTCGGGCGCGACCGCATCTTCGAGGTCAATGATGATGCCGTCGGCCGCAAGACTGCGCGCCTTCTCCAATGCTCGGGTGTTGGAGCCAGGCATATAGAGGACGCTGCGGCGCGAACGAATCGCTGTCATGAGGACCTCGCTTGCTGGGGCGCCGCACTTTACCATCGCAGCCCGGCTCAGCGTCAATCCGGCTTTGCCAGTGCCGCGCCCAGCCGCCCTGCTTCCGATCCGGTTTCCGAAGCCGCTACAGAACACGCGTAGACGATCGAATGGCGTGAATTGGGGTGATGCGCGGGTCCTTTCATCACCTTCTCGACCATGTGGCCTGCCACTCCACGGGGCCTTCGCATGCCAATTCTCGCCGAGTTCGCCCGAAACTCTCGAAGCGTGATTGGCAAACCTCGAAGATCCCTGGGGCGGCTTGCGTGCCACTGCAGCAACCGCTCAGATGGGGAATCTTGCAAGCGTGTCACAATTTCGCCCAAAAAAGCTAAATTGTGCCGTGTGTGACAAAATTGATTCGATTGTCGCCTATTTTATTAATATATTGCCGGCCCTGAGATACCGCATATTGCCAGCCCTGAGATACCGCCTCGTGCAAGCAGTCGAATATGAAGTATGCTTTCTCTAATTAGGACGTTCAACCCAGAGACATACGCTTTGATAACTATTCTGAGCCAAACTTCCTGCTTTGGAACTAAGTTAACCTTCGTCGCAATCCAACTCAACGGTGCGAGCAGAGAGGGATGATCTCAATAGTATTAAGTATATGATTAGCCGAGTGAATTCTGTACTGTGTGAAGGGGGACGCATTGAAGGTGCCGTTTTATCGCCACGCGCTTGCTGGCGACGCTGCCGCGTCGATCGCGCAAGTGCTGGAAAGTCCTTTTTTGACGACAGGTCCGCGTGCTGCTGAAGTCGAAAAGCAGATCTGCCAATTTTTCGATGTCGCTTTTGCCAAACTCACGTCGAGCTGGACGCAGGGTGCTGTTGCCACATTGCTGGCGCTAGATATCGGACCTGGCGACGAAGTGATCGTGCCGGCGATGACCTTTGTGGCGACTTCAAACGTCGTGAAGCAGGTGGGCGCAACGCCCGTTTTTGTCGACGTTGATCCCGATACGCTGCTGATCGATATTGCGCTCACCAGGGCGGCTGTTACCTCCCGCACCAAGGCAGTGATTCCGGTGCATCTTTATGGGCAGATGGTGGACATTCCAGCTCTGCGCGAGGCGGTCGGGCCGGATGTCGCGATCATTGAGGATGCCGCGCACTGTTTTGAAGGGATGCGCAATGGTCGCCGTCCAGGCCAAGACGGCGATGTGGCAATCTTCTCCTTCTATGCCACCAAGAATGTGACCTGCGGCGAAGGCGGAGCAATCATCACGAACAATGCACGTCTCGCCCGCACGCTGGTTCAGACCACTTTGCATGGTATGTCGGCTGGGGCCGCAAAACGTTTTGAAGGTGGCCGCTACAATCACTGGGACGTGGCGCGGCTTGGCATCAAGGCCAATCTGCCGGACCTGCTCGCCGTGCTGCTCGGGCCGCAGATCACGAAAGTGGAGGAGCGGCGTAGGGAACGCCAAGCCATTGCTGAGCGGTATACGGACCGTCTCGCGCAAACGCCCCTGGAAATACCCCGTATCGACAACGCCTCAGTCTCTGCCTACCATCTCTTTCCGATCTTCGTGCCGGGGGGCAAGCGCGATCTGGCCCTGCAGATTCTCAGCGAGCGTGAAGTCGGCGCAACGGTGAATTATCGCAGCGTGACGGAGCTCACGCTCTATAAAAATGATCCGATGATAAACCAGCAGAGTTTTCCACATTCGACCATTTGGGGGGAAGGCACACTTACCCTCCCGCTGTTTCCGGGCCTCACAGCCGCTGAACAGGATTTGGTTTGCGACGTCGTCGTCGATGAGATCGTGCCTTTACTGTCTACCAACGGCGGCGCTACGAAGAGGGGCGTAATATGAGCAAGCAAGTCACGGTCACCGGCGCAGGTGGTTATGTGGGATCCATCCTGATCGGTCGATTGCTGCGCGCCGGCTATGCCGTCAAGGCGGTGGATCGGTTCTTTTTCGGCATGGAACCGCTCGATTATTACCGTCACCACCCCAAGCTTGAAGTGCGCATACAGGATATCCGGCAGGTCACACCTCGCGATCTGGAAGGGAGTTGGGCGGTCATCGACCTAGCTGCGCTGTCGAACGATCCGAGCGGCGATCTGGATCCGGAGTTGACCTTTTCCATCAATCAGATGGGGCGAAGTAATCTCGCCCGGGCTGCGAAAGCCGCCGGCGTTGCGCGCTATGTGATGTCGAGCTCATGCTCGGTGTATGGTGCGGGAAGTGAAGCCAACCTTACGGAGATGAGCCCTCTCAACCCACTCACGGCCTATGCCAGGAGCTGCGCCGCGGCTGAGCAGGTGGTGCGAGAGCTGAACAGCCCGGAATTCACCTCTGGTGCGCTTCGCTTGGCGACCCTGTTTGGCCTGTCACCACGCATGCGTTTCGACCTGGTCGTCAACGCCATGACGCTGGATGCCATAATGAAGCGCACGATCACGGTGATCGGAGGCCAGCAATGGCGGCCGCTCGTCGGGGTAACCGACGCGGCCCAAGCCTTTATCAACGCGATTGAAAGCCCGGCCGAGGCGATTGGCGGGAAGGTCTACAATATCGGCATGACGAACATGCAGATCGCCGAGATCGCCTCTGTGGTCCGTGATACGGTTCCTGTCGCCGCCGAGGTCTCGGTCACACCGGTCGGAAGCGACGCGCGCAATTACAACGTGAATTTCGAGCGAGCGGCATCAAGCATCGACTTCACCGCGAAACAGACATTGCGCGACAGCATTCGCGATATTGTCGCAGCGCTGCAGGAATGGCGCGTGCGGATCGACGACCGCACCAGAACCGTGGTCTGGTATCAGCAGCTCCTCGCCAATGGCAGGGGACTTGCGTACGCCGCGGCAACCACCATGAACGGTACTTTGTAGGTTTAGTGTTGCGACAGGGGACCCGTTCTGGCCTTAAAAAGGTCATGCGCCAGCAACGATCGAAGTAGACTTTCGTTAGGGACCTAGCGAGAGTCCGCTTGTGAAGATTGCCACTTTCAACATCAATAACGTCAGGCGCCGCCTGCCCAATTTGCTCGCCTGGCTGGCGACCGCAAAACCGGATGTCGTCTGCTTACAGGAACTGAAGACCGAGGACGCGGACTTCCCCCAAGATGCGTTGCGCGAAGCCGGTTACGGCACGGCCTGGCGAGGCCAGAAGACCTGGAACGGCGTCGCCATTCTCGCCAGGGGTAGCGATCCCGTGCTCACGCGCACCGACCTGCCGGGCGACAGGGAGGACAAGCAAAGCCGCTACATCGAGGCGGCCGTAAAGGGCGTGCTAGTCGGCTGCCTCTATCTGCCGAATGGCAATCCCCAGCCGGGACCGAAGTTCGACTATAAGCTTGCCTGGTTTGAGCGGTTGATCACCCATGGCCAAGCGCTGCTCGCGGCCAACGCTCCCGTCATTCTTGCCGGTGATTATAACGTCGTACCGACTGATGCCGACATCTACCCCACCACATCCTGGGATGATGATGCCCTTCTCCAGCCAGAGCCCCGTGCTGCCTTCCGGCGCCTGGTAGAGCAGGGCTGGACAGATGCCATCCGCAAGCTTCACCCAACCGCTACGATTTACACGTTTTGGGATTACAAGCGCCACCGATGGGAGCGCGACGCAGGTTTGCGCATCGATCACATCCTGCTCAGCCCAACCCTCGCGAAGAAGCTGAAGAAGGCGGGTGTTGATCGTGACGTGCGCGGTGAGGAAGGGGCAAGCGATCACGCCCCGGCCTGGGCAATCACTGGCTGAACCGGCCCGCAACAGGGTTTGCGGAAAGCGGGGCCATGCGAGGTAATATCAGACGCCTGCCCTGTTTCTGCCGGATTTCTAATCGACGGTCCGTCTGGTCCCGAAAAAAGCCTGCCTTTGCGATGAGGCAAAGGCAGGCAGAATAGGGTTTTCGGAACGGTCATCTATGCCGCCAAGCAACTTCGGACCGTCTCAACGCTTTTCTTCGACCAAGTCCATTTCGGGGCTTCTGCAAATATACCTCAGAGACAGCAAAATTGAACGCTCAAATACATTGAGCTGAAGGCAATACACTGCCGCCCTGCGTCTTCATGGGACGCAGTTTGTCCTCACGCTAAAAGAGCATCCCCGTCAATACAGAATTGCAGCCTCAAGGATTGCTGCGCTACAACTCTAACTTAGCTTCAGCGCCACGTCCTTTTGGATAGGTAAAGGTCAATCAACGTTGGCAACTCTTTCTTAACGAAATGATTGCAATGGGTATGTGGCATTTGTCACAGAGAAACCAGCTTGCTATTGGTTGTATCTTTTTTGCAACTGCAACCTATGCCGTTAACGTAAAGCCTATTCTCCGCTCGCCTCACGAACCATGTGCTCGAGCTGGGCCAGATTTTTTACCACGATAATGCGCCCCTTTCGCTCGATGACACCGAGCTTGGAAAGTCGGCTCAGCTCACGCGAGACCGCCTCCCGGTGAGTACTGATTCGCGCCGCGAGATCGGAATGGGTGGGCGCCGGATTGAGCTCCGATTTGCCGCCTTCATCGAGCGCCTGTCTTGCGATCCTGAGCAGTTCGCAGTGGATGCGATCACGCACCCCGAGCGTGCTGAATTCCACAATGCGTGCAGTCAGTGAGCGCAGAAGGCCGACGAGGTGGCGCATCACCGCAGCAGAGAAGGCGCGGTCGGTCTCAGTCAAGTCCCAGAACAGATGTGCGCCGATGGAGAGCACCGTGCAGGGTCGAATTGCCTCGACGGTGGCTGACCGGCCCAGGCCATCGATCGCTGCGAATTCTCCCACGATATCGCCCGGCTCGATGCGCCGGAAGGCCACTGCTCTTCCGCCTGCCGAATAGAACGTCACCCTGGCCTGCCCGAAAAGGAGGATGAAAACGTCCCTCGCCGGATCGGTGCGCGCGATGATCTCCTGTCCCTTCACGAAGGTCAGCCTTACGGCCTGACTCTCCAGCCGGGCCAGGCTGTCATCCCTCAATTCCTTCAGCAACGGAATTTTGCGGAGCGTTCCCTTCCGGTAATCAATTTTTGCCACGCCTTGATGCCGCCTTCCTCCTAAAGGACTACCACCACGTCCGCCAACCCGATCTTCGGCCATAAAAAGCGGAACTGTGACTAAGCCGCGCTTTTCCTGGGTCATTTTCTTTTTCTCTTCACGATTTTCTTGACAAAGGTGGCGTTAATCCCGCTTGTTGCAACCGCTGGTTTAGCCGTTTGTATGTTTGGTCCTATATCGAATCAATAATTAGTGGGTGGTGTAGCTATGCGGCGTAAATTGACCGCAATCGTGGCAGCCGATGTGGTTGATTACAGTCTTCATCTGGGTAGAGACGAAGTCGCCACACTGAACGCGCTCAGTACACTTCGGCGCGAAGTGTTCATTCCTCTGGCCGATCAATACAATGGCAAGATCATCCGGCTCATGGGCGACGGATCGATACTGGCGTTCGAAAGTGCGCTTGCAGCCGTGAAATTCGCAATGGAAGTCCAGGAAGCCGTTGCAGCCCAGCCACAACAGAACAGTGGTGGTAGAGCCATTGAATTCCGGATGGGCCTCAATCTGTGCGACATCATTCAGCAGGAAGACGACATTCATGGCGAAGGCGTCAACGTGGCTGTGCGTCTCGAAGAACTGGCGCCTCCCGGTGGAGTGTGCCTGTCCCAGGGCATCTATCTTCAGACCAAGAGCGCCATTGGGCAGGACTTTCTCCCGATCGGTGAGCGGCTCTTGAAGAATATCTCCGAGCCGGTTTTTGTCTGGCGCTGGCATCCCAAGAATGGCGGCAGCGGTGTTGGCACCGTCGAAGGATTTCCGGTTCGGAAAGGAGAATTCAAAGGACGGCAGATTCTTGATCCACAGGTAACGGCGCTGCTCATCGATCTTCATATGCGGTCTGCACGCATGGCCATTTCGGATGCCTTTGATGAGATGCTGAGCGAACCCAATGAGGGGCGGGGCATGACCATGGAGGACATCTACCGCAAGCTCGGCGCCAAGCTGAACGCGGCGCGTGCAATGTTACATTGTATTCAGATTGAATGTATCGGCGATATGAGGGATTCTACGGTTGGGTTATGGCAAAATCCTCAGTCGATGGCCGAGTTTGTCTCCAATGTGTTCGATAGTGCCAGCACGTCCTATGCACCGCGTCTCCTGCCGATCATCCAGAAAATCCTGAGTACCGACGCCCCGCCTCTCGCCAAACGCACACAATTCATGGAGCTGGCGCAGAGCTTCATGCGCGAGGACATGGCGCCGCGCCTGAAAAGCGTCATCAAATTCGCCTTCGTCGAAACGACCTGAAAATCGTTGGCCGTGCCTTGCCGCGGTGTTTATTGACGCGCACTTCCAGCAAAGACTTGAGAATGAACGGCGGGAGGGCTACAACCCACTGACCTTTTCCCCGAAATTTTGCGAAGAGCTCATGGCCGCGTATCAATACGTCTACGTTCTGCAAAAACTGTCCAAAACCTATCCCGGCGGCAAGCAAGTCCTGAAGGACATCAGCCTGTCGTTCCTGCCTGGCGCCAAAATTGGCGTCGTCGGCGTCAACGGCTCCGGCAAATCCACCTTGATGAAGGTCATGGCCGGCATGGACAAGGATTTCGTCGGCGAGGCCTGGGCGGCCGAGGGCATCCGCGTCGGCTATCTGCCGCAAGAGCCTGAGCTCGATCCGTCCAAGGACGTGCTCGGCAATGCCATGGAGGGTGTCGCCGAAAAGAAGGCGATGCTCGATCGCTATAACGAGCTGGCGATGAACTATTCCGAGGAGACAGCCGATGAGATGGCCAAGCTCCAGGACATTATCGACAGCCAGAATCTCTGGGATCTCGACGCCCAGGTCGAGCAGGCCATGGATGCACTGCGCTGCCCACCTGGCGATGCGGATGTGACCAAGCTCTCCGGCGGCGAGAAGCGGCGTGTGGCGCTGTGCAAGCTGCTGTTGTCGAAGCCCGATATCCTGATGCTGGACGAGCCCACCAACCATCTTGATGCAGAGACCACCGCCTGGCTGGAGCGCTACCTCAAGGCGTATGCCGGCTGCATCATCCTGGTGACGCACGACCGCTATTTCCTCGACAACCTCACCGAATGGACGCTGGAGCTCGATCGCGGCCAGGGCATCCCCTATAAGGGCAATTATTCGAGCTGGCTGGAACAGAAGGCCAAGCGCGTCGCCCAGGAGCAGCGCGAGGAGGAAGGCAAGCAGCGCACCCTCTCGCGCGAGCTGGAATGGATCCGCTCCAGCCCCAAGGCGCGTCAGGCCAAGTCCAAGGCACGCATTAACGCCTATAACG
>Ga0081540_1004715_pt1 | contig 10313 bp, 11 predicted proteins | sample TabmetS2T1R1_FD_71024 | JGI IMG/M metagenome (GOLD analysis project Ga0081540, IMG submission 71024) | Tabebuia heterophylla rhizosphere microbial communities from the University of Puerto Rico - S2T1R1 | ecosystem: Host-associated > Plants > Roots > Rhizosphere ... | reverse complement strand
TGGGTGACCCCGAGGTCGAAGGCGCGGCGGACGATCGCGCGTCCCGCCTCGAAGGGGAAGTCGTCGCCGAAGTTGTTCCACAGGCCGAGCGAGAGCAGCGGCAGCTGGAGCCCGCTCCGACCGGACCTCCGATACTGCATGCGGCCGTAGCGATCGTCTTCCGCGACGTACGTCATCGGACACTCACTGCCGCTCGTTGTAACTCAACCGGCGCGCCCGTGCTTGCGGAACGATGGAGTGCCTCCATCGTGTGTGCCTGGCCGATCGCGTCCGCGCGGCCGAGCAACAGCTCGGTGTCACCGCGGATCGCGCCCGAGACGTTGTCGAGCTCGAGCAGATAGGCGTCGGCGGGCCCGACCGGGACCTGCACCCAGTCGAGGTCGTCGTTCTCGTTCGGCCGCCCGACTGCTACGCCCGGCACGCGCGGCTGCCATGGCTCGGCCACGAGCAGGGTTCGCTCCTCGCCGACGACCTCGAGCGCGGCGCGGCGGGGCAGGACGAAACCGGCGTCGAAATGCCCGACGACGTCCTCGGGCAACGCGAGCGTGGCCGCGAAGCAGACGTCGACGCCGCTGGGGCCGAGTGCCTGCAGTGCCTGGACCCGTTCGGGCTCTCCCGCGACCAGCCGGATCGCATTGACGCAGTACGCGCCGACGTCCATCAGCGCACCGCCGTCGAGTTCGGGGTCGAGGCGGGCGTCGTTCGCGCCGTGTACCGCGGCGACGTCGAAGCTGAACGCCGCGCGGACAAGCCGCAGGCGCCCGATCACGTCCGGGCGGGCGAGCTCCGCGAGCTTGCTTGTCTGAGGATGGTGGCGCCACATGAACCCCTCGGACACGATCAGCCCGCGCTCGTCCGCGCGTTCGAATACCCGCTCGACCGCGTCCGGGTCGCGCGAGAGCGGCTTTTCGCAGAGCACGTGTTTGCCCGCCTCCAGCGCCCGCAAGGTCCACTCGACGTGCAGCGAGTTGGGCAAGGAGACGTAGACCGCCTGGACAGCGTCGTCCTCGAGCAGCGCTTCATAGCTTCCGTGCGCTCGTTCGAGCCCGTGCGCTCGGGCGTAGGCTTCGGCGCGCTGGGCGCTCCGGCTCGCCACGGCGACCACCTTGGCAAGCTCGCTCTCGGCTACAGCCTCGAGGATCGCGAGATTGATTCGCGCGGTAGACAGCAATCCCCAGGCGACGGTCATGCGTCCTCCTCCGTCGGTAGTTGCGCGGGCCGGCCCTTGACGAGCGTCAGCTCGAGCTCTCCGCGCGTGGCGCCGGTCATGATCGCCACGGCCTCCGACATGGAGTGGGTCTGCGGCGTTACGACCGCGACGCGCCTGCCCAGCCGCATGATCTGGATCCTGTCGGCGAGCTCGAAGACGTTGGGCATGTCGTGGCTGATCAAGATGACGGGCAGCCCCCGGTCGCGAACCCGCAGGATCAGGTCGAGCACCTGGCGCGTCTCCTTGACGCCCAGCGCGGCCGTCGGCTCGTCCATGATCGCGACCCGCTGCGCCCACTTCGCCGCGCGTGCGACCGCGACGCCCTGCCGCTGCCCCCCGGAGAGGTTCTCGACTGGCTGGCTCATCGACTGGACGCCGATCTGCAGCTCCCGCAGGTGAAGCGCAGCCTCCCGCCGCATCGTCCTTTTCGCGAGCATGCGCAGTGCCCGACCGAGCGGCCCTCGTCGTCGCGCTTCGCGGCCGAGGAAGATGTTCGAGGCGATGTCCAGCGAGGGCGCCACCGCGAGATCCTGGTACACGGTCTCGATGCCGGCTCGCCGCGCTTCCCCCGGGGAGCGGAAGCGGACCGGCTTGCCGTCGAGGCGGATCTCGCCGCGATCGGGCTGCAGTGCGCCCGAGAGCGACTTGATCAACGTCGACTTGCCCGCGCCGTTGTCCCCGATCACCGCGACGATCTCGTCGGGGTAGAGCTCGAAGTCGGCGCCGTCGAGCGCCACCACGTGCCCGAAGCGCTTCACGATCCCACGCGCTTCGAGGAGCGGCTGCCGCTCGCTCACAACCGCCTCCGGTGGGTGAGCTGGTCGACCGAGACGGCGAGGATCACGAGAATGCCCGTAACGAGGTACTGGTAGATCACCTCGACCCCGATCAGCGTCAGCCCGTTGCGGAAGACCCCGACGATGATCGCACCGATGAGCGTCCCGATTACGGTGCCGCGCCCGCCGAAGAGGCTCGTGCCGCCGAGCACCACGGCGGTGATCGAGTCGAGGTTCTCGGTCGTCTGACCGGCGTTCGGATCGCCGATCTCCGTCCGCGAGACGAGCAGCCAGGCGGCGAGGCCGTACATGAGGCCGGCGACGATGTACACACTGAGGAGCACGCGGCCGGTCTTGACGCCCGTCAGCCTCGCGGCCTCTGCGTCGTCACCGGTCGCGTAGACGTGCCTGCCCCAGGCCGTCTGCGTGAGCACGAACCAGGCGAGGGCGAAGAGCACGAACATGAACACGACGCCGTAGGTGACGTCGGTGTGCCCGATGGTGAACGTCCGCCCGAAGAAGAGCAGCGCGCTGGGCAGGCTTGACGCCCCGGACTCCCCCGGCGGGTAGGTCAGGTCGTTCGAGTAGATGTGCGTCAACGCGAAGGCGATGTTGAGCGTTCCCAGGGTGACGATGAATGCCGGCAGCCGCACGAACGCGACCAGCCCTCCGTTGAGCATCCCGAACGCGACGCAGGCGAGGATGCCGAGCAGGATCGCCGTCATCGGGCTGTAGCCGGAGTCGATCGCCAGCTTGGTCATCACGATCTGCCCGAACGCCATGACGGTTCCAGCCGACAGGTCGATCCCGGCCGTCAGGATCACGAGCGTCTGCCCGATCGCGAGCACACCGACCACCATCACCTGTTGCAGCACGAGCGAGAGGTTCGGCCCCTGCAGGAAGCGGTCGCTCTTGAGCGAGAAGAACGCCATCGTCAACAGCAGGGCGATCAGCGGGCCGACCGCGGGTGCGGCGAGCACGCGGCGGACCTGCTGGATCGCCGGCCGCTCCCACAGGGGCTGGGCTGAGGTGTCCGTTGCGTTCAACGTCGATCTCGTTCCGAGCGGTGCTCGGGCCATCCCACCGCGACCGGGGAGCCGTCAGGGCCCCTCCGGTCGCGGTGAGTGTGAGGGTTCTAGCCCCAGCAGTTGGCGAGGCCGTACTTGACGCTCTTCGACTTGACGCCGACGAGCGGCTTCTTCGCGATCAGGTTGACTCCGGTGTCGGTGTAGCCGCTCGGCTTCTTGCCGGTCTTTGCGAACTTGACGACCGCACCGACGCCACGAGAGGCCATCAGCAGCGGGTACTGCTGCGATGTCGCGTCGATGATGCCGGCCTTGACGTTGCGCACTCCCGCGCAGCCCCCGTCGACCGAGACGATGGTCGTTCCGGCCTTGGACTTTCCGGCCTTCTTCAGCGCGTTCCAGGCGCCGAGCGCGCTGGGCTCGTTGATGGTGTAGACGACGTTGATCTTCGGGTTCTTCTGGAGACAGTTCTCCATCGCCGTCTGCGAGGGGGCGGTCTGACCCTCGCCGTTCCCCGCACAGGCGATCAGCTTGCTGTTCTTCTTGATCCCGAACCCCTTCAGGAAGCCGTTGTGTCGCAAGGCTCCCACCGACGAGCCCGCGTGCTCGTCGATCATCCCGATCGTCACCTTCTTGCCCTTCGTCGCGGCGCGGGCGTACTTCCCGATCAGGATGCCCGCATTGAAGTTGTTCGTAGCGAAGAGGGCGTTGGTCGCGCTCTTCGGAACGGTGGGCGTGTCGAGTGCGATCACGATGACCCCCGCCTTGCGCGCCTTCGCGATCGCCGCGTTCTCGGCCTTGCCGTCGGCGACCGTGATCAGGATCCCCTTCACGCCGGCGGTCGTCATGTTCTCGATCGCCGCGATCTGGCTCGCGTTGTCCGAGCTGCTCTTCCCGGCCGCGTAGATGAGGCTTGCGCCGAGCCTCTTGGCCGCCTTCGTCGCTCCCGCGCGCATCTTCACGAAGAACGGGTTCGTGGCGTCCTTGGTGATCAGGCCCACCTTGACCGTCGCGCCCTGGGACGTCGGCTTCGCGGACGCGGCGGCGACGAGCACCGTCGTGCCGACGACGGCTGCGAGGAGTGCCGTCGCGAGAACCAGCGTCCGCCAAGACGTGTGCTCCCTCTGCGGATCGCGCATCTGCTACCTCCCTTGCCCGGTGTCGTGGTACCGATAACACGTCTTCTACTCAATAGTCAAGCCCTTTGGCGGTAGCTCGGTTGGCAGTCCGACGCTAATGTGTGTTATCGCTACCAGAGAGTCGCAGTGACCACCAAGCCCTCAAACGTGACCATCAAGGACGTGGCCAAGCGGGCGGACGTCTCGCCGATGACCGTGTCGCGCGTGATCAACGGCAGCATTCGAGTCAGTCCCGACACGCAGCGTCGTGTGCAGCAGGCGATCTCCGACCTCGGCTACGTCCCGAGCCGGCTCGCCCGCGGACTGAGCGCGCGCAAGACCGGGACGCTGGCCGTGATCGTGCCCGACGTGGCAAACCCGTTCTTCACGCTGATCGTACGAGCCGCCGAGGAGGTGGCCCGGCGCTCGACCTACCGCGTCATCCTCTGCGACACCCGCGCCGACCTCGCCGTGGAGCGCGACGTCGCGGAGGAGTTGATCGCCCACCGCGTCGAGGGGATCGCCATCGCCCCCGTCAGCGACCGCTCGAAGCCCCACCTGGCGCGGCTGGCCGGTTTCGGCGTGCCGTTCGTGCTGATCGACCGAACGGTGGACGGAATCGAGTCCGACGCGGTCGTGGGAGACAACGCGGGGGGTGGACGGGTGCTCGTCGAGCACCTGGTCGGCCTGGGCCACAAGCGCATCGGCCTCATCGTCGAGGGCGACGAGGTCTCGACCGCCCGTGAGCGGCGGAAGGGGTACGAGGCCGCGCTGAGGGCTGCGGGCCTGCCGCTCGACCAGGCGCTCGTCGAGGTCCAGGCGCCGGATCCCGACGGCGGGTTCCTCGGGATGAGCCGCCTCCTCGCGATCGAGGAACCGCCGTCGGCCGTGTTCGCCGTGAACAACCTCGTCGCTCTCGGCGCGATCGAAGCGGTGCGCAGCGCGGGCCTGGAGGTCCCCGACGATGTCGCGCTCGTCTGCTTCGACGACATCGAGCTGGCCTCGCGGCTGTACCCGTTTCTGACGGCCATGGAGCAACCCGCCGAGACGTTCGGCACCCTCGGGATCCAGCTGCTGCTCGAGCGGATCGACGGTCGCGGGCCGGCGCACGGCCACGTGGTCGTCCTCCCGGGCCGACTGACGATCCGCCGGTCGTGCGGGGCCCGCACGGTCGAAGCGCTTTGACGGTCTACGGCGGCATCGAGGCCGGCGGGACGAAGTGGGAGTGTGCGATCGGCACGGGCCCGGGCGACCTGCGGGCGACCACGACGATTCCGACGACGACGCCGCGAGAGACGATCGACCGCGCGGTCACCTTCTTCGAGCGTGAAGGACCGGTCGCTGCGATCGGGATCGGGTCGTTCGGGCCGCTCGACGGCAAGCTGGGCTCCCCGACGTGGGGGTACATCACGACGACGCCGAAGCCCGGCTGGGCACAGACCGATCTCGGCCGAGAGGTCAGCCGCAGCCTGTCGGTTCCGGTCGTCTTCGACACCGACGTCAACGCGGCGGCCCTCGGCGAACATCGGTGGGGCGCCGCACAGGGGCTGGAAACCTTCTGCTACGTCACGGTCGGCACCGGCATCGGCGGTGGCGGCATGGTCGGCGGGGCGCTCCTGCACGGCCTCGTGCACCCGGAGTTCGGCCACATGCGGATCCCGCGCGACCGCAGCGCGGATCCGTTCCCGGGCATCTGCCCCTACCACGGGGACTGCTGGGAGGGCCTGGCCTCCGGCCGCGCGATCGAGGCGAGGTGGGGCAGGCCTGCCCACGAGCTGACGGATGAAGGCGCGTGGGACCTCGAGGCCCGCTACCTCGCGCTCGGGCTCGTCTCCGTCCTCTGCGTCCTCTCACCCGAGCGGGTCGTGATCGGCGGCGGCGTGATGAAGCATGCGGGTCTGCTGGAGCTCGTTCAGGCCGAGATCGTCGCGCTGATGAACGGCTATCTGGCCACGCCGCCGCTCATTGACGGTGTCTCGGGATTCGTCACGCACCCGGGGCTCGGGGCGAAGGCGGGAGTGCTCGGCGCCCTCGCGCTCGCGGAGTCTGCGTAACGCGACTGCGATCGACGCGACGCGCGCGGGTCTGGCGCTTCGCCTACTTCGTCAGCTCCGCGAAGCGCTGGTCCTCGCGGATGGAATCGAGATCCTCGTCGGTGGCGATGAGCTCCCTGATGCGGTCATTGATCTCGACCGCCCGCCGGAGGCTCGCGATCGCCTCGTCGGCTCGCCCCGCCCGCGCCGCGAAGCACCCGGCGTTGAAGTGCGCCACGGCACTGTCCGGCTGTTTCTCGACGACGACCAGCTGCTTGGCCAGCGCCGTCTCGTAGTCCCCGGCGTTGTAGGCGGCGAACGCCTCCGCGGCTTCCTCGGGCGCGGGCTCGTACGCTCGGCCCGGAGTTCCGCCGACGACGAGGATCGTCGTGTCGTCCTCCGTCGCCGTCGCCTTCCTCTTCGCGGTCGGTTGAACCTGGACCAGGGCGCCGGTCGGCGCCTCGTAGACCTCACCGTCGATCTCGAACGTCGCGGCGCCCCGGAGGACGAGGTAGAGCTCCTCCTGGCCCGCCTCGCCGAGCAGGGTCTCGTCGTGCTCGCGGATGACCTCGACGCCGCTCGGCGCGCTGAACGCCGAGACGCCGAACGCGGTGATGCCGAGGCGGCGACGGACGTCGAACCGCTGCCTCCCGTCGTCGGTTCCCCCCGGCGCGATTCGCGGCGCGGGCTCGAGCTCGTCGAGGTGTGTGAGGACAAAGCGGCTCTCGACAGCAGCGGGCATCGACTCCCCCTTTCCGGGAGGCTCGTGAAGCCTTCCCGTCGATATTCTCGATATCGAACTATCTGACGTCGAGAGTGTTGCGGAGTTAGCGTTCGGATTTCAGGTCGGCTTGACGCCTCAACCGTCTATACATAGAGTGTTGAGGTATGAGGAGCGACGTCCTCAAGACCCACCTCGAGCTCCTGGTCTTGACCGCCCTCGAAACCGGTCCGGGTCATGGGTACTCCATCATCCGCACGATCCGGGAACGCAGCGGCGGGGAGTTCGAGCTGCTCGAGGGGTCGCTCTATCCGGCCCTGCACCGCCTCGAGCGGGATGGGCTGGTCACGAGCAGCTGGTCCGAGGTCGGCGGCCGCAGGCGTCGTGTCTACGAGCTACGCCCCAGAGGCAGGGACGCCCTCGCGAAGCGCCAAGGCGACTGGCGGCGCTTCGAGCGCGCGATGAACGCAATCCTCGCGAGCGGCGCATGACGATCGCCGCATACCTCGAGCTGCTCGAGCGGGAACTGCGCCTTCGCCGAGCTCCGCGCCTGCGGTTGCTCGAAGAGGTCGGTCACCACCTCGACGACCTGGCCGACGAGCTCGCCGGCGGCGGGCTCTCCCGCGCGCAGGCCGAGGAGCGGGCGATCGCGCGGTTCGGCGACGCCGCCACGGTCGCCGCGGGGTTCGCCGAAGCGGCCGCTTCCACCACCACCCGTCGCGCCGTCCGCGCTGCTGTCGCCGCCTTCGCCGGCTACGCCGTCCTCTTCGTCGCGTTCGCGACCGCGGCGTCGCCGCTGCTGCGTGACTTCCCGCAGGGAGCAGCAAGCTTCTTCGCGATTCAGGTCGCCTCTGTGGCGCTCGCAGTCGCCGCCGTGCGCTCGTTTCGCTGGCGCGGCGTGGCGGCCGCGCCGAGCGGCGAGCTGGCCGCGATCGCACGCTGCCTGTTCGTAGTCTGCTTGGCGCTCCTCGCGGCAGGTGTCTGCGAAGCGGGAGTCGCCCTTTCGCGGCCCGCCGGTGTCATCGCCTGGAGCGAAGGGCGCTGGTTGACGCTCGGCTTCGCCGTCGCCGTCCTGCTCCTGCTGCTGTCCGGGCACTTCGCCGTCCGAGCGGCGGCGCAGACGTCAGCGATCGCAGCATTGCCGACGCGGCGTGAGCGCACGCGGGCAGAGTCGCTGGCGGCCGACGTCGACGCGCTGCTACGGGGAACGCGCCTGCTGGCTGTGCGGCGTATCGCGCTCACCGCACTTGCCCGACCGTGGCAGACGATGTCGCTGGCGGCCGTCGCCGCCTTCGTCGCCGTGACGGCCGCCGGTTTTCGAGCTGGGTTGGCCGGAGCAGTCGTGCTCGGTGCGTTCGAGACGGCGGCGATCGTGGTCGCCTTCCTCACCCTCGGTGGCCTCCTCGGGCTGCGTGGGGAGCCTAGGCGGTCACGTCGCGCCGGCTGAAGACCGTCGCCGCGATCGCCGCGGCGAGCGTGACGTAGACGGCAACCGTGAGGAAGGCGCGGGTAGCGCTCACCGCCGACGTCCCTCCGGCGACGAAGGCCTCGAGCAGCAGGCCCGGGAAGTACCGGCTGGCAGGGGCCCAGGCGTCCTGCACGATGTGCTCGAACGGGCCTGCCCAGGCGATCCCGATTGCCAGCGCGACCGGCACCGACCGCACCAGCACCGCGAGCATCGTCGCCAGCAGCGCGTAGCCGCCGACCCAGAACACGACGGAGCCGTAGTCGGCAAGGGCCTGGCCCACCGCGTCGGCGCTCAGCCACTTGTCGGTGGCGATGTCCTGCGTGGGGGCGAGCAGCCGTGCCGCAGTCCAGGTGAGCACCTCCGTCACCGCCAGCACGGCCGCCGCGAAGCCGACCAGAGCGGCGGTCTTCCCTGCCAGCAGGCGGATCCGGCGAGGCTGGTGGATCAGCATCGTCCGAAAGGTCCCGCGCGAGAACTCGATCGCGACGACGCCGACGAAGAGGACGAACATGAACGTCCCAGCGAACGAGACCGCGCTCGTAAAGACCTCGGTGCCGCCTCCCGCTCCGGACAGCGACTCGACCGTGACGCCACGGTCCGAGAAGCGCCCCCCGGCGGGCTCGGCGGACGCAAGGACGAGCGCGGCGGAGCCGACCGCGAACACGACGGTGGTCACGGCGGTGATGACGAGCACGCGCCGGCGCAGGATCTTCACGAGCTCGGCTCGGATGGTGGCGATCATCGTTCTCCTCCAATCGCTGCGAGGTACTGGGACTCGAGGCTGGGCCGGCGTGTGTGCAGCTCGGCCAGCACGATGCCGTGGGCGACCGCGGCCTTGTTGAGCGACGCGGCCAGGGCCCTGGCGTCGTCCTCGTCGACCGGAACCGTCAGCGCGCCGTTGTCCCGGCGAGGCTCGTGGCCGTCTGCACGGATCAATGCGGCCAGGCGCTCGAGGTCGCCGGGCTGCTCCGGTGCGAGCGCGATCGTCGTCGGCACCCGCCCGAGGAAACCGTCGGCCGGGCCCTGATAGAGCAGCGAGCCGTCGTTGATGACGATCAGCCAGTCGGAGACGTGCTCGAGCTCGCTGAGGATGTGCGACGACACGAGCACGGTGCGCTCGCCGTCGGCCAGCTCGAGGATGAACTGACGGATCTCGTTGATGCCCACGGGGTCGAGCCCGTTCGTTGGCTCGTCGAGGACGAGCAGCTCGGGGTCGCCGAGCAGCGCCGCGGCGATCCCCAGCCGTTGCTTCATGCCGAGCGAGTACGCGCCGAACCTGTCGCCGCCGCGGTCGGCCAGGCCGACAAGGTCGAGCACGTCCGGGATGCGGCCTGTGTCGTGGCCGCTCAGCGTGGCGAGAACGCGGAGGTTCTCGGTCCCGGTCAGGCCCGGCCAGAAGGCAGGCGTCTCGATCAGCGCGCCGACGCGGCCGAGGTACGCGCCCGGGTCGTCGAGGCCCGAGCCGAGAACGGTTGCGCTCCCGGCCGTCGGCCTGACGAGGCCGAGCAGCATCGCCATCGTCGTCGTCTTGCCGGCGCCGTTCGGGCCGATGAAGCCCGCCACGACGCCCGCGGGAACCTCGATGCTGAGGGTGTCGACGGCCGCACGGCCGCCGTAGCGCTTCGTCAGGTCGTGGGTGACGAGTGCGGGTGTGGTCTGTTTGGTGTTCATGCAGCCAAGGTAGGCGGCGGCCACCGTGCTCCGAAACGCCCCGGAGGAGGAACTCGACGTCCTCCTGCGGGGGGAAGTGGGATCCTCCCGGGGCGGGACTCGGGCGGCGCCTACCCGTCGCTACGCTCGGCTCGAAATGACCGTCCAGCCCGCGCCGAGCCGTCCGTGGCGCAACCACGGCGAAGCCGTACGCGACGCGGTACTGGCCGTCGTCGTGTTCGCGGCCTCGCTGGCGCTGCTCGCCGCTCGCCGCGACTCCGACACGCGCAGCCTCGACGCCCTCGGCCTGCT
>Ga0081540_1004714_pt1 | contig 10314 bp, 10 predicted proteins | sample TabmetS2T1R1_FD_71024 | JGI IMG/M metagenome (GOLD analysis project Ga0081540, IMG submission 71024) | Tabebuia heterophylla rhizosphere microbial communities from the University of Puerto Rico - S2T1R1 | ecosystem: Host-associated > Plants > Roots > Rhizosphere ... | reverse complement strand
CCATCTTCATGAGCGTCTTCCTCAGCGAGAACGGCGCGGCGGCCTCGGGGTCGGTCGCTCCCGAAAGGTAGTTCGTGAGCAGCGCCTCCTCGTGGCGGAACATCGAGCGGAGGCGGCGGCCGAACGTGAAGAGGTTCAGCGCCATGAAGTCCATCGCGCGGAACGGCTCGTAGATCCGCGACTTGCCCATGACGATGCGCAGGATCTCGTCGGGCGAGATGCCGGCGGCGAGCACGCTCGCGAGCACGCTCCCGGCGGACAGCCCGACGAAGACGTCGGCGTCGGTCAGCGAGAAGCGCTGGACGAGACCGCCGGGCGTGCGGCGCACGGTGAACATCTCGTCGAGCGCACGCAGACCGCCGACCTTGAACGCCCCGCCGGAGATGGCGCCGCCGGCGAGAACGACCGCGACCTTGCTCTTCCGGATCCGGGGCAGCGACGGGTCCCGTTTCTGGATGACTGTAATTCCGCGATGCCGGTAGAAATGTTTCCGGAACTCCACTCCCAAGGAGTATCGGTGACCGAGCGGGCGAACGCAATCCTCCGCTTGACGCGCCGCGTCGGTGAGTGGTGACCACATTTGAGAATTTTGCAGACCCGAGGCGATTCGCTAAGCTAGTCGACGGTGAGCCGACGTACGAAAGAGGGATTCAACCAGCCGTTCGCGACGCTGGCTCGTCTGAAGCCGAAAGCGCCCCCGGCGCCCGCGCCGGCGGCGAGGAAGCCTCCGGTCATCCCTGCATCCCCGCCCCAGCCGGTCATCGCGACCGACGAGGAGCTCTTCCTCACCGAGATGGCCGGCGCCGCCCGCATGGATCGCAAGGCCGGCCGCGTCGGCGCGCCGCCGCCCGATCCGGAGAAGCGCACGCGTCGTCCCTCGCTGCGGGGCACTGCGGCGGACGCGGTGTAGCCGAACGTCCACTCCGCGGCGGCCCGCCGGTCGTCCTCGACGATCACCTCCATGCTCCAGTGATAGTCGCGGCCCTCGTGGAACATGCGCTCGAACATGCCGCGGAGGGCCGTCTGCCCCGCGTGCGGCCCGTAGAAGAGATCGCGATAGGTAGCGTCCGCCGTGAAGCACGTCAGCAGGGCATCCACGTCGCGCCCGTTGAAGGCCTGGGCGAAGCGCTCGACGATATTCACGGCCGTCGCCTCAGGCGCCGACCTTGATCCGCATGCTGTAGAAGGAGCGCCACACGAAGATGGCGGAGACCACGAAGAACACCGCGGCGAGGGACCGGCTGAGGACCGCCCCGCGCTCCAGGGTCAGGCTCACCGCCAGCTCCACGGCGAGGAGCCCGAAGAGCGTGGTGAACTTGATGATGGGGTTCATGGCCACCGAGGACGTGTCCTTGAAGGGATCGCCCACCGTGTCGCCGACCACCGCCGCCGCGTGGAGCGGGGTACCCTTCTCCTTCAGGTCGACCTCGACCACCTTCTTGGCGTTGTCCCACGCTCCTCCCGCATTCGCCATGAACACGGCCTGGAAGAGGCCGAACAGCGCAATGGAGATGAGGTAGCCGATGAAAAAGTAGGGCTCGAGGAAGGCGAAGGCGAGGGTGGCGAAGAAGACGGCGAGGAAGATGTTGAACATACCCTTCTGGGCGTACTGCGTGCAGATCTCCACCACCTTCTTGCTGTCCGTCACCGAGGCCTTGGTCACGCCTTCCAGCCGGATATTGGCCTTGATGAACTCCACCGCGCGGTAGGCGCCCGTAGTCACCGCCTGCGTCGAGGCGCCCGTGAACCAGTAGATCATGGCCCCGCCCGTGATGAGCCCGAGCAGGAAGGGCGGATGGAGGAGGGAGAGCTTCTCGAGGTTCTGGGTCAGGCCCTGTGTCAGCACGACGATGATGGAGAAGATCATAGTGGTGGCGCCCACCACCGCGGTGCCGATGAGCACGGGCTTGGCGGTGGCCTTGAACGTGTTGCCGGCGCCGTCGTTCTCCTCCAGCATGTGCTTGGCCGACTCGAAGTTCACGTCGAAGCCGAAGTCCTTCTTGAGCTGCCCCTTGATGCCGGGAATCGTCTCGATGACGGAGAGCTCGAAGACCGACTGCGCGTTGTCGGTGACGGGTCCGTAGGAGTCGACCGCGATGGTCACGGGGCCCATGCCAAGGAACCCGAAGGCGACCAGGCCGAACGCGAACACGGCGGGCGCGACCATGAGCACGTCCAGCCCCTGGCGGCTCACCAGGTAGGCCGTGCCCATGAGGCCCACCACCACGATGCCGAGCCAATAGGCGCTGAAGTTGCCCGCGACCAGACCGGAGAGGATGTCGAGGGAGGCGCCGCCCTCGCGCGCGGAGATGACCACCTCGCGCACGTGCGCCGACTCGGTGGAGGTGAAGACCTTGACGAACTCGGGAATGATGGCGCCGGCCAGGGTGCCGCATGTGATGACGGTGGCGAGCTTCCACCATAGGGAGCCGTCGCCCAGCGTGGGAATGAGCCACCAGGAGACGATGTAGGTCAGCACCACCGACACGATGGAGGTGATCCATACCAGGCTGGTGAGGGGCTGCTCGAAGTTCATCCGGCTCGCCTGCGCATAGCGCCCCCGCGCGAAGATGTCATTGATGAAGTACGACGCGCCACTCGCCACGATCATCATGACGCGCATCACGAAGATCCACACGAGGAGCTGGACCTGGATCACTTCCTTGGGCACGGCGAGGAGGATGAAGGAGATGAGGGCCACGCCCGTCACCCCGTAGGTCTCGAAGCCGTCGGCGCTCGGGCCCACGGAGTCGCCCGCATTGTCGCCCGTGCAGTCCGCGATGACTCCGGGGTTGCGCGCGTCGTCCTCCTTGATGTTGAAGACGATCTTCATGAGGTCGGAGCCGATGTCGGCGATCTTGGTGAAGATGCCGCCCGCGATGCGGAGGGCGGAAGCGCCCAGCGACTCGCCGATGGCGAAGCCGATGAAGCAGGGCCCCGCGTAGTCGCGCGGCACGTAGAGGAGGATGCAGAGCATGATGAGGAGCTCCACGCTGATGAGGAGCATGCCCACACTCATGCCCGCGCGGAGGGGAATGGCGTACACGGGGAAGGGGCGCCCTTGCAGGCTCGCGAAGGCGGTGCGCGAGTTGGCGAAGGTGTTGATGCGCATGCCGAACCACGCCACCCCGTAGCTGCCCGCGATGCCCACCAGGCTGAAGAACAGGATGATGGCGACCTGCTGACCCGAGAAGTGCTGCAGGAAGCCGAAATAGAACGTGACGATGATCGCGATGAAGATCCAGAGGATCATGAGGAACTTGCCTTGGGTCACCAGGTACGTCTTGCACGTCTCGTAGATCAGCTCGGAGATGTCGCGCATGGACTGATGCACGGGCAGACCCTTGAGCTGCCGATAGATCACCATGCCGAAGATCCCGCCGAAGAGGGTGACGAGGAGGCCCCACTGCAGCAGCGCGCGACCGGTCATGCCCCCGAAACTCACCTGGGCCAGGTCGGGAATCTTGAGGTTGGCCTCACCGCCCCCTCGATGCTGCGGAGCCGGGGCTGCGCTCTGCGCCCAGGCGACGTCGAGCGCCGACCCGGCGAGAGCGGCCATGAGGACCAAGGCCAGGAGCGCCGGGAGGATCCAGACGGCGCGCCGGTGCGTTTCGTGGATTCCGCTCATGAGCAAATCTCCTAGACCAGTGGGGAATATCGACGACGCCGCGCTGCGGCAACCCCTCACTTATGCCCATCTTTCCCGCGCGAGTCAAGCCTTCCGCGCGTGCTTGCCCGCGGCGGGTCCGGTCGTCTATCTTCCTGACCATGACCTACGACTTCGACCGGATCATCGAGCGCCGGCACACGGAAAGCAACAAGTGGCACAAGTATCCGGCGGACGTCCTGCCCCTCTGGGTCGCCGACATGGACTTCTCCTCACCCGAGCCGGTGGTGCGCGCGCTTCGCGAGCGGGTGGAGCACGGCGTGTTCGGCTACGGCGTCGAGCAGCCGGAGTTCCACCAGGTGATGCAGGACCGCTTCAAGAAGCGCTTTGGATGGTCGGTCGAGCCCGAGGCCATGGTTCTCCTGCCCGGCGTCATCCCCGGCTTCAACACGGCCTGCCGCGCCTTCGGCGGTCCGGGCGACGGCGTGCTCATGTGCCTGCCCGTGTATCCCCCCATCCTCCGACTCCCCGATAACGTGGGCATGTCGCGCGACGGCGCGAGCCTGGTGCGGGGCACCGACGGGCGCTACACCATCGACTTCGAGGCCTTCGAGCGCGCCATCACCCCGCGCACGCGCCTGTTCCTCCTCTGCAATCCGCACAATCCCGTCGGCCGCGTCTTCACGAAGGAAGAGCTGACGCGGATGGCGGAGATCTGTCTCCGTCACGATCTCATCATCTGCGCAGACGAGGTGCACGGCGACCTCGTCTACTCCGGCCACAGCCACGTCCCCTTCGCCTCGCTCGATCCGGAGATCGAGGCGCGCACGGTGACGCTGCTGGCGCCGAGCAAGACCTACAATCTGGCCGGGCTCAAGTGCTCGCTGGCCGTGATCCCCAATCGCGCCCTCCGCGATACATTCGTCGCGGCGCGCGCGGACATGGTGCAGTCCGTAAACGTGCTGGGCTACACCGCGATGCTCGCCGCGTACCGGGACGGGCAGCCCTGGCTCGACGAGCTCTTGCGGTACCTGGAGAGCAATCGCGACTTCCTCGTGCAGTACGTGCGGAGCCGGTTCCCCGGCGTGGAGATGGGCGTGCCCGAGGGAACCTATCTCGCCTGGCTCGACTGCCGGAAGGCGCGGATACCCAACAACGATCCGTTCACCTTCTTCCTCGACTCCGGGCGCGTCGCCTTCAACGACGGCGTCACCTTCGGCCGGGGGGGCGAGGGCTTCGTGCGGCTCAACTTCGGATGCCCGCGCTCGCTGCTGACGCAGGGCCTGGAGCGGATGGGAGCGGCCCTCGCGCGCCTCTAGCAGGCGGCTCCAGAAGGCCGGACGGGGTCCCTCAGCGGATGGTGTCGTTCATCCCGAGCCGGCGCTCGATCTCGACTACGTCGAGCGGCCGCTCGAATGGTGCCGGCGCGGGCGCCCCCGCTTCCCGGGACCGGCCGATGGCCTCGAAGAACTTCTCGAGGCCCGGCGGAGAAACGATCCACAGCATCACGAGATCGTCGGGGCCCTCGTTGATGATCTCGTGCTTGACGTCGTAGCCGAGGAAGCAAGCGGTACCGGGCACGAGCCGGTGCTCCACGCCATCGACCATGACCCGCCCGCGGCCGCGGAAGCAGATCTGCAGCTCCACCTGCTCGCCGTGCGAGTGCTCGCGGATACGCCCGCCGGGCGCCACGCTCTGGAAGCCCATGGAGAGGCCGTCGAAGCCCGTCCGCGCCGGATAGAGCGCGGGATCGGCATGACCGTTGGCGGGAACGGGCTGCCAATAGGATGGGCCCTCCCCAGGCTGCACGACGACGGCGTGTCCCCGAACCGACTCGCTCACGCTCATGGCTGGCTCCTGATGGCTCGCGTCTGGGTTCTCGTGACTCTGCGGCCTATCTTCTCACGTCCCCGCTGCCAACGATCCGCCACGATAGCCCAGCGCTCGTGGTCTTCCCAGCGGCCGTCGATCTCGAGATAGCCGGGCGAGTAGCCCTCGTAATGAAAGCCCGCCCGTCGCACCAGCGCGAGGGAGGGAACGTTCACGGGCAAAATGTTGGCCTCGACGCGATGGAGGCGAAGCGGCCCGAAGGCGTGGCGGAGCGCGAGCGTGAGCGCTTCCGTCATGTAGCCCTGCCGGGCGTGGGCGGCGCCGATCCAGTAACCGAGGAAGGCGCTCTGGGCTGGCCCGCGGATGATCTCGTTCAGGTTGATCGCCCCCAGGATCGCACCGTCGCCCTTCCGGCAGATCAGGAGCTTCTCGTGCCGGCCGCCCCGGCCGCTCTCCAGCCAATCCGCGTAGAGCCGGTCGGGAGTCTTACCGCGCGGAGCCGCCGGCTCCCAGCGACGGAGGAACGCCGCGCTCCGGCGACGGAGGGCCAGGTACTCGTCCTCGTCGCGCACGGTGGGGCGCCGCAGGTAGACGCGCTTGCCGATCTGGAGCGCCGCGCGGACCGATGGCTTCCTGGTCGTCGCCATCGCGTCATAGCCTACCCGAAGCGAGCCGCGGCTGGCCAGGCGCGTCAGGCGATCTTCCTCGATCCGCTCTTTCGAGCCGGCTTCGCCTGCCGACGCGGCTCCCGCCGCGCGTGAGCCGTCGCGCCGCCACGCTTGCCCGCCAGGCTCTGCTGCAGGCGTTCCATCAGGTCCACTACCTTGCCTTCGTGGGCGGGGGCCTCCTCCTTGAGTCGCGGCGCGGTACCCTTGAGCTTGGCGCGGATCAACCGCATGAGGTTGGCCTGATAGTCATCCTTGTAGTCAGCGGGCGACCACGTGGCGCTCAACTGATCGATGAGCGCTTTGGCCATCTGCACTTCCTTGGGGCGCTGCCCGCCGGCGGACGGAAACCGGAAATCTGACAGGTCGGCGAGCTCCTCGGGAAAGCGCATCATGGTCAGCACGAGCGCGTCTCCGATGGCCTCGAGAGCCGCCAGGTGCTGAGTCTCGCGCAGCATGATCTTGCCCACCGCCATCTTCTCGGCCTGTCGAAGAGCCTCGCGAAGAACGACGTAGGCCCGCTCCCCGCCCCTGGTCGGGACGGAGTAGTAAGGCGTCTCGAAGAAACGATCGTCGACGGCGGCGCCGGAGACGAAGTGGAGGATGTCGAAGGTGCGCGTCTTCTCGAGGGCCGCCCGCTTCAGGTCCTCCCGGGTCAGGACCACGAATTTTCCCTTCGTGTACTCGTAGCCCTTGACCACCTCGCTCCAGGCCACCGACCGATCCTCACGCTCGCACACGCGGTCGAAGCGCACGGGCGATTTGTCCTTGGCGTGCAGGAGCCGGAAATGCGGCCGCGTCTCGCGAATGGCCCGGTGCAGCTCGATAGGGATATTGACGAGACCGAAGGCGATGGAACCCGTCCAGATCGCTCTCATGCATGGCTCCTCACGATGATGGTGCCTCACCGCGTGCCCGCTCCCCCCGCGATGAGCCCGCGGCGGTGCGGCGCGACGTCGGGCCGGGCCGTCGCACATCGTCGACCACTTCGTGCCAGGAATGCTGGACCTCCTCGCTCGAGAGGCCATCGAGGCGCTGGCGGGTCTCGGCGAACTCGGGGTCTTCGTGCCACCTCTCCCAGTCCCCCTTGGTACGCCAGGTCCCCACGATGATGCGGGTTTCGTTCTGATTCTCGGGCCGCAGAAGCTGTCCTCCGACCCAGCCCGCCTGCTTCCTCGCCGCGGCGAGCCGCTCGCGCATCACGGTGTCCCACTCTTGCTGAGCGCCTTCCTTGAGTCGAACGGTGGTCACGATGGTCATCATGGCAGGTCCTCCCCGGTGGAGCATACGCACATCTCGATCGGACCTAGGGTTCGAGCAAGGCAAGTGCCATGGTAGAGAGCCGCGGCGCTCCTCTGAAGGGCGTGATCTTGCAGAAGTGGTCTCCGAAGGCGCGAAGGAGCGCGGTCGGTCTGACGCGGTAAGCTCTTCCGCCTGCGGGCAACCCGACGCCCGGTGAAGCCACCGGCCGCCGCAGCCGACCGTCGCCCCTCGTCGCTGCGGCCGGCGTTCTCCAACGAGATCTTTCTTGCCGCCGCGACGTCGGCGGCGGCCGCCGCCGACGCCCGAAGCACGTTGCGCTGCCCTGACTGGAGGGTCCGCCCCTTGTCTCGTTTGATCTCCGCGACGTGGTCTGGCACCATGGCCCGCACGAGATCGGTGGGTTCATCCGTGCTGGGTGAGGCTCGGAGCCCCGCCGCATCCGAGCACGGTCATACCCCTGCTCCGGGTGAATCGGACGTTCACATCTTTCCAATGGAGTCCCACGGGTGAGCCTCGCGACGTCAGGAAGGGTATGACTGCTCACCTTCATTGTCCTCACTCCTTCCAATCCGATTGGGGTGTCGATTCACGACGAAGGATTCACGGAACGTTGGCGGTGATCGTGTGGTCGCTCTGTCGCCGCATTGCCACTCTGGCCGGTGCTTTGCCTCTTCCTCCTCGGTATCTGCCCGTGGTCGGCACGGTCGCCTTTGCCGCCTCCTCGAAACGGCGTGCATGAACTCGATGACTTCATCAAGCCTTATGCGGAACGCGCGAGGTTCGGCGCAGAACGCGGGATGCGCTACACGATCCTGCAGCCCCGTTCCCATGCCTCCTAGCTCGGCGTCGGCGATCGACGCGCTGTACTCATGAATCCCGCAGCGCGAAAGACGGTCATCATCGGCGGGGGGCTCTCGGGGCTGGCCGCGGCCCGCGATCTCGCCCTGGCGGGCCAGCAGGTAACCTTGCTGGAATCGGCCCCCGTGGCGGGAGGCCTCGCCTCGTCCCTCCGCCTCAAGGGCGAGAGCGTCGAGCACTTCTATCATTTCATCTGCCGTGGAGACGACGCCCTCGTCGAGATGGTCAACGAGCTGGGCATCGGCGCCCACCTCCACTGGCGGCACGTGCGCACGTCGTTCTTCCACGAGGGCCGGCTGTACGGGTTCGGCACGCCCATTGATCTCCTGCGCTTCAGTCCGGTGCCCGTCATGCAGCGACTGCGGTTTGGCTGGCACGTGACGAGGTCGAGCCTGCGCTCCAAGTGGCGGTGGCTGGACGAGCTCCCCGCCCGCGCCTGGCTCATCGAGAACATCGGCGAGGAGGCCTACAACGTCATCTGGCACCCGCTCCTCCGCGTCAAGTTCGGCGAGGCCTATGACAAGATCTCCGCAGCGTGGGTGTGGCACCGCATCTGGCGAGTCGCCCGCTCACGACAGGGCCGCTTCGGACGCAGCGTGTTCGGCTACCTCACCCACGGGTCGGACACGGTGGTGCGCGCCCTGCTGGACTGGCTGGAGGCGCAGCCGAACGTGTCGCTGAGAACGGGTGTCCGCGTCACGGGAGTCGACGTGCGGGAGGCCGCGGTCACGGGCGTCCGCCTCGAAGGCGAGACCATCGCGTGCCAGTCCGTCATCTCCACCGTCGCCCTGCCCGCCCTCGATCGTCTCGTCCCCGGCCAAACCTCCGACTACTTCGAGCGCGTGCGCCAGGTCCAGTACATCGGAGTGGTCTGCGCGCTCTTCAGCTTGCGGCGCCCGTTCTCGACGAGCTTCTGGATGAACATCAACGACCCGCGCATCAGCTTCAACGGCGTCATCGAGCAGACCAACCTCAATGCGAACCTTCGGGAGGCCGGCCTGAACCTCCTCTATGTGCCGTACTACCTCCCCACGACCGAGCCGCGGTACCGGTACACCAACCAGCAGCTGTACGACGAGTACCTGCCCATGCTACGGCTCGTCAACCCGCAGTTCGACGAGTCGTGGATCGATGACGTCTTCGTCGCACGCACGGCCTACGCGCAGGCGTTGTGCACGACGAACTTCGCCCGCTTGCGACCCGAGCATCGCACCCCCATTCGCGGGCTCTACGTGACGGACTCCACGCAGTTCTATCCCGAAGACCGCACCATCAGCGCGGCCATCGTGCAGGGCCGCAAGGCGGCCGGCTTCTGCCTCGAGGATGGGCGGGGCGCATGAGCCTGATCACCGTCTCCTGCGGCGCGTGCGGCGGGGTCGCACGGTCGCGGAAGCAGGCCGTATGCATCGAGCTCATGAGCGACGGCAACGTCGAATTCCTGTCGGCTTGCCCGAGACCTCTTCGCACCGAGCCCTCGTGGTGCTAACTTGACTCTTGCGAGGCTGGCCTTGGGACACTGTGGTGGGCGCCTAGAGGTTGCTTGACGGAGTATCCTTAGCCGGTATGGAAAGGAGGCACACGATGAGGCGTACGCTTTGGACAATGCTTGGCGTGATGGTGGCCCTTGTGGCGATGGGAGTGGGCGTGGCCTCGGCTGTTGACGCCAAGGTGACGCTCAGCGGCGGCCAGGAAGTCCCCCCCGTGACGACCAGCGCCTCCGGAAGCGGGACAATCACCGTTGCGGCCGACCAGTCGATCAGCGGCAAGATCACGACCACCGGCATCAAAGGCACGGCCGCCCACATCCACGTGGCCGCGCCGGGGACAAATGGCCCGGTCATCGTGCCCCTCACGAAGGATGGTGAAAATGGCTGGGCAGTAGGGCCGGGCGCCAAACTCCAGGACGCCCACTTCCAAGCGTTCAAAGATGGGAACCTCTACGTCAACGTGCACAGCGCTGCCAACCCGAATGGCGAGATTCGCGGCCAGATCAAGCCATAATCTCGGTCGGCGCGCAGCTGTCCATTCGGCGGCGGTGCGGCGGGGGAGAATCGCGTCCCCCGCCGCCCCGCTGCCGCTCCCATGGTTGTC
>Ga0081540_1004713_pt1 | contig 10316 bp, 9 predicted proteins | sample TabmetS2T1R1_FD_71024 | JGI IMG/M metagenome (GOLD analysis project Ga0081540, IMG submission 71024) | Tabebuia heterophylla rhizosphere microbial communities from the University of Puerto Rico - S2T1R1 | ecosystem: Host-associated > Plants > Roots > Rhizosphere ... | reverse complement strand
TGCATGCCAGCAACGACGCAAATTGCGAGCGCGGATCCCGCAGATCCCGCGGCAAAGGTCACGCGCGCCTTCTATCGGCCGACGATCGCGCCCTACACCAGCCTGCGGCCGGCGACGCCGGCTCCGTGGCGCGAGCGCAACGACCGCGCCACGCCGCAGCCGAAGCAAGATCGGTAGGAGCTCGCCATGGCACACCATTTTGCGCGTAGCCTGCTCGCTGTTGCCGCCTTCGGTCTCTCCGGCTGTGCGGCGTTCTCGCCCGACAGCGGCATGGGCACGGTCTCGGAGCTGACGAGCCAGACCATCAACAAGGACGTCGCCTTCGTGCGCACGGCCGAGGGAGCCGGCGCGGTCGACGCGCGCGTTCGCCAGCTGCTGTCGCGGACGCTCAGCACAGATGCGGCCGTTCAGATCGCGCTGCTCAACAACAAGGGGCTGCAAGCCGCCTATAACGAGCTGGCGCTGGCCGAGACCGACCTGGTCGAGCAGAGCCTGCCGCCCAATCCGGTGTTCTCGATCTCGCGGATATCAGGCAATGGCGCCAGCGAGATCGAGCGCCAGGTCGTCGGCGACATCCTCGCGCTCGCCACCCTGCCGTTCCGTTCCGACATCGCCCGTGAGCGCTTTCGTCAGGCGCAACTGCGCGCGGCGCTGGCGACGCTACGGCTCGCCGCCGAAGTCCGCCGCGCTTACATCGGCGCAGTCGCCGGCAACGAGATGGTGGTGCTGCTCACCGACGCGAAGGCGACGGCGGAATCGACCGCACAGCTTGCGGTCAAACTCGGCGAGACCGGCTCGCTCAACAAGCTCGACCAGGCCCGCGAGCAGGTGTTTTACGCCGAAACCACCGCCGATCTCGCAACGGCGCAGCAGACGGCGACGAGCGCACGCGAAAGATTGGCGCGGCTGATGGGGCTGTGGGACGGCGGCCTCGATTTCCGTCTGCCGAACGCGTTGCCGCCGTTGCCGCGCCGCCCGCAGGCGCTGCCCTCGATCGAAGCCGACGCGGTGGCGCATCGCATCGATCTGCAGATCGCGCGGCTGGAGCTGACCGCACTGGCGAAATCGCTGAACCTCACCGAGGCGACGCGCTTCGTCACCCTGCTCGATCTCGCCGGCATCTCCCGCCGCACCCAGGATCCGGAAGGGCCGCCGTTCCGCGAGCGCGGCTTCGACGTGCAGTTCCAGATCCCGATCTTCGACGGCGGCGAGGTGCGCGTGCGGCAGGCGGCAGAGACCTACAATTTCACCTTCAACCGCCTGACCGAGCGTGCCGTCAACGTCCGCTCGGAGGCACGCGATGCCTATCGCGTCTATCGCTCGACCTACGACATCGCCAGTCACTACCAGCGCGAGATCCTGCCATTGCGGAAGATCATCACCGAAGAGATGCAGCTGCGCTTCTCCAGCATGCAGGTCGACATCTTCGCGCTGCTGACCGAGGCGCGGCAGCGCCTGGCCTCGCTGCGCGGCGCCATCGAGGCCCGGCAAAGATTCTTCCTCGCCCAGTCCGACCTGCAGACCGCCGTCAATGGCGGCGGCGCGCCCCCGTCCGGCGGCGAGACTTCAACCACCATCGCCGCGGCAGCGCCTGCCGATGGCGGCCACTGACATGGAGAGCAGCATGTTTTCCCGCCGAGGATTTTTGGGCACCGCCGCGCTTGCCAGCGCGTCGGCCATCAGCGGCCACGCGCAGGCCGCGTCGATTCCGGAAGCGCCGCACATGGACAAGGTGGTGATGCAGCCGCCGCTGCACCCCATCAGCGGACCGGATTATCGCCCCGTGGTCACGCTGAACGGCTGGTCGCTGCCGTTCCGCATGAACGGCGACTGGAAGGAATTCCATCTCGTCGCCGAACCCGTGGTGCGCGAATTTGCCGAAGGCATGAAGGTAAATTTGTGGGGCTACAACGGCCAGTCTCCGGGCCCGACCATCGAGGCGGTCGAAGGCGACAAGGTCCGCATCTTCGTCACCAACAGACTGCCCGAATACACCACCGTGCACTGGCACGGCATGATCATCCCGAGCGGCATGGACGGTGTCGGCGGGCTGACCCAGCCGCACATCCAGCCGGGAAAAACCTTCGTCTACGAGTTCGAGATGAAGAAGAGCGGCACCTTCATGTACCACCCGCATTCCGACGAGATGGTGCAGATGGCGATGGGCATGATGGGCATGGTCGTCGTGCATCCGCGCGATCAAGGTTTCCGGCCCGTCGACCGCGACTTCGTCTTCGTGATGAGCACCTATCGCGTCGATCCCGGCACCTATCTGCCGCAGGTCAACGAGATGACCGACTTCAACATGTGGACCTGGAATGCGCGCGTGTTTCCCGGCATCGATCCCTTAGCCGTGCGGCTCGGCGACAAGGTGCGCGTGCGCATCGGCAATCTCAGCATGACCAACCATCCGATCCATCTGCACGGCCACAGCTTTGCCGTGACCTGCACCGACGGCGGCTGGATTCCCGAGAGCGCGCAATATCCGGAGACGACCACCGACGTCCCGGTCGGTGCGGTCAGAGTGTTCGACGTGCTCGCCGACAATCCCGGCGACTGGGCGTTCCACTGCCACAAGTCGCATCACACCATGAATGCGATGGGCCACGACATGCGCAACCTGATCGGCGTGTCGCGCAAGGACCTTGCGAAGGCCGTCGGCAGGCTCGCGCCGGACGCGATGGTGATGGGCCAATCCGGCATGGCGATGGGCAACATGGAGATGCCCACGCCCGACAACACGCTGCCGATGATGTCAGGCACCGGCCAGTTCGGTCCGATCGAGATGGGCGGCATGTTCACGGTGATGAAGATCCGCGAAGACCTCGCGCGTGACGATTATCGCGATCCCGGCCCCTATCAATTCCCCAAAGGCACCGTCGCCTACGAGATCGCAGCACCAGCCGCGGAGCCGGCGAGGCAGCCCGGCGAACCCATGCACAAGATGAAGATGTGAAGATTTTCGATGAACCATCAACTGGAGAACAAGATGAACACGACGATCAAACTCGCTCTCGCGCTGGCTGCGCTGTCGATCGCGCCGGCCTTGGCCCATGAGCAGCACGGCCAGCAGCACGGCCATGAGTCCTTTTCGGCCGGCGAGCCCGGCAATCCCAAGAAGCCCGCGCGCACCATCGAGATCCTGATGAACGAGATGGACTACACCCCCGCCAGGATCGAGGTCAAACGCGGCGAGCAGATCCGCTTCGTGCTGCGCAATGTCGGCAAGGAGGACCATGAATTCCTGCTTGCGACCACCAAAGAGAATCTCGCGCATGCCGAGGTGATGAGGAAGCATCCGCACATGGAGCACGACGATCCGAACGGCGTGCGGCTCGCACCGAGCAAGACCGCTGAGATCCTCTGGAAGTTCACCAAGGCCGGCACGTTCGAATTTTCCTGTCTCATTCCCGACCATCGCGACTACGGCATGGTCGGCCACGTCACCGTGAAGTAACGCGAAGGAAGACTCCGATGAACCGCATCATCCGCATCGCCGCAGCGCTGGCGCTGACCGTCGGTCTTGCCACTGAAGTCCTGGCGGACGGAGCCGCCATCAGCGGCGAGGTCAAGAAGATCGACGAGGGCGCCGGCAAGATCACGCTCAAGCACGGGCCGGCCAAGAGCCTCGGCATGGAGGAGCCCATGACCATGATCTACCGCGTCAAGGACGCTACGATGCTCAAGCAGGTGAAGGTCGGCGACAAGGTCAACTTCGAGGCCGAGGAAGCGGCTTCTGGGTACACGGTGACGAAGATGGAGAAGGCGAAGTAGCCTCTCCTGTCATTCCGGGGCGCGCCCCTTGGCGCGAACCCGGAATCCATGCTTCCCCATCGCCTGCGGCCCGATGGATTCCGGGCTCGCCCGTCGGGCGCCCCGGAATGACGCCTCGCCCCGAATTCCCTCGCCCAGACCTCCTGCCGCACCCTCCGTTAACCCTTTGCTAACCATACACCGGGCAAAAATTGCCGGGTGAAGTCGAGTGTCGTCAGCCGCGTTAGAACGGGGGATCCCCTGTGGACGCCAGTGCGGTGCCTCACTTTCGGAACGGCGGCCCCTCGGCCGCCGCGCAGACGTTTGGGGCGCGCGGCCGGCAGTCGCGCGGGGAGGCAGCTACCATGGTCGACGTCACCGCGGGACAGGGGGTAGGCGCAGCAAAGCCCGGCATCCCCTCCCTCAACGAGATCGTCAGCATCCTCAAGCGCGGCGACATCGCGCTCGCGCTCGGCGTCCTCACCATCCTGGTGGTGCTGATCCTGCCCCTGCCCGCGATCGTGCTGGACCTGTTCCTGGCGATCTCGATCACGCTCTCGATCCTGATCCTGATGACCTCGCTGTTCATCCAGGCGCCGCTCGAATTCTCGGCCTTCCCGACCATCCTCCTGATCTCGACCATGCTGCGCCTGTCGCTCAACATGGCCTCGACCCGCCTGATCCTGTCGCACGGGCACGAGGGCACGGATGCCGCCGGTCACGTCATCGAAGCCTTCGGCAGCTTCGTGATGGGCGGCAATTTCGTCATCGGCATCATCGTCTTCGCCATCCTGATCATCGTCAATTTCGTCGTCATCACCAAGGGTTCGGGCCGTATCGCCGAAGTCGCCGCGCGCTTCCACCTCGACGCCATGCCCGGCAAGCAGATGGCGATCGACGCCGACCTCTCCGCCGGCCTGATCGACGAGAAGGTCGCCAAGCAGCGCCGCAAGGAGCTGGAGGACGAGAGCGGCTTCTTCGGCGCCATGGACGGTGCCTCGAAGTTCGTCCGCGGCGATGCCATCGCCGGCCTCCTGATCGTCTTCATCAACGTCGTCGGCGGCATGATCATCGGCGTCGCGCAGCAGGGCCTCTCCTTCGCCGACGCCGGGCGCAGCTACACGCTGCTGACCGTCGGTGACGGCCTCGTCACCCAGGTGCCGGCGCTGATCGTCTCGACCGCGGCCGGCCTGCTCGTCTCCAAGGCCGGCGTCTCCGGCGCCGCCGACAAGGCGCTGATGAAGCAGTTCTCCGGTTATCCGCAGGCGCTGGCGATGTCCTCGGCAGTCATGCTGGTGCTGGCGGCCCTGCCCGGCATTCCGACCATCCCCTTCCTCGCGCTCGGCGCCGGCGCCGGCGCGCTGGCCTGGCACGCCCGCAACCACAAGCGCACCACCGTCAAGGCCGAGGAAGCTGCCAAGGCCGCTCCTGCGGCAGGTCAGCCTGGCGCGCCGGGCGCCGCTGCGGCCGAAGAGCCGATCTCCGCCGCGCTGAAGATCGACGACCTCAAGATCGAGCTCGGCTACGCCCTGCTGCCGCTCGTCAACGGCCCCGACGGCACCGACCGTCTCACCGAGCAGATCAAGGCGCTGCGCCGCTCGCTGGCGATCGAGATGGGCTTCGTGATGCCGGCGGTGCGCATCCTCGACAACGTCCAGCTCGAAGCCAACACCTACATCATCAAGATCAAGGAGGTCGACGCCGGCAGCGGCAAGATCTGGCCGAACCAGTTCATGGTCATGGACCCCGGCGGCAGCCAGGTGCAGGTGCCCGGCATCCACACCACCGAGCCGACCTTCGGCCTGCCCGCGACCTGGGTCGATGCCAGCCTCAAGGAAGAAGCCTCGCTCAAGGGCTACACCGTCGTCGACGCCGCGACCGTGCTCTCGACCCATCTCACCGAGCTGCTCAAGGCCAACATGTCGGACCTGCTCTCCTATGGCGAGGTGCAGAAGCTGCTCAAGGAGCTGCCGAAGGAGCAGAGCGAGCTGGTCAAGGACATCGTCCCCGGCCAGGTCACGGTCTCCGGCATCCAGCGCGTGCTGCAGCTGCTGCTGGCCGAGCGCATCTCGATCCGCGACCTCTCGACCATCCTCGAAGGCATCGCCGACTCGCTCGCCTTCTCGCGCAATCCCGCGACCATGGTCGAGCACGTCCGGGCCCGCCTGGCGCGCCAGATCTGCGCGCAAAACACCTCCTACAACGGCTATCTGCCGCTGATCGCGCTGTCGGCGAAGTGGGAGCAGGCGTTCGCCGAATCCATCATCGGCCAGGGCGAGGAGCGCAGCCTCGCGATGCAGCCCTCGAAACTGTCGGAGTTCATGACGGCCGTGCGCGAGGCGTTCGAGCGCGCCGCCCGCGAAGGCGAGGCTCCGGTGCTGGTCACCTCTGCGGCAATTCGTCCGTTCGTGCGTTCCCTGGTCGAGCGGTTCCGGGCTCAGACGACCGTGTTGTCGCAGGCTGAAATCCACCCCAGGGCGAGGTTGAAAACGGTCGGAAGCATCTGATTTGCCTTAAGAAGCCGTGTGTTTTTCGGCCACAGGCAAATGGTTTTTGAGTTCCTGGCGCCTTGTCGACCAAAGGCCGGCAAGGTACCCAACAAGCACATTACATCTTTGAAATAATTATATAATCGAACGATCCCGCGTCGTTTTTGATCGCGATCTTTCACGTCCTTTCACGCTCTTGTGATGGCCTCTTGGGAACGAATCCCCCCAATACTACGTTGTTGGGCACCGGAAGCATGAACCTGCCTGAAACGGCCGGCGACTACTTCGGGTAGATGGCGGCAGGAGGCTTCCATGAACCACTCGATCTACAGCGCCGATCGCTCGACACATTTGAAGATTGTGGTCGTGGCCCTCGTCGCAGGGATCGCGGTGGCAGGCCTCGGCATCACGGCACGCTCGGGTTCGGATGAAGGTCTGACCCAGACGGCCCGCGTCATCAAGGCCGGCAAGCCGGTCGTTATCACCAGCTCGAACGCGTCCCTCGTTCGATAAGGAGATTTGACGAGTTTTGTGAATTCACGCGGCTCTTTACCAGCCCCCCAAAGTCGCCACGTGGATATGTAGAAGACCCAACCCCCAAGTCGACTACAAAAGAAAACGCCCGCTCCCCACGGGCGTTTTCGCTTTTGTGGACACGTCTTCTCTGCGGGGCGCCTCTTGCGGATCGCGGCGCAGGATCGACGCAGCTCGATCATTTCGCGGGCGGCACCGTCTCGATCAGCTTGCCTGAGAACACCGGCGTCGAATGCGGATTGCCGTCGGGCGAGCCTCCGGCCTGCTCGACCGTGACCGCGTAGGTCGCGTTGTTGACGACGTCGGAAGCGTATCCCGACAGAACAGGACGCGCCGTGAACTCGTCGCTGCCGATCACGCCGAGCGATCGCGGCTTCGGAAGCTTGTCCGAAATCAGCCAGAGCTCGAAGCTTTTGCCGGGGTCGGCCGACGTCGTCCCGACCCTGCGCACCGTGAAATTCTTTGTGGCACCGTCGACCGTCAGGATGAAGGCCGGCCCACCCGCCTGTCCCTGCAGCAAGGCGACAAATTGCCCCGACAACCCTCCAGGCGCAGGCGGCGACTTGATCTCGACGATCTGGGTGCGCGGCGTCGGGCGCAAGCGTGGCGGCAACCAGTCCGGCTGCGCGACCTGAATTCCGACGACAGCGACGAGCGCCGCTGCGATCGCCGTCATCGCCGATGCGACGCCGCGCCAGCGCCTCGCCTGTTGCCGCAGACGGACAACGTTCGTCGCGTCGACGATGGAAGCTGCGCGTTCATCGATTCGCGGCGGCAGGTCCGGCGGCGGCAGGTCCGGCGGCGCCGCGAGCGGCGCGTCCGGCAGGACGAGCGGTTGCTGCTGCTCCGCCGACGTCGTCGCGGCTCTGATCCGCTCCCACAATTCGGGACGGGGCTCGACCAGTCCCACCATCTGGTTCAACGCGCCGAGCCTGTACTCCCAGGTCCGCACCATGGCCGTGAAGTCCTTGTCGACGGACATCATGGTCTCGACCTGGGCGCGTTCATCGGCGTCCAATGTCCCGAGCGCATATTCGGCCGCGAGCGCGATATGGTCTTCACTGTAGTTCATCGTCTAAAGTCCAAGGCACTCCCGGATTTCCATCAGACTGCGGCGCAGCCATGTCTTGACCGTGTTCAAAGGCGCTTCGAATTTCGTCGCCAGCTGCTCGCGGCTCCAGCCGTTATAGTAGGCCAGCAATACGAGTTTCTGGCGATCCGGCTCCAAACGGCCGACGCATTCCAACAGGCGTTTCAGATCTTCCGTCATCTCCCGCCGGGCGAGCGGGTCGGGACTGTCGGCGGCCACTTCCATCGCCGTCGGCTCCTCTTCGATCGAGAGCTCGCTGCGCTTTCGCACGAGATCGATGGCCCGGTTGCGGGCGATCGACGCCATCCATGTGATCGGCGAGGAGAGGCCGGGATTGAATTGGCCGGCGCTGTTCCAGATCTTGACGTAAGTCTCCTGAATGACGTCCTCTGCGAGATCCTGTCTGCGCAAGATACGCAGCACGACGCCATAAAGTTTCGCGCGCGTCGCGGCATAGAGGCGCTCGAAGGCGGCCTCATCGCCTTTGGCAACCGCGGCGATCAGCCAGACCAGCTCAGCCGGCGTCAGCATTCGGCGTCCCCCAAATCGCGATGCGCGATCGCTTCACCGGCACCAATTCCTTCCTCGTAACATAGACCGCGTCAGACCGGCCCTCAAATGCCTGCTCCAGTGCCCTTTGCTCCAGTGCCCTTTGCTCCAGTGCCCTTGCCGCGAGGTTTCGCATTCGCGGAAATTAACGCGCCAATGTCAAACCCCGCGCGCGGCGCGCCTGTGCATATCCATCCAGAAAAAACCCGGGCGCTGGGGCCCGGGCTCAACCGACTGGCTATTTGTACCATGCTGCCGTCAGGCGATGACGCCGAGACGCGCGCGCATCAAGCCGATGCTGTCGAGATCCGCCTGCTCGCGCGCGCTCTCTTCGGCGCGCTCGCGGGCCTGGTCGCGCTCATCCAAAAGCTCGACCTTCTTCAGCTCCTCGAATGCCTCCGCCAGCAGGCCCTTGGCGTCTTCGAGCTGGGCACGCAGCTCATCGGCGGAGCGCGTCAGGTTCTCCCGGCGCTGGATCGCAGCCTTGGCGTAGGTCGGATAGGCAAAGTGCGTCGGATCATTGATCCCGGCGCGATCCTGCTCGGTCTGGATTTCGCGCTCGAGATCGGTCGACATGCGCTGGAAATCGGCGATCATGCCCTCGATCTGGTTGACCCTTCGGCGCTTCTCGTCGACCTGAAACTTCTTCAGGCGGATCAGCGTTTCGCGTGACTTCATCGACTCATACTCCCCAGAAGTCCCATTCTGAACGCGGGACGGGGCCGGCGGCCGTTCAGAGCGGCGTCGGCGTTTGCAAGTGTCTGGCGGGGATCATGGCCGGACAAAGTTAGCTTTCCGTTTCCAGATGTCCGAGGATTTGTTCGAGCTGGCGGTAGCCCTCGCCGAGGTTCGCAACCTCGTCCTTGGCCTGGCGCAGGAAGGCTTCCAGCGGCTCGTGCAGCCGGATCGCCTCGTCCACTTCGGGGCTCGACCCCGCCCGGTAGGCGCCGAGCCGGATCAGTTCCTCCATGTCGGCATAGGTCGCCATCACCCGCCGCCCCCTCTGGATGGTCGGCAGATAGACCGGATCGGCCGATTTCGGCATGGTCCGCGAGACCGATCTGAGAATATTGATGGCAGGATAACGGCCGCGCTCGGCGATCGACCGCTCCATCACGATATGGCCGTCCAGGATACCGCGGACGGCATCCGCAATCGGCTCATTATGATCGTCGCCGTCGACCAGCACGGTAAAGATTCCCGTAATGGAGCCCTCGCCGGTGCCGGGACCGGCGCGCTCCAACAGCTTCGGCAGTTCCGTGAACACGGTCGGCGTATAGCCCTTGGCGGTCGGCGGCTCGCCGGCCGACAGGCCGATCTCGCGCTGGGCCATGGCAAAGCGGGTCACCGAATCCATCAGGCACAGGACATCCTTGCCCTCGTCGCGGAAATGTTCCGAAATCGCGAGCGTCAGGTAGGCCGCCTGGCGACGCATCAAGGCGGGCTCGTCCGAGGTCGCCACCACGACGACGGAGCGCGCCAGGCCCGCCTCGCCCAGGTCGTCCTGAAGGAACTCCTGCACCTCGCGGCCGCGTTCGCCGACCAGGCCGATCACCGAGATGTCCGCATCGACATTGCGCGCCAGCATCGACAGCAGCACCGATTTGCCGACGCCGGAACCGGCGAAGATGCCGAGCCGCTGGCCGCGGCAGCAGGTCAGGAATGTATTGAGCGCCCGCACGCCGAGATCGAGCGGGGCGCCTACGCGCTTGCGCGAATGCGCCGGCGGCGGCGAATTGCGGTAGGGCATCGGCGACGGCCCCTGCACCAGCGGCCCCTTGCCGTCGATCGGTTCGCCCATGGCGTTGATGACGCGACCGAGCCAGGCCGGCGACGGCCGCACCTGGCTTGCCGCCGTCGCAATGACGGCGCGGCAGCCGCGCCCGACTCCGTCGAGCCCC
>Ga0081540_1004712_pt1 | contig 10319 bp, 9 predicted proteins | sample TabmetS2T1R1_FD_71024 | JGI IMG/M metagenome (GOLD analysis project Ga0081540, IMG submission 71024) | Tabebuia heterophylla rhizosphere microbial communities from the University of Puerto Rico - S2T1R1 | ecosystem: Host-associated > Plants > Roots > Rhizosphere ... | reverse complement strand
TCACGACCGTGCTCATCGCATTGCTGGCTGCAGGGATGGCGGCGCAGGCGGTGCAGTACCTCGACGCCGCGGGACTCATCAACGTGCTGAGCGGCCAATTGTGGGACAGTTCACCGTGGCTGCCGCAGGACGGCATCGTCGGCCGCGTCCTGCACGCGCTGATCGGCTACACCGATCGGCCGACCGGGCTGCAGCTCATCACTTATCTCGCAACCCTTGCGGTCATGGCGGCGCTCACATGGCTGGCGGCGCCCACGCGCACGGCGCATGCCCGCACGGCATAGCACGTTTGCGCGGCGCAGTCCGGTGGACGGATCGATAACGCCGGCGTCACTGCGCCGGATTGCTCGTACTGAGAACGGCAAATGCGACGTCGGGTACGGCGTCGATCAGCTTGAGCAATGCGCGCGCTGGCCCGCGCGGCGAGCGCTTGCCTTGCTCCCAATTGCGCACGGTCTCGATCGGCACTCCGATGCGCGCGGCGAACTGCGCCTGGGTGAGCTTGGTGCGCGCGCGCACGCCGCGCGCATAGGCGGCATCTGCCGCTGCCCCTCGCGCTGCCCGTGCCGCCGCGACCCAGCCGCCCGTCGGCCGGCCGTAGCGCATTTGCTGCGCAATTTCCGCAAGCGGGCTCGGAAGCGCCTGCTCGCTTCCGTCCGCAAGTATCTCGACGATCCGGCCGTCGGCCTTCAGTCTGAGCCGCATCATGCGGCCATAGGCCTACGTGATTCCCTCTGATTGGCCAAGCGCTTACACGCGCGACGGGGCTTGGGTGGATAAGCTTATGGCCGACTCGGCCGTTGCATGCTCGGCCAAAGACCCACCACCCGCCATCGAACAACTGCGCCAGCATCAGCCTCGCGCGGCACGTCCGCCGTCATTTGAGTCCGAACCACAGCGTGGCGATGCCGAGAAACGAAAAGAACCCGACGACATCCGTCACCGTCGTGACGAAGACCCCGGACGAAATCGCCGGGTCGGCGCGGAAATGGTGCAGGACGAGCGGAACCAGAATTCCACCCAGCCCCCCGGCCACGAGGTTGCAGATCATTGCCAGGCCGATCACCAGCCCGAGATCGGGCAATTTGAACCAAGCCGCTGCGGCCACGCCGGTGATGACCGCAAACGCCAAGCCGTTGACCAGTCCTACGAGCACTTCGCGCAGAACGAGGCGCGTGGCGTTGAGACTCGACAACTCGCGCGTTGCCAGCGCGCGCACCGCCACGGTCATGGTCTGCGTCGCGGCATTTCCGCCCTGGCTTGCCACGATCGGTGCCAATATCGCCAGCGCCACCATCTTCTGCAACTCACCCTCGAACAAGCCGAGCACCGATGAGGCCAGAAACGCGGTGGCAAGATTGACCAACAGCCAGTTGAATCGCCCGCGCGCCACGTACCAGACGGGGTCTGAAAGTTCCTCCTCGCGCCCGACGCCGCCGAGCGCTCGGATATCCTCTTCAGCCGCCTCTTCGATGACGTCGACGATATCGTCGAACGTGATGACGCCGACCAACCGATCGCTGGCATCGACCACGGGCGTGGAAACGAGATCGTAACGCTCGAATAATCGCGCCACATCCTCCTGCTGATCGCTGACCCGAACCGGGTGCATTTCCTCGTCGATCAGTTCGCCGATCGGCACCGGCCGCTTGGTCCGCAACAGCCGGTCGAGCGCCACCGTCCCCTGCAACCGATCCGCGGCATCGACGCAATAGAGCTCCCAAAACCGATCGGGCACATCGGGGGTTTCGCGCAAGTGATCGATGGTTCGCCCCACGGTCCATGTCGGCGGGACGGCAATGAGCTCCGTCTGCATGCGCCGGCCGGCGGAATGTTCAGGATAGAGCAGGATGCGCGCCAGCGTGACGCGCTCGCGTGCAGGAAGTTGCTCGAGAATCTCGGCCTGCTCGTCCTGCGGCAGATCCGCGAGGATCGCCACCGCGTCGTCCGACTCGAGCTCGCGCACGCCCGCGGCCACGGCCGCGGCGCCCAGCTCTGCGAGAATCGCCTCGCGGACGGTGACATCGACCTCAGTCAGCGCCAAAAAATCGAAGTCGCGCCCCAGCAGCTTAACCAAGCGGGGACGCAGCTCCGGCTCCAATGCCTCGATCAAATCACCGAGGTCGGCCGCGTGCAGATCGCCCACCAACCCGCGCAGCGCCGTGGAATCGTCCTCGGCAATCGCTTGCGCGACGTGCTCGACAAATTCCGCGCGCAACGCGCCCTCTTCGTCGCGCAGCGCGACCACGGGCGCAGGCGCGGCCGCATCTTTTTCCTCGAGCATGTCGTGCCCCGGCCAAAGGAACGCGTTGGGCTTCTACGCTGGGCGTCCTACGCTGGCAATCGCGAACGACCTCGGCGCTCGCAAATGACCGCCGCTCGCAACCGCTATGCGCTCCGGCCTGTGCGATCACCGCAAGAATGGACGGCCTATCATGCGATTCGGCGGCAGGCGATTTTCGCCGCCCTGCTGCCGGACCAAGCCTACGACGAGAACAACCCCGACGAGCGTGCTGTCCTAAAGGCGCGGCAGCCCGAGCCGACATGAGCGGCCCGCTCTTGCTGCGATGCACCGCGCTGATCTGCTATAATTAGTCGTAGTCCTAGGCCTTGGGGCTAAGTCCCCTGAGGCGGCGCGGGTTCATCCGATTGCTCGGCGGCACGGCTGCCCGGCACGAGCTGATCCCTGGCGACGAACGAAGGAGGTGACTATGACGACCAAACTCGCTGCATTGGTCCTGCTATGCCTCATGAACGGCACGGCGATGGCCCAGGAGCCTAAGGTCACGTCGCTCATGTCTAAGGACCTTCCGGAAAATCCCAGCAGGGAAGCTCTGATGATCACAGTCGAGCATGCGCCCGGCGGGTCGAGCGCGATCCACCGACACAATGCACATGCGTTTGTTTACGTGCTGGAGGGCTCGGTCGTGATGCAGTTGAAGGGCGGACAACAGGTAACACTGACACCAGGACAGACCTTCTATGAAGGCCCTGACGATGTTCATCTCGTCGACCGGAACGCCAGCGGCACCCAGCCGGCGAAATTCCTGGTGCTCTTGATCAAAGACAAGGGCGCCCCGGCGCTCGTGCCCGCACAGTGACAGGTGAATGGACAAAGTGGGCCGACCGTAAGGCCTACAACATCGTGCACCTCAAATACGTCTCGTGCGGAGATATTTCCGAGGTCATCCGGCAGAGCTGCCGTTTTGCCGTAAGCCATGCTCAGCGGCTTATCTGCTGAAAGAAGAGGCGACAACGCTATGCCGAGGACCTACCGTGAAATTGCAATACAGGACATGCTGCGAACCGTCGAAGAAGCGATGAGTCAGGCGACTAACTGGTGGGGAGACCTGCCGCCGCCGATGAAAGAAGCGATCGAGCAGTTTCGTACCCAACTTGGGGCGGCAATTGATTCCGTAGAATTTGTTAGAAGGGCACTCGACAGGCGAGTACCGGAACCGACAGAGAAGCCCACTGAACAGCGGTAAGGATTCGGTTTCAGGACGGCGCACAAAACGGCGATAACAACCGCGTCTTGCTCATTTAAAGGAGCGTCGACCCCTCGCTGATGATACGGGCGAGCCTTCGCCGGGTGGCATCTGGAGCGATCTCCAGCGGCAAGGCCACGGCCGCGCCCTGCTCAGGCTTGCGGAAGACGCCACGCGCCTTCTTGGCACCGCAGGTTCCAGAACTGTGTGGATGCCGTCACGGCTGCCTCAAATCGTCCCCAATCCCCGCCATTAAGGGGTCATTAAATTGCCTCCCCCTACTGTTTCGGTAGAGCGAAGGGGCGAGACTCACCATCGGGCCCGGCCGTCCTGTCCGGATTGGTCCAACCGGAGTAAAAGCGGGGCCATGCGCCGCACCGTTGCCGCATACGTTCTGCTCGCCTCCTTGCTCGGTATCGGGACCGCGGGCGCCGCCGAATGTCCTGCCGACGCGCTTGGGGTCAGCCGCACCCTCGTGGTCGATCCCACCGAGCACGTTCGCCTCGGCAGCTTTCAATACAATGAATCTCTGCCGCTCAAGGACCACGAGGTCGTCTTGACCTTCGACGACGGTCCGCTGCCGCCTTACACCAACCGCATCCTCGACACGCTGGCATCCGAATGCGTGAAGGCGACCTTCTTCATGGTCGGCCGCATGGTGCAGGGCTATCCCGCGGTCGTGCGGCGCGTCTACAACGAAGGCCACACCGTCGCCAATCACAGCCAAACGCACCCCTTCACCTTCCACAAGATGTCGGTCGAGCATGCCGCGCAGGAGATCGAGGGCGGTTTTGCGTCGCTGAATGCGGCGCTGGGCGACCCCAAAGCGGTCGCTCCGTTCTTCCGGATCCCCGGCCTGCTGCGGCAGGATTCGGTGGAACACTACCTCGCCGCGCACAACTATATGACCTGGAGCGTGGATTTCGTCGCCGACGATTGGACCCATATCAAGAGCCAGGAGGTGGCGCGTCGCGCGATCAATCGAATCGAGGCGCGCGGAAAAGGCATATTGCTGCTGCACGACATTCAGCCTGCCACCGCGCTCGCGCTTCCCGACATCCTCAAAGAGCTCAAATCGCGCGGCTTCAAGATCGTGCACGTGGTGCCGGCGACGGCTGATCGACCGAAGACCGTGGCCGAACCGGAACTGTGGGCCATCCGCCGCGCGCCGGAGCCGAAGTTCTGGCCGCGCGTGTTGCCGGTGGGCGTGGAAAGCCCCGAGCCGGTCCTCGCCGCGCCCAGCCCGGCGAGCTTCGGCATCGAATTTGTCGGTCCGGCGATCAAGGTCGCGATGGCGCAAACCTTCGACCGGAAGGCCGACGCGGCGCCGGCGTGGCCGAACCTGACCGACTATACGGTGCAGTCCGAAGCTCACGTCTTGCCGATCGCGGGCGCGCGCAATTTCCGATACGTCCGCGTGTTCCGGCCGGGCGAGCCGGAGAAGCCGAAGGTTGCGGCCAAAAAGCCGCCCGCGCGTACGCAACGGCCGCGCGCGCCGGCATACGGCGGCTGGCCCGCCCCCACCCGGAGCTCGCGCGCGGTCGGCCATCAGCTCACGGTGGCGCGTCCGCCGGTCAATTTGGCCGCACCGCAGATGCGGTGATCAAAGCCGTCGATCCTCGTCTCGCAGGAGCTTTCAAGCAATCGCGCCGGATCTCTCCGGCGCGTTGTCGTCTAACCCTGGGCGCTTCACGCGGGGACCGCGTGCCGCGTAGGTTGCTAAGGGCCCCTTACCAGCAGCGCCAGCGCCGGCAATAACCGCGCCAGCCGCGCCATGTGCACCGGCAACGCGCCTGGGTCACAGATCCCACATCGGCCGCGGCTTGACCGATGGCCGCCACGTTTGCCGGCGCCGATACGGTCGGTACCGCGGTCACGAGCGAAAGCCCGCCTGCAACAATAGCTCCGATCACGATTGAGCGCATTGCGTCCTCCTTGCGTCACTCACCAGCGGACCTTAGCGGGTTGATCGGAATTAATAAACCGGCTTCTGGGTCGCGCACCGATGCGGGATGCGCGCGCGGGTGCGGGCGAAATGGCGTTGCGTTCCGCGGCTGGACGGAAGAGCGTTCGTAGATGCGGCAGAGCGGTGGCTCGAGCACTTCGTCCCAGGAACGACCGTTCGATCGCGGCATGGTCGATGAAAAATGCTCATCGGTGTCTTGTGCAGGCATCGCCGCTTCCGGTGAACATGATGGTGAAACAAACACACCTCCCTTCGCGATTTGCCGAACTGGGTGTGGCGGGCGTCAGCGGCGAACCGCGTCGGCTCCGCCATAGTGTCAAGACGAGCTGCTCTGATCGTTTCACGTGACATTCTCTTCTACTTCTTTCGGTTGTGAATTTGCCACTTGAGCGTCGCTTAGAGATCCGAGGTGCACAAGGTGGCTCTCATTCTTGTCATTTGCCGCGCCACGTGATGATCGGCGTCTGCATGCCTAGCAGCTGATCGTGGATCCATTATTCGAACCAATAATCCAGCGTTCCGTCGGCCCCTTTCCCAAACTCGCCGTCAAAGCCGCCCTCGCCACACAGTCCGGAAAGACCGCCTGTCCCCGATCCGGGAACGACCGACCATCTCGCCTTGATCTTGCCATTCTCCACGATTTCTGAGCCTTGAAGCACGAAGGTGCCCTGGCGTCCGCCCAACCTTCCGCTGACGCGTTGTATGCTGACGAGGGAGGCAGATTTGTCGTCCCGTAGGACCTGCAAAGCCCGAACCGGTGATTCGCCTTCGATATCTCCGGTAAATGTTTCAGTTAGACGAACCTCTACTAATGCCGGGCTCGCGGTTTGGTCGTAGGGCTTGGCTTCAGAGTTCTGAACCGTAATCTTTGCTTTAGCCCTCGTCCGCGTGCGCGCCTCCGTCTGAGATTGCCCGATTGGATGAGCAGAGTCGCTGTCGTTCATTTGCACTCTCCCTTCGCTATATTGCCGAGTCCGTATCCGGACCTCGCCGTGGTGGCTTCTTGGAAGCGCTGCGCCTGATGGGCAAGCCGCGACGACTCGCGGTGGGCTCAGAGGACGCCACCGCCTGCCCGCACAGCTCGCGTGTCCACGCTCGGCGAACGTGGCCAACCTTTCACCAAAGAAAGCTTCGGCAACGCCTTCGGTGAGGCTTGCCGTACCGAACAAAAATCGAACTTCTATTCCCTCACCTAAGCAGCAGGTGAGGGCCACAGAGGGAAAAAAGAAGTAAAATCAATGATGATTTTTGGAAGTGGTGCGGTCGAGAGGACTCGAACCTCCACGGGTTGCCCCGCTAGCACCTCAAGCTAGTGCGTCTACCAATTCCGCCACGACCGCAGATGGAATCGGCGCCGGCCGCGCGGCCGCGCGCATCGAGCGACGGGGCTCGATGTAACAAATCGATCCCGCGCGAACAAGGGCTGCGGTCCGAGGCCCATCAGGATCACTGCCGCAGCGCGCCGCAAGCCGGCGCAACCGTGCTTGACTCCGGCGCAATGGCGGATGTTCCTGGCTGCGGGCGGCTGGGGCAAAGGCCGATATGCTCACTGCGCGCAACCTCGTCGGAGTCGGGCTTGATCGCGCGTCGAGTCCGGTGGACTGGCGGATCAGCGAGGGGCTTGTGCCCTACGAGGCGGCGCTTGCGGCCATGGACGCGCGCGCCGCGGCGATCGCCGAGGGTGCAGCGCCAGAGTTCGTCTGGCTGCTCCAGCATCCGCCGCTCTATACCGCCGGCACCAGCGCCAAAGCGCAGGAGCTGATCGCCCCGCGCTTTCCGGTCCATTCGGCCGGGCGCGGCGGGCAGCTGACCTATCATGGCCCGGGCCAGCGCATCGCCTATCTGATGCTCGATCTCAAGCGCCGCGGTCCCGACGTGCGCCGGTTCGTCGCCACCGTGGAGGAATGGATCATCCGCACCTTGGCGCACTTCGACGTCGTCGGCGAGCGCCGCGACGACCGCATCGGCGTTTGGGTGCGGCGGCCGGAGAAGGGCGCCCTGCACGAAGACAAGATCGCGGCTATCGGCATCAGGATCAAACGCTGGGTGACGCTGCACGGAGTCGCGCTCAACGTCGACTGCGATCTGTCGCACTACGACGGCATCGTGCCCTGCGGAGTTTCCGAACCGCGCTACGGCGTGACCAGCCTCGCCGACCTCGGCCGCAAAGCGACAACTGCCGAAGTTGACGCGGCGTTGCGGCGCGAATTCGAACGCCTGTTCGGCGCGGTTGCCGCCGGCTAAAGCGTCGGCAATACGGCGAACCGCACGCCGCCGCCGAGCGCAAGCTCCTCCGCCGTCGCCTCGCGCTCGTCGACGCTGTTGACGCGCGCGCCCGGCGGCCCGTGGCGACAGGCACGGGTGAGCGCGTCGACCGCCGCCGGCGGTCCCGCGAACACCGCCTCGACCTCGCCGTTGCGCCGGTTGCGGACCCAGCCGGCTAGCCCGTGATCGAGCGCGACATCCTCCACGAAGGCGCGGTAGCCAACTCCCTGAACGCGGCCGCGTATGACGAGATGGCGGGCGACGGTCATCCCACTTCCCCCGTGTCCTTCGCCCGCGCGCCGCGCCAGCGCGACGGCGCCCAGCGCGCAAGCGAGTGGATGTAGGCTTCAGGCAATTGCCACTCGCGCGCCGCTTCGACCACGAGCGGGATATAGCCCGGCCGCGGCAGCCCCTCCCCTCGCCGGCGCGCGATATAGACCAGCGCCATCGCCTGCGCCGCGTCGCATCGCACCGGCAAGCGGCGGCGCACATAGAGCCCGGAGTCGACGCTTTCGTAGGCGTTGACGGCGGCAAGATCGCGCGCGCTGAGCCGCCACAGCACCCCGTGCACGCGCCCGCCTGGCTGTGGAGCGATCGAGCCGAAGCCCTCGGGATTGATGACGAAGCGCCAACCCGACAACGTCGCGATGCCGATCGCCTCGGCGCGTGGGCAGCGCGCCCGCATGAGCGCGCGACTCATGTTCGATCCGTAGGCGAAATGCAGCGTCATCGACAATCCGATTCATCGGCTCAGATCACGCGAACTCCATGATCACCGCGTCGACCGCCAGGCTGTCGCCGGGCTTGGCGCGGATCGCCTTCACCACACCGTCGCGCTCCGCGCGCAGGACGTTCTCCATCTTCATCGCCTCCACCACCGCAAGCGCTTCGCCGGCTTTCACCTCCTGCCCTTCGCTGACCGAAATCGAGACGACCAGGCCCGGCATCGGGCAACGCACCGCCTTGCCGGAGTCGGCGACCTTTTTCTCCGGCATCAGCCGCATCGCCGCCGCCTCGCGCTCGGTATAGACGTAGGCGCGGGTCTCGACGCCGCGATGAGCGAGATCGAATCCGTTCGGCACCGGCCGCGCTTGCAGCGAGATCGGCCGATCGTCGATGCTCCCCGACCAGATCGGATCGCCCGGTTTCCAAGTGGACAGCAAGACGTGCGGCGCCCGGCGAGACTTGCCGCCACCTTCGAAGCGCACCACGAGCGCATCGCCCTCGCGCGCAATATCGAGCGTGATCTCCTGCGCGCCCAGCCGCACGACCCGGCGCCGCTCGCGCGTGACCGCCGCGCCCGGCCGCTGACCGGAGATGCGGCGCTTTCGTTCGCCGAGCACGTGATCCATTGCCGCGGCCACCGCCGCAAGCACGCGCGCGGCGGCTGCGTCGGGAACGATGGGGTGAAACCCGTCCGGATATTCCTCGGCGAGAAAAGCGGTGGAGAGCTTTCCCGCCTGCCAGCGCGGGTGCTGCATCAGCGCCGCAAGGAACGAAATATTATGCCGGAAGCCCTCGATCGCGAACGCATCGAGCGCGTCGGCCTGCGCGGCGATCGCTTCGTTGCGCGTCGGCGCGTGGGTTATCAGCTTGGCGACGAGGGGATCGTAGTAGAGTGAAATCTCGCCACCCTCGTAGACACCGGTATCGACGCGCACGGTCACGCCGTCGGCACTGCGCTCCGCCGGCTGGCGGTATCGCACGAGCCGACCGACCGATGGCAGGAAGTTGCGCAGTGGGTCCTCGGCATAGATACGGGTCTCCACCGCCCAACCCGACAGCTCGATGTCGCCTTGCGCCAACTCGAGCTTCTCGCCCGCTGCCACGCGGATCATCTGCTCGACCAGATCGATACCGGTCACGAGCTCGGTGACGGGGTGCTCGACCTGCAGCCGCGTGTTCATCTCGAGAAAATAGAAGCTCTTGTCCTGCCCGACGACGAACTCGACGGTGCCTGCGGAGTCGTAGGCGACGGCCTTGGCCAGCGCGACCGCCTGCTCGCCCATTTTCTTGCGCGTCGCCGGATCGATCAGCGGGCTCGGCGCCTCCTCCACGACCTTCTGATTACGGCGCTGGATCGAGCATTCGCGTTCGCCGAGATGAATGACATTGCTATGCTTGTCGCCCAGCACCTGAATCTCGATGTGGCGCGGATCGACAATATATTTCTCGATGAATACCCGGTCGTCGCCGAAGGAAGACTTCGCCTCCGAGCGCGCGCGCGCAAACCCCTCGGCGACTTCATCCCTGAAGTTGGCAACGCGCATGCCCTTGCCGCCGCCGCCCGCCGAGGCCTTGATCATGACGGGGTATCCGATCTCGTCGGCGATCTTCACCGCCTCCTTGGCGTCGGCGATGACCCCGAGATGACCCGGGACGGTCGACACCCTGGCTTTCGCCGCCGTCTTCTTGCTCTCGATCTTGTCGCCCATGGCGGCGATCGCCTTGGGGTTGGGGCCGATGAAGACGATGCCGGCCTTCTGCAGGGCGACGGGGAAGGCCTCGCGCTCGGACAGGAAGCCGTAGCCCGGATGCACGGCCTCGGCGCCGGTCTTGCGGCAGGCCTCGACGATCTTGTCGATCAGCAGGTAGGACTG